>JABAHR010004063.1_pt1 | contig 14363 bp, 15 predicted proteins | sample 7062101 | NCBI WGS metagenome assembly JABAHR01 (sample SAMN14534553, study PRJNA622989) | marine sediment metagenome | biome: marine biome [ENVO:00000428]; feature: marine pelagic biome [ENVO:01000023]; material: deep marine sediment [ENVO:00002113] | place: India: Gulf of Kutch | collected... | reverse complement strand
GATGATCGCCACGACGATCATCAGCTCGATCAGTGTGAAGCCGCGCTCTCTGGACATCGAAATCTCCGTGCTGTGCCCGCTCGGTGTGCGGGCCGCGCTCAAGGCGCAACGTCTTAGCAATAGGTTGCCGATGAGAGGCAATCTTCGTGCCGAAATTGCCTCGGGCGGACCTTGCCACCGCCCTTGACTTTCGAGGCTCGCCGCGCGGGAAGCAAGCCCGGCAACGGCGGCGCTCGTCATCCGGCTGACAAAACACGTCACAGGTGACCGAATTCGCCACGCCGGCTCCTTCGCTGGACGCAGAAGCGCCCTCAGCCCCGCGCGCAGATCGTGCAGCGTCGTCCAGGCGTACACGCGCGACGAGCGTCGTGCTCTCACGTAGAGGCGCTGCAGGTTTCGCGCCTCCGCAGCGGGCCCCTCGGTGGGGCGGGCGGAGCGCTCGCCGTCGTCTCCTGCGGCGGTACCGGCGTGTGAGCGCTCGCGCAACCAAGCGTTGATTGCGCGATGCAGATGCTCACCGCCCAGCTCCTTCAGCAATCGCCCTGCCGCCAGCAGGATCGGCAGGTCTTTGAGGGCACGACACAACTGCAGCAGGTCGGGGTCGATCCCCCTGGGCGCCGCGGCTGACTCGCCGCACAGGATACCCAAGCTCGGCTCGCCGTCGCAGAGCGTGAAGCCGCCGGAGGGCACCTCACCGCCCTCCAGCAACACGAGACCGCGGGTGGTTGCCGCCGCGCCCGCGAATCCCAGTAAGTGGCCGAAGTACGCGGCCATCACGACGCCGCGGCCCGGAGCCGGCATGAGCGCGGCCAGCGGGCCGCCTGCGAATTCGACACTCATGGCGGATCCCGTGCCTACAAGACGATGCCGCGCAGAGCCGACGGCGTGGACGACATCGAGACGTTGCATTGCGCCGAGTTCGGCATGCACGGAATGAGAGTCGCCCGGCAGGTCGGCGGACAGGCGACAGAAAGTGCGAAAGTGCTTGGACAGGGCGCGATCGAAGCAGACCGAGTCGGCAACCACTCACGGGCGTCTCGTGGCAAGCGCTGCCCGCGTCGTCATGAACGGGCACAGACTCTGATTACGAGCGAACAGCACGAACAGCCGATACAGGACGTATTCGTCCGCATGGCAGCGCTCTGAGTCCGGCAGCGAACGCATCCAGCTGCGCTCCTCGTGCCACCACAAGGAGACGATCTCCTCGAGGCGCAGCCCCCGCACCCTCGAGGTGGGGCCGAGCAGCGCCGCGCGCAGGTCGCGCGGCTGCAGAAGGCGGTACGCCCGTGTGTCTTCGGCGATGCCGGGCTCGCTCGCGGCCTCGCTCGCGGCCAGCAACAGCAGGCGATTCGAGAGGTCCCGCTGCATCTCGGAAACGGTTTCGAGACGGGGGTACACTGAAGTTCCTCGGATGAGTTCGTTCCTTACAGACGATGACGCCCGCCCTAGCCCGCTATCGCTGCGTGATCTCCGATGAACGGTAGCATTTTCCGGCCGATGCCGGGATCCGTGCCAGCTCGGGCGCGATTTCACGGGCCCTGCGATGGTGCTAAGCTTGGGTCCCCGGGGTTCTCCCTGTCACCAAAGCGGCCGCCGCCGCTTTCCGCCGAGCGGCCCTGCGAGGCACCCTTGACCCTTCTTGGCAGCCTTCTTTACGTCGTCTTCGTCGTGCTGGTCGCAATGCTTTGGCGACGCATGTGGGGTCTGAGCTCCGAGCAGCTCTTCGAGCGCGCCGCTCAGGCGCACCACCTCGTGCTGGCGGTGACACACGTGCATCCCCGTGGCGGGCACTGGCAGCAGCATCAACGGTGGCCGGCAGAGCAGGCCCGCGAATCGCAGCCACATTGACGACGCGGCGCACAGACGCCTGACCCCTCGGCACCCACGCCGATGACCGCCTTGCCCGCCGGCCGTCGCTGGCGCAGTGTAATTCTGATCTACGCCGCCGGCGTGCTGGTCGCGTTCCAGATCGGCAAGGTCCCGGCCGCCCTGCCGGCCATGCGCGCTGACCTCGGCTTGAGCCTGCTGGCGGCGAGCTGGGTGCTGGCCGTGTTCAATGTGCTCGCGGCCTTCTCCGGCGCGCTGGCCGGCGTCGCCGGCGACCGGCTGGGATACCGGCGCACGATTCTGTTCGGCCTCGCGCTGGCGGGCGCGGCGAGCCTGGCAGGCGCGGGCGCCGCCACCCCCGCGTGGCTGCTCGCCGCGCGCTTCGTCGAGGGCGTGGGCTTCATCCTCGTCGTGGCGGCGGCGCCGGGCTACATCGTCGCGCTGACCGACACGACCGAGCAACGCCTGGCGCTCGGCCTGTGGGCGACCTACATGCCGGCGGGCACGTCGCTGATGCTGCTGCTGGCGCCGTTGCTCATGGCTTGGCAGGGGTGGCGCGGCCTGTGGCTCGTCAATGCGGCACTCGTCGCCGCCGGCTTCGCTCTGATTGGGCTAGTCGCGCACCGTGGCCGTGAGCGTCCCGGGCGCGCCCACCAACCGCTCGCCGCCGTCTGGCGCACTGTGACGGCGCCGGGTCCGCTCGCGCTCGCACTGTGTTTCGCCGCCTACACCCTGCAGTTCTTCGCGGTGATCGGCTTTCTTCCACTGCTGCTGGTCGAGCAACAGGCGCTGGCCGCGTCCCACGCGGCGATGCTGACGGCGCTGGTGGTGGCGGCGAACGCCATCGGCAACATCACCGGGGGCTGGCTGCTGCAGCGCGGGCTGCCGCGCTGGCAGCTGATCGTCGGTACCAGCGTCGTGATGGCGGCCTGCGTTCCGGGCATCTACGACCCTCAAGCCGCCAACGCCACACGGTACCTGCTGGCGCTGGGATTCTCCGCCGTCGGTGGCATCATTCCGGCTGTCTGCATCGCCGCCACACCGGTGCACGCCCCCACCCCGCAGCTGGTCGGCACCACCAACGGCGTGGTCATGCAGGGCAGCCAGGTCGGTCAGCTGGCGGGACCGCCCTGCCTGGCACTGCTGGTGTCGCAGTTTGGCGGCTGGCAGGTCGCGCCCTGGCTGCTGGTGCTGGCGGCGGCGGCGGCGAGCGCGACGGCGCTGTGGATTCGCCGCCTGGAGCAAGCCCGCGGATCCTGAGGAGGCGACGTCTTGCGGCGGCGCCGACGCGGTACAATGACACCGGCGCGCCAGCGCCCGCAAGAAAAATCGAGTCCATCGGAGGACGCCCTAATGAGAGCACATTTTCTGCGCACCGCCGTCTTCGCCGCTTCGGCGGCATGGGCGCTGCAGGCGCTCGCCGCGCCGGCAGTCGTCTACGACATGGGCGGAAAGTTCGACCGGTCTTTCAACCAAGCCGCCTACGAAGGCGCCGAACGCTTCCGCACCGAAGGCGGTGGCGAGTATCGCGAATTCGAGCCCACCAACGAGGCGCAACGGGCGCAGGCGATACGACGGCTCGCGCAACGCGGATCCGATCCGATCGTCGCCGTCGGCTTCTCTCACGCCGCGGCCGTCGAGGAGGTGGCGAAGGAGTTCCCGCAGCTGCGCTTCACCATCATCGACATGGTCGTCGACCTGCCCAACGTGCAATCCGTCGTATTCAAGGAGCAGGAAGGCTCTTTCCTCGTGGGTGCGCTGGCGGCGATGGCATCCCAAAGCGGCAAGATCGGATTCGTCGGCGGCATGGACATTCCACTGATCCGGCGGTTCGCCTGCGGCTACGTGCAGGGCGCCAGGCACGTCAAGTCCGGCATCGAGGTATTTCAGAACATGACCGGCACGACGCCCGCCGCCTGGAACGACCCGGCGAAAGGCGCCGAGCTCGCCAAGAGCCAGTTCGATCGGGGCGCCGATGTGGTCTATGCGGCCGCCGGCGGCACCGGCGTCGGCGTGTATCAGGCGGCGAAGGACACCGGCAAGCTCGCCATCGGCGTCGATTCCAACCAGAACTACCTGCATCCGGGCACCATGCTGACGTCCATGGTCAAGCGCGTCGACGTCGCCGTGTTCAAGGCCTTCGAGACAGGCGCCGCGGGTACGTGGCAACCGGGCGTGCAGGTCCTCGGTCTCGCGGAGGACGGCGTCGCCTGGGCACTCGACGAGCACAATGCCGGGCTGGTAGGTGCGGCCATGCGCGAGCGCATCGAGGCGCTGCGGGAAGCAATCATCGCCGGCAAGATTGCCGTCCACGACTACATGGCCGACGGCAACTGCCCGGGCTGAGCGACTCCACGCCCCGGACTGCGAGCGCGCGGCAGCGTCCGCACTCGCCGCACCTCGCGTCGTCATAGCTCTGGCGCGCGGCGTCGGGAGACGCCGCGCCCGATCCGGTCGATCCGCTGATGGAACCCACTCGCCCCGCCGATAGCGCGCCTGCCGTCGAGCTACGCGGCATCGACAAGCGTTTCGGCGCGGTGCACGCCAATCGCAACGTCTGGCTCGAGGTGCGGCGGGGCAGCATCCATGGCATCGTCGGCGAGAACGGCGCCGGCAAATCGACCCTGATGCGCATTCTCTACGGCTACTATCAGCCGGACTCCGGCGAAATCCGGGTCGGCGGCGCGCCCACACCCATTCGCTCGACGCACGACGCCATTCGCGCCGGCATCGACATGGTTCATCAGCATTTCATGCTGGTCGACGCCTTCACGGTGCTCGAGAACGTGATGCTGGGCGCGGAGGGCGGCGCGAGACTCGCAAGCGGCGCACGACGCGCGCGAGACGCGCTCACGCGGCTCGAGTCTCACTACGGGCTCGAGGTCCCGCCCGAGGCCGTCGTCGGGGATCTGCCCGTCGGACTGCAGCAGCGCGTCGAGATACTCAAAGCGCTTTACCGCGGCGCCGAGGTGCTGATCCTGGACGAGCCGACAGGGGTGCTGACCCCGCAGGAGGCGGAGACGCTGTTTGCGATTCTCTCTTCGCTGCGCAGCAAGGGGGTAACCGTGGTTCTCATCACGCACAAGCTGCGGGAGATCATGGCGATCACCGACACCGTCTCGGTGATGCGCTCGGGCGAGATGGTGGCGCATCGGGCGACGTCGCAGACGAGCGAGGAGCAGCTCGCCGAGCTGATGGTCGGGCGCAAGGTGCTGTTGCGGGTGACCAAGGACGTGGCCCGCTTCGGCGGATCCGTTCTGTCGGTGCAAGGCTTGTCCGTCGCCGACTCGAGAGGCATCGCGCGCGTGCGCGACGTCAGCTTCGAGGTGCACGCCGGGGAAATCGTGGGCGTCGCCGGCGTCTCCGGCAACGGCCAGACGGAGCTGCTCGAAGCCCTGGCCGGCATGCGGCCAGTGGCTGCCGGGCGCTTCGCCGTCGGTGGCGTCGTGATCGATCGCGCCCATCCCCGCGATCCCCGGGCGATCCGCCGTCTCGGCGTCGCGCACGTGCCCGAGGATCGGCTGCGCACGGGCCTTGTGCGCGAGTTCACCGCCGCCGAAGCGGCCATCCTCGGCTATCACGACGATCGCCGCTACGGCGGCCGGCTGCTCATGCGCCGGCGCGCCATCGACGCGGCCTGCGCCCGCGCCCTGGAGTCGTTCGACGTGCGCCCCCGCGACCCGGGCCTGCCCGTGGAGAGTTTCTCCGGCGGCAACCAGCAGAAGCTGGTGCTGGCGCGCGAGATGCAGCACGAGCCGACGTTGCTGCTGGTGGGACAGCCCACACGCGGGGTCGATATCGGTGCCATCGAGTTCATTCACCGGCAACTGCTGGCGATGCGCGCGGCGGGCCGGGCGATCCTGCTCGTGTCGGTCGAACTCGACGAGATCATGAGTCTCGCCGATCGTATCGTGGTCATGTTCGCCGGCGGCGTCGTCGGCGAGGTCGACTCCGCGCAGGCCAACGAACGCGAGCTGGGGATGATGATGGCCGACGTCCACTCCCCCACCGCCGCGGTTGCGGGTGTACCGCCATGAGCCTCGTTGGCACACGAGCGCCGCGCTGGGCCACCGCGGGCGCGGTATCGCTAGTCAATATCGTTCTCGCCTTCGCTCTCTCCGGCGTCGTCGTCATGCTGCTCGGCGAGAGCCCGTTACAGGCTCTGGGACTGCTCACGCTCGGCGCTTTCGGCAGCTCGGAGGCCATCGGTTACACGCTCTATTACGCGACCAACCTGATCTTTACCGGTCTCGCCGTGGCGGTCGCGTTCCATGCCGGTCTGTTCAACATCGGCGGTGAGGGCCAGGCCTATGTCGGCGGACTCGGCGTGGCCGTCGTGTGTCTCGCCCTCGACGACGTCCTGCCCGGATTCGCCGTGGCCCTTCTGGGAGTGCTCGCCTGTGCGGTGTTCGGCGCCTGTTGGGCCGTCGTTCCCGCCTACCTGCAGGCCTACCGCGGCAGTCATATCGTCATCACCACGATCATGTTCAACTTTCTTGCTGCGGCGCTGATGGTCTATCTGCTCGTCAACGTGCTGATCGACCCGACGCAGATGTCGCCCGAGACGCGCGAGTTCGCGCGGGACGCGTGGCTGCCCTTCGCTCACGAGCTGCTGGGCCGCGTCGGCGTGAGCGTCGCTCGCTCGCCCCTCAACATCTCCTTGCTGTGGGCACTCGCGTGCTGTGTCTTCGTCTGGGTGCTGGTGTGGAAGACACGCTGGGGATACGCCATCCGCGCGGTCGGCTACAACCGCACGGCCGCCGTCTACGCCGGCATCGATCCGGGCCGCGTCACGGTGCTGGCGATGTGTATCTCGGGCGCACTTGCGGGCTCGGTCGCCGTCAACGAGATTCTCGGCGTGCAGCACCGCCTGCTGATCAACTATGTCGCCGGCTACGGCTTCACGGGTATCGCCGTGTCGCTGATGGGACGCAATCACCCGGTCGGCATCGTCCTCGCCGCCATCCTGTTCGGCGCCCTCTTCCAGGGCGGCGCCGAGCTTTCCTTCGAGATGCCGACGATCACGCGCGACATGGTGGTCGTCATTCAGGGTCTGGTAATTCTGTTCTGCGGCGCCCTGGAGTTCATGGCCCGACCTTACGTCGAGAAGCTGTTCCAGAGAGCCGCCGTCTGAACCATGTTGCAGGACCTCTATCTGGTGCTCATCCTCACGCTCGACGCGACGGTGCGCCTTGCCGTGCCGCTCGTGTTCGCATCGCTCGGCGGCCTGTTCTCGGAGCGCTCCGGGGTCATCGACATCGGTCTCGAGGGCAAGATGCTTGCGGCGGCGTTCGCCGCGGCGGCGGTGGCGGCGGTGACCACGTCGAACTGGCTGGCCTTGGGCGCCGGCATCGTCGTCTCGGTGGCGCTCGCCTTGCTGCATGGCTTCGCCTGCATCACCCATCGCGGCAGCCAGGTCGTGAGTGGACTGGCCATCAACATTCTCGCGGCCGGGCTCACCGTCACCCTGGGTGTCGCCTGGTTTGCGCAAGGCGGGCAGACACCGGCGCTGTCGCCCGAGGCGCGTTTCGGCCCGATCGAGTGGCCGGGAGCCGCGGGCGTCTCACAGGTTCCCGTGGTCGGGCCGCTCTACACAGAGCTGCTCAGCGGACACAACCTGCTCGTCTACCTGGCCTTCCTGGCGGTGCCCTGTGCCTGGTGGACGATTTACCGCACCCGCTTCGGCCTGAGGCTGCGCGCCGTCGGTGAAAATCCCGCCGCCGTCGACACGGCGGGCATATCCGTGAGCATGCTGCGTTATCAGGCCATGATCGCCTGCGGAGTGCTCTGCGGCCTGGCCGGCACGTATCTCTCGACGGCGCACGGTGCGGCATTCGTCCGTGACATGACCGCGGGGAAAGGCTACATTGCGCTGGCCGCCCTGATCTTCGGCAAATGGCGCCCGGTGCCCGCGATGTTTGCCTGCCTGCTGTTCGGTTTCCTCGATGCCGTCGCCGCGCGTCTGCAGGGCGTCGTGATTCCCGGCATCGGCACCGTCTCGGTGCAGTTCATCCAGGCGCTGCCCTATCTGCTCACCGTCATTCTGCTCGCCGGTTTCATCGGCCGCGCCGTGGCGCCGAAAGCCATCGGCGTTCCCTACGTCAAGGAGCGATGAGCACGCTCGAGGATCTGCTGGCGGCGGCACGGGAAGCCATGTCCCACGCTTACGCTCCCTACTCCGGGCACTGCGTGGGCGCGGCGCTGCGCACTCGCAGCGGGCGCATCTACACCGGGTGCAACGTGGAGAACGCCGCCTATCCCCAGGGCTGGTGCGCGGAGACCTCGGCCCTTGCGGCCATGGTGAACGGCGGCGAGTGCGAGGTCGCCGAGGTCTTGGTCATGGCGGATGGAGAGGGCATCTGCACGCCCTGCGGCGGCTGCCGCCAGAAGCTGTCCGAATTCGCCGATCCCGCGATTGTCGTGCACGCCGCCGGCCCCGAGGGCGTGCGCGCGAGCTTCACGCTCGCCGAGCTGCTGCCGCACCGGTTCGGCGCCGAGAATCTGCCCCGCGAACGTGACTGAGCAGGACACAGCGCGCGCGAGCCTGCTGCTGCTCGACCTCACCCGTCTCGACGACGAGGACGACGAGGTGGTGATCGACGCGCTGTGCCGTCGCGCCTCGCAGCCCTGGGGCCACGCGGCGGCCGTGTGCGTGTGGCCGCGCTTCGTCGAACGCTGCCGCACACTCCTCGCCGGGACCGGAGTGCGGGTTGCGACCGTGGCGAACTTCCCCCACGGCGGCGACGACATCGCAGCCGCGGTCGAAGAAGTGCGCGGCGCGATCGCGCGCGGGGCGCAGGAGGTGGACCTGGTAATGCCCTATCACGCCTGGCTGGCGGGCGAGCGGGGAGCCGCGCGCGAGATGGTCGCCGCCGCCAGAGATGCCTGCGCAGACGCCACGCTCAAGGTGATTCTGGAGACGGGCCGCTTGCGCGAGCGGGCGCACATCGTCGCCGCGAGCCGCGACGCCATCGCCGCCGGCGCCGACTTCATCAAGACCTCCACGGGCAAGATCGAGGTGTCGGCGACGCCCGAGGCGGCCGCCGCGATGCTGCACGCCATACGCGAGGCAAACCGCCCGGTCGGCTTCAAGGCGGCGGGCGGCATACGCACGCTGGCGCAGGCGCGCGTTTATCTCGATCTCGCCGAGGACATGATGGGCCCCGATTGGATCGCGCCGCAGACATTTCGCTTCGGCGCGAGCGCACTGCTCGACGCAATCGTCGCCTGCCTGGCGGGTACGCGCCGGGCGCCGGCGCGCTGACCGCCCGTGCTCGTCCAGGAGATCATCCGCCGCAAGCGCGATGGCCTGACGCTGTCGAGCGACGAGCTCACCGCCCTTGCCAACGGCATCGCCGACGGCTCGGTGTCCGAGGGTCAGGTCGCGGCCTTCGCGATGGCCGTCTGCTTTCGGGGCATGGCCATCGAAGAGACGGCGGCGCTGACGCGCGCCATGACCGCAACCGGCCGGGTCCTCGATTGGACGGGTTGCGACGTGCCGGGCCCGCTGCTCGACAAGCACTCCACCGGCGGCGTGGGCGACAAGGTCAGCCTGATCCTGGCGCCGGCGCTGGCGGCCTGCGGCGCCTTTGTGCCGATGATATCGGGCCGCGGCTTGGGACACACCGGCGGGACGCTCGACAAGCTCGAAGCCATTCCCGGGTATCGCACCGCTGTCGACGTCGAAACGCTGCAGAAGGTGGTGGGCGCGACCGGGTGCGCCATCGTCGGCGCCGGCGACGACCTCGCGCCGGCGGACCGGCGTCTGTATGCCGTGCGCGACGTCACCGCCACGGTGGAATCGGTGCCTCTGATCACCGCCTCGATCCTGTCGAAGAAGCAGGCCGCCGGCCTCGCCGCCCTCACACTGGACGTCAAGACCGGTTCCGGCGCCTTTGCCGCGACGCGCACTCAGGCCTACGAGCTCGCTGCGAGCCTCATCGCGGTCGCTGAAGCCATTGCGTTGCCGACGGTGGCACTCGTCACGGACATGAATCGTGTGCTGGGACGCAGTGCCGGCAACGCGCTGGAGACGACGGAAGCGTTGCGTTGCCTGCGCGGGGAAGAAACGGACGCGAGGCTGCGCGAGCTGGTGTGCGAGCTCGGCGCCGCCGCTCTGCTCGCAGCCGGGTCGGTCGCCGATCACGCGGTTGGCCGCGCGCACCTGCGTCGCGCACTCGACGACGGCACCGCCGCCGAGCGATTCGGTGCCATGGTGGCGGCGCTCGGTGGGCCCGCCGACCTCTTGGAGAAGCATGCCGCTTACCTGCCGCAGGCCGACGTCCGGCACGAGGTCGCGCCGCCCCGCGCCGGCACCGTGACGACGATCGACGTGCGCGCCCTCGGCCTCGCCGTGGTCGAGCTCGGCGGCGGCAGACGGCGTCCGGGCGACGCCGTCGATCCGGCGGTGGGGCTGAGCGACGTCTGCACGCCGGGGGACAGGGTAAGCGCCGAGCGTCCCCTCGCGGTCGTCCACGCACGCACGCACGCAGACGCCGCGGGCGCAGCCGCCGCCGTGCGTGCCGCCTTCACGATCGGCGACGCGGCGCCGGTGCCGCGACCGGTGATCTACGAGCGCCTGTACACCGATCCCGTCGCCGAGCCTTCCGCACTCGGCTGACGCACCGCAAGCGTGCACGCCCTGGGCGTGTGCGCTCGAACTTGGTGCGCTTCGCCGGCGTCGAGCGCACCGGACGCCCCGCCGCCGCGTGAGGGCACGGCGCCCCGCCTGTCAACCGGGGTCACCTGGCACGCAATTTGCTTCGCCTCCATTAAAGGTCGCGCCGCATGCCGCCGCCGGGAATCCGGCGGTGCCGCTCACGCCGGCCGCAAATTGGGCATCCCAGCGGATGCCGTCACAACCGTCGAGGAATCAGGCCATGAAACTCGTCACCGCCATCATCAAACCGTTCAAGCTCGACGACGTGAAGGAGGCCCTCGCCGAGGTCGGCGTCAAGGGCATGACCGTCACCGAGGTGAAGGGCTTCGGCCGCCAGAAGGGGCACACCGAGCTCTACCGCGGCGCGGAGTACGTCGTGGACTTCGTGCCCAAGGTCAAGGTGGAGATCGCCATCGAGGAGTCGATGCTCGACCAGGTCACGGAAGCCATCACCAAGGCGGCCCGCACCGAGAAGATCGGCGACGGCAAGATCTTCGTCTACGACCTCGAAAGGGCCGTGCGCATACGCACCGGCGAAGCCGATGCCGACGCTCTCTAACCTACCTCGCGGGGATGACAGCAATGCGAAAGACGATTGAAAAGACCACTACCGCGCTTCTGGTCGCCCTAGCCGGTGTCCTACCCCCGGCGGCGTGGGCGCAGGACGCGCTCGACTCCGGCGACACCGCGTGGATGATGACAGCCACCGCTCTGGTGCTGTTCATGACGATCCCGGGACTGTCGCTCTTCTACGCCGGCATGGTGCGGGCGAAGAACGTGCTCTCCGTAATGATGCAGTGCTTCGCCATAACAGGCCTGATGACGGTGTTATGGATGATCTACGGCTACAGCCTGGCTTTCGAGGACGGCGGTGCCCTCAATGGCTTCGTCGGCGGCCTCGGGAAGCTCTTCCTGAGCGGAGTCACCGTCGACGCCTTGAGCGGGACCATTCCCGAAACCGTTTTCATGACGTTCCAGATGACATTCGCCATCATCACCCCCGCCCTCATCGTCGGCGCGTTCGCCGAGCGCATGAAATTCTCGGCCATGCTCTGGTTCATGGGGCTGTGGCTCACGTTCGTCTACGCACCGGTGTGCCACTGGGTGTGGGGCGGCGGCTGGCTCGGCGACTGGGGTGTGCTCGACTTCGCCGGCGGCACCGTCGTGCACATCAACGCCGGCATCGCGGGTCTCGTCGCCGCCTTGGTGCTCGGCAAGCGCAGGGGCTTTCCCACCACGGCCATGCCGCCCAACAACCTGGTGCTGACGGTGGTGGGCGCGTCGATGCTGTGGGTGGGCTGGTTCGGCTTCAACGCCGGCAGCGAGCTCGCCGCCGACGGCACCGCCGGCATGGCGGTGGCGGTGACCCAGATCGCCACTGCCGGCGCCGCGCTGAGCTGGATGTTCAGCGAGTGGATCTCGCACAGGAAGCCCAGCGTCCTCGGCATCGCCACCGGCGCCGTCGCCGGGCTGGTGGCCATCACGCCGGCTTCGGGCTCGGTCGGACCCCTCGGCGCACTGCTGATCGGCATCGGCGCGGGCGTCGGCTGCTTCTTCGCCTCGACGCGCATCAAGCGCGCCTTCGGCTACGACGATTCGCTGGACGTATTCGGCGTGCATGCCACCGGCGGCATCATCGGTGCGCTGCTGACCGGGATCTTCGCCGCCGAGGCGCTCGGCGGCGCTGGGCTGGGTGAGGGCAATGCCAGCATCGGCGCACAGCTCGGGGCGCAGGCGCTCGGCGTCGTCGCCACAGTCGTCTACACCGCCGTGGTCAGCTTCGTCCTGCTCAAGATCATAGAGGCCACCGTCGGGCTGCGGGTCAGCGACGAGCAGGAGACCGAGGGGCTCGACATCGCCCTGCACGACGAGCGCGGCTACATTCTCTGAGCGTGATATGAGCGAGGTGATGCCGGGGACGGCGGCCACGTCGTCCCCGGTGACGCCGCCCCAGCCGGCTACGCCAGGCCCGCCCGTATCGCCTCGAACACCAGCACGAACGTCACCGGCACGGCGAGGCTGATGCTGGACAGTCCCACGATTTTGCGCAACGCCTCCACGCCGGGCACCAGACCGAAGTCACGTGCGTTGACGACGACAGGCTGCTCACTGACGACCATGAGCCTGTCCAGGTCGAGCCGCGTAATCCGCAGCAACACGGTCAACCCGCTGCGCTGACCGTGCAGCGACAGGCTTGCCTCCACCGGCTGCACCAGTGATTCCCCCATACCGAGGGCGTCGATTTTCTCGAGATCCACCCTCGCCGTCAGCTCAGCCGAAGGATAGACGTCCGTCTCGAAAAGCTTTTCCCGCATGGCTTCGTCGCGGATGTCGATCGCTGTCTGCACGCTCGCGAGCTGCACCGACAGATCGACGTTGCCCTCGTCGTCGACGCTGCCACGGACATCCGCGAAGCGGTGGATCTCGGCGACGTGCGTCGCTTTGACGGAAACGAACGTGAGCACGGACGCTTCGTTGTTCAACGTCCACTCGCCGTGTGCGCAGTGTGCGGCGGCCATCAGCGCCAACCCCAGCAGTCGACTCATCAGTTTTCACCCTGGTTTTCGAAACGGTTTCCGGTCGCCCGGTTTATATAACCGGCCCGAGGCACAATTCAAGCGGCGACGACGGCGGCGCAGTACAATGGCCGCCGGTCGGACGCACACGCAGGAGGGCACCGTGGCCGCATTCACGCCGTTCGCGAACAATCACGCCGCACTGGCCCCGGGCGACTCGCGCTTTGTCGATGTGGCGGAACTCCCCTGGCAGAAAGCGCGCTTCCCGGGAGTTGAGTTCAAGACACTTCTCGTCGACGAAGCTACCGGACTGCTGACCACGCTGATGCGCATGGCGCCTGGCGCGTCGCTTCCGGATCACGAGCACGTGCGTATCGAGCAGACATACGTCCTCGAGGGCCGCCTGGTGGACGACGACGGCGAGGTGAGCGCCGGAAACTTCGTGTGGCGGCCGGCGGGCAGCCGTCACGATGCGCACGCGCCCGATGGCGCACTGCTGATCGCCGTATTCATCAAGCCGAACCGGTTCTTCGAAGCGGACGGGTCCACCATGGACATGCTCGGCCGCGACTACGCGAGCACCTGGGAGTAGTCGCTCGGCGAGACCCTCGGCCGGCGGGCGAGCTCATGGCCTGTTTCCTGTTGCAGCAGGGCCTTCCTCGCAGACCGGCGCGGCATGTCCTGCTGGCGTGTCTGCTGCTCACCGGCCTCGTCGGCGAGGCCCGCGCGTTCGATATCGAGGTCCTCGAAGTCACCGTGCAGGGAAAGCGCTTCGACGTCGGCTTCGACGTCGTCATCGATGCCGACACACAGCGCGCGAGGCATTACTTGCACGACCATACGCAGTGGCCGCGCCTTTCGGACAACATCTCAGAGAGCACGTTGCTGGAGACGTTCGCCGACGGACGCCGGCGCGTTCGGCTCGTGTTTCGCACCTGCATCCTGTTCTTCTGCAAGACCATTCTCCAAGTCAAGGACGTGACCTCGAGAAGCCCGGGGGTGCTGGTCACCGAGAACGTGGCCGAGCTGAGCGATTTTGCCGCGGGGCACGAGACCTGGCGCATTGTGCCACACGGCGCGCGCACCCGCGTCAGCTATGCCGGGATGCTCGAGCCGGCCTTCCGCGTCCCTCCCGTCATCGGGCCGTGGATGGTCAAGCGCAAGCTTCGCCAGCGCCTCGTCGCCACGGCCCGCCGGCTCGAGCGGCTCGCCGCCCCGGCAGCGCCCGCGGCCGGCGCCGCGGGCGGGCCGCGCGCCACGCCGTAAGGCTACGCCCACGGCGACTCGCGCGGGCGTAATCGGCGCCTCGCCCCACGACGGCGTCTCGTAAGACGCGCTTCCCCGACGGTAGGCCATCTGCT
>JABAHR010001544.1_pt7 | contig 14365 bp, 12 predicted proteins | sample 7062101 | NCBI WGS metagenome assembly JABAHR01 (sample SAMN14534553, study PRJNA622989) | marine sediment metagenome | biome: marine biome [ENVO:00000428]; feature: marine pelagic biome [ENVO:01000023]; material: deep marine sediment [ENVO:00002113] | place: India: Gulf of Kutch | collected... | reverse complement strand
TTTAGGGGATAATGGCTGATACAATATTTCAGGCATACTAGAATTTTGTGGAGGAATTACTATGGGCGAAAAAAATGGTTTGAAGAGAAAAGATGCACGTCAAGAAAGTCTATGGTCAGGCAATCAAGTATTTGCATCCTGGGATGAATGGGAAAAGGAATATCAAGAAGTAAAAGCTCAGTATGCCGGATTGGCAGAGTATTCTGGCAAATTAATGAGTTCTCCAGAAGTATTAGCTGAATGGATGTGGATAAACAATGACCTGAGTTTAAGAACTGGTCGGTTGTCGATGTTTGCCAGATTCGCTGCGACGGTAGATTCGAGTGATATCGAGGCAAAAACTGCACTTGGTCAGGCTTCAAGTTTGCAGGCGCAATATTCGGCGGCGACCTCCTTTAGTGTCCCTGAATTAATTCAGGATCCAGAGAAGTTGAGAAAATGGGGTCAAAATGAGCCGAAGCTGAAGCTCTTCGCCCATTTTTTTGATAACTTGATCCGTCAGCAGAAACATATGCGTTCAGCGGAGGTTGAAGAAATTCTCAGCATGGTTAATGAGCCCTTCGGGAACACGCACCAAACCTATACCGAATTAGTGAATACCGACCTGGGATTTGAAGATTCCCTGGATATGCAAGGCAGAAATTATAAAATTAAGCAAAGTACGTTATCCAATTCACTGCAAAGTCCGGATCGGAAAAGAAGAGAAACTGCATGGAAAAATTATTTTGATGGTTATTTGTCTATGCAGAATACTCTGGCGGCAAACTATATCACTTGGATCAAACAGCAAGTGTTTATGGCTCGAGTACGGGGATATGATTCTGTTTTAGAGATGAGATTGTCACCCTTTAATCTTCCTTTGGAAGTTTTTCATAACCTGATTGACACATTTAAACAGAAACTGCCTGTCTGGCACCGTTATTGGGATGTTCGGAAGAAAGCACTTGGTCTGGACAAAATTAAACCCTATGACCTCTGGGCGCCGATAGGAATAAATTCGCCAGATATTCCTTATGCTCAGGCTGTAGATTGGATTGGTAATTCATTGGAGGTATTAGGGGAAGAATACGTGCCAATCATGCGTCGCGGTGCGCTGGAAGAACGCTGGGTCGATTGGGCCCCGAATATTGAAAAAAGGCAAGGAGCAGCTTCATGGAGGCGCTACCTGATGCCTCCTTGGATCTTTATGAGCTATAACGAAAGTGTGTTCTCACTGAGCACGCTGGCTCATGAATTAGGGCATTCAATGCATACCTATCTCGCCTCTGAGAATCAACCTGAGGTTTATTTTGGATTTGGTTCTTTGTCCAGCACTGTGGCAGAGACAGCATCAAATTTCAATCAGGTAATGACGCGCGCATATTTGCGGGAAATAAAACAGGATGATCCAGACATTATGATCGCGATGGTGGAAGAAGCGATGGCTAATTTCCACCGTTACTTTTTCATCATGCCAACGCTGGCGCGGTTCGAGTATGAGGTTTTTGATCGTGCTGAGCAAGGAAAACCGCTTTCGGTAAAGATTTTTAATGACATTATGAAAGACTTGTTTGCGGAAGGGTATGGAGATACATTAGAGGATGATCCGGAACGTACTGGCATTACATGGGCAACTTTTTTGCACCTCTATATGCCTTTTTATACATTTCAGTATGCCATCGGTATCAGTGCGGCGCATGCGATCGGTGAGAAAATTTTGGCAGGAAATGAAGGTTCAGCAGATAAATATTTAGCTTTCCTAAAGGCGGGTGGTTCCCATTATACGATGGATTTATTCAAGCTAGCAGGCGTGGATATGACAACACCAGAACCGGTTATCAGTGCTTTTAATGTGATGGAAGAAAATATCGACTTGATGGAAAAATATGGGGGACCAGTGTAATTAAAGCAATATCGGGTTGGAGTTGATCCGCTTGAAATGTAGGAAATGAAAAAAGAATTGGATCGTAAAAAACAAGACTCTGTCGTTGGGGAGTACATCTCCAACTTACGGGCATTTAAACAGAATGCCAGACTTTATCTCCTCAGCGTCCTGGTTACAGGTATGACGATGGGTGGATTCAGGTTGTTATTTAATTTTTTTGTGCTGAGCTTAGGTTTTGATGAAGAATTGTTGGGAAATTTGATCACTACTTCCAACACCACCGCCTTGTTGATGGCGCTTCCGATGGGGTATCTGGTGGATTTGTGGGGCCGAAAAAACTCATTGATCATCCGTACTCTTTTTCTTGGTTTGGCTGTGGCTGTGATGGCTGTATGGCCTTCTGCGCCAATTTTCTTTGCCATGAATATCCTGATAGGCCTGGCAATGAGCATTGGCTCTGTCGTGACTGGGCCGTTTATGATGGAAAATAGTGAGGAAAAAGAAAGATCTTATCTTTTCAGCTTTTCATCTGGAATCCGGATGGCGGCGATGTCGGTTGGAAACTGGGTCGGAGGTTATTTGCCCACCTGGGTTGGGGGTTATGAGAATGTTGATCCTGAATCTAGCACGGCATATGCCGGAACGATGTTGATCTTAGCCTTGGTTTCTGTGATTGGCCTGATCCCGATCTTTTTCGTGAAACGTAATCGGCTGGCAAAAGTTCGGGAAGGGGTTTTTTCTCCAATCGTTTTTGCCCGGGAAAACCCAAAGCTATTGGGTAAATTCTTTACGCCCTTGCTGATTGTGTCAATTGGCGCTGGTTTGTTCGTCCCATTCATGAATGTGTTCTTCAGAGAGGTCCACTACCTTCCAGATACAACCGTCGGCTCGTTAATGGCATGGGGCTCACTGGCAATGGGAGTGGGGCTGTTGATAGCGCCTCCTCTTGCAGATCGGTTGGGTAAGTTGAGGCTCGTTGTCATTTCTCAAGGATTATCGATTCCTTTTATGATTTTATTGGGATTTTCCCCGATCGTGTGGATTGGTGCAGCTGCATTCTATTTTAGAATGGCCTTGATGAATATGAGCAGTCCTATCTATCAAAATTTTATTCTCGAAAAGGTCAAACCAGACGAGCGAGCGACAGTAGCAAGCCTCCACAGTATGGTCTGGTCTTTTGGGCGCTCATTCAGCCCCTCGGTAAGCGGCTCACTGCAGGTTAATTATGGTTTTGGGCCGCCATTCTTGATTGCGATCTGTTTGTACGCAGTGGCAATATTCTTGTATTGGATGTTTTGGTTGCGAAAAAGCAGCCCAATCGAACAACCTTCGCATGTTTCGTAAATCATCAAATAAGAAAACAGACAAGCTCATACCAAGCTTGTCTGTTCATCGATGGTGATTTTATACCCCAGTTTAATCAACGATTTGTGAACAACTGCCTGGCGGACCGCAAGGGTTGGGTTCAAAGCAAGTTCCAGCTGCCCAGCCCGAGAATTCTTTAATGAATAGGAAACCATTTTCGCATTTCCCAGTGATGAATGTCTGATTCTGGAACAACCAGCCTAATACTGGAGACTCTAAATTTGGTTCTGAATGCACATTTACGCTATAAGTCCAAACGGTTACAAATAGTTTTTCCTCCGGGGTCTCAGTTGGCTGCGGTTTGATCTCTTGTTTGGGTTGTGACAAGTCGGTGAGTTGTTTAGAAGGCATTGATATTTCATCCGTGGGAAGAGGGGATATTTCTTCAACTTCATTGTTCTCTTCAGGCTGGTCCTCGGATACCACCTCGGAAGGTGTTTCGGCAGGTTCAAAAACAAATTCGGGGAGATTTTCCTCCAGGCTCTCCGAAACCTGTATTGCGCGACGGACTGCAGTTTGGGATTCTGGAGGCACTGAATTTAGCAGGTTTGTGAGCACCTGTTTATTTTGTTGATGTGAAATCGCGGTTGTTGTTTTTATTCCTTCTGTGAATTCCACCTTTTCATTTTGGAGTTGTTCTTGAATAGATTGTTGTTGGGCTTCATAGCCTGCGAGTGCAATCTCCGCATTTTCGGGGTGACCGGCTGAAAATTCAATCTCTGCTTCTTGAAGCCGTTCTTCTGCGATCGCCATACGAAGACTAAGGCGTACTTGTTCATTGGTCGCCAATAGAATTCGAACATCTTCAATCGCTAAATCTACGGGATAAAGAAATTGTCCTGGTCTTGCGTCGTCCGCAGCTTGCACACCGCCAACAAAAACGGAAAAAGTCAAAACAAGGGCAAGGAAGATGGTCATGACCGGTTTAAGCGAAAATGTTGGCGGTGAAAGGTATCTTAGGTTTGAAAAGAAATATTTGATTTCCTCAATGGGATTAAATTTAGGACGTTTGCTATCAACAAGTTGGTAGTAGACATGAATCTGACTTATTCGAGAAAAGAAGGGATCTGGTGTTATCTTTTTTGCATTTCGAAGTTTGTTAGATTTTTGGAGAAGCTCAAATAATTCTGGGTGGTCTTCTTTAAGAGAATCTAAGACCTCCTGGCTAACAGGTGCGCCGTTTTCCAGCTGATCAAACAAGTCTAAATGGTTAGGTTCTTTCCCGTTATTGGTCATGATCTTATACTGTTGTCTTTAGGTTTTGCAATGCACGATACTGAAGAACTCTGACATAATTATGCGTTATACCCATGATTTCCGCAATCTCATCTGTTGTCATTTCAAGGATGTATCTGAAAATAATCACTTCTTGTAGATTGGGTCTCAAGTCTTGGATCGCTTCAGATAAATCCTTGGATAATTGAGTGTTCTCCAGTGTTTCCTCAGGGTTGCGGTATTTTTCAGAAACGATATCAAACTTTTCAATATCTACTTCAATTTTTTTTGCACGATATCTGTCGATAACCAGATTGCGCGCAATAGTGAAAACTAAAGCCCGGAAGTTCTGATTTTTATTTGTTTTCTCAAGAACTAATTGGAATGTTCGCAAGAAAACTTCCTCGGTAAGATCCTCAGTTTCTTGATGGTTTCCATTTACCTGAAAAAAAATATAATTGTAAATTTGGTCCAGGTATCGTTTATACAAGATACCAAAGGATCTCTTCTCTCCTTTCGAAATTTTAGCAATCAAATCCTGATCAGACAATTGACTATTGTCATGATCAGCTTCCTCTTCATTAAATATATACGTTTTTGCCTTCGAAATATTACGCTTTATATTTGTTTTAATCATTCCAACTTAATTTAAGACCACTTTTGGCTTGAATGAAGAGTATAGAGAATTATTTATAGATGACTCGAGAAGTCAATCTTGCGGTGATTATTTGTTTTACTCCGAATCATGGGTGTAAGCACACCTCTCTCTTATATTATATGATAAAAAGCCTGTTTTTCTAAAAGTTTTCTTAATCTTTCAACAGACACGCTTTCACTCTGAACATTACATTGAGGTCAAGATAAAAAAACTACCCAATAATTTGGGTAGTTTTTGGCACTCTTGAATTTACTTAGATGGAAAAAAATTTATTCTAATTCTTTTTATTGTCCTTTTCTTTAAGACCAGGTGGTTTCTCCTTGTCCTCCAGGCCTGGGGGTAAATCTTCATCATGGCTTGGGTTATCTATTATGCCTGGGGGGAGATAATCCCCATTTTCAGGATCAGTGGTTTGTTCGTCTTCAGTTGGTATGAATTCTTCAGTATCGGAAATATCTTTAGGATCATCTGCAGCAAATTTCGATGTAGTATTGATTTCTATTTCCAGTGCTGCCGCTTCCGGTATTTCTGTGATATCGATGATAGCATGTTCTGATGCCCCAATAGCTTCCTGGATGCCATCTTCAGCTTCTGGGGGTGTGGTTTTGATTAGACCAAATAAGATTTCTGTATTTTCCGTGTGAGATTCAGCCACCATTCCAACGAGTACTGTCTTGATTTGGTCATTGGCATTTAAGACCAAACCTGTAATTTCTCTCATTTGCTGTTCATAACTCTCGAGAGCCAAAAGAGCGTTTTCGTTGTCCCCTTCTCCAAATTTATGTTTTGCTTCCTGCAAGCGTTCAGCTGCAAAGCCTAACCGAAGTTGAACACGATCAACATCATCAAATGCCAGCAGCAGTTGTGTTTCTTCAATTGAGATATCAAGCATGTACAGCATTTCACCGGGTAAAGCTTGGTCAGCCGCCTGAACACTGCCGACAAATCCAAATCCCAGCACAATAATTAGTATTATCGAGAATACTGGGCTTGCAATCCAAGTCCTGACTTTTTTCGGATTGCTTCTATAAGCCACCCTTTGATGCTCAAAAGATTTTTGATTTTCCATTAACTTATCAAAAATTCTGTTTTTGCTGGCTTCAATATATTCTTTTCGTGGAGCCACTTGTTGGGCTGTGGCCAAATTTGTTGATTTCATTGACATTTTTTCTAGATAGTGAATCCTATCCTTTTCCCGGATCGTTAAATCTTGCTGTTGTGTCGGCCCCGTATCAAATATTTTCAGATATTGGAGTAAAGCGTTAATTTTCTTCTTCATTCTCATTTATGCTAAATTTCAACCTCTAAGGCCTTCAAGGCTCGAAATTGCAACACCCGTACATAGTTTTTTGTAATTCCCATATACTCAGCTATTTCTTTTGTGTCCATATCCATTACATAGCGCATGATAATTACACTTTGAAGATTTGGTTTTAGTTTTTTTATCGCTTTTGTTAATTCTTCGCTTAGCTGAGCGGTTTCTAGATTTTCTTCCGGATTTGGATAATTGTCCGAAACCTCACTGGCAGCGTCAATCTCTAATTCCACTTTTTGAGTTCTGTATTGATCAATCACTAAATTGTGTGCAATCCGATACAGCAATGCTTTGAAATTAGACTGCTTTTTTGGCTTTTCTAAAATTACTGTAAAAGCCCGGAGAAATACTTCTTCAGTTAAATCTTCAGTATCATGATGATTGCCATTGACCTGGAAATAAATGTAATTGTAGATTACAGATAAATATCGTTCATATAATATGCTGAACGCACGTTTATTTCCTTTGGCAATCATGCCAAGAAGTATCTCATCAGAGAGATTTTCGCCTTCTGCATGTTGCTGTCTCTCTGATATATTTAACGAATTAAGGTCAAAATCATTACTACTTGGCATAAAGTTCAATGGCTTTTTATAAATAATTTACAAATTCCCATCCAGCCAGTGATGAATAGCTGGTGGGAAAACATCTCACATCAATAGAGATTTTGATTGCTTTTATTTGAAATCTGGACAAATATTAACGGTATGTAACCGGATAAATTCAACATATGTAGATTTTGAAGGTTTATTTAGTTTGATTGAAAATGCAATATCGTACTCCTTCAATATCATTATACTTTCAGTTTGTACGCTAAATATATAAAAAGTGTTGCAATAATCGGTAAATGTTATTTAAATTTAACGATTTAAATCCCTTTTGCTACTATTTTGAGTAATTGTAACAAAAAATCCTTACGCCCAAAACGCCGGCAGGAAAATCCTCAGCAGGATATCAATAAGCAGACCTAACAAAAAATATCCGCCAAATGCCCGGTTATTGATAAAACTTAATGGGGCAAAATAGAGCGGCCATCCTCCATTGCCCTCTGGAAAACCTTCCGGTTTAGTTTCCGGTTTGGTTGCTCGATAGGCTGGCAAAATTTGAATAAATGACGGAAAAGCCAGGATTACTACCAGCATAGCAGGGGTGAAAATTTTCGTGATGATCAATGCAAGCACGATAATATAAGACATTAACATCATGAAAATGACTGTATATCGTGAGAGTTTCTCTCCGAGTAATACCGGAAGGGTATAGATTTTCTTTTTTCTATCAATCTCGATTTTATCAATGTGTTTTCCGAAAATAACCGTTGTTACTCCAAGGACATAAGGTAAACTTGCCCAAACGACACTCCATTCCCAGGTTTGAGTCAAAACATAATATCCTCCGCCAATCATCAATGGGCCCCAAACTAGCAAAACAGCAATTTCGCCCATGGCGATATATTTCAGTGGCCAAGTATAAAATAAGACAAAAAAAGCGCCTAATCCGATAAGAAGTAGTATAGTGGTGTCCCACTGGTTACTGGCTAAAAGGAATATACCAAAAAATAAAGCGATAAGACCAGTTGCTGTGGCATATACTAGCAATTGATTTTTTGTCAGTAAACCGTGAGCGACCGGTTGGGGGCCATACTGGGTCCGAAAATAGTTATCCTCGTCTACCCCGCGAACAAAGTCGGTATAATCGTTGAAAAGGTTGTTGGAGGCATGGGCAAATATTAATCCCAGGGTGAGGGCCAACCAAGGAAAGAAAGAAAACTCTCCATCTCTAATGGCAAATATTCCGGCCAAGGCGGCTGAGATAAAGGTCATTATCAATACTGCTGCCCGACTGGCAATCAGCCATCTTGAGATAATATCCAGCGAGTCCCATTCTTCTTTGCTTACAGAAGGAATAACATTCAACGCTTTTTTCCACATGGATACATTCATTTTTTTCTCCATAATAAAAAGTATGACCGGAAAATTATAACATTATGTATCTGATAAGTATTTAATTATAGGAGCGGTGTTTTTGGGGAACTGAATGATGAAGGTATAAACATGAACGAAAATTTATGGGGTTTCGGTAGGAGTTAGCGTGATAGTAGGCGTTGGTGTATCTGTTGGGGTGGGCGTGTAGGTAGGAGTGGCAGTAATATACGCGACATTGAACTCGATTGTATCGTAGGAGCAATCTCTTTCTGGACCTGTGTAACTGCATGCCTCTACCTCAACATAAAAATCTGATGCTGCACTCGGGTCGAAAGGCACAACCATATAGGCTATCTCTCTAAAGCTGAGTGAATTGATCGTTAGGCGGCACTCATTAATGTCGTGGGAAAATTGTTCTGCTTGATATTCAATCTGGAGGATTTTTCCGGGAAGATTAAACAGCCTTGCCCGCCAATCTTGCAATGTTCTCCTGGATGAATTGAAAACCATGATGACTAAAACATCCTGGTTATTGCATTGAGTTACCTGACTGAATTGGAATCTTGCCCCAGGTGTTGGAGTAGGGGTTGGGGTTCTGGTAGGCGTTTTTGTTGGTGGTGATGCAAATATGGGTAGGCGATCAACTGGGGAAACTAACGTGGTATAGGCTTTCCAGAGCCAGCAAGTACCAGATCCATTGGGGTTTTCAATTACCCAGTAATAGTTATTTGTGCTTTGGCCAACAACCACCACCGATTGACCTGACCTGACAAGGGTTTTCCAATCGTAATGGTTGCTGGGACCTGTGCGGCAGTTTGTGTCTCCGGCAACAAACACCTGCGGTAAGGAGGTTGGAGATGGGGGAGGGGGCTGGGTGGAAGTTGAGGTGAGTGTTGGTGTTTGAGACGCAGTTGGGGTGTTAGTGATATTTGAGTCAGGGGTATTAGTCAACCGTAATGTGGGAACGGGCGGGGCAGTTTCAGTTGGTATCGCGATGGAAGTTTCAAGAACGGATTTTTGTGCAGTTTGTTGTAAATTTTCAATGGAGTAACCTTCTTGTTGTGGCGCACATCCCCATGTTATTGAGATGATCATCATGACAATTAATACCCATCTGAACTCATTCATACCACGATTATAAAGAATACTTACAATAGAATCAATTGATTAGTGGTGGGAAATAATTTCAATCTGGTTGATTTGAGATATTTTCCCCTATACAGCAACTCAATAAATGATATTTGTCCCCTGATATTGGCTATAAACTGATCAACTTTTCCGGAACAGCAATTCCAGACAAGTCATATGTCATTGCACCGGTTATTTTAACTGGGACTATATCGCCAATTTTGGGAAGCGAAGGACTAGCAGGGTGAGATTCAATAAAAATCAGCCCATCAATTTCTGGAGCATCTCGGTAGCTCCTCCCAATGGCAATTGGAATCGAATCTTGTTCGGTTTCACCATGGCTTTCAATTAAAACGTCCAAGGTTTGACCAATGAAGGATTGATTTTTTTGTAGGGAGATTGTTTGTTGAAGGGTCATCAGTCTATCAAGTCGCTCTTGTTTGATTTCCTCTGGAATCGGGTCGCCAAGATTTTCACTTGTAGTACCCGGTTCAAAAGAAAATTTAAAAGCACCCACTCGATCAAATTTGAGGTCTTCAACAAAATCGAGGAGTGTTTGAAATTCTTCTTCCGTTTCGCCAGGGTAGCCAACAATGAATGTTGTCCTGATAGCGAGGTTGGGCATCGCGGATCGCATTTTGCCGATGGTTTTATATACCCATTTTATGTTTGCCGGTCGCCGCATACGGCGTAAAGCTTTGGCATGTCCATGCTGGAGCGGGATATCCAGGTAGGGGAGCACTTGAGATGATTGCGCCATGGTTTCAATTAGTTCATCAGTGACGTATCCAGGATAAGCGTACATGATCCGGATCCAGTCGATATTGGGAGCGGATTTGCCCAACTCTCTCAGGAGATGTGCAAGCCCATTTTTAATCCCCAAATCATGTCCATAATCTGTAGTATCTTGAGCAATTAGAATGACCTCCCGGGTGCCTTGGGCCTGAAGTTGCACAGCTTCGTTTAGGATGGAGTCTATCGGTCGGCTGACAACGGTACCTTTGATTAATGGGATGGCACAGAAAGCACACGGTCTTCGACATCCATCAGCAATCTTGATATAAGCGCTTGGGCCGTCAATCGATACCCTCAAAACATCGCCCTCATCTTTGCCGACGGTTAATGCATCGTCAGGTAGGTGATAGACTGGTTGGGGGTGTTTGGTCTCCCGGAGTTGGTCAATGAGTTGTAAAATATCCATCCACCGACGAGTGCCCAAAACGCCATCAATTTTAGGGACTTGCTGTGTAACTTCAATTCCATACCTTTGGGTTAAACATCCAGCAGCAATTAAAATCTGATCAGGTGATTTAATCTCTGACAGGCGTTTTAAAGTTTGGTATGATTCTTCTTTCGCGGGACCGATAAAACCACAGGTGTTGACAATTAGCACCTGTGCCTGAGTTGGATCTAGGGTGTGCGTATAGCCATCTTTAAGTAATAGTTGTCCCATAGATTGGGAATCCACAGTGTTTTTTTCACAGCCTAAAGAGATTAAATGAAAGTTTTTTGGGGTCATAAACGTATCCTGAAATTGGAAATGAATAATTTCTCCGATTGACTAAATTACAATCATACCACAGGCGTTATTAAGGGATTGGTGTGAGTTCAGACGGTGGAAGGTTTGGCCCCTCTTCGGGAGTCTGGGTGGGTGTTGGCGTGAAGAGTTCCTCAGGAGATAGCGTTGGTGTCGGAACCGCGGTTGGCCGGATGATCCCCTCTCTTGTGTAAATGACATTCACGACTTCCCCGAAAATTCCCAGAATCCCCGTATCTTGATCGTTGTAGATGATTTGAATTGCTGCGGCATTGCCAGTAAGAAGTTCAATTGACTCTCTACCGGAGAATGTTAGGTCCTCATCTGGCAGCACACGGCCATCGAATTCGATTTCTCCATCAACCTTGACTTGAAGAAAGGCTCTTTGCCTGACGATAATTAATAATTGAATTGAGGAAGATTCTGCCACTTGTAGGGATGGGATTGGAGTGCTATCCTGGTTATCTTCATCAACATTTACCAGTCCTCCAACCTGAGTGTTGATCAGAGTGGAAGTCGGTGAAGGAAGTTGAGTGGATGTTGGCAGTAATGCTTCAACAAGTGAGGGGGCTGTGGGTAGTGGGGCTAGCTCAGATTGTGCTCGTGTTACCCGCCCGATTCCCCAAATTGTGATCAGAATTACTAAGATCCCCAGACCGCTTACGAGGATCAAGTCGGGAGATAATACCGTGCGGACCCAGCGAGGCATCGCAGGAAATGAAGGCCTTCTGAAGGGTTTTTCACCATTTTGTGTTCTAGCGTCCTGTCTTTGAACTGCCTGCCTGGCTGAAAGTTCAAGCTGAAGAGCCTCTGCATAGTTCAGCATTATTTCATCAGAAGGCATATCGAGGAAGGATACATAATTAATCAGCATCCCACGCGCTTGTGCTGGAGAGGGAAATAGGTTAAATTCACCATTTTCCATAAAGGACACATAATGAGTGGGAATATGAGTGTGGGCTTCAATGTCCTCCTTTGATAATCCTAAAATATCTCTTCGATCTTTTAGTTTTCTCCCGATTTCCTCAAATAGCAAGGTAGATGATTCCGGATTAAGTGTTTCACTACGCCGTATATTAAGCTGCCTGATCTTTTCTGTGGGGGATTCCGGATTTAACTCAGAAATTGGATTGTCTGGGAGATCTTTAGGGGATAATCCAAGATAACTGGAGTAAGACCGTAAGAATCCCCGGGCCTGAACATGGGTCGGAATGGAATCCAGGGCGTTATTTTCCAATGCTTTAAGATATTGGACGCGTATATGAAGNNTTGTGTCCTAGCGTGTCTGCCATTACCTTATTTATAGCATAAAGACCTGCCCCTGGATTTGATTGCTTGTGGGCAAGTCTTTATCTTCTTTTGGGTAAATGAGGCTTATTCAGCGGTTTCTTCAGTTTCTTGTTCTACAATTTCTTCTGCTTCCGCCGATTCCTGGACTTCTTCAACAACCGTTTCTTCAGCAACTGCTTCTTCCACTGCTGCTTCCGGAGCGGCAGTTATTTCAGAGTCTTCCTGTTCTTCAGTGGTCTCTGCTACTAATTCTTCAGCATCTACCATATAGTTTTCAGGTGTCTCGCCTTCGCGGTACACAACCACATCGAATTCTGGAATCAGGTCGATGGTTAGACGAACTTTTACTTTGTGCATTCCTAGAAGTCTTAGCGGTTGAGAATCAATCTGTCGTTTGTTGATTTCTGTCCCTAGCTCCTCGGTGAGGCTTTCTGCGATCATCTGGGTTGTAACCGAACCGTAAAGCTTTCCGGTTTCTCCAGCTCGGGCGGGAAAAACAAGGCGAATCTCTTCTAGTTTTTCAGCCACTTGAGACATTTCTTTATTGAGTAAGCTTCGTTGATAGTCTGCTTCCTTCTGAATTCGTTCTGCCTGTGCCAAAGCACCGGGGGTTGCTAATGTAGCTAAACCTTGTGGGATTAAATAATTTCGTCCATAACCATTTGCCACTTTTTTGACTTCACCAGCACGACCAAGGTTATAGACGTCTTCAAGAAGTAATACTTTCATTTTACAAGCCCTTTCATCTAATGAGTATTATCTGGGCGAAGGGTACAACGCTCCAGACCGGCGCAATTCTACCAGAAATTGACAAAGAAGTCGAGAAGAAATTTATCCCCAGGTTGGTTTATAAGCCGCATTCTGTCTTGCCATGTAGATGGCATGTGCGAACATCTATCTGGGAGATTGGTTGCCCAATCACTCTTGCGGCCTACCCGGAATTTAAACGAGACGAGCAATCTCTATATTCCTGCTTGGCCTTGCTCCTGGCAGGGGTTGCCTGGCCGCAAATATTGCTACCTGCGCCGGTGGTCTCTTACACCACCTTTTCACCATCACCGGTAAATCGAGGATTTACTGGCAGTCTGTTTCTGTGGCCCGGTCCAGCAGATTGCTCCGCTCCGGGTGTTACCCGGTGCCATGCTCTATGGAGTGCGGACTTTCCTCAAAAGGGCTTCCTTTTGCGATCGCCCAACCAACCTGGGGTAACTTGATGATACCTTTGGTAAGCAAGATTGTAAAGATACCAATAAGACGCTATTTTCTTTTCAAAAATATCCTGTCCAAGGATTATTATATTATCAGTTTATAATGGCTGGGAATCTAACTTATTTAAAACAACGATTATTAGTTATCTAACCTTGTATTCCTTATGCAAAAACGTGTGAAATTTACAGAAATGAGAAAATTGTTTTATACTTTCTCCCTTTTAGCGGTAATAATTCTATCGAGCGTAATTGGTTGTTCTACTGAAAATATTGCTACCCAGGATGTTCAGGCAACTAAAACAATTCAAAATACTGAAACTACTATCCCAATAAAGCCCTCAGAAGAAATTTCTTCCTCTTCTGAGGAAAAGCAGCAGACTCCAAATCTCACGACTGATTTGGATTTGAGTGGTAATTCATTTTCGATATTGTTTATCGGAATGAAAGAAGAGCCTTATGCTTCGATAAATAAGTCCTTAAGCCTTGCAGTTGAGGATGCCGTTTCGTTTATCAATGCATCTGGGGGAATCCTTGGTGCAGAAATCGAACTGTATTATGTTTCCTTTGAGGGTAATGAAGAATCTCTTGAAGAGTTTTTTCGAGAATCCACTCGCAGGTTTGATCCCCTTGTTGTTTTAATGGCAGCACCAATCAATGATGAATTATCCTCAGTGATCCAGGGTGCAAGGATTCCTGTCTTATATTTTGGATTGGGGGGTAAGGCGTTAGAACGTCCAGAGATTTCTCGGGACTACATATTTTGGCTAACACCATTACCAGACGACCAGTTTGCATTTTTTTTGGATCAAGCCTGGAGGCAATGGGAGGAGATTCGCCCACCGGGAAATATGAATGAATTCAGG
>JABAHR010014968.1_pt5 | contig 14366 bp, 14 predicted proteins | sample 7062101 | NCBI WGS metagenome assembly JABAHR01 (sample SAMN14534553, study PRJNA622989) | marine sediment metagenome | biome: marine biome [ENVO:00000428]; feature: marine pelagic biome [ENVO:01000023]; material: deep marine sediment [ENVO:00002113] | place: India: Gulf of Kutch | collected... | reverse complement strand
ATGACGTGCTTACGCGCAGCCTGGCGGTGATGGATGCGGCAGCCGTGGCGCTGTGTCGGGACCACCGGCTGCCCATTCGCGTCTTTGACGTCATGGAGGCAGGCAACCTGCGTCGCATTGTCAGCGGAGCTAACGTTGGCACTTTGGTGTGGGGAGGCACGGGCGAATGATCGAGGAGATCCGCAAAAGCGCTTCGGGGCGGATGACGAAGACGCTCGAGGCGCTGCGCACCGAGCTTGCCAAGCTGCGCACGGGCCGCGCCAGCCCGGCTTTGCTCCACCATCTCAGGATCGACTACTATGGAACGCCGACGCCGATCGATCAGGTGGCGACCGTTAGCGTCAGTGATGCCCGTACCCTGTCCGTCACGCCGTGGGACAAGAAGATGATCCCGATGCTCGAGAAGGTTATTCTCGAGTCCGACCTCGGTCTCAATCCGGTTACCTCTGGCGAAGTGGTCCGCATTCCACTTCCTGCGCTGACAGAGGAGCGGCGACGTGAGATCACCAAGCTTGTGCGCGCCGAAGGCGAGAATGGCAAGATCGCTGTTCGCAATATCCGCCGAGACGCCAATGCCCGCATGCGCGAGCTGCTCAAGAACAAGGAGATCACCGAGGATGACGAGAAGCGTGCCCACGACGATATTCAGAAGTTGACCGACGAGTACATTGCCAGGATCGATGAGCTCGTTGCCGACAAGGAGAAGGAGATCATGGAGGTTTGAGGCGGGATGGCGCGCGCACGCGCCCCCGCGAGTGGTTTCGGGTGTCCGTTGCCGTCGAGGCCGATTCAGTTAACGCTTAAACAGGTGCTTGACTGGGTATGAACACCGAGGACATTGCGCAGTATCCGAGCACGAGTCTCGAAATTCCGCCGATCGACACCCTGCCCCGGCATGTCGCGGTGATCATGGACGGTAACGGGCGCTGGGCGAACCGCCACGGGCTGCCGCGAATAGCCGGCCACCGCCGTGGCGTCGATTCGGTGCGACTGTTGGTGCGCCGCTGCGGTGAGCTCGGCATCCCGTATCTTACGCTGTTCGCCTTCTCGACCGAGAACTGGCGGCGACCCGCCACTGAAGTCCGCCTGCTGATGGAGTTGCTGGCGGCCACGCTCGAGAACGAGGTACGCAAGCTCCACGAGAGCGGTGTGCGTCTGCGTGTGGTGGGCGAGCGCGCGCGACTCAATCGCCGGATCCAGTCGCTGATAGCCGACGCGGAGGTACTAACGGCGGCCAATACGCGACTGAACCTCACGATTGCGGTGAACTACGGTGGTCGCTGGGACATCGTCGAGGCGTGCAGGCAGCTGGCCGAACAGGCAAAGAGAGGCGATATTGAGCCGAGCGACATCGACATCGAGGCTATCGAACGGCATCTCAGCACGCGCTTTCTGCCGGAACCGGATCTGTTCATTCGCACCGGTGGTGAGCAGCGCATCAGCAACTTTCTACTGTGGCAGCTCGCCTATACCGAGCTGTACTTCACCGAAGTGCTATGGCCGGAGTTCGGCCCGGAAGCCTTCGACGAGGCGTTGGTCTCGTTCGCCAACCGGCAGCGACGTTTCGGCCAGACCGGCGATCAGGTCGCCGCACGCAGCCGTCCGCATGCGCAGAACGGCTGATTGATCGAAGACGTGGCCGGGGCGGAAAGGCGACCGCCGACGCCGCCGGCGTGACCGATCCCATTCTCTTGGTAATGGCCGATTCGGTCGTTGTCTCCCGGGATGGTCGCCTCACGCGTGACGCCGTGGCGGTTTCCTGACGTGACGGCGGGGCTGCAGGCGCGGCTCGCAACGGCGGCCGTACTCACGCCACTTGCGCTGCTCGCCGTTCTAATGCTGCCGAGCGTTTACTTCGCACTGCTGCTCGGTGCCGTAGCCGTTCTCGCTGCCCTGGAATGGGCGGTGCTGTGCGGCGTCCGAGACCGGCGCGCCCGTGCCGCGTACGCACTCGCCTGCGTCGTCTTCGGCGCGGCGCTGCTCGCCGGATCACGGCATTTGCATTGGCTGCTGGCCGTGGGCGTAGGCTGGTGGCTGTGGGCCGCCCTGGAGATTCGCGCTTGGCGAGCCCCGGAGTCGAGCGCGCCGGGCGCCCCCTGGCTGCTGCGGGGCCTCGTCGCAATCGCGCCGGCGTGGTGCGCCGTGGTCTACCTGCACGTTTCGCCCGCCATCGGCCCGCAGCTGGTGGTGACGTTGTTCGCGCTGGTCTGGCTCGCAGACTCCACGGCGTACCTTGTCGGCAGGCGTTTCGGTGTGCGTAAGCTGGCACCTTCGCTTTCGCCCGGCAAGACGATCGAGGGGCTGATCGGCGGCATGACCGCTGTTGCGGCCGTCGGTTTGGTAAGCGGTATACTACTCGGGCAACGAACAGGCGTCGGGCTAACTGGCTGGGTCGTGTTGTGTCTGATAGCGGGGCTGTTCTCCGTGCTGGGAGATCTCACCGAGAGCGCTTTGAAGCGGCGGGCCCGCGTCAAGGACAGCGGCAGCCTGCTGCCGGGGCACGGCGGGGTGCTCGATCGCATCGACAGCCTGCTTGCTGCGGCGCCCGTGCTGGCATTCGGCTGGGCGCTCTTGCTGCGCGCCGCTCCGGCGTCGGGGGGGTGACCGAATTGCGCGGGAGCGCGTATGGATAATTTCGCCTACAGTCTTGTTGGTTTCGCCGTTGCCATCGGCATTCTGGTCGCGGTGCACGAGTTTGGGCACTTTTGGGTCGCCCGCCGTCTGGGCGTCAAGGTCCTGCGGTTCTCGATTGGTTTTGGGCGGCCGCTATGGTCCCGCCGCGCCGGCGCCGACGACACCGAGTACGTGATCGCCGCGATCCCTCTTGGCGGCTACGTCAAGATGTTGGACGAGACCGACGGCGAGGTCGCCGAAGCGGAGCGCCATCGCGCCTTCAATCGTCAGGGGCTGGCGGTGCGCAGCGCTGTCGTGCTGGCGGGGCCTTTTTTCAATTTTCTATTCGCCGCGGCGGCCTACTGGCTCGTTTTCGTCGTCGGGGTCGCAGGTATCCGGCCGGTGGTGGGCGCAGTGGAGGAAGGTTCGCTCGCCGCCCGCAGCGGCATCGCGCCCGGTGACGAGATCGTCTCGGTCGACGGCCGGCAGAACACGACGTGGGACGAGCATCGGCTGTATTTGTTCAACAAAGCGCTGCAGGGGGCCGTGGTCAACCTCGGCGTACAGCGGCCCGACGGCACCTTGGCGGACACGGCGCTCGATCTCGGGCAGATCGCGACGGGGCAGATCGACGCCCGCCTGCTCGAGAATGGGCTGGGGCTGCGCGGTTACGTACCGCCGCTTCCGCCCGTAATCGGCCGAACCCTCGAGGGTTCTCCGAGCGATCGTGCCGGTTTGCGAGCCGGTGATCGCATCGTTGCCCTCGATGGCCGTCCGGTCGAGACGTGGCCCGAGGTGGTTGAGTGGATCGTTGCGCGGCCCGGACAATCGGTGCGCTTCGGGATCGAGCGAGGGGCGGAGCGACTCGAGCTGGAAATCGTTCCCGAGCCCGTGGAGGTCGGCGAGCAGGTCGTGGGCCGTATCGGTGCCGAGCGCGAGCCGGTGGAATGGCCGGCAGCAATGCAGGTCCGGCTCAGCTACGGTCCGGCGCATGCGATCTGGCGCGGTGTCGAGAGCACGTGGATCATGTCGTCGCTGACGGTGCGTATGCTGATCAAGATGCTGCAGCTCGAGGTGTCGAGTAAAAATATCAGCGGTCCCTTGACCATTGCCCAGTACGCCGGTCACACGGCGCGTGTGGGTTTCGATCGCTTCGTGCTGTTCTTGGCCGTGGTGAGCATTAGCTTGGGTATTCTCAATCTGCTTCCCATCCCGGTTCTGGACGGCGGTCACCTCCTGTACTTTCTGGTTGAAGCCGTGACCGGCCGACCGTTGCCGGACTCGGTGCTGATGTGGGGCCAGCAAATTGGTATTCTCCTGCTCATCGGGCTGATGAGCCTCGCTTTTTACAACGATATCGTGAGGCTGCTCCAGTGATGACCGCCGGCCGCCTCGCAAGATGATCCCCACGATGACAACGATAAGACTATTTGCTGCGCTGGCACTTCTCACAGTGGTCGGCGCGCTGCACGCTCAAGGCGACTTCGTGATCGAGGATATCCGCGTCGAAGGACTGCAGCGCATCGCGCCGGGAACGGTGTTCAACTATCTGCCGCTGAAGGTGGGAGATCGCGTCGACGCGTCCAGTGCCGAGGACGCCATCCGGGCGCTGTTTCGTACCGGTTTCTTTCGTGACGTGGAGCTTCGCCAAGAGGGCAACGACCTGGTGGTGGTGGTTGTGGAGCGACCGTCGATCGCGCGAGTCGACATTGTCGGCAACCGAGAGTTCGACGAAGATACGCTGCGCAAGGCGCTCGATGATATCGGTTTCGTCGAGGGGCGGGTGTTCAACCAATCCGCTCTCGATCAGGTCGTGCAGGAGCTCAAAGCGCAGTATTTCGGCCGCGGCCGCTACGCCGCTTCGGTCGAGGGCATCGTCACGCCCCTCGAGCGCAATCGTGTTGCGGTAACCCTGAACATCGACGAGGGTGAAACCGCCAAAATCAAGAAGATCAACATCATCGGCAACGATACGTTCTCCGAGAAGCGGCTGCTCAGGTCGTTCAGCTCGGGCACCGGCGGCCTGTTCAATTTCATCACCAAGCGAGATCGTTATTCCAAGCAGAAGCTTTCCGCCGATCTCGAGGTGCTCCGCAGCTACTACCAGGACCGAGGTTTTCTCGATTTCGAGATCAACTCGACGCAAGTATCGATTACGCCGGACAAGAGAGACATCTACATCACCATCGCCATTACCGAGGGCGAACGGTACACGGTGGACCAGATCAGTCTTTCGGGAAATCTTGTGGTTCCCGAGGCGGAGCTCACTCCGCTCATTTCGGTCGCGCCCGGCGACACTTTTTCCAGGAAATCGGTCAGCCAGTCGCGTGCTGCGCTGACCGATCGCTTAGCCGCCGAAGGCTACGCGTTCGCCAACGTGAACGCCATTCCGGAGATCGACAAGGAGCGCCAGACGGTATCGTTTTCCTTTGTCATCGATCCGGGTCGCCGCGTGTACGTCCGTCGCATCAACATCAGCGGTAACACGACTACACGGGACGAGGTCATCAGGCGTGAGATGCGCCAGCTCGAAGGCGCCTGGTACTCGGCGGAGAGGATCAATCGCTCACGCGCGCGGTTGCAAAGACTCGGTTTCTTCGACGACGTCAGTATCGAGACGCCTACGGTACCCGGTACCATCGACCAGGTCGACGTCAACGTCGCGGTGAAGGAACGCCTGACCGGAAGCTTTCTCTTCGGCGTGGGCTGGTCGGAAGCGGACGGGCTGTTGCTGCAGGNNACAGCGCAACCTGTTCGGCACTGGTCGCGAGCTCGACATCAGCATCGACAACTCCGATGCCGTTGACATCGTGCGCATCGCCTACAGGAATCCTTACTTCACCCTCGATGGCGTCAGCTTCGGTGCCGATATCAGTCGGCGTGAGGTCGACGCGGGAGCGGGCAACACGGCCGACTACCTGGCCGACACGCTCAGTGGGGGGCTCGAGTGGGGCCTGCCCCTGAGCGAGATTCACGCCATCAATTTTGGGGTGGGGGCGGAGAACGTGCAGCTCGAGAGCACCCCATCGACGCCGCCGGAGTTCCAGGATTTCATCGACCAGTATCCCGACAGCGACCTTTTCAAGCTCACGTCGAACATGTCGCGCGACACCCGGGACAACGTTCTGTACCCGTCCTCGGGGACGCTTAGCAGGTTTGCTGTAGAGGGCGCCGCCGGCGATCTGTACTTCTACAAGCTCACGTTGGGAGGCTCGTGGTATCTCCCGCTGAGCGAGCAGCTGACGTTCAAGCTCTTCGGCGAGGTCGGCTACGGCGACGGCTACAGCGATACCACTGAGCTGCCGTTTTTCAAGAACTTTTTCGCGGGGGGGCCGGGCAGCGTGCGCGGCTTCGACGCGCGATCGCTGGGACCGCGGGACTCGCTCGACGCGGATCCTATCGGCGGCGACAAGCGAATTCTGTTCAACGCCGAGCTGCTGTTCCCCTTTCCTGGGGCTCGCGAGTCCAAGGACAAGCGCTTCTCGCTGTTCCTCGACGCTGGCCAGGTCTACGGCCCTGACGACAGCTTCGAGCCCAGTGACGTTCGCTACTCGGCGGGGCTTGCATTCAATTGGTACTCGCTGCTCGGGCCGTTGAGCATCAGCTACGGCATTCCGTTGAACGACGAGCCCGACGATGACGTGCAAAACCTCCAGTTCACGCTGGGCACCCTGTTCCGTTAGTGGTGGAGTCGAGATGTTGGGCAGGCTCGTAACAGCGGTGTGCATTGCTCTCACCATGGGCACGGCGGCCGAAGCACAGAGCATAAAGATCGGCTATGTCAACGCCGTCAAACTGGTCGAGGAGGCTCCACAGGGCGAGGCGGCGCTCGAGAAGCTCGAGGCCGAGTTCGGTCCACGTGACGGCGAGCTGCGATCGCTGCGTGACCAGGTCAACCGTCTCGAGGAAGAGTTGGAGAAGGACTCATTGGTGCTGCGCGAGTCCGAACGTCTCGAGAAGGAGCGGCAGCTTCGAAGTCTTCGTCGCCGCCTCACACGCAGCCGGCAGGAGTTTCGCGAGGACTACAATTTGCGTCGCAATGAAGAGCTGGGTAAGCTCCAGGCGGTCGTCACCGAGGCCATCGTCGAGATCGCCAAGTCGGAGGGATTCGACTTGATTCTTCAGGACTCGGTGTATGCGAGCCAGAAGATCGACATCACGGAGAAGGTGCTCCGTAAGCTCCGCGGGACAGAGTAGGTTTCCGTCGCCCATGCCCTTCACGCTTGGTGAGTTGGCGAGGCGAGTGGGCGGCGAGCTTCGCGGGGCGGCGACCCGTCCGATCCGGCGTGCTGCGGCGCTGGGCGCCGCCGGCGAGGATGCCATCTCATTTTTCTGCGAGCCGCATCCGGTATCGGCCCTGCGTTCGACGCGGGCGGCGGCCGTCGTGCTCAGTCCCGAGGATGCCGAACGGTTCGGCGGCGACTGCATACTGGTCTCGAACCCGAAGGCGGCCTTCGCGCGCATCGCCGCCGCGCTGCATCCACCGCTGCGCAGCGAGCCCGGGATCCACCGTTCGGCGGTGATCGCCGACTCGGCGCGCATCGCATCGACCGCCAGCGTCGGGGCATACACGGTCGTGGCCGAAGGGGTCAGCATCGGCGATGAAGCGGTGATCGGGCCCAACTGCACCATTGGCGCACGGTCCAACCTGGGCGCGCGGACCTGCCTGCATGCAAACGTGACGCTCTACGCCAACTGCGAGGTGGGTCAGCGCTGCGTAGTGCACTCGGGTGCGGTCGTCGGCAGCGATGGTTTCGGGTATGCCCGAGACGGCGAGCAGTGGGTGCCTCTCCCGCAACTCGGACGGGTGATCATCGGCGACGATGTGGACATCGGTGCCGGAACCACCATCGATCGGGGAACGTTTGGAGACACCGTAATCGGAAATCGTGTCAAGCTCGACAACCAGATACAGATCGCGCATAACGTCGTCATTGGCGACGATACGATCATGGCCGGCTGTGTCGGTGTCGCCGGCAGCGCTACAATCGGCAAACGCTGCGCGATCGGGGGCCGGGCCAATATTGCCGGTCATCTCGAGATTGCTGACGACGTGACGATCACGGCGACGAGCTTCGTGACGCGCTCGCTGCGCGTCGCCGGGATCTACTCGTCGTGTATTCCGGTGCAGGAAAATCGGCTGTGGCGCCGCAACGCCGCGCGCGTACGTCGGCTCGAGGAACTGGCTCGGCGTGTCGCGCGCCTGGAAGCGCGGCTCGACGGGACGGCGCANNGACTAGTCTGGACATCGACCGGATACGGCAGATTCTTCCTCACCGCTACCCTTTCCTGCTGCTCGACAGAGTCGTTGAGCATCGGGGCGGCGAGTGGCTCAAAGCCGTTAAGAACGTCACTATCAGCGAGCCATGTTTCGAGGGTCATTTTCCACATCGACCGGTGATGCCCGGCGTGCTGATCCTCGAGGCGATGGCGCAGGCTTCCGCCGTGCTCGCGAGCATCGCGGAGCAGGCAACGGCGAGCGCGAGTGCGGTCTACCTGTTCGCGGGAATTGACAAAGCGCGCTTCAAGCGGCAGGTCAGACCGGGCGACTGCCTGGAAATCGAAATCACCATGCTGCGCAAGCGACAGTCGCTGTGGAAGTGCGGCGCGACGGCGTCGGTCGATGGAAAGCTCTGCTGCAGCGCCGACCTGCTGTTTACCTATCAGGAGAACTGATGATCGATCCACAGGCCATCGTCNNCCATCGTCCACCCCGACGCCCGTCTGGGGGACGGCGTCAGTGTCGGCCCATATACCGTAATCGAATCGGGAGTCGAGGTTGGTGACGGCACCTGGATCGGGCCACACGTCGTTGTCAGAAGCAACACCCGAATCGGTCGTGACAACAAGATTTTCCAGTTCTGCTCCGTGGGGGAGGATCCGCAGCATGCGGGCTACCGGGGCGAAGCGACCGCTCTCGAATTAGGCGATCGCAATGTCATTCGCGAGCACTGCACGTTCAACCGCGGAAGCTCGGTCGGCGCGGGACTTACGCGCGTCGGTCACGACAATTTCTTCATGTCGTACGTACACGTCGCGCACGACTGTCAGATCGGCGACCACACGATATTCGTGAACTGCTCGAGCCTCGCCGGACACGTGCTCGTTGGCGACTACGCGATCCTCGGCGGCTTCACTCTCGTGCATCAGTTCTGTCGAATTGGAGCGCACTGCATCACGGGCGCCGGTTCCGTGTGCCTAAAGGACGTCCCACCGTATGTCGTCGCCATGGGCAACACGGCGACGCCGCACGGCATCAATGTCAAGGGTCTCAGACGGCGCGGCTTCTCCGAGGAAGTCATCGGCGGCTTGCGGCGCGCATATCGACAGGTCTATCGCACAGGTCAGGACCTGCGCAGCGCGATCGAGACGCTCGAGCAGGACGGTCCGTGCGTGGACGAAGTGACGGCATTCGTTGAATTCATCAAGACCACAGAGCGCGGCATCATTCGGTGAGGGTGGCGAGGATTCGAGGTGCGACGCGACCATCGCCGGGGTCCACGCGGTGTACGTAGGAATCGTCGCAGGGGNNATGACCGCATTGGGAGCCCGGAGCCTGTGCCCGATGGCCAGTATCTCGATTATGGGGTTCGACGGATTGTTGCGAGGCCTGCGGGACATTCTCGCGATCCGGCGCCGTCTGTATCGCTTCTTTCTCGACGATCCACCGGACGTCTTCGTCGGTATCGACGTGCCTGACTTCAATCTTGGGCTGGAGCAGCGTCTTAGGCGGGCGGGTATCCCGACTGTTCACTATGTCAGCCCGACGGTCTGGGCCTGGCGCGGTTACCGCATCCGCAAGATACGACGTGCCGTCTCTCATATGTTGACGCTGTTTCCCTTCGAGGCTGACTACTACAGGCGGCACGATGTGCCCGTCACCTTCGTCGGTCATCCGATCGCCGACCAAATTCCCGACGCCGACGGGCGCGAGGGCGCCCGCAGAGCGCTCGCGCTGACGGCGGAGGCCACTGTCGTGGCGCTGCTGCCGGGCAGCCGCAAGAGTGAAATCGAGCGGCATGCGGGGCTTTTCGTGGACACGGTGCGCTTGTTGCATGAACGCCGGCCGCAGGTGGAATTCGTTGCACCTTTCGTCAGCGCCGAGACGCGACGCGAGTTCGAGCGCGCCCTGGAGCCGCACGACCCCGCGCTTCCCGTCACGGTGGTCGAGGGGCGTGCTCGAGAGGCGATGGCGGCAGCCGACGTCGTGCTGTGCGCGTCGGGGACGGCAGCGCTCGAAGCTGCGTTGCTGCGTCGACCCATGGTGGTAACGTACCGAACCTCTACCGTCATGAAGTGGGTGGTGAGAGCGTTCAGTCACGTCGATTACTATTGCATGCCAAACAACCTATTGCCGCAGCCGCTTATTCCGGAGTATTTGCAGGACGATGCGTTGCCACACCGGCTCGTGCCGGCGCTCGAAACGTATCTTGACGACCCCGAGCGCGTCCGCTGCCTGCAGGGCCTCTTCGCCGAGCTGCACGCGCGACTGCGACAAGGCGCGAACCGGCAAGCTGCCGATGTTGTGCTGCGAACGGCGGGCGCGTCGCCCTGACCATGGGATGCGCAACGGATTCGTGTGGGATTGCTGATGCTACGGTGAATCGGTAGCGCACGGTGAGCACTTCGTTCGTCCATCTGCGTGTTCATACCGAGTACTCTCTCGTCGACGGCATCATACGCATCGGGAAGCTCGTCGAGCGCGTGCGCGAACTCGGCATGCCTGCGCTCGCCATCACCGATGTCAACAACCTGTACGGAATGGTGAAGTTCTACCGCGCCTGCGTGCGGGCCGGAATCAAACCCATTGTCGGCGTCGATGCCTGGCTTGAGAACGCCGCAGACGTCAACAATCCGACGCGCCTTACTCTGCTGTGCCGTGATAAAAGCGGATACCGCTCGCTCTGCAAGCTGCTCTCGCGCGCCTATCTCGACGGCCAGCATCGCGGGCGGGCATGTCTGCACAAGCGCTGGCTGCGTGAGAGCAGCGACGGCCTGATCGCGCTGTCCGGCGCCCAGGACGGCGAGCTCGGCCGGGCGCTGCTGGCGGGCAATGCCGCGCACGCGCGCCAGCTGACAGAGGAGCTCGTGGCGGTGTTCCCTGGGCGCCTCTATGTGGAGATATCCCGGACCGGTCGCGCGGACGACGACGCCTACATCGAAGCGGCGCTGGGGCTGGCCGCCGAATCCGCTCTGCCGGTGGTGGCCACCAATCCAGCGGTCTTTCTCGAGGCAGAGGATTTCGACGCCCACGAAGTGCGGGTGTGCATCAACGAAGGCCGTGTCCTGGCTGATCCCAGGCGCCCGCGCCGGCACTCGGAGCAGCAGTATCTGCGCAGCCCGTCGGAGATGGCTCAGCTGTTCGCCGACATCCCCGAAGCGCTCAGCAACGCCACGGAGATCGCCAAGCGATGCAACGTCTCTCTCGAGTTCGGGCGCGCTCACCTGCCGGACTACCCGCTGCCCGAGGGCATGGCGAGCGATGCGCAGCTGCGCGAGCAAGCAGCCGAAGGGCTAGCCGGTCGCCTGGAGCCCGAGGAGATCAGTGACGTCCAGCGCGACGAGTACGAGACGCGCCTCGCCAACGAGCTCGATGTCATCGTTGCGATGGGTTTTGCCAGCTATTTCTTGATCGTCGCGGACTTCATCCGCTGGGCGAAAGACAACGACATACCGGTGGGTCCGGGGCGGGGTTCGGGAGCGGGTTCGCTTGTTGCTTACAGCCTCGGCATCACCGAGCTCGATCCGATCGTCCACGGCCTGCTCTTCGAGCGTTTCCTCAACCCGGAGCGGGTGTCGCTGCCGGATTTCGACATCGACTTCTGCATGGAAGGACGCGATCGGGTGATCGAGTACGTCGCAGATGTCTACGGGCGCGACAAGGTCGCCCAGATCATCACGCACGGTTCGATGTTGGCGCGCGCCGTGGTGCGCGACGTGGGCAGGGTGATGAATCTGCCTTACGGATACGTTGACTCGATTGCCAAGTTGATTCCGTTCGAGCTCGGCATGACCCTCGAACGGGCCTTGCAGGAGGAAGAACAGCTGCGTGCGCGCTATGAAGAGGATCCTGAGGTCGCCGAGCTTATCGACACGGCGCGCTCGCTGGAAGGACTGCCGCGCAATGTGGGCAAGCACGCAGGTGGTGTGGTCATTGCGCCGTCTCAATTGACCGACTTTACGCCGCTCTACTGTGAGCCGGGGTCGAGACAGACGGTGACGCAGCTCGACAAGGACGACCTTGAGAAGATCGGTCTGGTCAAGTTCGACTTCCTGGGTCTGAAGACGCTGACCATCATCGACCGCACCGTGAAGCTCGTCAACGCCGAGCGTGCGGCGGCTGGCGCAGAGCCGGTGGTGCTCGACCGGCTGCCCGGTGATGACGCCCCCACCTATGAGCTCATCAAGAGCGGCCGCGCGACCGGTCTTTTCCAGCTCGAGTCGCGCGGCATGCGCGACCTCATTCAGCGTCTACAGCCGGATCGTTTCGACGATCTCGTCGCTCTGGTCGCGCTGTATCGCCCCGGCCCCCTGCAATCGGGCATGGTCGACGATTTCGTCAATCGCAAGCACGGCCGCGAGGCGATCAGGCACCTGCACCCCGAGCTCGAGACCATCCTGGAGCCGACGTACGGTGTGATCTTGTATCAGGAGCAGGTCATGGAGATCGCCCAGGTGTTGGCAGGATACTCCCTTGGGGCTGCCGATCTGCTGCGCCGGGCGATGGGCAAAAAGCTGCCCACCGAGATGGCCCGGCAGCGGGAGGTCTTTCTCGCCGGGGCGCGCGAACGGGCCGTCGACGCAGACGTCGCGGCGCTCATTTTTGACCTGATGGAAAAGTTCGCGGGCTACGGCTTCAACAAGTCGCACTCGGCCGCCTACGCGCTGATCGCCTACCAGACGGCCTGGCTCAAGGCGCATTACCCGGCGGCGTTCATGGCCGCGTCGCTGTCGGCCGATATGGAGAACACCGAGAAGGTCGTGACCCTGATCGCCGAATGTCGCGATATGGGTATCGAGGTGCTGGCTCCAGACGTGAACCAGTGCCGGCGTGAGTTCGTGCCAGTCAGCGACACGCGTATACTGTACGGTCTGGGCGCCATAAAAGGTCTGGGCCAGTCTGCGATCGAATCGGTCGTGGACNNCGATGGAGTCTCTGATCAAGGCCGGGGCCGTCGACGCCCTGGGCGCGCACCGGGCTGCACTGATGGCGACGCTGCCGGTGGCGATGGATGCGGCCGATCAGGATGCTTTCAATCGCAGCGCGGGCCAGGGCGATCTGTTCGGCGACAGCGGCGCATCCGATCGCGAGCAGTTTTCCGTGCCCGCGCAGCCGTGGTCGGACGAGCAGCGCCTGCAAGCGGAGAAGGAGACTCTCGGCCTGTATCTCTCCGGCCATCCGATTGAGCGCTACCTGGACGAGCTCGGTCAGATCTGCGAACGCCGCCTGGCCGATCTCGGGGCTGCGCCCGGTCGGTCGACGGCGGTCGCTGGTCTGGTGGTAGCGCTGCGTACGATGAACACCCGCCGCGGTGAGAAGATGGCTTTTGTCACAATGGACGATCAGACGGCCCGACTCGACGTGAGCATCTTCGGCGATCTGTACGGCGAGGTGCGCGACATGGTACGCAAGGATGTTGTCCTCGTCGTCTGGGGGCAGGTCAGCGTCGACGACTTCAGCGGTGGTCTCCAGATGCGAGCCGAGCGGGTGCTTGATATCGACTCGCTGCGCGCGCAGGGGATCTCGCAGGTCGTCGTCGATCTCGATGGCGGCAGGCGCGGCGGGGCGACGCTCGACGAGCTCGCCGAGATCCTGGCGGCCCATCGAGGGGATGCGTGCGCGGTGACGGTGCGCTATACGGCTCCCGGCGGAGAGGCGGTCGACCTGCGCCTCGGCGAACGTTGGCGCGTTGCACCCTCGACGGCGCTCGTCGAGGCGTTGCAGTCGGTCGTCGGCGCCGAGCGCGTTCGCGCCGCGTACGCGCTCGGCGCGCTGCGCGGTACGGGTACCGCAGGCAACGGGCGATCGGCGCGTGTGCTGGTCGGCCCGTGGGCGGCCGCGGGCTAGGGTCGGCGTCGCATGGACCGGGACAACGCTGCACCGCGACGCACGTTCAGTTTTCTGGAGTTCGAGCGTCCCATCGCCGAGCTCGAAGAGAAGATCGAGGAGCTTCGCCACGTTGCCGAGGCCGGCGCCAAGGTGAATCTCAGCGACGAGATCGACCGCCTGCAGAAGAAGAGTCACAAGCTCACCGAATCGATCTTCTCCTCGCTCACGCCGTGGCAGATCACTCAATTGGCCCGGCACCCGCAACGACCGTACACGCTCGATTACGTGCAGCGCCTGTGCACGCATTTCCAGGAGCTGCACGGCGACCGCATGTTTTCCGACGACCACGCCATTGTCGCAGGAGTGGGGCGCATCGACGGCATCTCTGTAGCGATCATCGGTCATCAGAAAGGACGGGACACGAGCGAGAAAGTGCATCGCAACTTCGGCATGCCGCGTCCGGAGGGTTATCGCAAGGCGCAGCGGGTGATGCGGCTGGCGGAGCGTTTCTCGTTGCCCGTTCTGAGCTTTATCGATACGCCGGGGGCCTACCCCGGCGTTGGCGCCGAGGAGCGTGGCCAGAGCGAAGCCATCGCGCGCAGTCTCACGCTGATGGTCGATCTGCGAACGCCCATCATCGCCACGGTCATCGGCGAGGGAGGCTCGGGAGGTGCGCTCGCCATTGGCGTCGCCGACCGCGTGC
>JABAHR010003614.1_pt2 | contig 14368 bp, 13 predicted proteins | sample 7062101 | NCBI WGS metagenome assembly JABAHR01 (sample SAMN14534553, study PRJNA622989) | marine sediment metagenome | biome: marine biome [ENVO:00000428]; feature: marine pelagic biome [ENVO:01000023]; material: deep marine sediment [ENVO:00002113] | place: India: Gulf of Kutch | collected... | reverse complement strand
GTCATGCCGAAGACGGTCAGCGAGGAACGTCGCAACATGATCACATCGTTCGGTGCGAAACTGGAATTGCTCGAGGAGATCGGCGACATGCAGGGCGCCATCGCGCGCGCAGAAGAATATGCCGCCGCTCATGACAACGTCTTCCTGCCGCGGCAGTTTTCGAACCCGGACAACATCGAGACACATCGAACCAGCACCGGGCCTGAAATAATGCGGCAACTCAACGGGGAGATAGACGCTTTCGTGATGGGCGTCGGAACCGGCGGCACCATCATGGGCGTCGGCCGGGCGCTGCGCAAAGCCGGCAGCCGTGCTCGCATCGTCGCCGTCGAACCCGACGAATCCGCCCTGATGTCGGGCGGCGCGCCGGGCCCTCATGGTATCCAGGGGCTGGCCGATGGCTTCATCCCGGCTCTCGTCAATCTCGAGGAGATTGATGACGTCGTGAGAATCCCGACACGGGATGCGATCGACGCCGCGCATCAGATCGGCGTCGAGGAGGGCCTGCTCGTGGGGATCTCCTCCGGCGCCAATGTGCTCGCGGCCACCCGGGTCGCGGCGGAACTCGGCCCGGGACACAATGTTGTCACGGTGTTGTGTGATCGCGGCGAGCGTTACCTCAGCGGTCTCGATCACGGCCCTCACTAAAGCATCAGGCAGTAGTCAGCTCGTCATCAGGCGCTTTGTCTCCGAGCGCGCGATCGTTACCGTCGGGGAAGTTCCCCACGTAAGGAGAGCTTGATGAAGACGATCAACACGGCCGGATGGCCCGGGCTTACGGTGCTTGCCGCAGCGCTGTTGCTTCCCGAAATCGGGCCACTGGCCCAGGACGAAGTCGGGTGGGTGACGACAAACCGGGGGCGCTATGAGATGGCCGTCGGGGCGCACCGCTGGCCGGGGCTCGCGGAACTCGATGCCGCCGCCGGTGGCGAGTTCGACGAAGTCGGGTTCAACATCAGTCTGGCGGCGCACTGGCCCGTCCTGCGCTTCGCTGACTCCGAGCTGCTGGCCGGCCTCGACCTCGGAATCCTCACCAATGACAGCAACATCCGCTTCATCTCGGAGTCGGTAAGTGCGCGGAACGCCTACCTGGTACCCTCGCTGAAGTGGATGTTCGGCCACGGGCACCGCTATTCGGTCGACGCAGGCGTGGGTTATTACACGCAGGACATCGCCGAGGTTATGGTGGAGTATCCACTCTACGCGGAGACCGTGCTGTGGGAAGACACGGGGCCCGGTGGATATATCGGTGGCACGGTCGACTTCCGCGGCGGGAATCCCGCGAGGTCCCGCGGCTTCACGATGAGCCTTAAGATCCACTTCGTGGAGTTCGACACCGTGCGCGACGAGGGTCGCCTGCCGCCGACGCTCGGCCAGGATGCCGGGCCACTGACCGGCCCGATCTACATGGCACAGGTAGGTTATCGCTGGCGCTAGCCCCCGGCTGACCCCTGACTTGCGGTATCATCCGCGGCTGTCATTCATTGAGGAACCGTTCTGGGTCTGAGCGTCATCATCCTGGCCGCGGGACAGGGCACCCGCATGCGATCGGCGTTCCCAAAGGTGCTGCAGCCACTTGCGGGTCGGCCCCTGCTGGCGCACGTGCTCGATCGTGCCGCCGCGCTCCAGGCTGACGACGTATGCGTTGTGTACGGCCATGGCGGCGAGCAGGTACGCGCGGCGTTCCCGTCCCCCGCTATCCGCTGGGCGCTGCAGGCCCAGCAGCTCGGCACGGGGCACGCGATGCTGCAGGCCATGCCGGGCACGCCGGAGGACAACCGGGTGCTGGTGCTGTTCGGGGACGTTCCCCTGCTTACCACGGAGACGCTTGCTGGCATGCTTGCGGCGGCGAAGGGTGACGACCTGCTGGTGCTGACGGTAGACATGGAGGACCCGACCGGCTACGGCCGTATCATTCGAGACGACGACGGAGTGACAGGAATCGTCGAAGACAAGGACGCGAGTGACGCGCAGAGGATGATCAGAGAGATCAACACCGGCGTCATGCTCTGCCCGGGCGCGCGGCTCAAGGCGTGGCTCGGCAGGTTGAGCAACGACAACGCGCAGGGCGAGTACTACCTGACCGACGTGATCGCGATGGCGGTGGCGGACGGTGTCGCGGTGCACGGCGTCAAGGCACCAAACCAGGTGGAGGTCATGGGCATCAACGACAAGAAACAACTCGCGGAAGCCGAGCGCGCACTGCAGGCGAAGCTGGTGGAGGAACTGATGGCTAACGGTGTCGGGTTCGCCGATCCTGCACGAGTCGATATCCGCGGTCAGCTGACCTGTGGCAGGGACGTCTTCATCGATGTGAACGCGGTTTTCGAGGGACAGGTCACCCTAGGCGATCGTGTGCGCATCGAGGCCAACAACGTGATCCGCGACAGCGCGCTCGGCGACGGCGTCGTCGTGCACCCGAACTGCCACATCGAAGGCGCGGTGGCCGGTGATGACTGCGAGATCGGCCCGTTCGCGCGGCTGCGCCCGGGCGCCGAGCTGGCCACGAGGGTCAAAGTCGGCAACTTCGTCGAGATCAAGAAGAGCACAGTCGCCGACGGCAGCAAGGTCAACCACCTGACCTACATCGGCGATAGTGAGATCGGCGTCAACGTCAACGTGGGTGCCGGCACGATAACCTGCAATTACGATGGGGCGAACAAGCACCGCACGAAGATCGGCGACGGTGCGTTTATTGGCTCCAGCGTCAATTTCGTGGCCCCGGTCGAGGTGGGCAGTGGCGCTACGATCGGTGCCGGGTCGACTATTACGAAGGATGCACCGGCCGAGGAACTGACGCTGGAGCGAAGCAAGCAGGTTACTGTCAAGGGCTGGAAGCGGCCCACGAAGAAGAGCTGAACCAACAGAACCAGGAGCAGGGTCTTATGTGTGGAATCGTCGGTGCAATCGCCGAAAGAAACGTCGTCCCGATACTCGTCGAGGGCCTCCGGCGCCTCGAGTACCGCGGCTACGACTCGGCGGGCGTCGCCGTACGCGAGAGCGACGGATCGATCGGCCTGTGCAAGACGGTCGGCAAGGTTGCCGAGCTGGAGGATAAGCTCGAGACGCAACCGTTGCAGGGTATGCTCGGCGTCGCGCATACGCGCTGGGCAACTCACGGGGGCGTTACCGAGGCGAACGCGCACCCGCATCTCTCCGGTAATCGCGTCGCGGTCATCCATAACGGCATCATCGAGAATTACCAGGAGATCAAGGACGAGCTGCAGGCGAAGGGCTACGAGTTCGTCTCGGAGACCGATACCGAGGTCGCAGCGCACCTTGTCTACGACAATCTCAAGCAGGGGCTCGGCCTCATCGAGGCGGTGCAGAAATCAGTTGCAAGGTTTACCGGTGCATTCGCGCTGCTTGTTGTCGATGCTGAGGATCCCGACCGCATCGTCGTGAGTCGCGTCGCCAGCCCGCTCGTCGTCGGCCTTGGCATCGGCGAGAACTTCGTCGCGAGCGGCGTACCGGCGTTGTTGCCGGTTACGCAGCGTTTCATCTACCTCGAACAGGGCGACATTGCGGAGATAACCCGCCGCGACGTAACTATTTTCGGTGCTGATGGCAAGCCGGCAAAACGCGAGGTACACGAGACGCAATGGAGCACGGACTCTGCCGAGAAGGGCCCGTACCGCCACTTCATGCTCAAAGAGATCTTCGAGCAACCCAGTGCCCTGGCCAATACATTGTACGGGCGAATCGAGGGCGGCAAGGTCGTCGCCGACTCGCTCGGCCCACAGGCAGCGCAGATGCTCGCCGGCGTCGAGAATATCCACATCATCGCCTGCGGCACGAGCTACCACGCGGGCTGCGTGGCCAAGTACTGGCTGGAATCGCTCGCGGGCGTGACCTGCCAGGTCGAGATCGCGAGCGAATACCGGTACCGGCAAGTCGTGGTCCCCCCGAATACTCTATTCCTCACGCTGTCGCAATCGGGAGAGACTGCGGATACGCTCGAGGCATTGAGGATTGCCAAGCAGTCGGGCTATGTCGGGTCGCTGACGGTTTGCAATAGCGCCCATAGTTCTATGGTGCGCGAATCCGATCTGGTGATGATGACCCAGGCCGGTCCTGAGATTGGCGTGGCGAGCACCAAAGCATTCACGACGCAACTCTTGTCGATGCTCATCGTAACGCTGATCCTCGCTCGGCAGCGAGGCATGAGCGCGGAGAAGGAGGCAGAGCTTGTGCCTTACGTCGTGCACTCGGCCGCAGCTGTCGAAGATGCGTTGCAGATGAACGAAGCTCTGCAGTACCTTGCGGAAGACTTCGCAGAAAAGGACCACACGCTGTTCCTCGGCCGTGGGCCCATGTGGCCGGTCGCGATGGAGGGCGCGCTCAAGCTCAAGGAAATCTCGTACATCCACGCGGAAGCCTATGCCGCGGGCGAACTCAAGCACGGACCGCTGGCGCTGATCGACGAGGATATGCCGGTGGTGGTCGTCGCACCCAACAATGAACTGCTCGACAAGCTCAAGTCGAACATGCAAGTCGTGCGTGCTCGCGGCGGGCAACTTTACGTATTTGCAGACAGTGAGACCGGCATCGAATCGGAGGACGGCGTCACGGTCATCGCTATGCCGCATGCGGATCGAATCATCGCACCGATTGTCTACACGGTGCCATTGCAGCTGCTGGCGTATCACGTAGCTGTCCTCAAAGGAACCGACGTCGACCAGCCAAGGAATCTCGCGAAGTCGGTTACCGTAGAGTAGATCTGAACAGTTGACCTGCACTAAATCCGTCGCTGGAGTTTGCTGAGTAAACTGACGCTTAATGATCGACAGGGGGCCGTCAGTTGATGGAGCTTTTCACGTCAAGAAGCCGACATCGGGCTATTATCGGCTCTATCAGCTGCAGCTGAACTCAAGGCAGTCGCGCGAGCTGCGACAGATTCAGCTAATGCCTAAGTCTCAAGAGGAGTAACTCGTGGAATCGGACCGATTAGCACGACAACGCGGCGCCTCAGGAAATTTAGGCCAGAAGGCCTGGAGATGAATGCCGAGCAAGCACGCATGCCGAGCTATCCTATTTAAATTGCAATAAGCGATAAGAAACAACCGAGAGTTCGAGCCAATATCGACACGCTCGCAACGAACCAAAACGGCCCCGCTCGCGGGGCCGTTTCTTTTGCCTAGGCCGAGCCGGCACTAACCGGCACGAGGTTCTGCTTCTCTTCCTCGGTAAATAGTCGTGATTTCGTAACGAAGCGCAGCCCAAGTGGTATCTCGAGAGAGAAGCTGGCGCCACGACCGGGTGTGACATCGATCGTCAGGTGCGTATCCTTCCAGTGCTCGAACTGACTTTTTGAGATATAGAAGGGACAACCATGGATTTCCCCGATCAGCATATCGCTGGCACCAACGCGGAACTCACCATCCTGGAAGCACATGGGTGATGAACCATCGCAGCAACCCCCGCTCTGGTGGAACATCAATGGCCCATGTGCCTCCCGCAACTGGTCAATGACCCGACGGGCTTCGTCTGTCACGTCTACACGTGTGTACATATCGTTTCTCAGAAGAACCCCATCGCGTTCTTGTCATATGACGTCAAGATGTTTTTTGTGTGACGGTAGTGATCGAGCATCATCTTATGTGTCTCGCGGCCGATGCCCGACTGCTTGTAGCCACCGAACGACGCGTGCGCCGGATATAGGTGGTAGCAATTCACCCAAACGCGCCCGGCCTGGATACCGGCGGCAAACTCGTGCACCTGATGCACGTCGCGCGACCACACTCCGGAACCCAGGCCATAAAGTGTGTCATTAGCGATATCCATGGCTTCGTCTTCATCCTTGAAAGTCGTGACACTAACGACCGGGCCGAAGATCTCTTCCTGGAAGACCCGCATCTTGTTGTTGCCCAGAAAGACGGTCGGCTCAATGTAGTAGCCGTCCGGAAATTCATCGACGTGCGCAGGTTTGCCGCCGGCCAGCACTTCGGCACCTTCCTTGCGGCCAATGTCCAGGTAATTGCAGATCTTCTCGAACTGATCGTTCGATGCCTGTGCACCCATCATGGTCGACGTGTCGAGCGGGTTGCCCATCTTGATGGCAGCAACGCGGTCCAGCGCCATCTCCATGAACTGGTCGTAGATGGACTCCTGGATGAGCGCCCTCGACGGGCACGTGCAAACCTCGCCCTGATTCAACGCGAACATCACGAAGCCCTCTATAGCCTTGTTGAGAAACTGGTCGTTCTTAGCGGCGACACTCTCAAAGAAGATGTTCGGCGACTTTCCGCCCAGCTCTAGAGTGACCGGAATTATGTTTTCGGAGGCGTACTGCATGATCAGCCTCCCTGTCGTCGTTTCACCGGTAAATGCGATCTTCCCAATGCGCGGCGAGCTGGCGAGGGGTTTGCCCGCTTCTGGACCGAAGCCGTTGACGATATTTATGACCCCCGGCGGCAACAGGTCTTCGATGAGCTCTGCGAGCACGAGAATGGATGCCGGGGTCTGCTCGGCCGGTTTGAGGACCACGCAATTACCGGCGGCCAGCGCGGGAGCCAGCTTCCAGGTTGCCATCAAAATCGGAAAGTTCCATGGAATGATCTGGCCCACGACTCCCAGCGGCTCATGGACTTCCATCGTCACCGTATTGGCGTCGATATTGCTTACCTCGCCGGCCTCAGCCCGAATAACGCCGGCGAAATAGCGGAAGTGATCGATAGCTAACGGCAGATCGGCTGCCATCGTCTCGCGAATGCTCTTGCCGTTGTCCCAAGTTTCCACGGTCGCCAGCATCTCGAGATTTTCCTCCATGCGGTCCGCGATCTTCATCAGTATCGAACTGCGCTCGGTGACCGAGGTCTTGCCCCATGCGGGCGCCGCTTCGTGAGCCGCGTCCAACGCGAGCTCGATATCCACTGCTTGCGATCGCGGGATCCTGGTCATCGGCTTGCCATTGACCGGCGATATGTTTTCAAAATACTCGCCATCCGTTGGCGCGATCCACTTCCCTCCGATGTAATTTTCGTATTTCTGCTTCAATCCATAGTTAGGTTCGGTAATTGGCTGTACGCTACTCATCGAATCGCTCCTCCACGATCTGTCGGCGCCGAACAGCAACGGTCCCCGGCACCGGCGTGTTCATCAACATGCATGCGCCATTTATCCTCTTCCCGTACATTCATTGCAAATCTGGCCGCACGCGTCCGTTTGGCAGTTAAACCAGCGTCACGAAGTCGGGTCGAAGTCTCAGATATTCGGTCGAAAATCGCCGACTCGTCGAGCGTCTGGGTTGTTTTAGAGAGATTTCCATGCGCATTGCGGCGCATCATCCGAGAAGTATTCTACCGACGATCTCCATCGTGCGACAAAGCACTGGATGCACACCGCTGCTTCGCGCGCGAACAGGTATTACGTTGGCAACCGGACAGGTTGCTGCTAGCTCGCGGAGTGTGTGCACAATCCGGTGCCTCCAGCATTCCGAGAAGCGCGCTCAGCTGGATCCAGTAGGGAGGGTTCTGGCCGAGAGCCGCTGTTCAATTTCGGCGATTTTCGGCGGCCATTAAACGGTTAGGGTGCTGGCCGATATTTCCCGTCAGGTACTGCAAGAATAGGACATTTCGCATTGCGGATCACGCGCTCGGTAGTGCTGCCCCGGAGAGCCTGGTTAAGCGTGTCTCGACCATTCGTGGTCATAACGATCAGGTCGGCGCGGAGCTCTTCCGCAGCTGCCAACATCGTTCCAACAGGCTCGCCCTGTCGCAATTCGGTCTGCCAGATCCAGCCGGACCCTTCCGGTAACACCGATATCGGTGGCATTTGATCACCAACGTGGAGCAGCGTAATAACGACGTCACCATCGCCGATTACCTCGGCCGCCCGCCGAGAGAACTCGATCGCGGCTGTGAAATCAATCGCCCCGTCGATGGGCATTAAGACGTGTCTGAGATTCAGGTCCCCGTTCTCGAGGGAAACAAAACCGCGATGCGACCGGCTCGGAACAAACAAAGTCATCGCGTCGGAGCCTCGAGCAATCGCCTCGGCATCAGATCGATGCAGCCAATCCTTGTGAGTTTTTGAGCCTTCCGTGGCGAGAACGACGAGTTCGTGTGGCTGTTGCTCAAGAAACCTGAGCGTAGCGCGGATCGGATGCCGGCTGCGCACCGCGATCTTGCGGACTTCTACGTTTAGCTCGTTATAAACTGCCGGACGCGCACTGCCTTCTTCGAGCAGATTCCACCGTTCGAGTGTCTTTCGAACCGGAGGAAAACTCGACCAGGGGATATTCTCTTCGCTTTCCTCGCTAACGTTCAAAATGGTCAACTCTGTCTGCCGCAATAGGGCTATGGCAAGCGCATAGGCGAACGCCCGGTTACTTGCGTCGGAAAAATCTGTCGGGTGGAGCACGGAGTTAACAAGAGGGATTCTGGAGTCCATAACCTGCAATTCTGCTTACGCGATACGCCGACGTCCAGAGAAACCCAATAATTTTCGGTCTTCAGCCAGCTTATGTAATTTCATCGTCGGCGTCAGATTGCCTGATCCGACCCCATAGAGTCGCCCCGACGAATCGGGATGCAGGCAGCAGACTATGGCCGCCAGCCGCTGTCAAATTCGGGGCGTTCTTGTCGGTCCGGATATCCGCTGTGCGGCGTAGCCAATACTCATTTATCAAGATCTTGCTTTCGGTTCCATTATCCACCGTCCTGCTTGCAGAAGAAGCGTCGTACAACGGTGGTCATTTCCGGATTCTCCGACCGAGCGGTTTTATAGTTGGGCTAACTGTTGAGCGCGAAGGAGTCGTTGCGATCTACGCAATACTCCGCATTGAAAATTGCGCGTCCGCCCCTAACCTAACTTGTGAGAAAGGCAAACCTAGCGAAAGCTAGCGACGCAAAGCTACGGGTCCTCGTCTCCTCCGTGCCAATCTGCCACTCAGGACCCAAGACCGCCGGGCTGCCGAATCCAAGCAGCTGGGAGACGAAAATGCTTACGTCAAGAACCCTGATTCATGCAGCTCTGCTGGCCGTCGCGGCGCTGATGAGCAATGCACTCTGCGCCGAACCTGCAGATGAGGTGGCAGCTGGTGTTGAAATTGACGTCTATGACGAAGCCGCGTACACACAGTATGTCGAGAATACAATGGCCAAGCTCGACAGACTTTATCTCGACTTCTGCGATACATGCAGTGTCGATGCCGCCAAGGCCAGGATCGCAAAGCAAGAGTTCCTCAGTACGGTCAGGGAACTGATGCAGTACATGAACGCGAGGTACGATGGACTCGATCCAAAGAAAGGTGCTGCACTTTCTCCGACCGAGACCCTGGTTAGCGTGCACGCTCTTACGATGTTGGTAGACATATTGGCTGAGTCCCAACTTCAGCAGATGGCGCATCACCCGTACAATTAGCAAGACGCCTGGTTGCCACAGGACTGCAATGATCGTGGACGGGGCATCTGCTTAGCGACAAGAGGCGCAACGGAGAACCTGTAGACGGTGTCTCGCGAACGAATTATTCAGTTCACTTCTGGCCGTCTGCCGCTGCTCGAACAGGGCGTTTTGGTCGTTCTGATGGCCCCTCCCGGTGAGAACTGACGTTCATTCCAGGGTGTAAGAAGGCCGCTTCTGGAATTGACGGCTTTCCCTCTGCTAGCCGCCTTTGGGCCTAGCCTGGTCTGAGGGGTTGCTACTAAGATCGTGGTGGCCGTTTTCCTTATGCTTCCCTTGCGTGTTCGGAGTGGGGGCTGTAGAAGTACAGGAACGGCGGGAGTCCCGTCAAAATAGAAAGAAAGGAACGCCAATGAAAAAAGCCATTAATGAACTGCCAACTCGGCTCGAAGCTGGCGGTGTCTGCTTTCAGAGCGATGACTGGGGGGATACTAATGTCGCTCGTGTCCGGTTCCCTGCTGGTGCAGATGCTGCCCCACTGCTCGAGGGTTTGCCGGATAATTTATGCCAGTGCCCGCACTGGGGAACCGTGGTCAAAGGCTCCATCCATGTGACTTATGCAGATGGCACTGAAGAGACGGTAAAAGCCGGCGAAGTGTACTACTGGCCGCCAGGACACACGGTCAGAGTCGACGAGGATTACGAGGCAATCGAGTTCAGCCCAAGCGACCAAATGGGTGAACTCATGAATCATCTTGAGGCGAAATTAAAGGGCTGATCGGACTCAAAGTACAAGCGCATAACTCGATCCGGTAGGCCGCTTTTCACCGTTAGCCGAAGTCAGTACGCCCCGGAATTGGCCCGGGTTTTTAAGGGCGCGTCATCCTTACTGCGAGGCTGGCAAACCTGAGCTTGGGGAAAAAACAAATGGAACGGCACTATGAAGGCGGGTGCCAGTGTGGTGCCGTTGCTTATGAGGTCGACGTCGATGGGTGTATGACGTGTAATTGCTCGCGCTGTCAGCCTCTCGGCGCCATTCTGGCGTTCGCGCCGCGTTCGCAATTCAAGCTCTTGAAAGGTGAAGACAATCTCACGGAGTATCGATTCAACAAGAAATCGATCGCACATCTATTCTGCAACGCGTGTGGGAGACAGAGTTTCGCTTACGGAGCCATGCCGGATGGTTCGGAGATCGCGGCGATCAATCTCAATACGCTGCACGGCCTGTAACCCAGATCTCTGAATCCGAAGCATGTCGATGGACGGTCGATGTAGACGCAAAGTCGTTGGTCTGGAATCTGGCCAATAGACGGCTTCTGAGCCGGGAGCCGACATTCATTTCAGGGCATTTCAGTGGCTCCGAACGTCCCACCCCGAAGCACAAGCTCAGGTGCTTTGGCAGCTGTCGCGTCTGTGAGCCACGCCGTTATTTCAACGCGGGCCGGCGAGCCTGCCGTGACGTGGTTGTGGCGGTTGGCGCTGAAAAATGGCGAGTCGTGGTAAGCGACCCGAGCCACGGCGTCACTCGACGCAGCCGCTGTCGTTGCCCGGGCGGGGCGAGTGGCGGTAGAGTAGATGAACGGTGGAGGGGCGGTGGCTGTGAGGCCGGCTCCGACACGATCCACACGGAATAGCCTTACCGATGGCGGATGTCTTCATCTCCTATGCGCGCGAGGACGAGGCGAGAGTCCGAGCCCTCGCCGGCATCCTCGAGGAGCAGGGCCTCTCCGTCTGGTGGGACCAGTATCTTTTCGCGGGGGATGACTACCGCCGGGAGATCGACAGAGCGCTCGGCGAGGCCAGCGCCGTGCTGGTCTGCTGGTCCCGACATGCGGCAGACTCCGCATGGGTGCGTGCGGAAGCCGAGGACGCACGCACCACCGGAAAGCTCGTCGGCCTCGCTTTCGACGACACATCGGTTCCGAAGCCGTTCAACACCTATCACGTCGAGCGGCTGACCGGCTGGCGGGGTGCGCTGCGCACGCCGGCGATCGAGCGGCTGATCGAGGCGCTGCGGGCTCGCAACGAGGGCCGGGCTCCGTCGCCGGTCCCGGTTCGCAGGCAATGGGCGACCGGCGGCGCCATCGTCGCCGGCCTCGTGACGCTCGTCTCTATCGTCGGGTGGTTTTCCGGGATGCTCCAGCCGTTGTTCATCCTCCAAGACATCTCCGAGATGCGCGCCGAGGTGGAGCAGGTGCGCCGGGAACTGAGCAGCCTGCAGTTCGAACTGATGGCCAAACTCACCGCACGTGCCGCAGCCCGGGACATCGCGATACCGGATACTGCGAGGAGCTCCATCGCCGCGACGATCGCCAAGGTGCTCGATCCTGCCGAGGACCGTCGCTCGGAAGCACGTACGGCGCTCGAAGCCGGCGACTTCGAGGGAGCGGCCGGCGCCCTGGTGAGACTCGCCGAGGAGCAGTCCGCCGCCGTCACCATGGCGCAGGCGAGCGCGGCGGAAACCTACCGGGAAGCGGGTGACCTCTATTTCGCGACCGATACGGAGAAATCCATCGAGGCGTACCGGCAGGCTGTCGGCCTCGACCCCGGCAATTCGATTGCGCGCAACCAGCTCGGTCACCTCTACCGGCGTGTCGGCGAACTGGAGCAGTCCGCCGCCCAGTATCGCTTCATTATCGATAACCCGAATGCGAGCGGGGATTCCGAATACCGCTATTGGGAAGGCGTCGCTCTGTCCAATCTTGGCAACATCTCTAAGACCCGCGGCGATTTCGATGATGCGCAGAACTACTACCGACGGGCGCTGGAGATCCAGACCGAGCTCGGCAACCGCGAGGAGATGGCGATCGCCGTCGGCAATCTAGGCAACGTTGCACTCGATCGGGGCAATATCGACGAGGCCGAGTCCAATTTTTTGAAGGCGCTGGCCATCCAGGAGGAACTCGGCGAGGAGGCACGAGCGGCTCGCCAGCTCAGGAATCTCGGCAACGCCGCTGCGACGCGGGGCGACGGTGATACCGCTGATGAGTATTTCCAACGGGCGCTCGCGATATTCGAACGGTTGGGTGACGATGCTGGCGCTGCCGATCAGCTGACCGGACTCGGCATCAATGCCTTTCAGCGGAGCGAGTACACCGAGGCCCGCGACTACACGGAACGCGCTCTCGCGTTACACCGCCGGCTCGGCTACAAGCAGGCGATCGCAGCCGACCTCGGCAATCTCGGTAACATCGCGATGCTCCAGGACGATGACACGGCCGCGGAAGCCTACTTCTCGGAGAGCCTGTCCTTGCAGCGCGAGCTGGGCAGCCGCGGCGGCGAAGCGACATTGCTCGGCGCGCTGGGACAACTCGCAAAACGTGGTGGCGACCTGGAACGCGCCGCCGAGTACCTGGGACAAACGCTCGCCATCGGTGAAGAGATAGGCGCGAGAGAGACCGTCGCCATCACGCTGAACAACCTCGGCAATATCGCCTGGTTGCGCGGCGACTATGATGCCGCCGCCGGCTACTACCAGCGCTCCCTCGTGATCCACGAGGAGATGGGTCGGAGGATCGGTGTCGCGATCAATACCGGCAATCTTGCCAACATCGCCGAGATCCAGGGCGATCTGGATTCGTCGATGGATATGAACAGGGATGCCCTGGCGATCCTCCGGGAACTCGGCAACAGGCATGGTGAAGCCCTGACGCTTGGCAACATGGGCAGCGTGGCCCGCAAGCGCGGAGAACTCGCCGAGGCCGAGAGACACTACGAATCTGCATTGGCGCTCTATCAGGAGCTGGGCACAAAGTCGGGAATGGCGGTCCAGCTGAACGGACTCGGCACACTGGCACGCCTTAAGGGCGAGCTCGGCCAGGCTCGCGAGTTGCACGAACGCGCACTGGGGCTGGCAACTGAGTCCGGGCAGCAGGAGGCGATCGCCGCGGCGGAGCTGGGTTTGGCCTATCTGGACCGCGACGACGGACGGACTGGTCTGGCATGTGAGCGCCTCGCGCGCGCGTCTGCGCAATTTGGCCGGCAGGAGACATCGGAGGCCAAGGATACGCGGCGTCTGATCCGCGAACTGGGCTGCCCGCCCGCCTGACATCCGGCGGGACTCGCTCAGCGACAGCTGATCCGGGTCCAGACATTCAGCACCGGACTACTTAAGTCGTTCGAGCGGCTGCTTTCGGTGAGAGGTGACGTTCGATCCACGCCGTCGAGAATCCGCCCCAGTAAGCGTCTTCTTTGCCCCTGTTAGCTGTCGGTGGGCTAAACTCGACCTAAAACGCCGCTACTGGACCCGAAGCGGAAGTAGCCGATATCTTGCAGGAGAAGGCATTGAGCATTCAGGACTGGGGTGCGATTGGTGAAATAGTCGGCGCGTTGGCGGTGGTCGCATCGCTCATCTATCTTGCTGTGCAGATCCGGCAAAGCACACGGCAGATTTCGCTTACCCTTGAATCCGCTAAGCTGGCGGCGTTTGAGCGAACCGTCGAGTCGAGCAACCATGCCCGTGAGGTTCTAATCACAAATCCTGAGGTCGCGGAGCTTTTTCTCAAAGGGCTTTCGGATTACCGAAATTTGCCGCCGTCTGAAAAATTTCGATGCAATATGCTATTTCGAAACCTGCTCTCCGCATTTCAAGGCGGTTACATTCGCCAACTGACGATGGGTGGAGACCCTGGGCAATTGGAAGGCACAAGAAAGGCGCTCAACGCACTGCTCAGGAATCCTGGAGTCCGACAATGGCTGGGCGAAGTCGAAACCGACTGGCGGCCAGAGTTTGCTAACTTAGTTGCAGATTGCGCAGAGGCAAATGACTGACCTGGCCATTGCATTATGCTCTGTCCTCATTCCGCGCGGTTCGTTCTATAAGCGTCTTTTTATGAGCCGGTTCCAGACATTCAACACCAGCCTGTTTAGGTCGTTCGAGCGGCTGCTTTCGGTGAGAGGTGCCGTGCTCGATTCACGGCTTCGCGAATCAGTACCAGGAGGTGTCTGCTAACCGCCCTGAAGCCGCCGGTGAGCTAAACTGAGTGTTCAATTCCGCTAGCGAACCCATTATCGCCGTTTGCCAGTA
>JABAHR010008313.1_pt2 | contig 14371 bp, 13 predicted proteins | sample 7062101 | NCBI WGS metagenome assembly JABAHR01 (sample SAMN14534553, study PRJNA622989) | marine sediment metagenome | biome: marine biome [ENVO:00000428]; feature: marine pelagic biome [ENVO:01000023]; material: deep marine sediment [ENVO:00002113] | place: India: Gulf of Kutch | collected... | reverse complement strand
GGCCGGCGTATAGATCCCGTTGCCTTCGTTGGTTTCCTCGTCCGTACCCTCCCAGTACACGACGGCCCTGGAGAAACCGGCCCCGAGAAGCAGTTCGGTGATCTCGGGCAGCGTCCAGAGTCTCCAGCGATAGGTGAAGGCGTTTTCCAGGCGCGACTTGTCCGGAAACTCGAAATGGATCCGGCAGGTCATGAGCGAATCGATGGGATTGAACGAGGCCTGTTCCCAGACGTACGTGAAGCCGTCGCAATCCCGCGGTTCCTCCAGCACCATGGGCGCCTCGTAGCCGCCGTAGGCGTCGAGAAACAGGATGCCCCCGGGTGCGAGCCCGGCCAACGCATTGGCGAAGTACGCCTGCAACTGGGCGCGGGTCTTGAACAGGTAGTAGCTGAAGTTCATGGCCATGATGATGTCGGCCGGCTCCGCCCGCGTGGTCAGCACGTCTTCCTGCAACAGGCGAATTCGTGACGCCTGCTCCGGATCCAGGGCTGCCACGTTATGCGCCCGGCCCCAATCAAGTACAGCCTGATCCGCATCAACCCCGATCGCCAGGTGCCCCGGATCCCGCCGCACCCACTCGCATGCCGTGTTGGCGGTGCCGCAGAAATCCTCGCGGAGCAGGCGGGCCGGGTGGCTTCGCAGCCGGTCCCAGGTCTCGACAATGAAATCGATCTCCGCCTCGACGTCCTGGACGGATTGCTGGTAAAGCAGGTGACGGTCGGCCAGCTCGGCCATGGACTTCCCGGTGTGTTGCATGGGTCGGTCGGCCCCGCGCTCAGCCCGGCTTCGCGGGGTACTTCTCCCCGACATAGCGCTCGATGATATCGAGGAACTCCCGGGTCAAATTGTCACCGCGCAGGGTCACGGTCTTTTGCCCGTCCTCGAAGACAGGTGCCACCGGGGCTTCCCCGGTTCCCGGCAGGCTGATGCCGATGTCCGCATGGCGGCTTTCGCCCGGACCATTCACCACGCAGCCCATGACCGCCAGGCTGAGGTTCTCCACTCCCTCGTGCCGCAGGCGCCATTCCGGCATGCGTTCGCGGACGAAGGCCTGCACGTCGCTGGCGAGTGACTGGAAAAACGTGCTGGTCGTGCGCCCGCAGCCGGGGCACGCGGTGACCATCGGCGCAAAGGCCCTCAGGTCCATGCTCTGGAGCAGTTCCTGGGCGACGACCACCTCGTCGGTCCGCGACTGGCCGGGCTCAGGAGTGAGCGAGATGCGAATCGTATCCCCGATTCCTTCCTGCAGCAGAACGGCCATCGAGGCCGCCGAGGCCACGATGCCCTTGCTCCCCATCCCGGCTTCGGTCAGCCCCAGGTGTAACGGGTAGTCGCACTCTGTGGCAAGCATCCGGTAGACGCTGACCAGGTCCTGAACCGCGCTGACCTTGCAGGACAGTATGATCCGGTCATGCGGCATGCCCAGTTTCTCGGCCTCCCCGGCGCTTTCCAGCGCCGAGGTCACGAGCGCCCGACGCATGACGGCATCCGCTGCGAGCGGTTCGCTCAGGGCGGCGTTCTCGTCCATCAGGCGGGCCAGGAGGCGGTTGTCCAGGCTGCCCCAGTTGACGCCGATACGGATGGGCTTCCCGTGCGCGAGCGCCTGCTCGATGATCGAGGCGTACTGGCTGTCGCGCTTGTTCCCGAATCCGACGTTGCCCGGGTTGATGCGGTACTTGGCCAGAAGTGCGGCGCATTCGGGGTACTTTTCCAGCAGCGTGTGCCCGTTGTAATGGAAATCACCGATCAGCGGCACGTCGCAGCCCATCAGTGCCAGTCGCTCGCAGATCTCCGGAACCCGGGCAGCGGCCTGCTCGGTGTTGACCGTGATGCGGACCAGTTCGGAACCCGCGCGCGCCAGTTCCGCCACCTGGCGCGCCGTCGAGCCTGCGTCCTCGGTATCGGTATTGGTCATCGATTGCACGACGATGGGGTGCGCGCCACCGACCGGCACCTTGCCGATGCGCACGGTCGGCGTTGAACGCCTGTCGAGCGGCCGGTTGTCCGGAATCATTCTCAGCCGCCGGATTCTTCTTCGTCTGATCCGGGTGGCGCGGCCATGATGGGCCAGGCCGAGTGCAGGTAAACCCACATGGACCAAAGCGTCAATCCCGCTGCGAGATACAGCAGGACTTCGCCAATCAAGGCTATCGGCAACACACCGATATCGTCCCGGTACAAGAGCAGTGCAATGGCCACCATCTGGAAAATGGTCTTGATTTTTCCGAAGGCCGAGACGGTCACCCTGCCCTTCTCCCCGAGTTCCGCCATCCATTCACGCAGGGCGGAGATGGCGATCTCCCGGCCGATGATAATGGCGGCAGCCAGCGTGAAGGGTACGGTCGGCTTCTGCTGCACGAGCAGCACCAGCGCGGTAGCGACCATGAGCTTGTCCGCCACCGGGTCGAGGAAGGCGCCGAATCTCGTCAACTGCCCGGTGCGGCGTGCGATGTAACCATCCAGCCAGTCGGTCAGCGCCGCCGACACGAACACGGCTACTGCCGCGATGTTCGACCATGCAAACGGTACATAGAAGAAAAGCACCAGCACCGGGATCAGCGCGATGCGCAGCAGGGTCAGGATGATGGGCGCGGTCATCGGCATTTCGGAAGGATTCCAGGTGCTCGGTTCGCGGCTATTATCGCAGACACCCCCGCGAACCCGCCAGTTCGGTTATCCACGCCCGGTTGCCGGGCTTTCAATGGAGCGCTTCGAAGATGCGCTTCGCCAGCGCGGCACTGATGCCGGGAACGCTCGACAATTCTTCGACCCCGGCCGCGCGCACGCCTTTCAGCCCCCCGAAGCGCGTCAGCAGGGTTCTGCGGCGCCCGGCGCCGATCCCGGGTATTTCCTCCAGGACCGAACGCGTCGCGGCCTTGCGGCGACGACCCCTGTGCCCCGTTATGGCGAACCGGTGCGCCTCGTCACGGACCTGCTGGACGAGGTGCGAGGCGGGCGACTCCGGTCCCGGCCGAAGGGAGCCGGGCGGCACCGGCATGACCCACTCCTCGTGCCCGGCGCGCCTGCCGGCGCCCTTTGACACGCCCACGACCAGGGTGGCCTCCAGGCCATATTCCGCGATGACTTCCAGCGACTTTGTCAGCTGTCCCCGGCCTCCGTCCACCAGGATCAGGTCGGGCACGGCACCCTCCCCCTCGGCCGCCTTCCGATACCTGCGCTGCAGCACCTGTTGCATCGCCGCGTAGTCGTCGCCCGGGCGAATCCCCTTCAGGTTGTAACGCCGGTACCGGGACTTGACCGGCCCGTTGGCGTCGAATGCCACGCACGCCCCCACGGTTTCGCCGCCCGACAGGTGCGAAATGTCGAAGCACTCGATGGACTCCGGCGGTGAATCCAGGCCCAGCAACTCCTGCAACGCGGTCAACTGGACGTGCAGGCGGGCATCTCCGGCCAGGCGAAGTTGCAAGGCGCTCATGGCGTTGCGCGACGTCAACTCCAGCCACTGCCGCCGCTCGCCCCTGGGGCGCGGCTGGATCACCACGCCGCGGCCGAGCCTTTCCGCGAAAACTTTTTCGTATGAATCGCGGGCCGGCAGTTCGTGCGAAACGATCAGCTGTGGCGGCGGCAAGCGCTCATCGTAGTACTGGCCTATGAAGGCCTGCAGGACGTCCTCGGAGCCATGACCCTCGACCTGGCTGGGGAAATGGCTGCGCTGGCCGATGTTTCGGCCGCCCCGGAACGACACGATCTGCACGCATGCCGATCTTCCGGCACGTGCCAGGGCGATGATGTCGAGGTCGCCCCGGCTCCCGGATAGGAAATGTCGCGACTGCATGTCCTTTAGCGCCTTGATCTGGTCGCGAAGCATGGCGGCCTGCTCGAATCTTTGTTCGGAAGACGCCTGCTCCATCCTCGCGACCAGGCGGGCGATCACCTTTTGCCCGTTGCCTCGCAGGTAATGCAGCGCGTCATCGACCTGCTGCGCGTATTCCGCCGTGCTGACCAGGCCGACACAGGGCGCGGTGCAGCGCTTGATCTGGTACTGGAGGCAGGGGCGGGTCCGGTGAGCGAAATAGGAGTCCTCGCAGTTGCGGACACGGAAGATTTTCTGGATCAGGTTGATGCTCTCGCGGACCGAGCCGGCCGAGGGGTACGGGCCGAGATAACGGCGGGTGCGGACCCTCGCTCCGCGGTGAAAGGCGATTCGCGGAAACGCGTGGTCCGTGCCCAGCATCAGCCACGGGTAGCTCTTGTCGTCCCGGAGCAGAACGTTGTAGCGTGGCCGATGGGCCTTGATCCACTCGTTTTCGAGCAGCAGCGCCTCGCCCTCCGAGCGTGTCAGGGCGATTTCGATATCGTCGACCCTGGCCAGCATACGCATGATGCGTTCGCCCTTGGGCCGGGCGTCGAAATAGCTGGCCACCCTCTTGCGCAGGTTCAGGGCCTTGCCGACGTATAGCACGAGGTCATTGGCATCGCGCATGAGATAGACGCCGGGACCGGTCGGGAGGCGCCGCGCACGGGCCTTGCCGTCGAAGCCGGGCTTGGACTCGCGCTTGCTCACTCCGGGGCGCCAAGCTCCCTTTCGAGGTCCAGGGCGAGTTCCCGCGTGGCCTCGTCGAGGAGCCTGCACATGTATTCGAAGTCGCTGAAAGAGCCGTAATACGGATCCGGGACCTCGAGCAGTGACCCGCCGTCACCGGATCGGGCCAGCATTCCGAGCTCAGCGCGGGACCCGCCTCCTGGCTCCAGGGAGCGCAGGTTCCTGAGGTTGTCCCGGTCCATGGCCACGATGCGATCGAAACTTCGGTAGTCCTCCGCGTTCACCCGGCGGGCTCGCAGGTTTCCGATATCCACGCCGAATTTCGCCGCTGCCTCCACGGCCCTCGGGTCCGGGGAGCAACCGACGTGCCAGCCATGCGTGCCTGCGGAGTCGGCCTCCACCCTTCCCGACACGCTGGTCCTGTCGAGATGATGGCGCAAAAATCCTTCGGCGCTGGGTGAACGGCAGATATTGCCCATACAAACAAATAATATTCTATACATATAGTTATAAGATATATTTAAAGTTACTTATTGAAGTATTCCCGAATCCTTTCCAGGTCTTCCGGCGTATCCACCCCCGGCGGAATCGGCTCCACGGCCATGTCGATGGCGATGCGTCCGCCCGTTTCCAGGAACCGAAGCTGTTCCAGCTTCTCCGTCAGTTCCAGTGGCGTCGGGGCCGCCCGGGAGAATTGCTCCAGGCTGGCTCGCCGATAGGCATAAAGGCCCAGGTGCCGGTACCAGCGCATCCCGCCAGCCATGGCATCCGAAATGTCCGCTGCACCCCGTGGATGGGGAATCGGCGAACGACTGAAATAGATGGCCTCTCCGCCCTGCCCCGTCACCACCTTGACCACGTTGGGATTGACGACTTCCGTGGCGTCATCGATGGGCCAATAGAGGGTCGCCGCATCGGCCCGTTCATCCGAAGCCAGCAGTTCCGCGACCTGGTCGAGGCATGCCTCGGGCATCAGGGGCTCGTCACCCTGCAGATTGACGATCAACTGCTCTCCGGACCAGCCCATGATCCGGGCGCATTCCGTGATCCGGTCGCTGCCGCAGCGATGGCCGGTCGAGGTCATGCAGGCCTCGGCACCGAATCCGCGGGCCGCCCTGGCGATTTCCTCGTGGTCAGTGGCCACCACGACCTCCCTTGCGTTGGATTCCCGTGCCCGCCGCCAGACCCTTTCGACGAGGCTCTGACCGGCAATGTCCGCCAGGGCCTTGCCCGGCAGGCGTTGCGAAGCGAACCGCGCAGGGATGACGATGACGTAATCTGCGGTCCGGTTCATGGCTGCCGCTCCTCCCTCCCGGTCACCCGGGCAATGCTCCGCAGGAATTCCGCGTTCCAGGCCACCGGCGTCACGGCCTCGACCGGCAGGTACCACGCGTTCTCCAGGCCCAGCTTACGACACTTGATGGCGTCTTTTGCGGTCATGATCAACGTGCGTCCTTCCAGTTGCCGAAAGTCCTCGCGACTGAACCGGTGGTGGTCCGGAAACGCGTGATGGTGCGCGTGGATGCCGGCGGCCTCAAGTGTGGCAAAAAACCGCGCGGGATGCCCGATACCGGCAATCGCTTCCAGCGGGGTATCGCCCGACTGCCGGGCCAGTTCTTCGATGCCCGCCCCGCGCATGCCGCACAGGGACAGCGGCCTGCCCGCCTGCAGCCTGATCACGGCGTCCACCGTTCCGATCGACGGATGCTGTGCGTCACCGTTGCTCAGCACGTGGTCCAGGGTTTTCAGTACGCTCATCGGTTCCCGCAGGGGTCCGGCGGGCAACAGGCGTCCGTTTCCGAAGCCTCGCTGGCCGTCGACCACGCAGACCTCGATGACTCTCGGCAGGCGTCTTCGCTGCAGTCCGTCATCGGAAACCACCACGTCAACCCCCAAGCGGAACAGCCCGCGGGCTGCCCCGCACCGATCCTCCGACACGAGGACCGGAATACCGCAGGATTCATGGATCAGCAGCGGTTCGTCACCGACCTCGTCGGCATCGTGTCCGTCCTCGACGAGGACCGCGCCACGCGACCGGCGCCCGTATCCCCGGCTGATCACGCCAGGGTTGAAACCGGCATCCCTCAACAGTCTGCACAGGTGTATCACCAGCGGCGTCTTGCCAGCGCCACCGGCGGTCAGGTTACCGACCACGACGATCGGCGCACCAACCAGATCGGTCGCGTAAGCCTTGCGCTCGCGATGCTGCGCAACCCGATACGCGTGGCCGTAACACCACGCCAGCGTACGCAGCACCGGCCCGGGCGTTCGTCGACCGTACCAGGTGGATGTCAGCTTGCGTTCCAGGCGGGTACGCATGTCACCCCGTCTCGGGCGGCCCTCCGAACTGGACCCGGTAAAGACCTGCGTACGTGGCGTCCTTGCGAAGCAGATCATCGTGGGTGCCGGACTCGATGATCCGGCCGTTTTGCAAAACGACGACCTGGTCGGCATTCTCGATGGTGGAGAGGCGATGAGCGATCACCAGGGTGGTGCGATTCTTCATGACCTCCTGCAAGGCTTCCTGGATGGTGCGCTCGGATTGGGTGTCCAGGGCCGAGGTCGCCTCGTCCAGAATCAGGATCGGCGCGTTTTTCAACAGCGCGCGGGCGATCGCCAGGCGCTGACGCTGCCCGCCGGACAGGCGCATGCCGTTCTCCCCGACCAGGGTATCGAATCCCTCCGGGAGTTGCTCGATGAACTCCATGGCGTGCGCCGCTCTGGCGGCTTCCTCGACTTTCTCCTGCGAAACATCCGCCAGGGCGCCGTAGGCGATATTGCCGCGTACGGTGTCGTTGAACAGGACCACGTCCTGGCTGACCAGTGCGATCTGCCGGCGCAGGTCGCGAAGGCGGTAATCGGACAATTCACGACCATCGAGCAGGATGTGCCCCCCGCTGTATCCGTAGAAACGCGGCAACAGGCCGGCCAGTGTGGTTTTTCCGCTTCCGGAATGCCCGACCAGGGCTGTGACACTTCCCACCGGCAAGGCAAGGCTGACGCCCTCCAGGATCAGCTTGTCACCCGACGGATAGCCGAAACTCACATTTTGGAATTCGATCGCGCCGTCGACACGGTCGACTTCAAGGGTGCCCGTGTCGGCCTCCCGGTCCGCGTCAATCACCCGGAAGATGCTGTCCGCAGCCGCGATACCCTTCTGCATCTGCGCCTGGACCGTGGTGAGCCGCTTGAGCGGGGGAATGGTTGCGAGCATGGCAAAGAACATTGCCGTGAAAACACCTGCCGAGATCTGGCCGAGCATGGCCGGCCGTGTGGCAATGACCACCAGGATGACCAGGGCCAGGCCGGCGGCGAGTTGCACCAGGGAGGAGCTGATCATGTGGGTTGCGATCATGCGCATGTGCAGGCGGCGCGTGCGCTCGTTGACATCCGCAAACCGCTCCTGTTCTGCATCCTGGCCCTGGAAAACCTTGACCACCCGATGCCCCACGACCGCCTCCTCGGTGACGTGCGACACGTCTCCCATGGAGTCCTGGATGCGGCGCGCGATCTTGCGAAAACGTCTGCTCACCACGGTGACGACAAAGGCGACCGCTGGTGCCAGCATCAGCATCACGGCGGTCAGCGGCGCATTGATGGTCAGCATGACCGCGAGCAGATAGACAACGAGCATCGCGTCGCGAATCGCCGACACAACGGCATTGGTCGCGGCCTGGGCGACCTGTTCGCTGTTATAGGCCAGCTTGGATATCAATTGGCCGGCGCTGAACCGGTCAAAAAACGTGGCCGGCAGATGCAGGTAGCTTTCGAAAAGTTCCCTGCGCAGGTCGGCAACAACCCGCCTTCCGGTCCACTCCATCCCGTACACACCGGCAAAATGCCCCAGGATGCGAAGCAGGATGACGACCAGGATGCCGCCCGCGAGCATCAGCCCGAAAACCGCATCCTTCTCCACGAACACCCGGTCGATGAGGGGCTCGATGAACTTGATGAACACGGCCTGCATGGCCGCGTCCAGGCTCACGCCGAGGATGCCGACCGCGAACATCGCCCAGTACTTTCGGGTGTAACCCCAGAGGCGGCGGTAGACCGCTCCGGGAGTCGCGGGGCCGGAATCAGGGCTCATCAGTCAGAGTCCGGGGCGTGTTCCGTGGCGATGGAAAGCCGTGTGAACCCGAGTTGGCCGGTGACGTCCATGGCGGTTACGACGTAGTGATGAGGCGTCATGGAATCCGCCCTCAGAAGGACGGGAATGTTCCTGATTTCCCCGGCGGCTTCGAGCAAGGCGGCTTCGATGGTAGCGGGTTCGCTGTCTATCAACTGCCGGTCGTTAAGGTACATATTCCCCTGTATGTCGATGATCAGTTCGAGGCGCCGCACCTCTTCCTGCTGCACGGCCGGCACACTGGCCTCGGGCAGGTCGATCCTGAGCGCGGCCTGGCGTTCGAAGGTGGTGCTGACCATGAAAAAGATCAGCAGCAGGAACACCACGTCGATCAACGAGGTGATGTTGATTTCGGGATCCTGCTGGTCCTGTGATTTCAGTTGCACCGTTCCGGTATCCCGTGATTCAGGGGCCCGTGCGCGATGCGTTGTCCCGCTCGATAATCTCGATCAGGCTGATGGCCCGCGCCTCCATGGAGATGACGTACTCCGCGACCATGCCGCGAAAATACCGGTAAAAGAAATAGCTGGGAATGGCCACCGTGAGGCCGGCGGCGGTAGTGATCAGCGCTTCCGAAATACCACCGGCCAGTTCGTTGGCGTTTCCGACTCCGTGCAGCATGATCGCGGAGAACACCCGGATCATGCCGATGACCGTGCCCAGCAGGCCGAGCAGGGGCGCAATGCCGGCGATCGTGCCCAGGGTGTTCAGGAATCTTTCGAGCTCATGGACAACGTGGCGGCCCGTATCCTCGACGGCCTCCTTGATGACCTCGCGTGGCCGGTGCCGGTTCAGCAATGCGGCCGCCAGGACGCGCCCGAGGGCTGACTGGGCCCGCAATTTCTGGATGTGCCGCAGATCGAGTTCCTGCCGGGCCGCCCATTCTTCAACCATTTCACCAACGCCCTCGGGAACCACCACGCTACGGCGCAAGGACCAGAAGCGTTCGAGGATGATCGCCAGGGCAAGCGTCGAGCACAGCAGGATCGGCGCCATCAGCCAGCCACCGGCCAGGATGATTTCCAGCATGCGCACAAACTCCTTTGGTCGCAGGATGCGCGAATCATACCGCAAGCACCCTGCAGAACCCATCTCCGGGCCTGCAGCGCGGCATGGTGCGACGTGATTCCGGGTAGTGCCTATCCGGACCCGAAGCCGGCGCACCCGGGCCCCGCAGGGTACCGCCACAGCGCGCCGCGCACCCGGCGCGCGACTTCCAACATGGGCGGCGCCTTGTCCCGGATGGTCACGCGAACGGCGCCGCAGTCCGCCGTCGAAAGGGTTCTGGCACCGTGTCGCCGGTAACGCGCGACGACTTCAGGGTTCGGGAACCCGAAGCGATTCCCGTAACCGGCTGCGAATAGCACCAGCTCTGCATCGAGCGCCCTGACGAAACCCGGGCTCGATGAGGTCTTGCTGCCGTGGTGCGGCGCGACGAGCACCCGATGCTGTGACAGGTCTCTCGAAACCAGCCGCGCCTCGACCGCTGAGTCGATGTCTCCGCTCAGCAGGGCTCCCCCGTGCGGGGTGCGCACCGACAGGACGCAGGAACTGGCGTTTCCCAGGTACGGCAAGCCGGGATCCGGGTGCAGAACCTGGAATCCGACGTGATCCCAGTTCCATTTCTGCCGGCTGTCGCAACCAATGGAACCGGCCCCAAGGTTGGCCAGCAGGCCGGCTTCCGGATATCGCATGGCCAGGCTGGCCAGACCGCCCGCATGGTCCAGGTCCCCGTGGCCGATCATGATCCGGTCCGGCAGCGCATATCCGGCCTCGGCCACCGCGGGAACCAGGACCGATTCCGCCAGGTCCCATGAGCCAGGCTGGCCCGGCCCGGCATCGTACAGCAGCGCATGCCTGCGCGTGCCGACCAGGACCGAAAGGCCCTGCCCAACGTCCAGCATTTCCAGCCTGACCTGTCCGGGTTCCAGATCCCGCGACGGTGAAAGCAGCAGGGGCAATACCATGAATAGCGCCAGGGGCCGGCCGGGAATGCCGCGCGGCAGGAGCAGGATACCGGCGCCTGCCAGGGCCAGCATCGCCTGGAACCGGCCCGGTCTGCCCGTTTCCACGTACAAGCCGGGGAGGAGTTCAACCAGCCAGGTCAGGCCCGCCATCAGGGCCTGCCCGGCAAGGGCGGCTAACTGAAGCAGCAGTTCGCCGGCGTAAAGGCCGCAAAACACCAGTGCCTGCCCGCAGAGTACCAGCGGAACGACAACGAAGCTGACCCAGGGAATGGCCACGATATTCGCCGCGAAGCCCAGGACCGTGGTCTGCTGGAACCAGAACATTCCCAGGGGCAAGGTGCCGAGCATGATGGCGACCTGAGCCTGCAGAAGTTCCCGCAGGCGGCCGCGCAGCCCCGTTCGTGAACCGGTTCGCGGCGTGAACACCAGGAGGAGGATCGCCACCGCGCCGAATGAGAGCCAGAAGCCCGCCCGTAAAGGCGCCACAGGGTCCAGCAACAGTACCAGGATCAGCGCGATGGCCAGGGGACGAGCAGGCTGAAGGGGCCTTCGAAGCAACCGTGACAGGGCGAGAACCAGCAGCATGACCAGCGCCCTTTGTGTCGATGTGCCGAATCCGGCCAGACCAGCGTAGGCGGAAGCGAGCGTGATGGCTGCAATCCACCCGGGCATGAGCCCGCAACGCAGGCGCCAGGCTGTGGGCAACAGGATCGAACAGGCTCGCCCTAGCCAGAAACCGAACAGCGCGGCAAGGCCGACGTGCAAGCCGGAAATGGCAAGCAGATGACCGGTTCCTGACCTGGCCAGCACCGATCGCTCGCCTCCATCCAGGCTACTGCGATCGGCAACCGCGAGGGCCAAGACGAGCCCCGCACCCGCCCGCTCCCGGAGCGCATCGCCCACGCGATCCCTTGCAAGCTGCCGCAGGCCGTAAACCTTGCGTTTCCCGGCGCCACGGAGCATCTTTCCGCCACCCCGGCCCACCGTTGCAAGAGCCCCGAATCCGCCGGCGAACAGCGTGCGCTCGCCATCGGGGCCGGAGAAGTTGACGCGGGATCGCGGAGGCTTGAGCCTCAGGTGCAGGCGCCAGAGTTCTCCCACGCGCAAATCCGGCCATTCGGTATACCACCGGACCGCTATGCGCCGGGGCAGCGCCGGCTCTTCCGGGCCCTGCAACGGCCGGAACTCGAACTGCAGGAAGTCACCCCGCACTTCGGGCAGGCCCGCAATAATTCCCGGTACGTGCCGTTTCGCCCCGTGCAGGTCTGCAGGAAGCCTGTCCGCCAGCCGCTCACCTACAGCATGCAGGGTCCACGCCATCGGCAGGAGCAGCAGAGCGATCAAGCGGTAACGAGTGAACAGCAGCAGGAGTCCCGAAATGGCCAGGCAGGGCGCCAGTGCGGGCGGGGACGGCACGTACAACAGGAAGGGCGCGGTTGCCCCCAGTGCCATCAGCAACAGCACGGCCACGGTCGCTCCCCCCTGCTCCCCCGGACCGGGTCTGATTCAGTCCATGGGGTGTAAGCGGCCGTGGCTCAGCTCGAACCGGCGATCCATTCGAGCCGCCATGCCCGGATCATGCGTGACCACGACCAGGCTGGTGCCGAGTTCCCGGTTCAGTTCGAGGAGCAGACCGTAAACATGGTCCGCCGTGCGTTCGTCCAGGTTGCCGGTTGGTTCGTCACCCAGCATCACGGCCGGCGTGCCGACCAGCGCCCTGGCCACAGCGGCTCGCTGGCGTTCACCGCCGGAGAGTTCTCCCGGCTTGTGGTCAAGCCTTTGGCCGAGCCCAACGCGGTCCAGGAGCTCGGATGCCCTGGCCGCGGAGTGCCCAACGGACTCGCCCCGGATCAATAGCGGCATCGCCACGTTTTCCAGGGCCGTGAATTCCGGTAACAGGTGATGGAACTGGTACACGAATCCCATGGTACGGTTCCGCAACGCGCCCCTCGGGTTTTCGCCCATGGCCCAGATTGACTCACCGCCTACCAGTACCTCGCCGGCATCCGGGCGATCCAGACCGCCAAGGATGTGCAGCAGCGTGCTCTTTCCCGCGCCGGAAGCGCCCACGATGGCCTGCGAGGTCCCCGGCAGGACCTCCAGGTCGATTTCGCGAAGCACCTCGATGCGCTTGGGCCCCTGTCGGAAACCCTTTTGCACGGATCGCGCCTCGAGCACCGGTTTCCTTGCTTCATTCATAACGAAGCGCCTCCGCCGGGTGCGTTCGGGAAGCACGCCAGGCAGGGTAAAGGGTGGATACGAGGGACATGCCCAGGGACATCGCCGCAAACTTCACGACGTCGCCCGTCCTCAGGTCGGACGGCAGCTCCGTAATGTAATAGATGTCGGCCGGGAACAGGCTGAATCCGAACAGGCGCTCCAGCACCGGCACCACGGCGCCGATGTTCTGCGCCAGCGCGATACCGCCAACCACCCCCAGCGCCGTACCGATTATGCCAATCAGGCTGCCCTGGACGATGAAGGCCCGCATCACGGTGCCGGTGCGCGCTCCCATGGTCTTGAGGATGGCGATGTCGGACTGCTTGTCGGTCACCACCATGACCAGCATGGAAATGATGTTGAACGCCGCGACCGCGATGATCAGCGACAGGATGACCCACATCACGGTCTTTTCGGTGCGCACCGCCTGGAACAGGTTGCCGCGCTCCTGGGTCCAGTCCCGCACCCGGTACAGCCCTTCCAGCGCATCGGAAACGTCCCTCGCGACCAGCCAGGCGGCATCCATGTCCCGCAGCTTCAGGCGGATACCGCTTACGGTGTTGTCCGGCATGCGCAACAACCGGGCTGCGTCGGCATGGTGGATGACAGCCAGGGCCGTGTCATTTTCGTATTCACCGAATTCGAAAAAGCCGGTGACCGTGAACCGTTTCATCAGCGGATTGGCGCCGAAGGGCCCGGCCTTCAGGCGCGGCGCGATCACGGTCACCTTGTCGCCGATACGCACGCGCAGGCGCCCTGCCAGGCCGGTACCCATGATGATGCCGTAGCCGCCGGCCACGAGTTCGTGCAGGCTTCCCTGCGTCATGTGCTGGGCGATCTCGGCCACCTGGCTTTCGTAATCCGGGTCGACGCCGCGAATCAATCCGCCCGTCGAACCGCTAGCTTGCAGCCAGACGCCCTGCTCCGTGAACGGTGCGGCGGCGAGTACATCGGCGCGGGCCTCGACCGAGGCCACCAGTTCGCGCCATTCGGGCATGGGCCCGTCCAGGCGCTGGATGGTCGCATGTGAAATCGCGCCCAGTATCCTGGCCCTGAGCTCCTTCTCGAAGCCGTTCATGACCGAGATCACGGTGATCAGCGTGGTCACGCCCAGGGCGATGCCGAGCATGGAGATCAGCGAAATGAAGGAGATGAAATGGTTTTTCCGCTTGGCACGCAGGTATCGCAGGCCCACGAAAACTGACAGCGGTTGGTACATGAGCGCATTAGATCACAGGCGATGGGCCGCAACCAGACGGCGAGGTTCGCCGGGACGTAGGAAATGGCCGCGTCTTACAGGCGGTCCAGTACCGCCCGGAGCGTCTCCGGCAATGGACAGGACAATTGCAGACGCTCGCCTTCGGGGTCGTCGATTTCCAGCATGTGCGCATGCAGGAAAAGACGCTCCAGTCCCAATCTGCGCCAGCGCTCGACGCTGTCCCGGGAAGAATATCGTGTATCGCCGGCGCATGGTGTGCCGAGGTAACGGGCATGGGCCCGGATCTGGTGGGTGCGCCCCGTTACCGGAATGGCCTCCACGAAAGTGGAATTGCG
>JABAHR010002537.1_pt2 | contig 14391 bp, 11 predicted proteins | sample 7062101 | NCBI WGS metagenome assembly JABAHR01 (sample SAMN14534553, study PRJNA622989) | marine sediment metagenome | biome: marine biome [ENVO:00000428]; feature: marine pelagic biome [ENVO:01000023]; material: deep marine sediment [ENVO:00002113] | place: India: Gulf of Kutch | collected... | reverse complement strand
CAGCAGGCCGATCAGGCCGGTGGTGGAAGCCTCGCCCGTGCTGATGAAGGAAATCAGCGTGTCATAGGTGGTTTCCGACAGCGGGGCGTTGGAGTCCGGATCGGTCTGGACGTAAGCCGTGTCGTAGGAAGTCACACTATTGGTGATGAAACTGCTACCACCAGCGAGTTGAGTGAAGGTACCAGTGGCACTGATGATGTTACCGGAAATGAAGGCCACACCATCGATGAAGCCCGCGCCACTGGCCACATCCGAATCCGGCGTGCTGTCATAGAAGTAGCTGTAGCTGCCGGAGGCACCGATGAACAACAGGGTGCCCGGTGCCACCAGGACTGCCGTTTCAGAAAAACTGGCCGCTGCGGTGATTTCGTAAGTGCCGGTTGCACCGCCGTCGGTAGACAGGTCGGCCGAGGCTATACTGGCACCGCCGCTGTCCAGCATGTCGTTCAGACGGGCGTGGGTATGGGCATCGAAGGTGACGGAATCACCCACCTGAGCGGTAGCGGCCCAGATTGCGAAACTGTCGGTGACGGCCCCAAGTCCACTGGAAAAAGAACCCGCGCCGGTCAGGTCATCCTCGATGGCCAGGTCGCCGGACGACTGCCAGTCGAATTCGTTGATGCCCGTGATATCGTAGCTGCCGTCGGAACCGGTGCCGGTACCGTCTTCGCTGAACTGGATAAGGGTATCGATTGCGTTGGCAGCAGGCGAACCGGCCAGGGCCAGTACCGCCGTTCCAACTATAGATAAGATCCTGAGTTTCATTTTGTTCTCCTTGCGCCTCTGTAACAGATGTTTATGTAAACCGTTTCACACAGCGAATGATTTCGCCGGTCTCCCAATAGCTCTCACTTGCCCTTGTTAATGCACAACCTGTGCCAGTATTAATAAATATAATAAATACAGTAACATATAAAAAACCTGGGGGGAGGCCGTATGCCTGATGTAAAAAAAACAGACACCCGCGCCGGCTGGCGTAGACCCCTTCCGGGCTAATATCTCCACTGAAAACAATGAGTTTCCCGGACAATATGCGGCAAGCGGGGGGCTACGACAGCCATTGCTAGCCAGGCAGTGTAAAGAGTATAAACACCAGTACCCCGCCCGGTATGCGCCGTGCAAGCGGCAGCTGGCGCGGGAGGCATTACCGACGCGCAATGTGGCTATATTTTCGGAATCCAATCATGCAGATACTGCAAGACCTCAAGCTGGCCCTGCGTAATCTGCTGCGCCAGCGCCGGCGCACGGTGCTGGCCCTTGCCGCCGTGGTTTTCGGGGTGATCGCCCTGCTGCTGAGTGGCGGGTTTATCGAGTGGGTGCTGTGGGCCACGCGCGAGGTCGCCATCCAGTCCCAGCTTGGCCATATCCAGGTCGTGCGGCCCGGTTACCATGAAACCGGTGCCGCCGACCCAATGGCCTACCTGCTGCCGGAGGGTGAGGAGATACGCACGGCCATAGCCGGGGATCCCGCGGTCCGGGTAGTGACGCCGCGGCTGTCGTTCAACGGCCTGATCAGCCACGGTGACAACACCATCTCGTTCCAGGGCGAGGGCGTGGTGGCGGACAAGGAGGCCGAGATCGGCGCGGCGATCCGGATCTCCCGGGGCGACAACCTGTCGGCAACGGACGCCAGCGGTATCGTGCTCGGCGAGGGGCTGGCCTCCCACCTCGGGGTCATGCCCGATCAGCAGGTGGTGTTGCTGGCAACGACGCCGGGCGGTGGCCTGAATGCCCTCGAGGCCCGGGTGCGCGGGTTTTCCTATACCTATAACAAGGCCCGCGATGACACGGCGCTGCGGGTGCCGCTGTCCATGGCACAGGAACTGCTGCGCGTATCGGGCGCCCACGTGTGGGTGCTGCTGCTCGAGGACACGGAGCAGACCGATAGCGTGCTGGCGCGCCTGCGGGCGCGCTATCCGCCGGAGACGGGGCTGGAGTTCGTGCCCTGGTACGAACTGGCGGATGTCTATAACAAGACCGCGACGCTGTTTTCGCGGCAGATGAACTTCGTCAAGCTGATTATCGGGCTCATCATTGTTTTCAGTATCACCAATACCCTCAGCATGAGCGTCATGGAGCGCACCGGCGAGATCGGCACCCTGCTGGCCATGGGTACACGCCGCCGGCAGATCAGGCGGCTGTTCTTTACCGAGGGTGTGGTGCTCGGGCTGGTGGGTGGCGTGAGTGGCGTGGCAGCCGGTGCGCTGCTGGCCCACCTCATTTCCACGGTGGGGATCCCCATGCCACCGCCACCGGGCATGGAGCACGGTTATACCGGTCGCATCCTGGTGAGTGCCGCGCTGGCTGGCGGCGTGTTCCTGATTGCCCTTGGCACGGCCGCTCTGGCCAGCCTGTACCCGGCCGGCAAGGCTGCGAGGCTGCAGATCGTGGATGCCCTGCGGCATAACCGGTAGGCAGGGGCGACCGTGTTCAAACTGGCATTCCGCAATATCTTCAGACAGAAAGTGCGCAGCCTGATGACGCTGGCCGCCATCGTGCTCGGCGTGACCGGGCTGGTGCTGAGCGGGGGGTTCGTCGAGGACGTGTTCTACCAGCTGCGCGAGGCGACCATCCATTCGCACCTCGGGCATATCCAGGTCTATCGCAGCGGCTATTCCAGCGAGGGACGCCGCGATCCGTTCGGCTACCTGATCGAGGACCCGGCTGTACTGTCCGCGGAGTTCGCGGAGCATCCCGAAATCGAGGACGTACTGCCGCGGTTGACGCTGTCCGGTTTGCTGAGTACCGGCAGGGCGGATATGCCGGTGGTCAGCGAAGCGGGCGAGGCCGATCGCGAGGCACGCCTGGGCCGGTTCATCACCGTGACGTCCGGCAAGCCACTTGCCGGCAGTGACTACAGCGGCATCATGCTCGGGCAGGGCGTTGCTGCGCGACTCGATGTCGGTACGGGTGATGATGTGACGCTGCTGATGAATACACCCGAGTATGGCCTGAACAGCATGGACTTTACCGTGACCGGCATCTTCCAGACCATATCGAAGGATTACGATGACAATATCGTGCGCATCAATATCGAGGCGGCCAGGGAACTGACCGGGACCGAGGCGCTGCATGCCATGGTGCTGGCACTGGATGACACGACCTCAACCGACAGGGTGGCGGAGCGGCTGCGTGCAAAGTTGCCGGCAGCCGGGTTCGAGATCCGCACCTGGCTGGAACTGGCGGATTTCTACACCAAGACGGTGGACCTGTATGACCGCCAGTTCAAGGTACTGCAACTGATTGTGCTGGTGATGGTGCTGCTGAGCGTGGCCAACAGCGTCAACATGGCGGTGTTCGAGCGTGTCGGTGAATTCGGCACGCTGATGGCGCTGGGGGATAACCATCGCCATATCTTCCGGCTGGTGGTGACCGAGAATTTCATGCTGGGGGTGATCGGCGCACTGGCCGGTGTCGGTATCGGCCTGCTGCTGGCCTGGGCGATATCGCAGGTCGGCATCCCCATGCCGCCGCCGCCGAACGCCAACACGGGCTATACCGCGCTGATCCGGGTTACGCCCGCTATCGCCCTGCTGTCCTTTGCCGTCGGCCTGTTCGCCACCGTACTGGCGTCGCTGCTGCCCGCGCGCCGGGTTGCAAGGATCACGGTAGCCGCTGCCTTGCGTGAGAACTGACCGGGGCTAGCGCAGTTTCTTCAGGTAGTTCTTGGTGAACAGCTTGTCCGGCAGCTTGCGCAACACCATGTTGCTGTATGTGAGCACCGACTGCTCGCCTTCGCGCAGGGCATCGACCATCACGAGTTTCGTCGGCCGTATGGCGCCCTGCATTTTCCTGAAGTCGGAGTAGTAGGCAGTCTTGAGCAGTTTCCCGGAGCGGGTATAGAACTCGGCCTTGTGCGGCCGGTCGTTGTTCCGGTTGACCCAGTAGATGACACGGTTGTAGGTCACGTAGCGGTCGTTGGCATTGAGTTCGAGCACGTAATGCGGGACGCCTTCGACGTCTTCCATGCGCAGATAGGTGGCTGTGTAGTCGCCTGTGAAATTGGCCCGCGCCAGGTCACCGTTAGCCACCTGGCCGGTCAGTCGCTGCGACAGCGGCAAACGGATCGGCTGGGATATGCGCGGCATGAATACCCACAGGTCGTGATCCTTCATCAGGAGGATCTGGCCGCGATCGATGGCCGGTTCGGTGACCATCACCACGGTATTGTCGTTTCCCTTGGTGAGGGTGCGGTAGGCCCGGGTTTCCGGATCGCTGTCGGGAGCAGTGGTAACGATGTCGATGTCGACCTGGAAGGCCTGTTTGGGAAAACGGATCCGGTCGGCCCGTTCGACGACAGCCCCGGCGTCCACGCTTCCCTTGACGTCCGGTGCGGCATGCGCCGGAACCTGTGACAGCAGGCCAGTGATGAGGATCAGGATGGCGGTCCCGGTCAGCATGGATGAACCCGCTTCGGTAACTGTTAACTGCATGAACATTTCCAGTCTACGCGACCATAGACAGTACGGCTGTGATGACGACTACAGTACTCCATAACGTACTCATTGCGGATAATCCCAGGCATCGAAACAGCGGCCCCATTCCCCGGCAATCCGCTGCTTCAGTTCCGGCTCGATTGCGGGCAGTTCGCTCTTGCGGTAATCACTGAGCGTGCCGAGATATTTTTTCAGCAGCGGCTCGGCCTCGTTAAAGCCGGAGAAGCCGAGCGCAGTATAAATCGAGCGCAGCTCGTGCATCGGATCGCGTTCCAGGTCTTCATAGGCGAGTTCGTGGAACCGTCCGGCCGGGATCAGGTCGACTTCCTCGAAATAGGCATCATACAGGGTCCTGTACTGACTGATGATGCGGTCATCCAGCTGTTCCAGGTCAGGGAGCTGCAGCTGGATCAGCTTGTTCATGATCCGGGTTGAACGTTTGTAGGACAGGAACACGGCATAGGGGTTCCGGTGTATGTGGATGAAACGCGCATCCGGGAACAGTTCCAGCAGCAGCCGGATACGACAGGTGTGCGGCGGGGACTTGAGAATGACCGGCCGGTCGTACTTCAGGCTCAGCTTGCGGACGAACCCGGTAAAGGCCTGTTGCCAGGCCTCGATCTCGGCTTCAGGGACCCCCCTGAAGGTCAGGTACCTGTCGAAGTGGTCTGCCAGGCGCGGGAATACCGAGCTCAGCACGGGCGAGAAGCCGCACAGGATGGTCAGTGCCACCTCGTCTTCCATGGGGGCGTCCAGGCTCGCCTTCATGTTGTCGATCAGGCGGGTCCTGGGTGCCAGTGCCTTCAGGACCCGTGATTTCGAGGCGCGCTGCTCGGTGCTCAGGAAACTGTGCGGCTGGGTGGTCTGGAAAAAGTTCGGATATGCAAACTGCGGATCTATCGAGAGCAGGTTATGCAGGTGCGTGGTGCCGCTGCGCCAGTGCCCCAGGACGAATACAGGCGAGTGAATCGTCGTTTGCGACAGCGCCTCGGCATAGGCGCGTTGTTCCCTGCGGGCCAGAGGTGAAATTGCCAGGCTGTTCAGGGTGATCAGCAGTGCCCGCGGGATGTAGCGCGGTGCGATGCGAAAATGCGCCAGCCGCAACAGTGCATACCAGTCGGTGAAGGTGAATCCGCTTACCGGCGAGAAGATATTCCTGGTAAGAAACGTACGCAGCTGTTCTGCAATATCCATGTCGGTTGCTCTTGCCGGCGAACACGGGCATATTAGCCGCCACTGCTTGTCGAGAACAAGCTGTCCGGCCGGGGGCCGGGCATCAGTCCGCTGCCTGCGATGAATACCTGCACCACATGATCCTCAAGGTTCTGCTGCTTGTCCTGGTGGTCGCTATTGCTGTCACGGCGCATATGACCGGCAGCCTTGACCTGTTGTACGAGCCGGCAGCCTTTCGTGACATGCTGGCCGGGCAGGGCGCCAGGGGGCAGCTGGTGTTTCTTGCCTGCTTTGCCCTGATCCAGCCGATGGGTGTACCCGGCTTCCTGTTTGTCATCGCGGCAGCCATGCTGTGGCCGGCGCCGCAGGCCTTCCTGCTGGCCATGGCAGGCAGCCTGGGCGCCGCAGTGACCGGTTTTGCGTTTGCCCGTTACGTGGCGCGTGACTGGGTGCGCGCGCACCTGCCGGCACGCTTTCACCGCTTCGATGACCGGCTCGAGCAGCAGAGTTTCCGTACCGTGGTGCTGGTCTACCTGGTGTTTTTTCTTGCCCCGCCTGCCCACTGGGTGCTCGGGCTTTCACGGGTGCGCTTCCGGGCCTTCCTGGCCGGTGCCGCGGTGGGCTTCATACCCGGCAATGCCGCGCTGGTGTTTCTCGGTGCGCCGCTGGTCGAGTGGTTGCTTGCCAACCCGGCCTGGTTGTGGGCGGTTGCCGGTGCGATTGTACTGGTCGTGCTGCTGGTCAAGCTGTACAGGATGCGCCATCGTTCCGTGCCGTGACCAACATTCGACAAATTACCCTGTCGAGCGGAACAAAAGCAGGTAGAATTTGCTGGCCTGCAGTTATCGGGTGACCATGCGCCAACATATTGACTGCGTGGTCGCCAGGATAGACACAGTACAGGGACTAAACGAGTGGCCAGTGACAACTTCGTCGTCCGCGCGAAACACGTGACAAAGGTTTATCCGCTGGGCCAGCAGCAGGTGACTGCATTGCAGGATGTCACGCTGCTGGTGCTGGAAGGCGAGTTTCTCGCGATTGCCGGTCCTTCGGGCAGCGGCAAGTCGACGCTGCTGAACCTGATTGGCTGCATCGACACGCCCACCAGCGGATCCATACAGATCGGTGGTCAACAAACCGCTGATCTCGATGCGGACCAGCTGGCCGGGCTGCGGGCACGGCGCATCGGTTTCATCTTCCAGACCTTCAATCTGTTACCTGTTCTGTCGGCATACGAGAACATCGAGTATCCGCTGCTGCGCCTGGGGCTGGACAGAAAACAACGCAGTGAGCGTGTGCACAGCTACCTGGAACTGGTCGGGCTGGATCGTTTTGCGCAGCACCGCCCGAATCAGCTCAGCGGCGGGCAGCGCCAGCGTGTGGCGATTGCCCGTGCGCTGGTCACCCGGCCGAGTATTGTGCTGGCCGATGAACCGACGGCCAACCTCGACCACAAGACCGGCGGGGAGATCCTCGACCTGATGTCGCAGATCAACCAGCATCGGGGAACGACCTTTATCTTCTCCACGCACGATCCGCGCGTCATCGAGATGGCCGGCCGGGTGGTGAACCTGGCCGATGGCAGGATTCTCGAGGAGGCGGAGGCCACAGGCAGGGAGGCTGCAGTCTAGGGTAGTGGCAACCCTGCCGCAGACATCGTCTGTCTGCGGGGTCTTGTGATCAGGCTACCAGGCTCTGGCTTTCTAACGGAACAATCCCCGGCAGTTCCAGCTCGGAAAAACGATAGTAGGATCTGACCGTCCGGTTTCGCCACTCGCCGATAATGGGACACCCTTCCGTAGCCTGTTTCTCGGCTTCCCTCAGGTTGGCAATGAACGGATGCCGTTCTCCGCGGTGGTAGCAGGGGTTACCCACGCAGACCAGCTGAATGCACAGTCTGTTGATCAGGCGGGCCAGAGCCCTGGTTGTCAGGAAATACCAGTTATTGATGCCATGCTCGTAACTGAAGTCAATCGCGGCACGCAACAGGCCGAGGATGATCTCGGACTTGTGGGCGCGCAAACTCACAGGTGGCTGGCGTTCAGTAACTGCGCTTTCGGGATTTACGCCGGGCATGCCCTTGTTCGGTGCGGGGCTGGGGGTTCTGATGCGCCGGTGGTCGTCGATGATGCACATCCGGGAAATTTCCGCCGTATCGTCGGAAGGGTCGATGGCGCTGATGTCACACAACTGCTCGACAGGGAGACCGTCTTGACCGCGCAGCACGATCCTCATTGCGGCAATCCATTGACCGCTATGTTTGCTGCGCACGATAAAATGCACCGCATTCGGGTCCCATTCGTCACGTTCCTCGCGCTCATGAATATCACGTACTTCCTCAAAGCCTTCCTCAATACAGTAGACCTTGTGACGTACCTGATAGTGAATGCGGCGCGCCTCTTCTGTGTCAGCAAGAAAGACTTCGTAACGATCATCGAACATCTGGAATCCTCCGGGTGGCAGCCTGGTTGCAGCAGGCATGGCATCATGCATCCTGTCGTGGCTGACCCAAGTAACTTTCTGGCAGTGGCCTGCGCTTTCGGTCCGGTGTCGTGTGTCAGCACCGGGAACCATCAGCAACAGCTACACAGCAATATTTATGCCATCAACGAATAGATAAATTAATACAGTGGGTTATGAAGGTGTCAGGGGATTGACAGGGGGGTTGGGCGGTGAAACCGGGTCTGTTTGTCGCCGATAGGGGACAGCGGTTCGCGGCGTATGTGCAAGATTCTGTTTTATAGGGGAAAATAACGTCATGAAATGGCGACACATGGTTTGACTCGTTCCAGAACGTGCTTTTTGCCCAGCAATGCTGGCCTGCCGCAGGTTCGTGTGACAGCCGTCACAAATCCGGTTGATGCGCTGCTCGAAGCAGGCGGATAGGTTAAACATTTTCATGCTTCAGGCGCTAACAAAAACAGGGCAGTAAGAGTGGGCCTGGAGTTATTTCATATCCCTGTGTGCAGGTAGACAGCGACAGCAATCAGAAGGTTATGAAAATAATGTGGCTTGTATACGGATCATGAATACACAGGTGTCATCATGTTGACTTCAGCAATAGCGACAGCCTTCAACAGCTATTTCAAGGTGGTTTTTGCAGACACGCCGGAACTCCGCGAAGAGGCGTTTCGAATCCGCTACCAGGTATATTGCCAGGAATTACAGTATGAATCGGCAAGCGAGCATGTGGATGGCCTCGAGCGGGATGCCTTTGATGAACGTTCACAGCATTGCCTGTTGCTGCACCGCAGCAGCGGCAGGTATGCCGGTTGTCTGAGACTGGTGCTGCCGGATCCCTTTAACCCGGCCGCGAAACTGCCCTTCGAGGAGGTCTGCGGCAACGGGCTGTACTCCGATCTTGTGGAACAGATATTTGCCAAACGCCAGCTGCTCGGGGAATATTCCCGTCTGGCGGTGCCAGAGGAGTTTCGCAGGCGCAAGGAAGACAAGGGGCATCCGCTGGGCAATCTTGATATGCTTACGCCGACCCCGTTTGAAAGGAGGCAGTTCGCGCACATACCGCTCGGACTGTATCTGGCCGGAGCTGCTGCTGCTGTCAGGAACGGACTGGATGGCGTGATTGCCATGATGGAACCCCGCCTGGCACGTCATTTGAGGCGCTTTGGAATGATCTACGAACAGATCGGGAACGTGGTTGATCATCATGGTCCGCGTGCGCCTTTCTACTGCAACCGCGATACACTGTTCCAGCATCTTGATAAAGAAATGAAGAAGATGATGACCGACCTGATTTCCGATGTGCCGGCACTCCCCCTGACGGGAACTGACTAGCGTAAATGGCAGTCGCATGGTCCATGAATGATGCTGAACGGTTCAGCTACCATGGGGCATTTGCAAGAAACATCGGCTGGGTAACACAGCGGGAACAGCGTACGCTGCGCGGCAAGCGGGTCGCCATTGCAGGGCTTGGAGGCGTAGGGGGTTCCCATCTTCTGACACTTGCCCGCCTGGGTATCGGGTCCTTCACGCTCGCCGACTTTGATAATTTCGAGCTGGCCAATTTCAACCGCCAGGCCGGGGCATTCTCCTCAACGCTAGGTCGTCCGAAGCTGGATGTCCTGGCCGATATGGCGCGTGACATCAACCCGCAGCTTGATATCCGCGGATTTCCGCAAGGAATCGATGCATCGAATGTCGGTGACTTTCTGGATGGGGCCGATCTTTACCTGGACGGCCTGGACTTCTTTGCCATGAGACCCCGCCGGGCTGTATTTGCAGCCTGCAGCGAACTGGGTATTCCGGCCGTCACCGCTGCCCCGCTGGGCATGGGCGTTGCTCTGCTCAATTTCCTGCCGGGCAAGCAGGATTTCGAAGAATATTTCCGCCTCGCCGGACACGATGAACAGGAGCAGCTGTTGCGCTTCCTGGTCGGGTTGTCGCCAGCCATGTTACAGCGCGGCTATCTCGTCGAGCCCGAAACGGTGGATTTTGACAGCCACCGCGGACCCTCGACTCCCATGGCCTGTGAACTTTGCGCGGGTGTTGCAGCTACCCAGGTGCTGAAGATCCTGTTGCACAGGGGCAATGTCATCTGCGCTCCGGGCGGCCTGCAGTTCGACAGCTACAGGAACCGCTGCGTGCGGACCTGGCGACCCGGGGGAAACAGCAATCCGGTTCAGCTGCTGACCCTGGCAATCGCACGCCGGCAACTGGATCGCATGCGCAGGGACCGGACGGTACCTGAACCAAAACCGGCGAATGCCCTGGAGGCAGTACTGGACCTCGCGCGCTGGGCACCGAGCGGTGACAACACCCAGCCATGGCGTTTCCAGGTCAGGGACAAGAACCACGTCGTTGTGCATGGCAGTGATACCCGCGAGCATTGTGTCTATGACCTGCAGGGCCATGCCAGCCAGTTATCCCTGGGCGCGCTGCTGGAAAATATCAGGATTGCCTCGACTGTTCATGGCCTCAGGCCGGTGATCATGCGGCGGGCAGACACCGATGAGACTGCTCCCACGTTCGACATCCGGTTTGAGCACGATGCTGCGGTCATCCCGGACCCGCTCGCAGACTGTATCGCCGAACGCACGGTGCAGCGACGTGCGATGCGTCTGCGTGACCTGACAGACGAGGAGCGCACTGCGCTGGAATCGGCACTGCCTCCGGGTTACCGGGTCATCTGGGTGGAAGGGCTGCGTGGTCGTATCAAGGCGGCCTGGCTGGCGTTTGTGAATGCAGGCCTGCGCCTGACGCTGCCCGAGGCCTATGCTACGCACAAGAGCGTTATTGACTGGGATAATCCGGATTTCAGTGCCGACCGCATTCCTGCACGTGCTGTCGGGCTGGATGCAGCAACATTGCGATTGACGCGCTGGGCAATGCAAAGCTGGAGCCGGATCGCCTTCATGAACCGCTTTCTTGGCGGTACCCTGCTACCGCGCATCCAGCTGGATGTCATCCCGGGCCTGTTTTGCTCGGCCTACTTCATGCTGCTGGCGGATCGACGGCCGCAAACGGTGGATGATTTTGTTGCGGCCGGTGGAGCCATGCAGCGATTCTGGCTGACTGCAACCCGCCTCGGGCTCTACATGCAGCCGGTAATGACACCGCTGATTTTCCAGGAATACGTGCTGGATGATGTCAGGTTTTCCGATGACCCAGTCATGCGCAAGCGGGCGCGGGCGGTTGCCGGAAAAGTGCAGCAGCTGGCGGGTGAGGAAGACAGCACGCTGGGCGTGTTCATGGGACGTATCGGTACTGGCAAACCGCCGCAAGCCAGGTCAATCCGCCTGCCCCTGTCCGAGCTGATTACAGGCAGTGAGCAGGCCTAGAACGTGTAGCGCACCTGGCCGTAGACCCGGTCACTGTCATCGAAACGTCCGAACAGCCCGGATGATTCACCGCCAAAAATATCGACACCGACCGCAAGCCACCAGTTGTCCGACGTCTCCCAGGTTAGCTTCGGTCTCACCATCCAGTCGCTGCGGTTCAGGCTGCTGATCAGCAGCAGTTCCGCCTCCACCCTGCTGGCGATCTCCCTGCTGAGATACAGGCTGGCGCCGGTTTCAAACTCGTCAAACAGGATGTCGTCATCGTGGTCCGTGTACCAGCGCTGGAACAGCTGGACATTCAGTGTCGTGCCGTTCAGGAACGAACGTTCCGCACCCAGGACATAATCGAGCGTGTCCTGCTGCGTTGCGCCGTCAGGATCCGCGGGGTTGTCCACCACGAACCAGCGGTCGCGTGTGTACACGGCCTCGCCCTTGAGCAGGATATCGCCGAAATCCTTGGCAACGGTGGCGCCGAACTGGTGAATCCTGTCATGTTCCGGCGTGATGGTGAGCGTGGTTATCATGCCGGCATCAATTTCGCTGAAAAACGCCGGAGAGGAGTCCATGCTGCGGTAATAGAAACCCGAGACGTCCCAGCCGTTCCTGAGCATGGATAGTCTCAGACCGTAGGCACTGTTGGACAGCTTTTGCGCGGGTTCGTTGTCACTCTTGATGATGACTTCATCGATACCGGCGGGAACCTCTGTTCCCAGTGGATAGAAATCGTCGCCCGGCTCCCCGATCTCGTCATAGGTCATGTAGGGGATCCAGATTACCTCCGTATGGAAATCCCCGCTGAAGTGTTCTGCACGCAACGCCCACTGCGGGATACGGATGAGATCGAAATCCTCTGCCACGAACTGGCGCATATCCTTGGCCGATACCACATCGGCGAAGAACAGTCCGACCATCTCGCCCCAGATGATGTGTTGCCTGCCAAGCCGGAAATCCAGGCTGCCGGCAGAGATGTCCAGGTAGGTCTCGTGCAGCGCACCGTCAAGACGGCGGTTGTCTTCAACGCGGGCGGGATAGAAATCGTCCAGGTCGAAGATGGCGTCATAGTGGCCGCGTGCGCTGATCTTCCAGGAGATGTTGCTGTTGATGCGGTCGCTGGCCTGCAGTTCGAGCGTGTTGCGGAACATCGAGTAATGTGCCGGTGACTCGTAGGTATATGCCAGTTTTGACTGGAAAAATCCGCCTGTACGCAGGGAAGACCCGCCTGTTCCGGTGTCGGTAAACAGGGTGTCTTCCGGCGGGCTTCCGGTCCCGGCGCCAGGCTTGTCGCCGGCTGGCGTTACGAACAGATCATCGATGGCCTTTGGCGCGGATTCATTTTCCGGGGCGGCGGCGAGCAGGTAGCCACCGGTATTTTCTGCACCGGCTTGCCTGGGATCATAGCTGAAGTGCGGTGCATTCATGGTGCTGCTGGGGACGCCGGCCTGGACTGCGTGGTCTGCGCCAGCCCGTGCTGCCGGGATCAGGAGAAGGCCAAGCCACAGGGTGGATAGTAGCAGTCTGGTTTTATGGACAGTTTGCCTGCATGTTCGGGTCGTTCTCAATACGTCCATAAATGAGGGTTCCTTGTCTATGCGGGTGTACCGGGGTAGTAACGCTCAATCGGCTGATGCGTCATGTCATTTCTTTTATCAGGCAGCCTGGAACGGGGTCCTATGATAATGGACTTTGGATGCAGAGTGTTACGCTTGTATTGCCGGACTGTTGAACAGGTCGACTGACTGCAGGTTAGAATATCAAGCATCGTGTCCGGCCCTGCTGTTCAGTGCCTGACGGATTGCTCCGTAGGCCGGGCCGGGCGTGCAGGGAGTCTTCTGTTTTGCTCTACGGGGTTCAGGTACCCAGATCCGGGTATGTGCGTGCGCAGCTGGTTGCGGTCATCACCCATCAATTCTGTAAGCCGCGACATTTTTCCCTCCCGCNNTCCCGCCGTAGATTGGCCAGGTAGCAGGCTGCTTCGCTGACATAGCGTGGCAGTTCGGCATGGTTACTCCTAGGCCGCAGTTACCCTCAGCACCAGCCGCTGGCAAGGATCTTGCAACCTACTGAATTGAAAAAAATATATGGGGTTTTTTACATTCAGCCGTGGGATAATCCGGATACCGGTTCCATCAGGTGCCGGATTGCCGACTGGTAACAAATACACAAACACCTGCCCGTCCAGATGGGTGATTTGGAAGCGATGCTGACGATTGATTCGGCGTATATTGCCAACCATCTGTTAATTAAGGGGATTCCTGTTTGATTCTAATACCTGAGTCCAAGTGACATTTATTCCGGTAGGTATTATAGTCCTCTGCCTAGGTGACTGATATTTGACGGTAATTCGACCTGAAAAAAAATATTTCATGGCCGAATATCAGAAGAGACAGGGAATTATCCAGCAACACAAATTTTAAGAGGTCCAATCATGAATATTAGCAATTCTTCAATTATCCATGCTGGTGTCCTGATAATGGTTATGTTGGGCATATCGGGATGCGCAACGAACAAGTATCCGCCACTGGAAGGCGGTCCTGCTCCTGTGCAGGTTACGCCAGACTATCTTATCGGCGCCGGCGACAGTGTCGAACTCTTCGTGTGGCGTAATCCGGAACTATCCAGCAGTGTCACGGTACGCCCGGACGGCAAGATTACTACGCCGCTGATTGAAGACGTTCCTGCCAGTGGCAAAACACCGACTCAGCTGGCGAGAGACATGGAGCGCCAACTCGAGGTCTATATCAAAAATCCGGTTGTTACCGTCATGGTATCCGGTTTTGTCGGCCCATACAGTGAACAGATCCGCGTTGTCGGGCAGGCAGCGAACCCGCAGTCGCTTCCATATCGTGACCAGATGACGTTGCTGGATCTGGTCATCGCAGTCGGGGGACTGACAGAGTTCGCGGACGGAAACCGTGCCAGCATCGTGCGTGTGGTTGACGGTGAATGGAAGCAGTTTGGCGTGCGTATCGATGATCTCATCAACG
>JABAHR010001285.1_pt4 | contig 14391 bp, 13 predicted proteins | sample 7062101 | NCBI WGS metagenome assembly JABAHR01 (sample SAMN14534553, study PRJNA622989) | marine sediment metagenome | biome: marine biome [ENVO:00000428]; feature: marine pelagic biome [ENVO:01000023]; material: deep marine sediment [ENVO:00002113] | place: India: Gulf of Kutch | collected... | reverse complement strand
GCCGCACCAGAACCTTGACGGCAGCCTGACCTACCGGTCCTTCCCGGGTGATATCGTCGAGTTTTCCCGGGGAGAGCCGGTGCTGTTACGCGGGGCACCCGGGCGGGCCGCGAAGGGGGGCGCGATCTCATTTGGTTTCGCGTCGGGTGCTCCGGAAGCGGATGCGGCAGCCGCTCCGGCGGAATTGGCGGCCCAGGCAGGGCTGGCTGGCGGGGAGCGCCGGAACGGCCGCGACGAGGGCGCGGGAGCGGCCGTCACGAAGAAACCAGATCTGTCCAAGGTCCAGGCCCGCGAGAACCTGGACGAGACCGCCTTCTTCTTCCCGGCCCTGATCTCGGGGGTGGAGGGCGAGGTGAAGCTCGAGTTCACGATGCCGGAGGCCCTCACCGAGTGGAAGCTGATGGCCTTCGCCCACGACAAGAAACTGCGCTCCGGATACCTCCAGGACAGCGTGGTCACCTCCAAGGATCTCATGATCCAGCCGAACCCGCCGCGTTTCCTCCGCGAGGGGGACACCCTCGAGTTCACGGTCAAGGTCTCGAACCAGTCGGCGGTGGCGCAGCAGGGAAGCGTGCAGTTGAGTTTCAACGACGCCCGCACCGACAGTCCGGTCAACGCCGCCCTCGGCCTGGAGAATCCCGGCCGGGATTTCGACATCCCGGCCAAGGAATCGAAGAGCTTTTCGTGGAAGGTGAAAGTGCCGGACGACCAGGGGTTCCTGACCTACAAGGCGGTGGGCGCGACCGCGAGGCTCTCCGACGGCGAACAGGGCTACCTCCCGGTGCTCCCCCGCCGCATCATGGTGACCGAGTCCCTTCCCCTCCCGATTCATGGAAAGGGAGAGAAGAAGTTCGCCTTCGAGAAGCTCCTCGCCTCCGGGGAATCGGAGTCCCTGCAGAGCAAGACGTTCACGGTCCAGATGGTGTCGAACCCGGCCTGGTACGCGGTGATGGCCCTGCCCTACCTCATGGAATACCCGCACCAGTGCACCGAGCAGGTCTTCAACCGCCTCTACGCCAACACCCTGGCGGCTCACATTGCCAATTCCGATCCGAAGGTCCGGCGTGTCTTCGACCTCTGGCGCGGGACCGAGGCCCTCGAAAGCCCGCTCGAGAAGAACCAGGACCTGAAGTCGGTCCTGCTCGAGGAGACGCCCTGGTTCCGGCAGGCCATGGACGAGAGCCAGGCGCGCCGGAACGTCGGCATCCTTTTCGAGGACAACCGGCTCCGGGAAGAGATGCGGAGCCTGATGCGCAAGCTCGGTGAAATGCAGCTCGGCGACGGCGCCTGGCCGTGGTTCCCCGGCGGGCGTGGCAATGACTACATCACCCTCTACATCACCACCGGCTTCGGCCGGCTCCGCCACCTCGGCACCGACCTCGACCCGTCCCTCGCCATCAAGTCGCTTGGCCGTCTCGACGGCTGGATCGACAAGACCTACCGCGAGATCCTGAAGCACGGGGACAAGGACAAGAACCATCTCTCGCCAACCATCGCCCTCTACCTCTACGGGCGGAGTTTCTTCCTCGAGGACCAGGCCGTCTCAAAGGAGCACAAGGAGGCGGTCGACTACTTCCTCGGCCAGGGCCGCAACTACTGGCTGCAACTCGGCAACCGCCAGAGCAAGGCCCACCTGGCCCTCGCCCTGAAGCGGTTCGGTGACAGGGAGACCCCGCAGGCCATCATGAAATCGATCAAGGAGTTTTCCGTGACCGACGAGGAGCTGGGCATGTTCTGGCGCGACACCGAGTTCTCCTGGTGGTGGTACCGCGCGCCGATCGAGACCCAGGCCATGATGATCGAGGCTTTCGACGAGGTAATGGACGACCGGGAGGCGGTCGAGGCATGCCGGGTCTGGCTGCTGAAGCAGAAGCAGACCCAGGATTGGAAGACGAGCAAGGCTACTGCCGATGCCGTCTACGGTCTGCTGCTCCGCGGCACCGACATCCTGGCGAGCGACGCCCTGGTCGAGGTCACGGTCGGTGGAAGCAAGGTCGAGCCCGGGAAGGTGGAGGCCGGCACCGGCTTCTATGAAGGCCGCCTNNAAGACCGCCTCCACGGGGGCGAGATCACGCCCCAGCTCGGCGAGATCACCGTGAAGAAGATCGATGACGGGGTCTCGTGGGGGAGCGTCCACTGGCAGTACATGGAGGACATGTCGAAGATCACGCCGCACGAGGGCACGCCCCTAACCCTGAAGAAGGAACTCTACACCAGGGTCTACACCGACAAGGGGCCGCAACTCAACGCGGTGAAGGGCGCCCTGGCGGTGGGCGACGAACTGGTGGTGAAAGTCATCCTGCGGGTCGATCGCGACATGGAGTACATCCACCTCAAGGACCAGCGTGGTTCCGGGACCGAGCCGGTGAACGTGCTCTCGCGCTACAAGTACCAGGATGGTCTGGCCTACTACGAGTCGACCCGCGACACCGCCAGCCACTTCTTCATCGACTACCTGCCGAAGGGGACCTATGTCTTCGAGTACACGACCCGCGTGGTTCACAAGGGCCGCTACCAGACCGGGATTGCCAACATCCAGTGCATGTATGCCCCCGAGTTCAACAGCCACTCGGAGAGCTTTCAGCTGGAGGTGAGGTGAGGCCGTGGGCGGCTGTCCCCGGCGCGGCGATGGCAGCGTGGAACCCGAGGGAATCGATCAATCGGGTGGGGCGGGGCGAATTCCGTTGATGAAGGGCGCGCTCGACCGGATTCTCTGGTGGTGAGCGCGCGCTGTATTCCCTCCAAGGTCATCGTGGTGTTGGCCCTGGCCCTCCCGGGCGCGGGGACCACGTGGGGTGCACCGGCGGGGCGGGGGCCGTCGGGCGCCGAGCGGTTCGGCAAACCCAACGTCGTGATCATCCTCGCCGACGACCTGGGATACGGTGAGCTGGGGTGCCAGGGGAACCCCCAGATTCCCACTCCGCACATCGACTCGATCGCGGGCAACGGGGTGAGGTTCACGGCCGGCTATGTGACCGGCCCCAACTGCAGTCCCTCCCGGGCGGGATTGTTGACGGGGCGCTTTCCCACCCGGTTCGGTCACGAGTTCAATCCGATCGGGGCGAGGAACGAAGACCCCGGCTACGGGTTGCCCCCGGGTGAAAAGACGCTGGCCGATGCGATGCAGGCGGCCGGGTATGTCACCGGGATCGTCGGCAAGTGGCACCTCGGCGGCGCGCCCCCCTACCATCCCCACCGGCGCGGCTTCGATGAGTTTTTCGGGTTCACCCACGAGGGGCACTTCTTCGTGCCGGAGCCCTGGAACGGTGTCACCACCATGTTGCGACGGAGGGTCCTGCCGGGCGGAGGACAGGGCCGCCGGCAATTCGGCAAGGTGGTTTATCACACCGCCATGAAGCACGACGAGCCGGACTACGATGCCAACAACCCGATTGTGCGCGGCTCACAGCCGGTGGCCGAGACCGCCTACCTGACCGATGCCTGGTCGCGGGAGGCGGTGGATTTCATCACGCGGCATCGCGACAAGCCGTTCTTTCTGCTGGTGGCCCACAACGCGGTGCACAGCCCGCTGCAGGGAGCGGACCGCTACATGGAGAAGTTCGTCCACCTTGCGGACCTCCAGCGGCGGATCTTCGCCGCCATGCTGGCGAACCTGGACGACTCGGTGGGAATGGTTCTCGAGGCCCTCCGCGACCAGGACCTGGAGGATGAGACCCTGCTCGTCTTTCTCAGCGACAACGGCGGCCCGACCCGGGAACTGACCAGTTCCAACGCTCCCCTGAGGGGCGGGAAAGGACAGCTCTACGAGGGGGGAATCCGGGTTCCCTTCATGATGGCGTGGCCCGGCCAGCTGCCCGCCGGAAAGGTCTACTATCAACCCGTGAGCTCGGTCGACCTGTATGCCACCGCCCTGGCAATCGGCGGCGCGAAGGCGGATGCGGACTCGGACGGGGTCGATCTGCTTCCGTTTCTGAAGGGAGAAAAGCAGGGCCGCCCTCGCGAGGTCCTCTACTGGAGGCAGGGGAACAAGACCGCCCTCCGGGTGGTGGACTGGAAGCTGGTCCGGCACGGCCGGAACCAACCGGGTCCGTGGGAACTGTACAACCTGCGCGAAGACATCTCCGAATCGAGGAACCTCGCCGCCGGCCAGCCCGGGCGCCTCGCCGAATTGCGCGCAGCCTGGGAGAAACTGGACGGGGAAATGGCGGAGCCTGCCTTCAGGTGAGGAGACTGCGAGGACCGGCCGGGCTGCGCTGACCGGTCGAGCTCAACGGGCACTGGTCGGGAGGCGCCGGGGTTTCAGCAAGAGCCGGTCCAGGGCGGTCGAGGCGAGCGCCCCGATGGAATAGCGGAGCAGGTCGATCCAGAGGAAGCCCGCTCCCAGCAGCAAACGGCCCGGAATGGTGTTCCGGATGGCGTTGAGCCACGGGGTATCGAGCAACTGGCTGCTCTCGACCGCCAGGCTGATGCCGAAGGCGAAGAGTCCCAGTTTCAGCGGTGGCCACCCCGGGGCCAGGACTGCGAGCACCAGGTAGACCGCCATGGTCCAGAGTGCGTCTCCGGCGTTGGCGGCGAGGAAGTCCGGGAGGAACTCACCGAACCTGCGGGAGCCGAGACCGAGAACAATCACGACGACAAGCACGGTGGCGAGGACGATGCGGCTGCGAGGCTCAACAGGTTCTCCTGACATGGAAGCGACGCTTACCGGACCCTTAGAGTGCCGATAACCACGGGACGAGCATCGATTGCAGCGCATCGGCGTCCCCGGTCACACCGGAGGCCATGGCGGGGTTTGCTCTGGACCCGCCCGGCGCGTCGCAGTTGGAGGGTGGACACTATCGGGTTGAGGCTCCCGGTGGGCCGTGGTTCGATGGAGTCAGCTACGCCATGAAGAGCAGTCGATCACTCGGCCTTCTTGCCTCGCTTCTGGCTATTCCGGGGTGGGCGGACGAGCCTGGAGCCGCGGTGGCGGGCTCCGACCGGGTCCGCCATGCCTTCGGAAGCTTTCCGAGCCGGGGGGCGCGCAGCGATCCGTCCATCAAGCCGCGCTCGCCCGAGCAAACGGTGGCTTCCTTCACGTTGCTGGACGGGCTGTCGGCCGAGGCGGTGCTGCACGAGCCGGAGATTGCCCAGCCGCTCTTCCTGACCTTTGACGATCGAGGGCGCATGTGGGTGGTGGAGTTCCGCCAGTATCCCTACCCGGCCGGATTGAAAATCATCGATGTCGACGATCAGTTCCACGCCGTCTACGACAAGGTTCCGCCTGCCCCGCCTCGTCACGATCGCGGCAGGGACCGCATCACCATTCACGAAGACCGGGACGGTGACGGCAGCTTCGAGAGTCACAAGACCTTCCTTGATGGGCTGAACATGGCGACCGCGGTCGAGTTCGGGCGGGGAGGAGTCTGGGTGCTGCATCCGCCCTACCTGTTGTTCTATCCCGACGCGGATCGTGACGACCTCCCTGACGGAGATCCGATCGTGCACCTGGCCGGCTTCGGTCTGGAGGACACGCACTCCGCGGCCAACAGCTTGTGCTGGGGGCCGGACGGCTGGCTGTATGGCGGGCAGGGATCAGGCGTTTCGTCCACCATCGTGCGGCCGGGGATCGATGGGGAAGGCGACGGCTTCTACTTCAAGGGACAGGCGGCGTGGCGTTACCATCCGGAGCGCCGGGTCTTCGAACTCTTCAGCGAGGGCGGAGGCAACACCTTCGGCTTGGAGTTCGATTCGGCCGGACGGCTTTTCACGGGCATCAACGGGGCGAACACCCGGGGGTTCCACTATCGGCAGGGTGCCTACTACCGGAAGAATTTCGGGGAACACGGCTACCTGACCAATCCCCACGCCTTCGGCTACTTCGAGCCGATGAGGCACGACCGGCCCGTCCCGCGGTTCAGCCACACCATGGTGATTTACGAGGACGGCAAGCTGGGCAGCGAGTTCGAGGGCCGGATCCTGGCTCCGAATCCGCTGCGTCACGATCTCACCCTCACCGAACGACGGAGCCGGGGATCGACCTACGAAACCCGCGACATGGCCCCGGTTCTCACATCCAGCGATCCCTGGTTCCGGCCGGTCGACCTGGAGGTGGGTCCGGACGGGGCGGTCTACCTCGCGGACTGGTACGACACGAGGCTGACGCACATGGATCCGCGTGACAACTGGGATCGCGAACGGGGCCGGGTCTATCGCATCAGGCAGTCGTCCGCCCGCCCGGCAGAGCGCTTTGATCTCGGGGCCTCCTCCAGCCTCGAGCTGGTGAAGCTTCTTGACGATCCGCGGAAGTGGTATCGGCGCACCGCCTTGCGGTTGCTGGGGGACCGTCGGGATCGTTCCGTCATTCCGGTGCTGCGGGATCGGCTTCGCAGGACAACCGGTCCCCGCACCCTCGACGCCTTGTGGGCCCTCCACCAGGTGGGTGGGCTGGACGACGAGACTGCGGCGCGACTGCTGGAGCATCCGCAGGTCCCGGTTCGCGCCTGGGTGGTGCGCTTGTTGGGCGACCGGGAGGCTTCGATGAGCCGGCTCCTCGCCGCCCGGCTGGCGGCGGCGGCCGCGAACGATCCCGAGGTGCAGGTGCGGTGCCAGCTGGCCGCCAGTGCCCGGCGCTATCCGCTTGAGGTGGCGATGCCGGTCATCTCGGCGTTGTCGAGCCGCGGCGAGGACCTCACGGACCCCCACCTGCCGCTCATGCTTTGGTGGGCGGTGGAGGCCCATGCCGAGGCCGGGCGCGAGGCGATTCTCTCCTCCAACCTTTGGGAGGCCCCGATCTTCCGGGAACATCTCCTCTCCCGCCTCGCGCGCCGTTACGCATCCGAACCGACCACCGAGAACCAGGCCACCCTGGTTTCCTGGCTGAAGAAGGCGCCGGACCCCGGGAGCCGGAAGCGTTTGCTGCAGGGCATCAATGAGGCCTTCGCGGGGCGCCAATCCGACGGCTTCGTGGCGGCGCTCGAGGCCATGATGGCAGGGAGCGGAAAGGCTGCCGGGATGAGCACCGAGGAAATCGTGCTCGCGCTGCGCGGTGGCCGCCGGGACGTCATCGGCCCGGTTCTGGCGCGGCTCATGAAGGAGAACGCCGAGTTTCGCGAAGAACGCTTCACGCTGATCCGGGTGCTCGGAGAGTTGCGCCCGGAGGAGGCCTTCGCGCCTCTTCTGCAGGTCCTTGCCCAATCCCGGGACACCGCGGCTCGATCCGAAGCGTTGCAGGCCCTTGGTAAATTCGATCGCAAGGAGTTGGCGAGGGATCTCCTCCGGCACTGGTCGGCCTTCAGCCCCGAATTGCGCGGGCAGGTGCTCGCCACCTTGTGCAGCCGGGTGCCGTGGGCGAAGGATCTCCTGCAGGCGGTGGGGGGGTCCGGGGTCATCCCCAAGGCCGACGTCCCGGATTCCATCGCCGACCGCCTCCGGCTCCTGGAGGACGACGAGATCGATTCGCTGGTGACCCGCTACTTCGGAGTTCCGAGGCGGGCTACCGGGGAGGCGAAGGCGAAACGGATCGCGGAGTTGACCGACCTCTTGCGGAAGAGCCCGCCCGGCGACGCGGTTTCCGGCAGGAAGGTCTTTGCGGCTCGCTGTGCGGCTTGTCACCAGCTCTTCGGGGAAGGCGGTGTCCTGGGGCCGGATCTCACCAGCCAGGAGCGCAGTAACATCGAGAACATGCTCCTGCAGATCGTCGATCCCAATGCCGGTATCCGCGAGGGATACACCCTCTTCCAGATCGAGACCCGGGACGGACGCCGGCTGCTCGGCTATGTCGCGGACCGGGAGGGCGACACCCTGACCCTGCGTGATGCGGCCGGGCAGGTCATGACCATCCATCTCGACGAGATCGCCAGCCAATCCGCCCTCCCCGACTCCCTGATGCCGGAGGGGTTGTTGGATGGTCTCGGCGACGAGGAGATTCGGGATCTCTTTGCGTATTTGTCCGGCGTGCCCGGACCGCGCTCCGACTCGCGGTGAGGAGTGCTTGGCGGGGAGAGGGTTGTTTCTTTCGGAGCGACGCGCACTTTCCGGCAGCAGGGCTGCCGAGACCGAAAGCGGCAGCAGGCTGCCGCAGTCCAAGGTCCTGCGGACTGACTCGCTGCGCACGGCCACGTTGTGGGTTGGCTTTTTCGAACCGCGGCCCGTCCATTGCGTGATGGAGGGGGGCGGGCGGCATCGTATCAGCACCCATGAAGCGGATTTCCCGGTCCTTGCTCCCGCTGGTGGTGGCGCTGGCTTGTTGCGCGGTGGTGGTGAGTGCAGTTGCCGAGAAGAAGCCCGCGGCGAGATCGAAGATCCTCTTCATTGGCAAGCAACCGGACCATCCCCACGGCACCCACATGTACCTGCATACCTGCCGAATGTTGGCGAAGTGCCTCGAGCAGGCAGAGGGGGTCGAGGCGGTGGTCTCGGACGGCTGGCCGAAGGACCCGGAGGTGCTGAAGGGGGTCAAAACGATCGTGATCTACACCAGTCCGGCCGCGGAATTGATACTCGACGGACCCGGAGCGAAGGAATTCGAGGGCATGATGAACGACGGGGTGGGGCTGGTCACCATCCACTGGGCGTCCTCGGNNCGGTGTATCAGAAGAACCTGGAGCGGCTCGGCAATCAGTGGATGGCCTACCTCGGCGGCACCTGGGTAAGCAATGTCGGAATCCACACCAACAAGTCGGAACTGGTGCAGCTCCGGCCGGATCACCCCGTCTGCCGCGGATGGAAACAGTACGAACTGCACGACGAATACTACCTGAACCCGACCATCGCGGCGGGCAAGCCGCTCCTCCAGGTCAAGGCGCCGGACGTGGACGTGGTGGTGGGCTGGGTGCACGAGCGGGAGGACGGCGGCCGCGCCTTCGGGACCACCCTCGGCCACTTCTACCGCAACTTCCAGGTCGAGGGATTCCGCCGCATGATCGTGAACGGGATCCTGTGGACCGCACAGGCCGAGGTGCCGGAAGACGGAGCGCCCGTGGCCCTCAGCGAGCAGGATCTCGCCCTCCCGCCCAAGCCGGATCGCCGGTAGCAGTTCTGCTTTCCCCCAGCGATTCACCTTCACCCGCGGCCCCCGAAGCGCGTCGTGGCGATCGTTTCCGGAGATTGGCCTGGAATCGGCCATTTTCCACCGTGAGGCCATGCGAGAATAAGCGAAGAAGTTGTCAAGCCATGCATGGCGCCATGGAAATCCCGTCGTAGAGTGGCGGTGGAGAGACCGGCGACGGGATGGAACCGGTGAGAAATCAGCAGAAATCCGGAAACGATGAAGGTAAACGATGTGATGACCGAGGGGCTGGCGACGGTCCTGCCCCACGATACGATCGAAACGATGGAAGAACGCATGGCGGATCTGGAGGTTCACGCCCTGCCGGTGGTGGATGAGGAAGGCAGGGCGGTGGGGATTGTTACTTCCAGCGATTTTGATCCGGACCTCCCCCGCTCGACCCCGGCGGGAGACCTGGTCGGCGACCAGGTCTACCAGATCGACTTCGAGGCGGATGCCCGGGAAGCGGCCCGCATGATGCTGGACTTGCGCGTGCATCACCTGGTGGTAACGGAACGCGGCCAGGCCATCGGCATGCTCAGCTCCTTCGATCTGTTGCGGGTCCTCGTGGAGGGATAGAGTGGGGACGAGGACCTCCCGGCGGATGTGGGAATTGCTGGGCAGGAACGCGCAAGTTGCGCATTGCGGCCCGCCGGATCACGAGAGAAAATGACTCCATGATTCGCATTCGTTTTCACGGCCGTGGGGGACACGGGGTGAAAACGGCAAGCCGGATCGTGGGGACAGGGGCGTTCCTGGAGGGCCACCAGGTCCAGGACTCACCGGTCTACGGGGCGGAACGGCGCGGGGCCCCGGTCACCTCGTTCACCCGCATCGACGGCGAGTCCATCCTGGAACGGGGAGCGATCAGCCAGCCCGACTTGATCGTGGTGGCGGACCGGACCCTGCTGGAGGACGCCGGTGCGCACGTGCTGGCGGGGCAGGAAGCGGCTTCGACCGTTTTTGTGAACGCGGCTTCCCGGGAGGGATTTGAGGAGGTGAAGCCGCAGTTGATCGTTCACGATCTCACCTCGCCGACGGTCAGGGCCCTCGGGCGGGCCTCGGCGCTGAGCGCGGGGCTGGGCGCAGCCGCGGCGCGCCTGTCGGGCCGGGTCTCGGAGGGAAACATGGTGGCCGCCCTGCGGGAAGAACTCGGCTCGCTTCGTCTCGGCCCGGAGGAGATCGCACGGAACGAGGAATTGGCCCGGGAGGTCTTTGGCGCCTTGCCGGTCGTCGAGATCGCGGGGAAGCCGCTCGAGACGGCGGCTGTGCTGCACCGGGTCGGCTACGACGGCCCGCGCATCGGGTCTCCCAGTATCTTCACGGCTGGCAACGCGGAATTGCGCCGCACCGGTTCGTGGCGGGTGGAGCGGCCGGAGATCGACTATGATCGTTGTATCCGTTGCGGCCTCTGCTTCGTGCGCTGCCCCGACGGGGCGATCGCACTGGATGAGAACGGTTACCCGGTGATCGACTACGATCACTGCAAGGGGTGCATGATCTGCCGGCAGATTTGCCCGGTGGCCGGGGGGATTGAAAGCCACAAGGAAACCGAAGCGTGGTAAGATGAGGAAGCTGCTCACCGGAAATGCCGCCGCGGCCTGGGGGGCCCGGCTGGCCGAGGTCGATTATGTTCCCGCCTTTCCCATCACTCCGCAGACCGAGATCATCGAGACGTTGGCGGGGTGGTTCGCCGAGGGCGAGATGGACGGGAAGTTCGTCACGATGGACAGTGAGCACTCGATGGTGACGGCGGCCGGGGCGGCGGCCGCGACGGGGGTGCGGACCTTCACGGCCACCTCGAGCCAGGGGCTGGTCTATGCGATGGAAGGGCTCTACACCGTTGCGGGTTGGCGGGTGCCGCTGGTCCTGGTAAACGTTTCGCGGGGCCTATCCGCTCCGATCACCCTGGGGCCGGACCACAACGACGTGCTGGCGGCACGCGACACCGGATTCGTGCAGATTCACGCCGAGACCTGCCAGGAGGTGGTCGACGCCATCCTGATGGCATTCCGGATCGCCGAGGACGCACGGGTTTCGCTGCCGGTCCTGGTAAACATGGACGGGTTCTATCTCTCCTTCACCCGTGAACCGGTGGAGATTCCGGAGATGGAAGAGGTGCGGCGATTCCTGCCGGCTTATGATCCGAGCCACCCGGTCTTCCGGGCTTCCGAACCGATCGCGCACGGGGTGGTGGTTCTGGAGGGGCCGGTCTACAGCTACTTCCGCTACCAGATGCACCTTGCGGTCCGCAATGCCGGAACGGTGTACGCCGAGGCGGCGGAGGACTTCGCGCGCATCTTCGGGCGGCGCTACGAGGTGGTGGAACAATTCCAGTGTGACGATGCGGAGGTGCTGTTGGTGATGGTGGGGTCGTTTGCCACCAAGGCGAAGCGGATGATCGGACGTTGGCGGGCCGAAGGGAAGCGGGTGGGGCTTCTGCGTCCGCGACTGGTGCGGCCATTTCCGGCGCGGGAAATCGCAAAGGTGTTGGCCGGACGCAAGGCGGTGGCGGTCCTCGACCAGAACCTCTCGCCGGGCTCGGGGGGCATTCTCTTCCAGGAAGTGGCGGGGGCGCTGGCGAACGCGCCGGACCCTCCGGTGCTGCGGTCGTTTGTCGGTGGCCTGGGTGGAAAGGAACTGAGCGAGGCGGAATTCGATCACGTGCTGGGTGTGCTCGAGGCGGCGGAACCCGGAACGGTTCCGGTGGAACCGGAGTTGCTCATGAGGGAGGACGAGTGGAGCGAGGTGCGAGGCCGCCTCGCAGTGGCGGGCAAGCTGAACTCCGGGGAGGATCGACCGGCATGAGGGTAAAAAAGGAGTTCTATCACAAGCCCGGCGACCTCCCGCGGGAGGAACACGTGGCGCCCGGCTCGCCGCTGTGTGCCGGTTGCGGCGGCCTGTCGACCCTGCGGCTCATGCACAAGGCGCTCGGCGAAAACGTCGTTGTCGTCAATGCGGCCGGCTGCATGACCCTGATGGCGACCTACCCGTTCACGGCCCTGCGTTCGTCGTGGCTCTACACCACCATGGCCAGTGCCTCGGCGGGCGCCCAGGGGGTGCGCGACGCCCTCGACCTGCTGCGCCGGAAGGGACGACTCGCGCGGAAGAGGACGACCTGAAGGTCCTGGTCCTGGCCGGGGACGGCTCGACCTACGACATGGGATTGTCCGCCACCTCGGGGGCGATCCATCGCAAGCTGGATTTCTGGTATCTGTGCTACGACAACGAGGCGTTCGGCAACACCGGCTTCCAGCTCTCTTCGTCGTCACCGATGGGCTCCGAGACCTCGACCACCCCGGAAGGGACGCTCCAGCGGAAAAAGGATCTCTTCGAGATCTGGCGGGCCCACCGACCTCCCTACGCCGCCACGGTCTGCTCGCATGAGCCGGTCGACCTGGCCGAGAAAGTCCACCGGGCCCTCGAGATCGACGGCCCCAAGTTGTTCCTGTCGCTGGCGGTGTGTCCGACCGGTTGGGGATTCGAGCCTTCCCTCGAAGACGAGATCGCCAGGCTGGCCGTCGAAACGGGAGTCTGGCCCCTCAAGGAAGCGCCGCGGGAGGGGAAGGTGCGGCATACCTACATCCCGTCCAGCCGGCTGCCAGTGGAGGAGTATTTGAAGCCACAACGGCGTTTCCGTCATCTTTTCCATCCCGAGAGGCTTGAGGATGACCTCCGCACCATCCAGGAGAACGTCGACTTCTACTGGGAAACGGTGGCAGGCGACGAACTCGCGGAACCGACCGGGCACACCGATCCGCCGCCATCGCGGTCATGAACTTCCATTACTTCCGACCATGTCTTCCTCTCCCTTTGCTTTCGACGACTTCTGCGACGACTTCGGTCCCGCCAAGATAATGCACCTTTACGATCCTGAGACCGGGATGCGGGGGGTGGTGGTGATCGACAACGTGGCGGCGGGGCCATCGATCGGGGGAGTGCGGATGGCGCCGGATGTCGACACCCGGGAGGTGTTCCGCCTGGCGCGGGCCATGACGATGAAGAACGCCTCGGCCGGACTGGCGCACGGGGGAGGGAAATCCGCGATCATTGCCGATCCGAAGACCTCGGACCGGGAAGCTCTGGTGCGGGCCTTTGCGCGGGGGATCGCCGACCTGAGCGACTACATCGCGGGGCCTGACATGGGGACCGACGAGGATTGCATGGCGTGGATCCAGGCTGAGATCGGGCGCTCGGTCGGGCTGCCGCGTGTCTTCGGAGGGATTCCGCTCGACGAACTCGGGGCCACCGGGTTCGGGTTGGCGCGATGTGCGGAGGTGGCCACCGACTTCATCGACCTGGAGTTGAAGGGAGCGCGGTTGGCGATCGAGGGATTCGGAAACGTTGGGAAAAACGCGGCGCGTTTTCTCGAGGAACTCGGTGCCGTCCTGGTGGCGGCCAGTGACAGCAAGTCCGCCATTCACAACCCGGACGGCATCAAGGTGGAGGACCTGGTGACGAGCAAGCAGGAGTCCGGCACGGTGGGAACCCACCCGGAGGCCCGGAAAATCCCGCACGCCGAGCTCTTCACCATTCCCTGCGACATTCTCATTCCCGCGGCGCGGCCGGACTGCATCCATGCCGACAACGCCCGCGAGATCCAGGCCAGCCTGATCCTGGAGGGCGCCAACATCCCCGCCACCCCGGAGGCCGAGAAGGTGTTGCAGGATCGCGGGATCCTGGCCATGCCGGACTTTATCTGCAATGCGGGAGGCGTGATCTGTGCTGCGGTGGAATACCACGACGGAACCGAGTCGGGCGCCTTCGAGACGATTCGCGACCAGATCTGTCGCAACACGCTCGAGGTGCTCACCCGCATGCGCGTCGAGAAGATCGCGCCCCGGGAGGCGGCGATCGAGTTGGCGGAAGACCGGGTGGGCGAGGCGATGCGGTTGCGAGGTCACATTTGAGCGGATCCACCGTGGAAGATCTAGCCTCCAGTCTCGACCATTACCGGCACCTCCGGGAGTCCTTCCGGCTGGAGGTGCCGGAGTTATACAACTTCGGCCGCGACGTGGTCGACCGGTGGGCCTCGGAACGGCAGGACCACCTGGCAATGCTGTGGGTCGGGCCGGAGGGCGAGCGGCGGATCACCTTTGCGGAGATGGCGGCGCGCTCCGACCGGGTTGCCAATGCCCTTACCGGTCTCGGCCTGCAACGGGGCGACCGGGTTCTCGTCATTCTTCCCAGCCTGCCCGAGTGGTGGGAAGCGCTCACCGGGTTGTGCAAGGCGGACCTCATCGCGATTCCCGGGACCTCCCTCCTTGTGCCGGAGGACATTGTCTTCCGGGTGGAGGCGGCGGAGGTTGACGCGATCGTCACGGATGAAGCCGGCGCGGAGAAAGTCGACGAGGTGGCCGGACGGCTTCCCGGATTGAAACACAAGATCCAGGTCGGCGGGA
>JABAHR010001947.1_pt2 | contig 14402 bp, 13 predicted proteins | sample 7062101 | NCBI WGS metagenome assembly JABAHR01 (sample SAMN14534553, study PRJNA622989) | marine sediment metagenome | biome: marine biome [ENVO:00000428]; feature: marine pelagic biome [ENVO:01000023]; material: deep marine sediment [ENVO:00002113] | place: India: Gulf of Kutch | collected... | reverse complement strand
CGGAAAGGTGCAGGGAAAATGGGCGAAATACGCCCACTGCAACGATGGAATAGATCCGGGAAGTGCGCTGCAACAGCGTCTCTTCGAAGCCTGGAAGCGGAGCAATGTCGACGATGTTCTGCATATCATGCACGACCGCGATCTCGAGGAGACGTACCACGCACTGTTCATGCGCGATGCCATGGAACGCGCCGGGATCAGAACCAGGATCATTCGCGGTATCACGGGACTCAGCTGGGACGCGGACGGAAACATCCTCGATTCAGAGGGTTCGCGCATAAAGTGGGTATGGAAAACGTGGGCATGGGAGTCAGCGCTCGATCAGATTCGTGACGAATGTGACAACGATGCGCGTAAATTGCGTGACTATAAACCTGGCGAGCGGCACGAAGGCCCGGCGCGTCTCGTCGATGTTTTACTGAGAAAAAACCTGATGGTCTTTGAGCCGCTCTGGACATTGATCCCGAGCAACAAGGCGATTCTTCCGATTCTCTGGGCGATGTTTCCGAATCATCCCTATCTCTTGAAATCCTCGTATTCACTGACCGATGAACTCAAAGGAAGTGGCTACGTTATCAAACCCATCGTCGGACGCGGCGGCTCCAACATCAGCATTGTCGATCAGTATGCCAGGGTTGTGGTGGAGACAAAGGGCGAGTTCGAAGGCCGCGATCAGATTTATCAGGAAATGTTTCGCTTGCCGTTTGTTGGTGGACGAAATGCCCAGTTAAGCACTTTTACTGTTTCTGGAAGGTACGCCGGAGCCTGTGTCCGCATAGACCCGTCACCTGTAATTACCAATGAGAGTGACTGTCTCGCGCTGCGAATCGTCGGCGACGAGGCCATGCATCCCTGAATGCCCTGTCTTTGATGCCGCCGCGCGTCGTAGTGATGAGGTGCTTCATGGCTTCTGACTTCCCTGGGACTACCGGAACCCCTTCGCGAGGCGGCCCGCTCCACCGGGCCGTGCGTTTCGCCGCAGCTTCACCGGCGCCCGGGCTTTGGGGCGGTGCCCCTCCTTCGATATCATAAGCCTGCAGGCCACGGCGCGCGAAGGGTTCACCAAGGAACTCGCAGGCGTTGGCATGCGCCCGAATAGAGAGGCGAAAGCGCGCGGGCCACAGGGGCAGCGGGCTCCGGGGTGAACTGGAGGGCGCGAGCTCTTCGCCCGGCCGCGGGGTGCATCGACGGGGAAGGGTCTTTGGACACGTTTGACTATGTCGTTGTGGGTGCCGGCTCCGCTGGCAGCGTCCTTGCCAACAGGCTGAGCGCGGACGGTGAGACCACTGTCTGCGTTCTGGAGGCCGGAGGCAGGGACTGGCATCCGTTTATCCATATTCCGGCCGGCTTCATCAAGACCTTCTACGACGGCCGTGTCAACTGGAACTACAGCATGGAGCCCGGAGCGTGGACGGGCGGACGGCGAATCCATGCGCCGCGCGGCAAGACGCTCGGCGGCTCGAGCTCCATCAACGGGCACATATACAATCGCGGTCAGGCCCTCGACTTCGACACCTGGTCACAGCGCGGCAACCGTGGCTGGGGTTATGCTGACGTGCTGCCTTACTTTCGTCGCATGGAACGGCGCATCGGTGAGGGCGACTCCACCTACCGTGGCCGAGACGGTGAGCTCGTCGTCACGGATATCGACTGGCGTCATCCGCTTTGCGACGCCTTCATAGAGGGTGCGGTGCAGCACGGCATTCCGCGTAATCCCGACTACAACGGCCGCGTGCAGGAAGGTATTGCCTACGCGCAACGCACCATTTTCAAGGGTCGACGCATCAGTGCAGCCCGTGTGTTCCTGCGCCCGGCCATGAAGCGAAGAAATCTCGAGGTGCGTACGCGGGCGCATGCCACGGAGATCGTGCTCGATGGCAAGCGCGCCGTGGGCGTACGATATAAAATCGGCGGCCGCAACGGGGCCGTTCACGAGATTCGTGCGCGTCGTGAGGTGATTCTCTCCGGCGGAACGTACAATTCCCCCCAGTTGCTGCAGCTCTCGGGTATCGGTCCGCCAACGCTGCTCGCGGCACTCGGAATCGATGTCAAACATGCGCTTCCCGGCGTCGGCGAGAACCTGCGCGATCACTATGCACCGCGCTTTGTCGCGCGGGTAAAAGATATCGATACCATCAACGAGCTCGCCAGGGGAACCCGGCTCGCCGGACAAATCGCCAAGTGGCTGTTTACGCGCAAGGGAATTCTCGCTTTGAGCCCTACTCTGGTCTACTGCTTCTGGCACTCGAACGAGGCGACGAGAACCTCGGATCTGCAGCTGACATTCACACCGGCGAGCTATCTCGAGGGCGTACAGGGACAGCTCGAACGAGAGCCGGGAATGACGGTCGCGTGCTGGCAGCAGCGTCCCGAGAGCTCTGGCTACGTGCGCGCGCAGAGCGCGGATCCCTTCGAAGCGCCGGTCATACAACCCAATTATCTGGCCGAGGAGTTCGACCAGCGCGTGCTTCTCTGCGGCATGAAGCTGGCGCGCAAGCTGCTGGCGTCCAAGCCCCTCGAGCCATATTACCTGTGCGAGGATTTCCCCGGTCCGCACGTGCAAAGCGACGACGAGCTCATGGGTGCCGCGCGCGAACGCGGCACGACCACGTTCCATCCGGCGGGTACCTGTCGCATGGGACCTGTCACCGAGGACAAGTCTGTGGTCGATGATCAGCTCCGCGTTCACGGCCTCGAGGGTTTGCGGATAGTCGACGCATCGATTATGCCGACCATGCTATCGGCCAACTTGAACGCAGCCACTCTGATGATTGCCGAGAAGGCCTCGGACATTATCCTCGGAAGTCCGGCAGCGGAACCGATCGTTCTGCCCGGAGACGAGCCGGTGAAGTGACCCGCTGTGAGAAGATCGGTTATGGATACTGATCAGGGAGCGTAAAAAAGGGCAGAGGGATCGCCGAGGTTCGCGATCACCAAACCGGGCTAGAGAGACTCGCCGAACATTACACGTTTGGACCCGGACCCTGGTGCACGGCGTTCGCTGCCAGAGCAGCCAACGAGACACCGGCAACGGTCACTGCGGGATTCCCGCCGCAATAGCCGCTCGTGAAGCCTGGCCCGTTATCGCGCCGGCAGACGGAAGCGCCGCTGATCGTGGACGAGCACGACGCCGTCAGGCGTTATGGCGTCAATCACCGGGCCCTCGCTCAGGCGGTCACCTTCCCCGTAACGCTTCATGTTGATGAAGACCATTCGGCCTTCCGGTGCTCGGGCGTACGTGTGGACGTTGACCTCCAGGGCCGGGATCTCCGCTCTTATGTCCGGCGGAAGGTCGCGCAGGGCGGGTATGGCATCGCTCGAGCGGCTGTTTGGCTTGGTGCCGGCGGCGACGCCGCTATCCAGAACCTCTGTGCCGGCTGCCTGTACCGGCGACGGCTGCGTGTCGGCGGCGGCGGAGGCGAGCGTCGTACGGTCGGCCTGCGTTGCAGGCGTCTCCGGCTTGCTCGCGACCTCCCGCTGGGCGCTCTGCTCGAGAGCCGCCATTTCCTTTATCAGCCAGCGGGTTGCCGGGGAGAGTCGCGGGTCGGTGGGCGCTTCCCGGGATTCTCCATCGGCAACGGCATCCTGCATGTTTCCGGCAATCTCGGACTGCCTCGCCGATGACATCTGAGTCGTCCTGCCCCGCTCTTTTGCCGACGACAGGGACGTCGTGTTCGGAGCCGGAACCGGCTTAGCGGCTTCGGGCACCGGTGACGACGCCTCGACCAGGGGTTGTGGCGTCGGCGGTTTTCCCCGCTCATCGGCGAGGGTCGCCATCGGCGCGGTTGCGTTCTGCGCGGTTGCTTTCGGTGGCGTCGCGCTCGGAGCTTCCAGCAAGGGCTTCACCGTCGCCGCTGCGACCTCGCTCGAAGGATGCGGCGCGGGTGCACGCACGTAAAGAGCGTAGGCCGCGAAGAGCACGCCCAGGGTCAGCACGCCAACGGCCGCGGCCACCAGCGCTTTCGGCGCGTTCCGCCTCGACGCCAGCGAGGGAAACGCCGTCGTCAGGGTCGGAACGGTCGTTCGCTCACGTTCCCTTTGCGACTTCGAGAGAGCGTCTAGGATGTAGGACATGTGCGATCGGCTACTGGGCCTCGAACCGAGAGAGCCGCGTCACGAAGTTCGCGGCACTGCTCGACGCGGCATGCCGCGCCGAGCTCAGCGTAGGATAGTCCGAATCCTTGCTCATATTGGAAAGATGGATGAGCGTCTCAGGACCGACGATACCGTCGGCTTTGAGCCCGCGGCGGCGCTGGAAGTCCTTGATTCGTGCCGCGAGAGCGCGATCGATGGGCGAATCGACGGGTGCTTTACCTTTGACGCCGTCCAGCTGCGCGAAAACTTCCCGCAACCATCGAAGGCTCTTGCCGGAATCTGACGCTTCGATCATGGTCACGCCACCCAGCGGTGGTCTCCAAAGCACCACGAAGTCACCCGTCCAATAACGATCTACCTCGTGTAGCCAGAAATGCCGCTTCTCGTCACCGAGGTAAAGCGTTACGCTCTGTCCGGAAAGCTCCGCCAGCAGAACCTGGGTTGTCTCGTCTTTACCAGTTCTCATTTTGAGCATCGCCGGAAGATCGAAACCGCGGAGCTTGTTCCAAGAGCCGGCGCTCGAGAGGCAGGCCAGTCCTCCGTCAACGGCTTCCTGACAAAGCTCCTTGTCCAAAGCGGATGCCTTTATGCCCCATAATGCGAGCAGCCGCTGACTCACGGCAGAGCCGCTGTCAGTTGCGGCAATATCGATGGCCTCGCGGAGCGTGGGCGGTGCCGGTGGCGGCTTTGGCAACGACAGCGCCGCGGTTGCTGCGTCCGCATCCGCTGACCAGATTTCGGCTGAAATCGGGGGCGACTCGGGCACCGGCGATGCCGGCAGCTCTGGAGCGACGCGCGTCGGCAATGACGATGCGAGTCTGGACCCGGTATCAGCTTGCTCCGTTACTTTCTCGGGGGCTTCGGCGGTTGTCGCGGCCGCGCCAGACGCTTTCGCAAGGGTGTCGGACCCATCGTCCGGCCTGGAATCACTGGTTCTTGCCAGCTCGACGAGCGTCTCGGTCAACGCCGACGTTGTCGAGCGTGCCGCCGCAGCGACCTCGCTCAGGGAAAATTGCCCGAAATGAAACGTCAGCGTCAGGATTAATATCAAGCATCCGAGAGCAACCGACACGCCGGCAAAGCGCAGTCGCGGTTGTCGAGTGGGTGCTCCGAGCAGCTCGCGATTGGCGCGCGCGACAATCCTAGCGTTGATGCGCTCGCGGCCGATGGAAAAAGCGCCGAGCAAAGCCCGATCGCAGAGGTTATTGATCAGTCTTGGAACGCCGTCGGTCAGCTTATAGATCTTTCGCAGCGCACCATCGGTGAATACCTTGTGCCGGCAACCCGCCACTGCGAGCCGATGCTCGATGTACTGGCAGGTCTCGGTGCGAGAGAGAGGTTCCAGGTGGTAACGCGCGGTGATTCGCTGGGCGAGCTGACGGAGATCGATCCGCGCGAGCACGGTGCGCAGCTCGGGCTGTCCGATCAGGAAGATCTGCAGCAGCTTGTTATCGTTCGTCTCCAGGTTCGTGAGCAGACGGATCTGCTCCAGCACCTCGCTGCTCAAGTTCTGCGCTTCATCGATGATGAGAATGGTGCGCCGACCCGCGGCGTTCGCATCGAGAAGGTGCCGATAGAGTCGATCCACGAACGCCTTGGTCGACGTGACATCCTCGGGCAGCCCAACGCGAAGCTCCTCGCAGATGCTCTGTAGAAGCTCGAGCACGGTGAGCTTCGGATTGAAGATGAGCGCGACGTCGACGTTGTCGGGGAGCTGGCAAAGCAGGGTGCGGCAGATGGTCGTTTTGCCGGTGCCGACCTCGCCGGTAAGCTGGACGAAACCGCCGCCCTCGCCGAGGCCGAACAGCAAATGCCCGAGCGCCTCCCGGTGCCGCTCGCTCAGGTACACGAAGCGTGGATCGGGGGCGATGGAGAACGGTGTCTCATCGAGCCGAAAGTAGGCGCAGTACAAGCTGGACATGGTGCCTGGAGACAAAGTTGGTTCCCTTGGAAGAATAGCTGAATTTCTTAGTAATTCCAGATATTTAAGGGGCCTTATTGAGATGATTAGTTAAGAAAAGCTCGGGATGCGGGCCCGCGGGCGGGGCCGGCGACCGCGATCGCTAAGACGGCGGGCGCAGGCGGCCGGCGGGTGAACCATGCGGCTCGCTGCACGGGCGCCGTTGCCCGCTCGAAGCTTCTATAAATCAGCGCCTTACGTCTGTCCGGGCGGCAGGCTGCGGCCATCGGCGGTGGCCCCGAGGGGCTCCCTTTGCTGCCGGCGTATGAGCTCCCGGCGCGGCCGGTCGGGTGGCTGGCTCATGGCAGGGACGCCGGTGCCCACCCGGCCGCGGCGAGCGCGGGGGGCTTCGTCCTGTCAGCGGCCGCTGCCCAGAAGCATTTTGGCGAAGATGTCGTAGAGCTCGCTCGCGCAGGCGCGGCTCTGGGAGAGCCGAAGCTGTTCCATGCGTGAGTCCACGAACTGTTCGAAGGCGGCGATCTCCTCGGCGGAGTGATCGCCGAGATTGAAGTAGCCCATGGCCCAGCTGCCGAAGTCCCGTTGCTGCGTGGCTCCGCTGAAAAGGAGCTCGACCGAGCGATGCCGGGGGTCCTTTTGAATAGTCTCATACAGATCGTTGACGCGCTTCTCCTCGCCTTCGAGCAGCTGCATGAAGCGACGGTTGTGATAGGTCAGAACGCCGGTTATCTCGAGGCGCTGATTCTTATCCCGCGCCTTGACGAGCAGCTCGGAGATGCCGACCGCTCCGAGTGGCGCAGTCGCGACGCTGGTGTAGAAGATTTGATGAAGCGATCCCATCGGTAGCTGCCCCCGCGCTCGACCGTCCTGGGATGATAACGGGCGTTCGGGGCCAACGCATAGGGAGGGCGCAAGCAATGGGGCGCCCCATCGCACGCCGCTCTGGGTCCACGGTATCGCCCAAGGACCGCGGATGCGGTGGCGAGCCTACCTTGGCGCCAGCACGAACTCGAAGCCGCCAACCCAGACCCTGGCCTCATCGCGCCGAATTTCCTCGAGCACGATGGCGAGATCCTCGATATCGGCGCTTATCGCCGGGTCGTTCTTGAAGAACAGTCGCGTGACGAGCTGCCGATGATTTGGATGCGTGATGATGAAATGAATATGCCGGGCGATGCTGCCGGCATAGCCCGGGTATACCGTCACCAGCTTGAACTCGCCGCGCTCATTCGAGATCAGGTCCGCACGCCAGCGCTCCGGGTCGTGAATGCCGTCCTGGTTGGCGTGCAGGATCTGAACGCGCGCTCCAGCTACCGGCTTGGCGCAGGTATCGAGCACGCGGGCATGCAGAAGCAGCGCCTCGCCCGCATCGCCTTCTCGCCAGAGCTTGCTCTCGGCGGGTGCGCCCGAATAGTCATGAGGACCGGGCCCGGTGTCACTGGTCGGCTCCCGTTTGTCACAGGCGAGGACCAACGGCGGCCCGCCCAGAAGCAGCATGGTGAGCAGCGCAATCGTCGAAGCTGTGACAGGCGTCGGCATCTGGCTCATTGGCACTATCTTGTTCAGAGTCGCGAGTATCTGATCACCAACGATGCGCGGCACGGAAGCACATATCGTTAAATCGGCGGATAGTCATCCGGTCTCTGCTCGCCCGGCGGTGATCAGACCCTCCTCACAGGCCTTGATCTGTAGACCGAGATACTTCGAATAGATGCGGCACTGGGCCAGGCTGCCCGCGATGAACCAGAGACCGGGCTGGCCGGTGCGCATGAACATGGCACAGAGCTCGTCGTTGTCATCGAAGCCCCAGATGGGTCCCACGCGCTCAGCGACCTCCTCTCCGAACAAGCGCTGCACGAGAGCATCCTGACCCTTGTAGCCGGTTGCCAGCACGACGAGATCGACGCACAGCGTCTCTCCATTTTTCAGGAGAGCGCCGTCTGCCACGAAGCGTTCGACATCGGAAAACTGCATCAGGCCGATGTCGCCGGAGGCGACCAGATCGGAGCAGCCGACGTTGAAGTAGTAGCCGCCACCTCGAGTGAGGTATTTGAACTGCCAGCCGGATCCGTCCTCTCCGAAATCGAGCTTGAAGCCGCGCTGCTCCAGTCCTTCGAGCAGATCGCGGTCGATTTCTTTTGCCTCCGCCGTCATTGTGATGTGCGCTCGGCGTACCAGTGCGAAGGGCATCCCGGTCACGAGCAGATCGCAATCTTCCAGAGGTGGCCCCTCGTCGTAGAGAGCGTAAGCTAACTGCGCGCTCGGCTCGACATTGATGATCAGAGTCGGACTTCTCTGCACGAGCGTCACCGAGGCGCCCGCGGAGTAAAGATCCTGGGCAATGTCGTGGCCGCTGTTACCGGTGCCGATGACAATCGCGCTTTTGCCCGCCCACGCGTCGGGCTCGTCGTAATCATGGGAATGCACCACGGCGCCGGTGAAATCTTCCAGGCCCCGGATCGAGGGTACGTTGGGAATACCGCTGACGCCTGTCGCCATGACGATGTGCCGTGGGTGCATCTCGCGCACGCTGCCGTCTGCGAGCTTCAATCGCGCGCACCAGCATCCCTCGGCGTCGTCGTACCTGCCGCCGATGAGCTCCGTGCCGGTCCAGTAGTTGAGCTCCATGGCTTCCGCGTAATGCTCGAACCAGCCGGCCAGCTTGTCCTTGGGAATGTAGGTGGGCCAGTTCGGCGGGAACGGCATGTAGGGCAGATGGTTGACCTGTACCTGGTTGTGCAGGGTCAGCGCGTGATAGCGCGTGCGCCAGTTGTCACCGATGCGCGGGTGGCGGTCGACAATTAGCGTGTCGACGTCGAGCTGGACGAGCCGCGCGGCAATCGAGAGGCCGGCCTGTCCCCCACCGACCACCAGCACCGCCGGATCCCGGCTTTCGTAGGCCGCGGCGGCCGTGCGCAGGTCGAGCCAGTTGGGGCCGCGGAAGTCCCTGGAGTAGGCCTCACCGGTCGGGCGCGCCGTGCCCACATGCTCCTCGAAGCCGGCCAGCTCTTCGAGCGCTGTCAGCAGCGTCCATGCTTTGAGCCTGTCGCCATCGTTCGGGTCCGGGAAGAGGCGCAGGACGCCGTCGCCCCGGCCGGTGGCGGTCTCGAACGCGAAGATCGCTTCGATCGCGTCGGCCCCCGCGCGCCTCACCGCGCGGGGAGGTGTCCGCCGCCGATCGGCGCTGAAACCCGATGGACACGTCCGGCCGCACTGCGCCAACAGCTCGGCTACGACATTGTCCACCCCGCGAAAAGTGGTGATCCGCCAGGTGAATGCCAGCACGTCTCGCCAGTAGCAGTCGGCGTGAAAGGTCCGTGCGAGGCCCTCGGCGTCGTTGGCCGAAAGCGCGCGCTCGAACTGCGCGAGCCACTCGTCGACCCGTGTCGTGAGATCGGCGTCTGCTACGCCCAGCATATGCACCTCACAGCGAGTCTCGAAAAATCCAGTTTGACACCGCAAGCAGCCTGCCGGCAAGCATTGCCGGCAGCCATGCATCGCGCACAACGCGCGGGGGTTGTCTAAAGAGTCAGGTTACTAACTTCCTTTCACATGAATGCATTGATCGGCGCCATAGGATTCGTTAGCTTTGACTGCAGTCGGGTCGCGCGGCTGGTGTGACCTTGGAGTTATTGAAGAAAAAGCAAGGAGAAGACGATGGCGAACGAGGGATATCACGAGCCAATCGAGGAATTATCGGACGAGACGCGCGACATGCACCGGGCGATCACATCGTTGATGGAGGAGCTCGAGGCGGTCGACTGGTATAACCAGAGAGTCGATGCCTGCAGTGACGCGGATTTGAAAGCAATTCTCGCGCATAATCGCGACGAGGAGAAGGAGCATGCTGCCATGGTGCTGGAATGGATTCGAAGAAAGGACCCGAGCTTCGATAAGGAGCTCAAGGATTACCTTTTCACCGACAAGCCCATAGCGCACACCTAGCGCATAGGGCGCTGCGCCGACGTCCGGGGATAGAACATGTCAGTCCAGGTGGACGACAGAGTCGCGCTGGTAACCGGTGCCGGCTCGGGAATCGGTCGCGCCACCGCGCTTCGGTTCGCCGCCGAAGGGGCCCGTGTGGTGATCGGAGACATTGACGCGGAAGCGGCCGAGGAAACCGCTCGGTTGATTCATTCGGCCGGTGGCGAGGCAGTCTCCGCCCATGTCGACGTCACGAATGTGCAGTCCGTGGGTGCGCTGGTAGAGCTCGCCGTGAGCCGGTACGGTCGGCTCGACTGCGCGCACAACAACGCCGGGGTTCTCGGTCCGGTTGCCGAAATGCACGATTATCCGCTCGAGGAATACCAGCGCGTGCTGTCGGTCAACCTCACCGGCGTCTGGATATGCATGCAGGCCGAGATTGCGCGCATGCTCGAGCAGGAAGCGCCTCCCGGCGGCCACTCCATCGTCAACACCGCCTCCATCGCCGGGATCACGGGTAGTCCCATGCTTCCGGCCTATTGCGCGTCGAAACACGCAGTCGTCGGCTTGACCAAGGCCGCCGCCAGGACCTACGGCGAGCACGGGATCCGGGTCAACTGCGTTTGTCCAGGGCCCATCGAGACGCCGCTGGCCGGCCCGCTTCTCGCGTATCCCGGATCGAGGGAGCGGCTGCTGGCGCGGCAGGCCATGCCACGCTTCGCCAATGTCGAAGAGGTCGCCTCCGTGGTCGTATGGCTGTCGTCGCCCCAGGCATCGTTCGTGACCGGCGTGCCCATGCGCATCGATGGAGGCTCGCTCGCCTGAGCGCTGAGCTGGCCGGTCGCTCGCCCGGCTCGTGGAAGTGGGCAGGCCGGGCGCATCCTCGAGACGTTTCGGTCAGGTTGCCCGTGGCTGCTAACCCCAGAGCTTCACGCGTTTGGGGCGTATGTTGAAAAGCACGCGATCCCCGGGCACCGTCCGCCCGCCCCAGCGTTTCTCGATGCTTTCTCCGTACTTGTCCACGAACGAGCCGCCGAGCGCAAGTCGATCGGTGTCCGCCTCGAGAAACTCGACCGTACCCTGCACGATGACGCACCGGGGTCCGCTGGCGGCGACGCTCTCCACAACCACGCTGACCCGCGGATCACGACGAAGGTTACGGATCTTCTGAAGCCCGTCGACGCTCACCATGCCGATACCGCTTGAATCGTGCACATACCACATGGGCACGGCCAGGGGGCTGCCGTCGGGGTTGATGGTGGCGAGCACGGCAGTGACCGGTCCTTCGAGGATCTTCTGTACTTCCGGATGGGAGAACGGCTTCTCTATCATGATCATTTTTTCCCCGTTGGTCTCGGCGAGGGCATCCTACCCCCCGGCCCCGTTTCCGGCAAACCGGCCGCGGTGAAACCGGGCGACAGCGACCTGTGCGTTGGCGCTACCGTGGACGAACCGCCCGATAGCGCGGGCTACGGTGACGGGGTCAGCCCTGGTGATGGCTGTATCGCGCTGACATGACATACGCGAAACGCTATTCGGAGGGCCGGTTCTCCAGACGCGGAGGTTGAACTTCCATGGTCTAAACGGCCAGAACCAGCCATACGAGCTTGGGATTGTAATGCCTGCTTTCCGGAGGACTTGTGTTTGACTCTATACATTGAAGGTATGCGATCAGCCATGGAACCAGAACATTTAAGCTGAACTAATCGTGGTTCCCGCGGACTTACTGCCTATTCTTCCCGAGAGTGGGAAGAATCTTTTTGATTATTCGTAAGTTTGGCTTCCAAGAAGTGCATAGAACAACTCCTGCATAGCCGATGAAAACGATGTCAGTAATGGGTGATTCTTCAAAGAACGCTAAAGTGGCTATAAAGGTCAAAAACGTAATCCCTCTGAAAACAAGTGGCCTGTCTTTCAGAAAGAAGATTAGAGCTGCAACTGTGTAAGAAATGTTTGCGAGTAAAGTAAAAGCGAAGATATAGAAGAGGATAACGCCTATGGTGTCCAGTATCGGGTGGTCGATCTGGAAGATGTCTACGAGGACGCTACCAATAATGACCGTTAAACCACAGATGGTTATAGTGAGGTGAAACAGAAGATTAGCTCTTCTGAAGTGATCGATGACACCTCGAGAAGGGAGGAACCATTTCCAGATCGTGCTCAACGAAATGCCTGCTTGACCGCTCTCTATCAAGCTCTAGCGGGCCACGGCCAACACGAGCAGCGCCACCGGGCTTCTAAGGGCCCGCAAGCCATATCGGGCGGTCGCATTCGCCGGACGTGCCCCTCACTTCTTGGTGGACCGGAAGGTCCTCTAAGTGCGCTGCCTCGTTCGTCCGCCGTGCGGAGAGCTGCGCTGTAACTCTTTGATTTCTTGGCGCGCCCGAAGGGACTCGAACCCCCGACCACCTGGTTCGAAGACACACCGGCGAGTTTGAGATTGCAACTAAAACAGTCACTTGCAACGTTTGCCGCACTCGCAAATCTCACCTAACTCGTCGATTCCCTTTTCCATCGAACGTCACAGTGGCACAACCGTGACACACATCCCAACGGATGAACTAGTACTCTTCGTGACTACGTGTAGTCGCCTCGGGCAGGGATCGAAGCACACGCATTCTTGCATTGACTATGCTACTAGCCAATCGATTTAAAAGTGTTTTGATGGAGTTGTCGTAGAATCGTATTTCACTCTCAGATTCTTCAGTCTCGTCACTCTATGGATATTGCTACACAAGCCATTTTGGGTGCCACCGTTGCTCAGTCTGTTTCAAGAAAAGAGCACGTACGTTTGGCCACGTTAATCGGATTAGTATCTGGCGTCATTGCCGACGCCGATGCGTTTATACGGTCATCAAGCGATCCATTACTAGCGCTTGAGTATCATCGTCATTTTACTCACTCAATCTTGTTTATTCCTGCTGGTGCACTGATCGCCTTCCTCCTTTTGTACCCATTCCTGCGTGGGAAAATGCCTCTTCGGTACCTATATCTATATTGCTTCTTTGGCTATCTATTAAGCGGCTTCATCGACGCCTGCACAAGTTACGGCACGTATCTGCTTTGGCCTCTGAGTAATACGCGCATCTCATGGAATATCATATCTATTGTTGATCCCGTGTTCACATTCTTGTTATTGATTGGAATGATAGCCGGGCTAAAAACTTCTAATACAAGCTACAGTCGGTTGGGAATAGGATTAGCAGGGTGCTATCTACTGTATGCCGTTTTTCAGTTGAACAGGGCGGAGGAGTCGATTCATGAACTAGCGGAACGGCGAGGTCACGAAATCGAGAAGGTCGTGATAAAACCGACGATGGGCAATAATCTGTTGTGGCGATCTGTGTACCTATCAGAGGGAAAATTTCATATTGATGTAGTACGGGTCGGCCTAACAAAACGAATCTATGAAGGCGAATCCATCGAAAGGTTCGATATGACGAAAACACTTCCACAATTAGACGTAGACTCTGTTCTTGCTCGCGACATAAGGCGTTTCGAACATTTTTCAGATGGATACGTCAGCCAGTACCCTGGAAAACCAGCAATATTGGGTGATGTTCGCTATGCAATGAACCCCTTAGGTGTCATGCCACTATGGGGAATCGAATTCAACTTGGCTGATGAAAATCAGCGTGTGAAGTACGATGCTTATAGACGCATAACGAGCGAGACCCGAAGGCGTTTTTTCAATATGCTGTTGAATAGAGAGATTGGCGAGTAGCCATCGGCGCCGACGGTTACTGGTTCCCACCAGGCGGCTCGTCGAGAGGACGTGACGCGATGAATATCAAAGGTCTCCTTTCGAGTTTAGTCCTAGCCGGACTTGCACTTGGCACTAATTCGACTATGGCGAAAGCGGATATGGCAGCGCGGGTAGACGCGGCGAAACAAGCGGTGACGGCGTTTGCCAAGGAGCTGAGCGGAGCGCTGAAGGCTGAGCTGGAAAAGGGCGGGCCGGTCAACGCAATCGGTGTCTGCAGAGAGATCGCCCCTGCCATTGCCAACCGAATATCGCTAAAGAAAGGCTGGAAGGTGACCAGGGTCGGCACCCGCGTACGAAATCCCATGATTGGAACCCCTGACGCATGGGAGCAACACGTGTTGGCCGAATTTCAGGCGCGTGCTGCTAAAGGCGAGTCCTACAAGAAGATGAGTTACAGCGAGGTCGTCGCAGAACCGGACGGGCGCTACTTTCGCTTCATGAAAGCGATTCCTGTCCAGGCAGTCTGCGTGGTCTGCCACGGCAAGCTAGAGGATATCGCCGAGCCAGTTCGTTCTGCGCTCTCCGAGCACTACCCGCACGACCAAGCAGTCGATTATCGAGTGGGTGACCTGCGCGGAGCATTCAGTATCAAACAACCGCTGAGCAGTTCTCTAGTGGAGAGTACGCAGTAGCGAAACAGAGAGATCTGTCGTGCCCGCAGGGAATCGAACCGCCGACCACCTGGTTCGAAGACAGCAG
>JABAHR010003271.1_pt2 | contig 14404 bp, 13 predicted proteins | sample 7062101 | NCBI WGS metagenome assembly JABAHR01 (sample SAMN14534553, study PRJNA622989) | marine sediment metagenome | biome: marine biome [ENVO:00000428]; feature: marine pelagic biome [ENVO:01000023]; material: deep marine sediment [ENVO:00002113] | place: India: Gulf of Kutch | collected... | reverse complement strand
GTCGCCGGCAACGCACAATGCGGCAAAACGCGTCCTGCTCGATGCCACTGGAGTGATGATCGCCGCCAGTGGCATGGCCCCGGAAGTGGACGCTTTCGTCAAGGTGGCCACGGCGGCCGGGCCGGGCCCAAGCAGCATACTGGGCACAACGCACAAGGTAACGCCGGGAATGGCTGCGCTGGCCAATGGCGCGATGGCCCATGCGCTGGACTACGAAGACGCCTTCGATGCCGTGCCCGGCCATCCCAACGCCAGCCTGGTTCCCGCGCTGATCGCGCTGGCGCAGGCGGGAGAGCCAGTTAATGGGCGCCGCTTCCTGGCCGCGCTCGCGGTCGGCTCCGACATCTCCTGCCGCATTGGCCTGGGGCTCGATCGTCCGGTGGACCAGCTTGGCTGGTATGCGCCGCCGGTGATCGCCTCCATCGGCGCAACCCTGGGTGCGACGAGGCTGCTGGGTCTCGATGCGCAGGCCGGCAAGGACGCGCTTTCGCTGATCCTGTGCCAATCGACCATGCCGGGCGAGATCCGTTTCAGCCGCCGCACGGTGATGCGAGCGGTACGCGAGGGCTTTCCTGCCCAGGCTGCGCTGCTCTCGGCGCAGCTGGCGNNACGCCCTGTTCGCAGGTGGCGAGCCGGTTCCGGAGCGCATGTTCGACCGGATTGGGCAGCACTACTTCGTCGGCGATCTGACGTTCAAGCCGTGGCCCAGTTGCCGGGGGACCCATAGCTTCATTGAGCTTGCGCTAGAATTGCGCTCCAGCCACGGGATTGAGCCAGGGCAAATTGCCGGAATCGAGCTGCAACACGACAGGTTTCAGGAAATGCTGATCGAACCGCTGGAGAACAGCCGGGCGCCGCAAGTGTCGATTGCCGCCAAGTTCAGCATTCCCTTCTGCACCGCGCTGGCGCTGCAAGTTGGCAAGGTCGGACTGGACGATTTCGAGCCTGCGCGCCTTGCCGATCCGGCGATCCTGCGACTGGCCCAGAAGGTGACGCATAGCCTCGTACCGGACGGTTCGTGGTCGATGGGCGCCGGTGCCGGCCTTGTGATTACGCTCGAGGACGGACGGCAGTTGTCCGCCACGCAGGACAATGCGCTTGGCAATCCCGCCAAGCCGCTGAGCGACGCCCAGCTGGTGGAGAAATTCGTCGAATGCGCTGGCCGCGGGCAGGTGCCGCTGGATGAGGACAGGGCGCGTGGATTGGCAGCCGCGGTCATGGCGCTGGAAGAATGCGAGGATGTTGGCGCAATCTTCCGCTGGTAGAGGGCTGCAGCTTCAGGCGGTGGTGCCCTGCCGTGCCTCCAGACGCTTCATCTGTGAACCTGCAAACAGGCACAGCCCGGCGCAAAGCACTGCCAGCGAGAAGATCAGCAACAGCGGGGCGAGAAACGAGCCGGTGGTTTCGCGCAGCGCGCCCATTGCCGCCGGGATCAGCAGGCCCGAAAACCCGCCAAGCAGGTTGATCATCACAACACCCATCGCCTGGCTTTCGGGCGGCAGCAGCCTGGTTGGGATGGCCCAGAACGCGGCCACGGTGCAGCCGATCATCGCGCCGCCAAAGATCAGCGCCAGCAAGCCGGGTATGCCGGCACCAAGCAGGTAGGCAAGCAGCAGGCTGGAGCCGCCGAGCAGCGAGGGGATGGCGACGTGGAGGATACGTTCGCCGGTCTTGTCCGAATGGCGCGCGTTGAGGATCAGGGCAATGATTGCCGCAGCGTTGGGGAGGGCAATGACCATGCCGATCTGGGTCGGCGTGAGGTTGGACATGCCCTGCAGGATCTGCGGCAGCCAGAAGATGATGCCGTAATTGGCCGACAGCAGGCAGAACCAGATCATCGCGCAGGTCCAGCCCACCGGCGTGGTGAGCGCAGCCCAGCGCTGGCTGGACGAAGTCGCCTCCTTGCCCGATTTTGCGCCAACCACGTTTTCCTGCAGCCAGTTGCGCTCCGTGCCCGAAAGCCATTTGGCGTTGGCCGGGCGATCGGGGAACCACAGCAGTGCAAAAATGCCGAGGAAGAGCGCTGGAATCGCCTCGACAAAGAACATGAAACGCCAGCTTGCGAGGCCCAGCGGCTGGTCGAGGTCGAGCAGCAGGCCGGCTATCGGGGCGCCGATTACCTGCGCCAGCGAGATGGCGATGAGGGGGATGGACAACACTGACGCACGGAAACGCTCGGACGCCCAGTGGGTCAGGTAGATCATCAGGCCAGACGACAGCCCGCCCTCTGCAAACCCGAGGATTACGCGGAGAATATAGAGATCCCACTCGTTGCGGATCAGACCCATCGCAAAGGCCGAGACCGACCAGATGAGCGTGATGAGGGCAAGCCATGCCCGAAATCCGACGCGCTCCATCAGCACCACGCTGGGATATTTTGCCAGCATGAAGCCGACGAACAGAACGCCGGCGGCAAAGCCGTATTGCGTCTCGGACAGGCCGAGATCGGCATTCATGTGGAGCGAGGCGAAGCTGATGTTGTTGCGGTCGATCGAGCTGAGCAGGACGAACAGGGCGGATGGGAACACCAGTCGGCGCAGGACCTTGCGACCGACGGATTGCTCGATCTCTGAAGGCGCGCGCTCCGATCGCGCACTCGCATTTGCAGTTACCTGCACGGCATTCCTCCCTTTGGCCATCGGCAATGTGTTGCGGACCTGTCCGACCTACCGACCAGCGCAATGGAACCGATTTCAGGAAATTGCGAGTCGAAAACGGGCATGATCCGCAGGGCCGTCCTCCTTTCGGAGGGTCAGCGGCGTTTGATGCGGCGCGTCCCCGGTGCCGGGGGCGGGTGGGGTGGCCCGGCAAAACACTGTGCGCTGGCCATCCAGGCGGTGGCGTTGGGGCCGACCACTTCGAGGTTTACGTCGGCAATATTGCGTGTCTGCGTGCAGACCTGGCAGAACTCGGTGGCAGATCCGCGAACCAGTTCGGTTTCGCTGGGTTCGTTGAAAGTCCATTGTGCCCCCGACGGGGAGGTCAGTTCCACATAAGGCTTGGGTTCTGGGACGGGTTTACCCGCGTTCTCGAAGGTCCAGCCATAAGTGTTGGCGCTGATGATGGCGACGTGTTTCAGCCGGTCTGTATCCACGCGCTCGAGCCCGAACTGGTCGTAGATCGCCTGCGCGTGGGACCAGCTTTCCATAATGCGGGCAGAAATTGAGGAACGCGCGCTCATCATCTTGCCCCAGGGCACGCGCTGCGACAGGTCCTCCTCGCCGAAATGTTCGACGATATTGTCGACCGTCTCCATCCAGCCGTCGATCAGCTGGACGCCGCTCATGTCATCATATTTCGACGGCATGCCGCGCTTGCCAGCCGCCTGCCGCGCCTTCAGCTCGGCCATGAATCGCTCGGGCTCGCGCAGTGACAGGACCGCGCCCAGATTGCCGCTGGCAAGATGCCTCAGGATGTATTCGGTGGTCCACTTCTTGAAACCGGTCGGCTCGGTCAACTGCTCTGGCGTGAGGCTGCGCACGACCGCTTCGATAGCCTTGTTCTCGTCTGCGAAATCCACAACCTCGGGGTTCATGTGCATTTTTCCTCTGTCCGCCTTGCGCCCTTCCGCCTTGATTGACAGCCCAAATGGGCCTCCATATGAAAAGGCTTCCACAATCAGCCCGGTTCATATGAGGATAGAGTGAAAACGCAAGCAAACACTCTGCCAACGGGACCGACCGCAAGCCTGCTCTCGGGGCTGCGCGTTATCGATATCAGCACGTCGCTCGCTTACGATTGCGCCAAGTTCATGGCCATGCTGGGCGCGGAGGTGATCCGCGTCGATGCGGCGCCGCCGCAGGATGCGCGCCGCTGGACAATCGGCAATGCGGGCAAGCAATCGATGCAGCTGGATTACACGGGTGAAGGGCGCGAGACCTTTTTCGCGCTGGTGGCCAAGGCTGACATTCTGGTGGAATCCTTCATGCCGGGGCACCTGGCGGGCCTTGGGCTGGGCTTCGAGGACTTGCAGGCGATTAACCCGCGCCTGATCCAGGTTTCGATCACGCCCTTTGGGCAGCAGGCTCCCTATGCCGGCTACAAGGGCGGGGAACTGGTCGTTTCTGCGCTGGCGAGCAATCTGTGGCAGATGGGCGATGCCGACAGACCACCAGTGCGTGAACCGGGGGAACCGAACTTCTTCCATGCCTGCCCGGCGGGCGTGTTTGGCGCGCTGCTGGCGGAGCGGGAGCGGCGCGAGAGCGGGCGCGGGCAACTGGTGGACATCTCGGCGCAGGAAATGGGCGCGGGCCGCAACACGCTGTGGATCGTGCAGCATCAGTTTGCCGGCGGACGCGTGTCGCAGCGGCTCGGGCAGACCATCGACCTGGGCTGGGGCCCTTCGCGCGCGGTCTGGAGCCTGGCCGATGGTTACGCCTTCTTCCAGCTTCCGCCACCGGGGTCTACGCAGGAGAAGGCGCTGGCGGACTGGATTGTCTCGGCTACCGGCGAGACCTACGAGAGCGGTGACATTGCCATGGCCGAGCGGTTCATGGCGACACTGTCGCTGAACGACGCGATGCGGCAGGGGGCGCAGCGCAATGTCCGCATCATGCCGGTGACGGGTCCGCGCGAGGTAGCCGCGGATCCACAGCTGGCGGCGCGCGATTTCTTTGTCGAGCATGAAGGGCAGCAGCTTCCCTGGCGCTATCTCACCATCATGCAGGACGCGGGAGACGCGGCATGAGCGGTCCGCTGGCGGGCATTCGCGTGGTCGATTTCTCGTGGGTGGTGGTGGGCAATATCACCACCAAGCTGCTGGGTGATTTCGGTGCGGAAATCATCAAGGTCGAGGGCTGGCAAAGGCGTTCGGGCGAACGCACGCGGCCCATCGTGCCGACCGACGACCCCACCTCGCCGGACAACAAGCACTGGTTTGCCCATATCGCCAGCTCCAAGAAGAGCGTGACGGCCAACCTCAAGACCGAGGAAGGCAAGCGGATCGTGATGGACCTGATCCGCGATGCCGACATCGTCATGGAGAACTTCTCTCCGGGCACGATCAAGCGGATGGGCTTTGGCTATGAGGCGCTGAAGGCGATCAACCCCGGCATCATCATGGCGAGCGGTTCCATTTTCGGGCAGACTGGGCCGCTGGCGAAATTGCCCGGGGTGGACGCCACAGGCGCCGCGCGGGCAGGGCGGATCGACGCCAGCGGCTATCCGGACGGGCCGCCGCTGATCCCCTCGCACCTCTACGGCGACAGCCTGCTACCGTTTTTTATCGCCTCGGCCATGCTTGCTGCACTGCGCGAACGCGATCGTACGGGGAAGGGCTGCCGCATCGATGGCTCGATGCAGGAGGTGATCACCCACCAGATGTGGCCACTGATCGACCGTGTGCTGGCAGGCGATGAGGAGGCTTGGCGCAGCGGCAATCGTCATCCGGACACGGCCCCGCACAATGTCTACCNNGTCTACCCCACGGCGGGCGAGGACCGATGGATCGCCATCGAGACCTGGAGCGATAGCGAATGGCAAGCCTTGTGCGAGGCGATGGGGCAGCCCGCGCTGGCGCAGGACGAGCGCTTTGCCACCGTGGCGGCGCGCAAGGCGAACGAGGATGCGCTTGACGCCGTGATTGCCGGGTTTACCCGCGCGCAAGATGCGAATGAACTAATGGGGCAGCTTCAGGCCGGCGGCGTGGCCGCAGGTGCAGTGCAGACCAATGCGGACATTATTCTGCGCGATCCGCAATTGCGCGCGCGCGAATTCCTCAAGGAGCTGAACCACCCGGTGTTGGGCGATTTCGGACACCAGACATCGCCGATCACGCTTGACGGTGCTTCGAGCGAGGCGATCTACCGTGCGCCGCTTTTGGGTGAGCACAATCGCGATATCTGCCAGCGTATTCTCGGCATGAACGATGCCGAGTTCGATGCGTTGGAGGAAGCGGGAACCTTCCGCTGAGGGACTACTCTCCAGCCGTCGCCGCGCGGTAACGCTCGAGTGCGCCTTCTACGATCGGCTCCACGTCTGCTTCCAGCAGGTATCCCTGCGGCACCAGCGCACGCGCGGCCGCGCGCACCTCTTCGGCATAGGCAACCTCGGAGGCATATCGCGCCGCCACTGACGGGCGCGGATCGCCAGTAGCCTCGCGCGCTGCCTCGTCGGGCGCGAAGGGCAGGCGCATGCCGTAGATCATGCACAGGTCATCGCCGCCCATTCCCTCGGGCCGATAGTTCCACCCGGCATGGGTGGCGAGCGGCGCTGAAACCCACGGGTGACGAATGCCGGCAATGCCGTTGCCATCGGCGTCCACCTGTGGTGCCAGCACCGGATAGGCTGGGCCGCGTCCCGGCGGCATGGTGAAGAAATCCACCACGTAACGGCGGCTGACGGTGCCCGCATAGTCGGCCCCGGGAATTTCCGGAAAGGCCACCTCGTCCGGTGGCACCAGCGTTGCGTTGCTCACCATCGGATAGGCGCTGGCGGGCGGCTCCACTCCTCGTGTGGCCCAGGCATCCAGGGCCGTCAGCAGCGCGCGTTGCATCGGGCGATAGTCGATGCCGTTGGACTGCCGCACGCGGCAGATCGGCGGCGTGCCATTGCCGCCGGAGGGAGAGTGTTCGGTTGCTGCAAGCGCATAGAGGCGCACGTTGTCGGGTGGAACGAGGTCCTCGCCTGCCGGATCGACAAAGGTCAGCGCGCCGCCGTGCCAAAGCTCGTTCTCGCTATCGATGTGGAACACCCTGGGGCAGGTGCCCTCGGCCATACACAGATCGAGCAGGCCTGCCTCCATACCGCGCTGCAAGGGATCGGCGCTGGAGGCATAGGTGAAGGGGAATACGTCGCCATCCAGCTCGCGCGTGCCATGGTGTCCCACTTTCAGGCCGGGGCGAGCAAAGGCACTGTTCGCGGCATTGCGTCCCGCGCCGGAAATGTTGATCGAGACACCGTCGAACAACTGGCGGCCCTGTTCGTCCGAGGGGAACAGCGAGACCAGCTCCTTCAGCGTGCGCCCGGTCTGCGAGGCACCGAAGCCGAACACGTAATCACGCCCCTGCCCGGGCACGACGGCCAGCGCATCGTCATCATTCCGCAACCAGGAAACCAGATCGCGCATCGAGGCGAGGCCGAGGCCGTAGACAAAAGGATCGCGCGATGTGTAGCGGAATTCCCAGATGGCCGAGGGGCTCGCGCCCGCCGCCGTGCGGTCTATTGCGATGCGCAGTTCATCGACATAGTGCCATGCCTGTGCGGGCACTTCGCGCCACGGATCGTCCTCTTCGTCGCGCGTCATCAGCTGCGCGGGGTCTTCGAGGTTGGCCGCGGGATATGTGAGATAGCCGGTAAGAGTGGGCGCGGGGCCGAGGTCGAACATCGGCTCGCGGTCGGGTGCGGTGATCGGCGATCCGTCTGGCTGCACCGCAATTGGCAGGCGCGCGCCCAGCATGGTTTCGGTCATATCCGGCAGGCGGCTGCCGAGGGCGACGTAGACCACCGGGGCAGACAATGGATAATCGGGCTGCCACCCGCTCATGGCCATGGTGTACCCCTGCTCCATCAGGAAGCCATTTCCAGGATCGGCGGGATCGCGCCCGTCGGTGTCATTCAGGAAGTTTAGCAACAGCNNCCGTTGGCATTCTCCGCATTGGCCGGGCGCAGCACCATCACGTCGCTGTCGAACTCCACTAGTCCCTGCGCATTGCGCGGTGCGCGTTCGATATTGACCACGCGCTGGTTGACCGGGTGATCCGGATCTACGGCAAAAAAGGCCGTGCCGCGCACGATCTCGTATGCGCCGGTCTCGCCAAAGTGCTGTCCACCAAAGGCCGGCTCGACAGACTCGACCTCAAACCGCAGCATCTCGGAATGGGCAGGGGTGGCGGCAAGCGCTGCTGCGGAAAGGCACAGCGCCGATTTGAGGCTCTTCATCATCGATCCCCTCAAAATTCCTCGACGCCGCGCGCCCATTGCACCAGTTCGATGGCGCCCTCGGGCAGCAGCAGGCGCTGTGCCACGGCTTCATCGGCAGCCTGCTCCACGGCGGCGACATAGCCGGCCTTGTCGCCGTAAAGTTCGCGCATCTCCTCGGCTGGCAGGGGCATGGTGTAGCCGAACAGGAAGCAGGCTTCGCCCAGTCCCATACCGTAATGTTGCGCCGGTACGGTAACGGGTGGCAGGCGCAGGCCGCCNNAGGCCGCCAAGCGCGTTGCCATGCTCGTCGGTCAGCGGTTGCTGGTTCTCGTCGATCTCGATCAGGGCGCCGGCAGGCGGCGGCGTGCCATCACGCACCCATTCGATCAGGTTGCGGAAAAGCGCAGCCTGGGCCAGCCTCAACGGGAAATCGTTGCGCTGGTAGCCTTCGGGAAACTGCGCGAAGCAGGCCTGGGGGTTGAACTGCGGCAGACCCTCTGCCTCGGGCGTATCGATGGGCGGCGGTGGCGTTGCCGCGCCTGCCTGTTCGTGCTGCGCAACCGAGTGCGAGGGACCGACAATCTCGTAACGGCGGAACTGGCTGCCCGGTTCGTCGCTATCGGCTTTGCGATTATCGACAGCGCCAAAGATGTTGAAATCGCTGTTGGTCATAAGCCACATCACGGGCACGTCCAGATCGCGCATGTACATGCCACCGGCCATCGGGAAATAGCCATCGTAAACCGGCGAGCCATCGTCCAGCCGCGTCTCGTCATGGTGGTAATTGGCGAAGGTTGCGGTGGAAACGCCGGTGAAGGAATAGCCGGTGAGATAGATGCGCTCGGCCACAAGGCCGCCAATCCCGCCAGTCTTCAGCAGCCGCCCGGTATCGGCAAGCATTCCCCAGACCAGCGAATAGGCTGCGGCGGAAAGTTCGGCATAGCGTTCGCCATTGGCATATTGCAGGCCGCCGAAAGTCGCCGGATGCTGCACGATGACATAGGCGTGGCCGCGCCGGGTAAAGAAGGGATTGATGGCAGACCAGACAATTGCCTGGCCACCACCTGCCGGGTGCATGGTTTCGACCACCACGTCGCCGGTGAAACGGTCCATGTCAGCCGGGCGATAGATGATCGCGCGGGTAACATAGGGCTGGTCGGGCGCGATCACCGTGCGTTCGTAGCTGTCCTGCCGGGCAAGGGTGGCGGTGTTGTCGATCGTGTTGGTATCTTCGGCATCAACCATGGTCACCGTTTCGAGGACCGGGGCCGTGCCGTGAATGAAATACTCTTCCGCGACATAGCCCTGCGCTGCCGGGTCGAACACTTGCAATCCGTTCGAAACTGCATCGGGCAAAGGTGACGAGACTGTCTGCGCCTGGATGGTCGCTGGCACAAGGAGCATGGCCAGTGCCGCGCCAAGGGAGGCTGCAGCGCGGCGGTTTAACAGGCATTTGGCAGGCATTTGGATCCTCTTTGCGAATGCTACGGCGATGGCGTTGCCTTTTTGCGGCCATACGGTAACGTCTGGTGCGGACTATTGGTGATGTGTGGGACTTCGTCAATGGGCCACGCGCCATTGGCGCTGGGGAGGGAGTTGGCATGAATGGTTTTCTCAAGAATGGCACGATCCTGGCCGGCCTGGCACTGGCGGTCTGCGCTCCTGCCCTGGCGGAGACGGATGTGATGCGGGTTTCCGAACCGGGGCGTTACGAGGGCTATTCGCCCGTGCTTTACGATGGCTGGGAGCTTTCATCGCAATATGTCTCCGTGCGCGACGGTACGCGCCTGGCGGTTGACGTGATCCGCCCCACGCTGGATGGCGAAGTGGTGACCGATCCGCTGCCGGTGGTGTGGATGCATACGCCCTACAATCGTCGGCGGCGAGACGGGGAATCAGCAGCGATCACATACCCCAGTGGGCCGATCGACCTGGTGCAGCACGGCTATGTCGTGGCAGTCGCCGATTTTCGCGGTCTCTATGGTTCATTCGGGCAGAACCAGCTCTACAACTTCGGCTCGCTGCACGGCGCGGCGCGGACGGACAGCTATGACATTACCGAGTGGCTTGCCGCGCAACCGTGGAGCAGCGGTGCGATCGGCATGTGGGGTTGCTCGGCAACTGGCGGTAGCCAGCAACGCGCCGCCAGCGAAGCGCCACCTTCATTGCGGGCGATCTTCCCCTTGAGCCCCGGCTTCGATGCATTCGAGTTCGTCCACATGGGCGGCGTGACAACGCCCATCCCCTATGTCCCGCCGAGCCAGGAGCAGCGCGATTCAGCCGCCTCGCCCGTCGATGGGCCCGAAGGCGAGGCGCTGTTGCAGCAGGCTTTCGCGCAGCAGGTGATCGAGCAGGTCGACCTGCAGCTGGGCATCCCCTTCCGTGACAGCGCTTCGAGCGAGCTGGGCATGTGGTGGCACGATAGCAGCTTCTACCCTTACCTCGGCAACATCGAGCAGGCAGGCATTGCGGTCTATGCCGGGGCCAACTGGGATGAGGCGGGCACCAAGGCCAGTGCCCTGCTGATGTTTGGCAATGTTGCCGAAGATCGTCGCAAGCTGATCATCGGCCCGGACCAGCATTGCCGCTGGCCTTCCGAGACGACGGAGGACGGCTTTCCGATCCAGGTCGAGCAGCTGCGCTTCTTCGATTACTGGCTGAAAGGCATCGACAACGGCATCATGGATGAGCCGCCGGTGACCTACTACACCTACAACGCGCCTGCCGGGGAGCAGTGGCGGCAGTCCGAAACATGGCCGTTGGCAGAGGAGGTGCGGACGGTGTTCTACCTCGGCGACGGAGTGATGGGCGCGTCGGCCGCCGATGAAGGCAGCGTCAGCATGTCCATGGCGGGCGAACCGCACGTGTCGCCGGTGATGTTGGTGCCCGATTCCGACGGGCTGACTTTCGACACGGCGCCGCTGGAAAGCGACATGGAAGTGACCGGCTACCCGGTGGTTGATCTGTGGCTCGCGAGCGATTTGACTGACGCGGACGTGACCGCGCAACTACTCGATGTCGCGCCCGATGGTACGACGCGCAGCTACCAGATGGTGGGCCGCCTGCGCGCCTCGCGGCGGGTGCAGGGGCAGGCACCGTACGACAACTTCGGTCTGCCCTATCACACGCAGCTTCAGGCCGATGAAAGCCCGCTGGTTCCCGGCGAGCCGGTGCAGCTGCAGTTTGCGCTGATGCCGATGTCGTACATCTTCCCGGCGGGGCATCGCATTCGGCTCGCGCTCAGCGTGTCCAACCCGGACGAGGAGGGCGGGGAGGCCACCTTCCTGCTGGGTGGCGCGCGCGCCTCGTCGATCACACTGCCACTAATTCCCGGCGCGGACTGATCAGGCAGCTGTCACCCGGATCGGCGCCATCACCGGGCCAAGCTCGGGCATTCCGCTCATGGTGATCTCGCCTGCCGGCTCGATCGCCTTCACCTTCCTGAGCAGTGTCTGCAAGCCGATGTTCATTTGCAGGCGCGCCACCGGCATGCCTACGCAACTATGCGGGCCGAGACCGAACGCGACATGATCCTTGATATTGTGGCGCTTCATCCTGAATTCGTGCGGGTCCTCGAACTTCGTCTCGTCGCGATTGGCGGAGGCGAAGGCGAGGCAGATCGGCTCTTCCGGCTGGATCGTGCGTCCGTGCCATTCGACCGGCTTTCGCGAAGTGCGGGCNNCGAAGCCACGATAGGGGGTGAACAGGCGCAGGAACTCCTCCATCGCATCAGGTGCGAGCGACGGGTCACCATGTAGCTTGGCGTAAAGCTCCGGATTGCGCGAGAGGTAGATCGCCATCGAGCTGAACACCATGGGTGGCGCGGTCAGGCCGATCACCAGCACCTGGCGCACGCATCTGTCTAGCAGGTCGTCGGGAATCTTGCTGCCGTCATCCAGCACGGCTTCCATCAGCGAACTGGTGGGGTCGATTTCGGGATCCCGCGGATTGGCGCGGCGGTCGGCCACGACTTCCTTGGCCATCACGAACATGCCGTCGATCATCTCCATGACCCGGTCCCTGTCGAAATTGACCCAGGCGCGGATGTAGGTGCGGGCGAGCCACCAGAGATGCCTGGTCTGTTCCTCCTTGAGGCCCATCCAGTCGCCGAAAACGAGCGTGGGCAGCCAGCTGCCGACATGCTCCACGAAGTCGCCTTCACCGCGCTCGATAAAGGCATCGATCAGCTCGTTGGAGTGCTTGTGGATCGACGGCACCAGCGAGGTTATGCGCCCCCGGCTGAGTGCGCGCTCCAGCGCCTTGCGATAGGGCGTGTGCTGGGGCGGATCGAAGTGCAGCGGGGGCGTGCGCTTGGTGCTGGAGCTGCTGGGTACGATGTTGCGGACGGAGGTGATGTAGTTGTCGCCATCTTCCAGCATCTCGACCACGTCATCATAGCGCGTGGCGATCCAGAAACCGCCGAAGTCGTTGCTGTGGGCAACGGGGCATTCCTTGCGCAGCCGCTCGAATTCCTGGTGCGGGCTGTCGAAAGTTTCCTTCACGAAGCAATCGTATTCGTGGGCGGCGGGGGGCGTGGCCATGGTCAAATCTCCTGCGAGCCGCCTTAAATGTGAAAACGGTTTCAGGCAAGTCGCAGGCCGACTTCCTCCAATCGCTTCTTCGCCTCTGCCCCGGTTTCCTCGTCAGCCCCTCCAAGCGTAATTGCACGGGCGGCGGGGTCAGTGCACGAGATGCCGCCGGTCTGCAGGCCCGCCAGCAGTTCCGCCGCACAGATCTCTGCTGCACGCTGGCGCAGCCTGTAGCGCTCTACCTTGCCGACAGGAGTGAGCGGCAGCGCGTCGATCGTGATGATGCGCCTGGGTCGCGCGGGCGGTTCGAGGATGGTCTCGGCCAGCAAGTCTTCCAGCCCCGTGAGGTCGCCAGTGCTGGTAGGGACAACGAACAAGACCGGCACGTCGCCGGCATAGGCATCGGGGAATCCGACTGCCACCGCCTCGGCCACGCCGGGATGCTCGTAAGCCGGTTCCTCGATCGTCAGCGGATCGATGTTGTGGCCGCTGCGGATAATCACGTCCTTGGATCGGCCAAGCAGGCACAGCTGTCCTTCCGCGTCGTATTCGCCAAGGTCGCCGCTGCTGATCCATTCGCCCGGCTCGCCCACGCGGCCCTCGGTGGTGCGATAGCCGAGAAACATGTTCGGCCCCCGCATCTTCACCTCGTTCAGCCCTTCGCTTACCGGCTCCAGCACCACTTCCATGCCTGCAGGGGGATAGCCCACGGCATGTTCGCGGAAGGTGCCATCGACCGGTTGCGCGGTGCAGATGCCGGAGAATTCGGTCATGCCGAACACCTGGCTCATCGGCTTGAAAGTGTAGCGTTCCACCCGCTGCACGATCTCCAGCGGCGCGGCGGCACCACCGGTCATCACGCCGCGAATATAGGGCGGGGCGGGGCCGGTCGCAGTGTCGAGCACGGCGGACCAGCTGGTCGGCACCATGGTCGGCACGGTAATCCTGTTTTCGTAGCAAACTTCCCAGATGTTCTCGATCAACGCGGGATCGCGCCCGCCCAGAACGCCACACGAATAGACGGCGCCGCCACGTGACAGTGCGGCCAGGCCGATGCACAATGTGCCGCCGACATGGAAGTGCGGCAGCAGGCTGAGAACACGATCGTCGGCAAGCCAGTTGCAGGCGACGGCGGCCAGTTGCGGCCCCGCCGCCAGCGCCGCCTCGCCTAGCTCGGCGAGCTTGGGACTGCCCGATGTGCCGCCGGTGTGGAACAGCGCGGCGACGCGGCGCGGCTGCGGCTCGCTGACGGGCAAGCCGTCCTTGCGGCTGGCAAGTTCCGACCACGAAAGCCGCGTTATGCCTTCGGGATAGGGCTGGTTACCGTCATTCCCCGTCTCGATCTCGATCACCGTCCTTACCGGCGTATCTTGCGCCAGAGTGGCCAGCAGCTTGTCACGCACCGGCATCACCGGGTCGGGACCATGCACAACCACGGCGGTCGACCGGGCAAGCGTCAATTGCTGCGCCAGCGCCTGCGGCGTGAGCAGCGGGTTGACCGGGAAGGCGCTGGCCACCGTGGCGGCCGCGACAAAGGCGATCAGCGTATCGGGCGTGGTGGGTGAAAGGATGGCGACCGAATCGTCCGGGCCTACACCGGCCTCGCGCAGCTGCGCTGCCAAAACGCGAATTCGGCTTACCAGCTGGGCGAAGGTGACCACGCGCGGATCGGTATCGGCATGGCTGGCCAGATGCACAAGCGCGGGCGTATCGGGACGTTGGGCCGCGACGGCTTCCAGCATGTCGAGCAAGCGCGGACAAAGTGGATCGTCGGGATAAGCCATCGAAAATCTCTTCCTGAATTGCGCGACCGCCCTGCATGCGGTCTTTCCCCAATGGTGAGGCAAAATCGCCATACCGACAAGTATGTTTTGCGAATTGCTCTCGGTTGCATTCGCTCCCTTAGGAACCTATCGGCACTGGGAAATGAGATATACGGCGGAGTCCGGGCGAGTGACCGCCTTTTCTGCTACCGGAGGACAATATGAAGAGCACGCTGCTGGAATCGGTGCGCA
>JABAHR010013082.1_pt2 | contig 14410 bp, 8 predicted proteins | sample 7062101 | NCBI WGS metagenome assembly JABAHR01 (sample SAMN14534553, study PRJNA622989) | marine sediment metagenome | biome: marine biome [ENVO:00000428]; feature: marine pelagic biome [ENVO:01000023]; material: deep marine sediment [ENVO:00002113] | place: India: Gulf of Kutch | collected... | reverse complement strand
AGGGATTTTTGCAAATCCTCCTGTTGCTCTGTCATAAAGGTATAACGCTCTTCCAGTTCCTGATACTCATCGATCGCCATCAGGTTAACTTCGCCGATATCATCAATCCGCTTTTGCAGATACTCTCGTCTTTCTGTTGCCGCGACCTCATCAAATCGGTCATCAAACTTCTCGGCAGTTTCAGCAGAAGAAAGATCAATCCGGTAACGTTCATGAAAAGCCTGCAACATGTGCTCGATCTCCAGCTCCAGTTCCCTGGCCTGCATCTGCTGGGTCGAGAGCTCGTCACGCAGGCTCTGTGCCTGGCTACGCAGCTGTTTAAGGGCCCCTTCGCGCTTTTCGATATCCTGGCGGCTCTCTTCGAAACGCTCGCGCAAGTCCTTAAGGACTTCCTCTTGTTCAAGGCGTTTTCGATAGAGGACCTCCATCTCGACTTTCAGCTCTTCTGCTTCTTTACGTAAAGCCGCCTGCGTTTCAACGGCTTCAACAGCATCCTGCTTGAGCGCCTCCTGACGCTGGCGCAGCTCTTCTCGCAAATCATCCAGGCGTTCCAGGCCGAGACGGTTGCTTTCTTCCCGTTCGCGTAAGCTTGCCATTGCCACCTTTAACGCAGTGACATCCTGGCGGGCTTCATTCGATTTTTCCCGCAAAGTCTGCAGTTCTTCCTGCAAACGTGCTACCAACGCTTCAAGCTCGCGCTTTTCCCCTTCGCCACTCGCGTGGGAATTGCTCGATGTTTTCAGGGTCTGCTGGAGTCGCTCCTGCTCTTCATGAAGCTGGCTTTCCTCCAGACTCAGCACCTCGATCCGCTCCTGAAGACGGATGTCCTCCTGCTGCATACCGTCAAGATCTTTGCGGTTGTCGATGACCCGTAATTCTTGCTGATGCAGATCCTGCTCCGCCTGTCGCAGAGAAGCCTCTGTAGCAATATTCTCTTCGCGAAATTTTTCACGTTTTTGGTTAAGCTTGGCGACTTCAGATGCAAGCGACTTCACCTGTTTTTTCAGGTCTTTCATCTCCCGCTTCTTATGTAAGAGACCCTGATCAAGGGCCTGACGCCCACCACCGGTCACTTCGCCACGATAGCTGAGCAAACTTCCCTCTTCTGTCGCCAGGGTGACACCAAAGGGCAGCTGCTGATCAAAATATTCAGCCAGGTCATCGACAAGAAAGGCACCCGCCAGCAGGCGAGCCGTCGTGTTTTCAAATCCCTGGCGAGCTTTCAAAAAAGTCAGCAATGGCTTACCGCCTGAAACAGTTGGCGCATCGGCAAGTGGAGCCTCAGGCAGCAGGAAAGTGCAACGACCTTCATTATCTCTGAGAAAACTTAAGGCATCTTTGACGTTATCGAGATGCTCAGGGAGAAGCGCCTGGACCCGTTCTCCGAGCACGGCCTCTATAGCAGCCTCATACCGGGGGGGGACATCGAGGATATCTGCAACCAGACCCTTCATGCGGGATTTGTACTTGGCGTCTGAAAGCAGAGTTTTTACCCCGCGCGCATATCCCTCGAGGTTGTGCTCCAGTTGCTCAAGCGACTCAAGGCGTGAACGTTGACGGCTGTGCTCCTCACGACGCTGCAACAGCTCATTTTCAACCTGCTCCATCTGCTCTTTAAGGCTTTTCTGGCGCTCATGCAGCTGTTGACTCTGATCAACCAGTCCCTCACGGTTTTTCTCGATGGTTTCCAGTGTCAAACTGAGCTGCCCGCTACTGTCTTTAAGCTTTTCAAGTTGTGCGGTCACCGCGATGACTTCCTGATGATTGCGCTCAAGCAGATCTGCCAGAACAGCAAGACGTCGATTGGCCTCCTCCTGTTGGCTGCTCATGCGCGTGAGCTCAGCCAGCAGCTGGTACAATTTCTGGCGGGCCTGCTCAAGTTGCAAGCTCATGCTGTTTTCCTGCTCCATGAGATCCTGCAGGACGCCCTCACTGTCACGCAGCCTGGACTCTTCCTCAACAAACGATTTTGACTGTTCTTCCTGAGCCTGGCGTAAAGAGGCTTCCTCTTCATCTGCGGTCACATGGCGACGGTCAATCGCCGCCGATTCGGCCTTGATTCTTTCCTGGTGGCGATCCAGGGACTCGACTTCCTTACTGCCGAATTCGAGTCGACTTTCAATGCGCTGTATTTCACCGGTAATATGGAAAACACTTTCCTGTCCCCGGGTTGCTTCCTTGTCTCGCTCTGCATGCTGCAGCCTTGCCTGCTCCAGTTCCAGCTCTGCCTGTTCGAGTTGTCTGGTTACGACATCAACCTGACTGGTCTGATTGTTTGCAGTACTGCCAACCTGGTCTGCCTGCCCCTTTAATGCCGCGTATTGACGAAGGCCAAACTGTAACTCCAATCCTCGCAGCTCTTCACGGAATTCCCGGAAACGTTTGGCCCGCGAAGCCTGTCTCTTCAAGCTGTTCATCTGCCGCCTGACTTCACTGACAATGTCGCTTAAGCGCAGCAAATTCTGGCGCGTGGCTTCGATCTTGCGGAGTGCGGTTTTTTTGCGTGCCTTGAATTTGGTCACCCCGGCAGCCTCTTCAATCAATGAACGACGATCTTCCGGCTTAGCGTTGATAATCATGCCTATCTTGCCTTGCTCTATGATTGAATAAGCGCGGGTACCAACTCCTGTGTCCATGAAAAGTTCAGTGATATCCAGCAGACGGCAGGGGGTTTTGTTGAGCAGGTACTCGCTGTCGCCATTGCGGTAGAGTCTTCTGGAAATCTGGATTTCGGCATACTCGCGGAAAGCCGCCGGTGCCAAGCCGCTGGAGTTGTCCATGATAAGGTTGACCTCTGCCATGCCGAGTGGTTTGCGATTTTCGCTGCCGCCGAAAATCACATCTTCCATCAGCTTGCCACGCAGGTTGCGTGCACTCTGTTCGCCCATGACCCAGCGGATCGCATCGACGACGTTGCTTTTCCCACAACCGTTAGGTCCAACGATCGAGGTGATGCCATCATCGAAGTCAAGAACAGTACGGTCGACAAAGGACTTAAAGCCAGTAATTTCAATACGTTTTATTTTCATGGGGGACAGAATAGGCCTCAGCGGCTAATCGCCGTGATTCTCTGCTTAAGTAGCCGGTGATGTTAGCAAGCTATAGCACCGCTGTAAAGCAGATTTAATGCATAATGAGGGGGTTTTTTCAAAGAGAACTTGCCCGCCGCCTAACGAGTCGTTATCTTGTCCTCATTATCATGATTGAATGGTCTATCAACATCCGTGAAGACGGCATGAATCTGCTTGACTCCCTGGTCCTGAGAGTTCCTTCGGCGCCACGCGGGTTTTTGCGTCAATTATGCAAAAAAAAGCGGATAATACTTGATGATCAGATCGCATCCGCAGAGATGATTGTGCGCTGTGGCGAAACGATCAAGATCAGGGAATCACAACGGGTTCTTGAAATACTCAGCAGCAGCCCGATTCAACCCGAGCAAATCCTCTATGAAGACACACAATGCATGGTGATCAACAAACCTGCAGGGCTGGCAATCCACAGGGCTAAAGGACACGATGACAACCTGCTGTTCAGGGTGCAGGACTTACAGTCTTTGCGCAAAGAGCATTTTCAGATTGCCCTGATAAACAGGCTTGATAAAGGCACGTCCGGAATCGTACTGATCGGCAAGGGCAAGGAATCAATCCGCCAGCTTGGCAAGCTTATTATGTCCGGCGCGATGACCAAGCGTTACCTGGCGCTGGTCCATAACAGAACACCACATCATGGACGCCTGGATTTACCGGTCAGCGCAAAAGGGCGTATCAAAAACGCTCTGACCAGATATCAACAGGTTGAAGCGACTGAGGAGCATTGTTTACTGATGCTGGAACTGGAAACAGGCAGGCAACATCAGATTCGCCAACAGCTGGCTGCCGTTAACCATCCTATTGTTGGCGACAAACGCTACAGCACCCGACTATCCTGCGGTGCTGAGCGCACCATGCTTCACTCGTTTCAGTTGATATTTACCAACCCGGCAACTGACCAGGAGGTTAATGTAACCTGTCCACCGACAGATGACTTTTTCTCTCTGGCTTACAGGCTGGGGCTTGCGCTGCCGCCCTGCAGCGGCAGTAGGCATAAAAGTTAGTGCCAAATGTCCGTAAATACAGGTATAATAACTGAACACAAAGTCCGTTAATCGGCAACCAACAGATAAACTCAGGGATATGCCCGAGACAAGACATCAGGAAAGACGCCTTCTCCATAAACAAGCAGCAGTTAAAACTGTTGCTTTTTATGCGATGATTGCCTGCGTGTGGATCTATTTTTCCGACACCGTCCTGGCAATCTTCATCAGTGACCCGCAGCTACTGACCAAAGCCCAGACGATCAAAGGTATCGTTTATGTCGCAGTCACAGCCCTGCTGCTTTATCTTTATCTCAGTCATTGCCTGCAATCTTTAAGAAACAAGGAAGAAGAGATTGAATGGGAGAGAGAGCGTGCCCAGGAAGATGCAAAGGAACGCCTGAACCAGCTCAGCACTCTTTTCGACTCCATGAGTGCCATTGTCTACGTCGCAGACATGGAGAATTATGATCTCCTTTATGTGAATCGATATGCGGCTGAGCATTTTGGCAAAGAGTGGGAAAGCAAAAAATGCTATCACTACTTGCAGGCCGGCACAGATGCCCCGTGCGAGTTTTGCACCAATCCCCAGCTGGTCAGCAAAGGGGAAACGGGTGAACCTGTTGTGTGGGAATTCCTCAACACCAAGAACAATCGCTGGTACAACTGCTTTGACAAAGCTATCCGGTGGACCGACGGACGCCTGGCAAGACTTGAAATCGCCTTCGATATTACTGAGCGCAAGGAACTTGAGAAACTCAAAGACGACCTTCTTTCGTCAATGAGCCACGAGATGAGGACCCCTCTGACAGCGATCAGCGGCTTTGCCGAACTTTTGGTTAATGATTCCGACCTTCCCGAACACTACCGCAATCAGGTTGAAATAATATTCCGTGAGGCGGAAAAACTGACCGACCTCGTCAACAGGTTTTTGGATGTGCGCCGTCTGAAAATTGACCGCTCCAGGGTCAATTACAAAAATCTGCGCGTCTGCGAATTACTGACCAAGGCAAAAGAAACATCTCTGAATTGTTCTTCCGCTCACAAGATTGAGATTGAGTGTCCGGAAAACATCGAGGTCTTAGGTAACCGCAAGGAACTGGTACAGGTCTTCAAGCAGCTTTTTGAGAATGCTTGCCTGTACTCTCCGGAGGGTGGCGATATATCCGCTAGCGTCTCACAGGATGAGGAACAGACTGTTATCAGCGTTGAAGACCATGGCATCGGCATCCCGGAGCATGAACTAAAATCCATCTTTGAGCCTTTTCACCGTCTTGACACCGGGGACACACGCTCCACGGGAGGAGTTGGCCTCGGGTTGAGTGTGACCAGGGAAATCGTTTCACTACATGGCGGAAAAATTGAAGTAAGAAGCACTGAAGGCCTTGGCAGCACGTTTAACGTGACTCTCCCGACAACAACCCTGAAAACTACTGACGAAAGTTCATGACAGATCAGAATCACACCCAGGTGTCAAAAAGTAACCGTATATATCTTTTCTGCTTTTTAACAGTGATTCTACTCATTGGCGCCTGGATTGCGTACTTTATCATCAGTTTCGACCTGAATGATTACCGGAGGCATGCCGAACAAAGGCTCGCATCAATTCTTTCTCTGCCTGTTGCTATTGGTGAGATGGAATATAAATTTCACGGCAGCAGACTGGCCCTTGAGATTACCGGCATTCAGATAGGAGATAAAAACACACCTGCAGAGATAAATGCTCCGAAGCTCCTGGTCGATCTGCAGTGGAGTGGTTTATTGCAAAGAGACTTTCGATTCGGCACGATCTCACTGTTAAGGCCATATATCCGGCTGAGCAGGGTAATGACAGGCACAACAACGGCTGAAGAGAACTCGAAAGCCCCGCCTCCGATCCTGTTCGACCGGGCCTTGCTGCACAATTTAAGCATTGGAGCCCTCGAAATCAGCGAAGGAACCTTGAATCTTGATTTAGTCTCTCAGAGGCAGCAGAAAATTACGATTGAATTTAATAATATTCAGGGCGAGGTTAACAATCTGCACCGGGACAGGCGATCAACCGTTGCCCTAGAGGGAAACCTGATTTTACCTGAACAAAAGCAACCAACACAGCTAAGGCTACAGGGGAATGCCTCACTCAATATTGATGATGAAATAAAAGGACTAACACCGACATTCAACCTTGATCTGGCATGTAAATCGCTCGACCTCGACGCAATCGGAGCATCATTTATCAACCTTCAGGAAGGAACATCACTGTCCGGAAAAACCGACGTCGATATAATTTTCAAGAGCAGCCAGCAAGGCTATACCAACTTCCAGGCCAAGTTAAACTCAGAAAATCTCGGCATCACTCCGAACAGTTTATACAGCTCTCCAATTCAATTGAATAACTTACTGGCCAGCGGCCAGTACGAATTTGACAATGACAAGCACAAAATAAAGAACCTGTCCCTGCAAGTTGACAAATCTCGTCTTTCCGGACAGATAGAATGGGCCAAGAGCGGTGCGCCATTCAGGCTTACTGCATCATTGGTCAACAGCAAACTCACAATCGCCCAAATCAAGCGATGGCTACCTGACCTTGAGGGGCCATGGGCAACAGTAGATGACAATCTGGACGACCAGGGAACAGCCCTGATACAAACAGCGGATTTCAACTATTCTACTGATTCAGAATCGCAAGATAAGTTACATATACAGCAGTTGACAGGTGAACTCCAAGACTTGTCCTGGACTTTTCCAAGAGCACCAAAAGTAACCATCGCCTTCATGCCTTTTTCTTTCCTTGAAAACAACTGGCAGCTTAAAGAAAGCTCTGTAACAGTGGGCTCCATGGAAGTTGTTGCCAGCGGCCGGGGAGACTACGCTGCCGGACTTTTAAATGTTGCATCACTCGATTTCAGTGGCAACATGATGCCTCAAAACTTGATTAACGAGTGGTACTTCCCGAAGAGCGCCTTGACCAGCGACGGGGACATGACAATCCATGGACACATCGAAGGGCCGCAGGACAAACTTGCAATAGACCTGCAGGCAGATCTGTCAAATCTGAGCCTCAACCACCCTGCAGGATTAATATTGTCTCCCGACAGAGAAGACAAGCTCGCCATACACGCAACCGTAGCACCAGACAAAATAAGCCTGGACCACGGTTCGATAAAGTGGTCTGCAGCAAGAGGTCACATGAGTGGTCATTATTTGACTGGACATCCTGACAGTCTGGAAATTGACGCATTCCTTTCAATAAACAACCTGGCCAGGGTCGCAGAAAGCCTCCCCATACTTGAAAAGCTGGAGCTCAACGGCCAGGCAGAGCTGAACATTCTCCAGAGAGGAGCTCCTCAAGAAAACCGCCCGGAGATGACCCTCACTCTGCGTGATGCCGGCATGAAAGCCACCCGATATATTGCCGACCTGAAAAACATTAACGGCCGGATAACCGTTGAACCAGAGGGTTTGCTGGCGACTGACCTGCAAGTGCAACTGGGTGAGTCCTTATTGACTGTCGATGCAAAGCTCATTGATTTTACTGATCCCCAGCTGAGTCTAGATGTAAGGGGGCCATCCGTAAGGGCCCAGGATCTTGTTTTTTACTCACCGACTGCAACACTCAAGGACATTGATGGCCACCTGGAAATAAACCGCAAGGGGCTCACTTTTTCACCGGTCAACGTCCGGCTCGACGGCGGCACTGACGCTTCAGTCAGGGGCACCATCGAATTTACGCGACCTTACCCGGTCAACCTCGAGGTAACCTCGCAGTATGCCCTTATTAGCGAAGTGATCGGTCTTTGGGCAGGCCGCAAAGAAAAGGCAGAAGACACCAGACAGGAGCAGTCCGGCACTAAAAGACAACGGCATCAGACACCGATCATGATTACAGCCGAAGTGAAAAAGGGCGATCTCTACGGCATGAAATTCAACAATGCCTCCGGTGTTATCAAGCCATCACGCAAGCGTTTGACAATTCATCCCCTGGATTTCTCGATTGGCGAAGGGTACTGTAACGCCCAGGTGATAACTGAGTTTCAACCTGCGGGGCCCCCTGTCTTGAGACTTTCAGGACACGCCGAAAATGTTGATGCGTTAGAAGTTTACCGGGAGCTACTCAACCAGAAAAGTATTGTCAGGGGGAAACTGAGGGGGGACTTTTATCTGCATGGAGAGCTCGGCAGTAATTACCTGCCGTCTTCTTATGGAAGATTCAACATTCAGGTTCGTGACGGCGTATTGCATCAGTTCCCCATCCTGAGCAAGGTTTTCTCACTGCTGAACGTTTCCCAGATTTTCGCTCTTCGGCTGCCAGACATGGATTCAAAAGGGATGCCTTTCAACAGCCTGACCGCTAATTTGCGCCTTGACGAGGGAATTTTAAGCAGCGACGACCTGGCAATCAAGAGTGAAGCCATGAACCAATCCTACTATGGTCAACTTGATTTGGTTAGCAAAGAAATTGACCTGAGCATGGCAATACATCCTCTCGGCACAGTTGACAAGGTCGTTTCCCGCATCCCGATCGCCGGCTGGCTTTTGACAGGCGAGGACAAAGCCTTGCTCACTGCACATTTCAAGGTGACGGGAAAAACAGATTCCGTCTCCGTCCAACCCATACCCCTGGATACTCTCTCGGAATCGACAATAGGGTTACTAAAAAGAACGCTGGGACTCCCTTTTAAGTTGGTTGATGATCCACAAATCCTTTGGGGAGGGCAAAGCAAACCGACTTCAGAGGAGAAGGAATAACTTTCTCGCACGATCAAGCCCTGCAAGTACCAACATGCACAGCCGCTATCCCGCCGGTTAAATCATAAACCTGGACATTCTCAAAACCGGCATCCTCCATCATACTGCTGAAGGTTTCGCGGTCTGGAAATTCAAGAACTGAATCCGGCAGGTATTGATAGGCACTCTTTTGAGAGAACAGGCCGCCCAGCCAGGGCAGAACACGTAAAAAATAAAACAAATAAATGGCCCTGAAAATGCTGTTACGTGGTGTAGCGAACTCCAGGATGACAGCACGCCCTCCCGGCTTCAGGACTCTGGCCATCTCTTCAAGGCCTGCCTGTCTGTCAACAACATTGCGGATACCAAAAGCGATGGTAACACCATCAAAGATATTGCTCGGATGTGGCATTGACTCACAAGCTGCGTTGACCAGCAAGATCCTCTGATGATATGAAGAGTCGGCAATTTTATCACTTCCCAGAACCAGCATCCCCTGGGTGAAGTCAGACCCAACTATCGTGACAGACCCGTCAGTCTGTCGGCCTATTTCCAGTGCGACATCTCCGGTTCCGGTTGCTATGTCGAGAACCTTCCCTCCCTCAGGAATTGCCAACTGACGAACGGCAAAACGACGCCAGCGCCGATCAATTCCAAAAGACAGCAATCGATTGAGCAGATCATAACGCGGTGCAATCCGGTCAAACATATCCCGGATACCACGGCCTTTTTCAGTCAGCTTGGTCATCTCACCAACACCTGTTTACAGAAAATTTCGGTTTTGTATCATGCAGGCTGTGTCTCTGTCAGTAAAAATGTCGTCGAATCACTGTTCGATGCTCCTATGCAACAAATTTACTTCTCTACAGGAAACACCTTTTGGGTCAACCTGCCTGAGGGGGTTCGGGAGACGTGTATGATATCAGAAAGGCGCGCGGGAGAAATGCCTCTTGGTTGCATCCTGCAACTTTGATACGGCCTGAAATGATTCCTTGAGCAGATCCTGCTCCGTTTTGCTGAGTGCGTATGGATCAAGAAAATGTGAGGGCTCCTGCCCTGACTCGATCATGCTGATTTCATGTCTTAGCCGCAAAAATGTCAACGCCTCAAATGCAGCCCTTATATGCTCAGCAGTCTCCACGGCGAAAACATTCTGCGAGACAAGCGCCTGCAAACGTTCCATGGTTGAAATGGCATGTATCCCGCGTTCAAGAGCAAACATCCTGACACAGTCAACGATATAAACACAGCCGCCATATTTAACAGAGAGTTGATTGGCGTGCCCTCCTTCTTTTTCTACCGAGAAGCGGCCCAGCAACCCTAATGGAACCTTGTAACGCAGATCCAGAGTCATCATGTGGTAAAGGAAGCCCTGATGTGCTTTGATCCCTTTTGCCACCATGTCACGCAGGTCATGGGCTAACTCGACATCTCCCACCAACGGTAAAAAATCAAAAAAGATTGAAGAATTGCGGACATGAGTCGGCTCAGGGTCGAGAAGCCAGCTATTAATTCGCTCCTGCCAGTCCTGCAACCGCCCGCGCCACTCCGGGTTGCGCGCCATGACGTCGCCTTCACAAAGCGGATAACCAATCTGGTCAAGAGCCTCGTTAAGCCTCTCACTGAATGGCTGGAAAAAGGCATCGATCTCAACCTGCTGTTCCTCTGGATAATCCTCGAAGATAAAACCGTTGTCCTGGTCCGGGTGCAGCAGCATCTCGCGGCGACCGGCACTCCCCATGATCAGGAAGCAGTGTCTTACATCAGGCAGTGTTTTGCCTTCTTTGGTCATCTCGTCAAGGCATATCTGATAGGCGCGCTTGATGATCGCATGATGGAGATGGCTCAGAATCTCCATCACCTCCGGGGTACTGCGTGTTTCTGACAGAAGTGCACGGGCTACACGCACTGTTTCTTTGTGAATAGAGCCCAACCCTTGGATACTCTGTTCGTCCCTGATATTTCCCAGCAACAGAAGTGCTTTTTGAGAGCGATAACGCATCAGGTCGCGAGGCGTAACAACGCCAACCAGTTGTCCACGATCAACCACAGGGAGATGGTTCAGACCGTGGCTGGTCATGTATGCCATGGCTTCATACATATACGTCTCAGGCTTCATCGTCAGTGGACCAACTCTCATGACATCTCGAGCTTTTAGCGAGCCCGCATCAACATTATTGGGAGCCAGCACCTTGGCGACGAGATCACTTCCGGCAATGATGCCGACCGGTTCTACAGCCTCATTGATCACCACGAGAAAGCTTATGCCATGCTCTGTCAGACGACGTGCTACGGCATTAACCGAGGTATCGGGAGTGCAAGTCACGACAGGTGCCGTCATGATTTCCGATAGCCTTTTTTTGAAAGGGTAGGCCTCCATCTGCATCAACGCAGATCCGGAATGCTCGGAGACGATTTCGGAATACAGCTTGCGAACACGCGACAAAACATTCTTGGTAAAGAAGCTGCTCAACTGCGGAAAATCATTTTGCAGCCGCTTCAAAATTTCAGCCGGGATAAGATAACAGACTGTGGGTTTTACCGTCTTTGCTCCCCCCGCGTATGGTTCACCGGTAAAAACAGGAGTCCCGCCGAACATCTGACCTTCATTGCGGTAATCAACAACCATATCGATACCACCCGGGGAGATCAAAGTAATGGTGACCAAACCTTCCTTGATGACATAAAGGTACTCTGTTGGCGGGTCATTCTGCTGGAAAATATAATGATTGGCGGGGTATTTTTTCTCAATGGCAGCTTCTCGAAGTTCCTCGAAAACAGACTCGGGAAGCTGATTAAAAGGTTCTGTTTCACGAAGATGCTTGATCAGCGGCATAAGGAGAGCACTCGATTACGGACAAAAAACTAAAAGACGCTTAACATTCGGAGATTAAATTATCACCAATCGCACAAACGGGCAATAACTTAAGCACACTAAAGTTTCGCAGAAAAACGATCCCCTGGAATCATGCCTTTTGCAAACTATGATGTCAGATCTGATTATGTCAGGTTGCGAGGAATGTATGGGGAATGCCAACCCAGCTTTGAAGAAATAATGCCACAGGTATCGAGTAAGGAGGTAAGAACCTGTTCCTGGATGACCTCTTTTGCAAGCCTGAATTCGGGGCCGACGACGACAACGGCTCCGTGCAGTTTGCCTCCGCTACCGAATAACGGTGCAGCAACACTTGTGATCCCTTCACCCAAGGCTCCATTATCTAGCGTATAACCCTGTCCACGAATCGCAACATAGTACTTGGAATCTAGCGGTTCATTCCCTACAGATTGTTTTTCCTTAGCATGGTTGAATGCCAAAAGGACCTGACCGGCTGCGGTAGATTCAAGAGGATAACGCTTACCAACAAGGGAGACTATTTTGACCTTCTGAGTCGTGTCGACCATATCCAAGAAAAGGACCTCTTTGCGTCGCCGAACCGCAACATAAACCGCCTCATTACAACCGCGCGCGAGGCGCTCAACAACAGGGCGAGCGTGCCTCAACAACCCCATACGTGAGAGAAACTTTTGCCCTATTTCATAAGCAGAGAGCCCCAGCCTGTATTTTCCGGATTGCTCCTCACGCTCGACATAACCACGGTTTTCAAAGGTAGCCAACAAACGAAAAACACTTGTCTTGTTCATAGCGAGCTTTTCGCTCAACTGACTAATACGCACATCATCATCAATTTCACTTAATGCCTCTAAAACATCAAGGGCGTTTTCTACTGCTTGTATTGAATAGGATTCCTTATCTCTGGAGGACATCAAATTACTCCTTGTGGAATCAGAAAAGCATTACAGAGAGATATTTCGAACAAAATAATACGCTGTTTTATTATTGTCAACAGTTTGTCTCAGAAACGCAAAAAACAGCAAAGATTAGTGAGTGTAAAAAATCCCACTTAAGGTCACAGACAACACTTAAAAAACTTGATTATTTGCTAATTACAGGTAGTTATGATTGTTTGCAGAAAATTAAAGAAGTGCCTAAAAATACTGTTCTAAAATAACAGAAAAAACTTCAAAAAGCTAAACCTTGCGACTTAATAATTGCCTAATGATCGGTTGATCTGCAGGCAAAATCTCAAACTCAGGCAACTCTTCCGGGCAAGCCCAGCAATGCTCGGCAACCTCCAGATTGCGAATTGTCCCTTTAGCAATAGTGCAAAGATAAGCAAGTATTAAAACAGCGCCCCAATCGTAACAGTGATAAACAACATCAAAGATACCCTCAACCTTGGCCAGGACATCCAACTCTTCATGTATTTCACGAGTCAACGCCTCTTGAGGACTCTCTCCAGGATCTACTTTCCCGCCAGGAAACTCCCAAAAGCCAGGATACTTTTTATCCGCAGGCCGCTTGGTAATTAGAACTTTACCATTCTCTATAATGACCGCCGCAGTCACCAGCAAGGGATGATCCGGCTTGCTCTTTTCTAATTTCATATTCATTTTCACAAGATAGCAAAACGCATCACACAAAGCTATGACAGAAAGAACAACCCTTCTTTGAACACGGTGTCTCATTGTCTTGTCGACAGACGACGAACATGATAATTTGTTGTGATTTTTTACCATACTAAACTTGAACAGAGGAGAATTCCGTGGCTGTCCATGAAATCAAGCACCCCCTTGTTAAACACAAACTCGGTCTGATGCGCAAAGAAGATATCAGCACCAAGGATTTTCGTGACCTGGCTTCAGAGGTTGCGCGCCTGCTTACCTACGAAGCGACCAGCGACCTTGAGATGGAAAAGGAAACCGTCACAGGGTGGGCCGGCAATGTTGAAGTCGACACAATTAAAGGCAAGAAAATTACAGTTGTACCTATTTTAAGGGCCGGGCTGGGCATGATGAATGGTGTCCTTGACCTCATTCCCAGTGCACGTGTGAGCGTTGTCGGGCTATACCGAAACGAGGAAACCCTGAAACCCGTTGCATACTTCCAGAAATTCACGAAACAGATCGAAGATCGTACCGCAATGATTCTTGATCCGATGCTGGCAACCGGGGGCAGCCTGATTGCAGCAATTGACATGCTCAAGGAAGCCGGTTGTAAAAAGATCAAGGGACTGTTTTTGGTCGCAGCACCTGAGGGCATCGCAGCCCTGGAAAAAAAACACCCAGATGTTGATATTTATGTTGCAGCCATAGATGAAAAGCTTAATGAGATCGGCTATATTCTGCCTGGTCTCGGAGATGCCGGCGACAAAATTTTCGGCACTAAATAGGTCTACGTCCGGCATCCCCAGCAAACAACTTTACCCCAGGAGGAACCTCAATGTCTGGCAAACCGCAGAAAAGCAACTTCAACTTCAACCCGAAAGAAATGGTCATCGGCGCGCAAATGCTCTTTGTGGCCTTTGGTGCTCTGGTCCTGGTCCCTCTACTAACGGGGCTTAATGCCAATGTCGCCCTCTTCACAGCAGGTGCCGGCACCCTGCTTTTTCAAATTGTCACGCGCAGAAAAGTTCCCGTATTTCTTGCCTCAAGCTTTGCTTTCATTGCACCAATTATCTATGGTGTCCAGCAATGGGGAATTCCCGGAACTATGTGTGGCCTGGCCGCCGCCGGGATCCTCTATGTCATAATCAGTTTTGCCATTCGCATCTTTGGCTCTGACATTCTTCA
>JABAHR010002469.1_pt12 | contig 14424 bp, 9 predicted proteins | sample 7062101 | NCBI WGS metagenome assembly JABAHR01 (sample SAMN14534553, study PRJNA622989) | marine sediment metagenome | biome: marine biome [ENVO:00000428]; feature: marine pelagic biome [ENVO:01000023]; material: deep marine sediment [ENVO:00002113] | place: India: Gulf of Kutch | collected... | reverse complement strand
TCCGCAGATTGGATGTTGGAGAATAACCCCCCAGGAGGTAAAAATGTCTGAAAAAAAAGCAGCAGAATCAGAGCCCAATCCGTCTGAAGTGGAAGAAACGGCCGGCTCAAATCCGGCAGCGGAACCAGAACCCGAGCACCTGCGGGAATCCCCGGATTGGTGGCGCTGCCACCGCATCGGCCCCGTCAGCGGCCGGTATGAAGGCGGGATGACCTCCCCCCATTACGGCAGGTACAGCCTGGACCTGAGGGTGGATGTCGATCCCCGCTATGCCAACTCCCCGGTATTGAACGTGATCAGTGCGGATGTTTACCGCACTTTTTCTTTCAGGTGGTTTGGAAAAGAATATTCCTGGAAAGTGTATCAGGAATCATGGATCATGGAAGACCTTACCGTGGACTGGCACCGCTGCCATGTGGAAATCAACGGCGATGTGCGCTACTGGAAAAGCACACACCCGGCCACCACTGCGTCGGTGACTGTCCCGTGGGGATCGTTCAAGGCGGCCGGTCCGGCAACGGTCACCCTCTCTACCAATACGGATCAAGATCAGTTCTTTGAATGCGCCCGCAAATCGGATGCGTTTAGAGAAATCACCTTAGAGGTTGATATCTGCGATTCGGTCAAAGCAGAGCCCACCATGCCCAGCTATGATACGCACCTGCACCTGCACCGTCCCAGCGGCCTGCTCCAACGCACCCTGGATATCCGGGAATCTTACCTGGAAGCCGGCATTGACCTGGAGATCAACCCCACCCATACCATCATCGACGACAGCGCCGCAGAATTTGATACCTGGTCTGCGGATGAACTGCACGATGCGATGGAACAGCATTTCAGCAAATTTAAGGAGGCCTGGCCAAAGTGGCATATGTGGTGCATCTTGGCCGGGACATATGACTCTCCGAGCGTGGGCGGGATCATGTTTGATGCCAAAGCGATCTACGGCGGGGCCGGTGAGGCCCCTGACCGCCAGGGATGCGCGGTATTCCGCAACCATGGCTGGTTCAATCAGCTGGTCGAAAACCCCCGCACCCAGGCAGAAGCGGCTGCAATGCGCAAACTGCTCTACACCTACGTCCACGAAATCGGCCATGCCTTCAACTTCCTACACTCCTGGGATAAGGGCAGGCCGGACTCCCTGTCGTGGATGAACTATGACTGGAAGTACGACAAGCGCAACGGGTCGAGCGAGTTTTGGAAGAACTTCGAGTTCCGCTTCGATGACGAAGAGCTGATCCATATCCGCCATGGAAACCGGGCGGCGGTCATCATGGGCGGCGACGATTGGGCGTCCGGCGGGCATATTGAGCTGACCAGCGATGTCTTTGCGGAAGCGGAAGGCCACCTGCCAATCGAACTCCTCGTGCGCTCCCAGGGGTACTTCGATTTCATGCAGCCCGTGATGCTGGAGTTCCGCCTGCGCAACCTGAGCGATCTTTCCCTGGAACTCGATACGCGCCTTAACCCCGAATTTGGCAACGTGGTGGTTTACATCCAAAAGCCCAGCGGGATCATCATGCAGTACGATCCCATCCTGTGCAAGGTGGCCACCCCCGAGACCAACGAGCTGAAACGGCTGCAGAAGAACAAACGCAACAAAGGAGAAGACCGGCTCAGCGAGAATGTCTTTGTCAGCTTTGGGGTGGACGGATATTACTTCGATGATCCGGGTGAGTACCTGATCAAAGCCATCTATCACGGCGGCGGAGATGTCCTCATCCCTTCCAACGTGCACCGCCTGCGCATCGGAAGGCCTTTCGAACGCGAAGAAGAACGCCTCGCCCAGGATTATTTCAACTATTCCACTGGGATGACGCTCTACCTGAATGGCTCCAGCTCTCCATACCTGGACAGCGGGATGAACACCCTGCAGGAAATCGTGGAAAAATTCCCCGAGAGCCGGCTCGCCGCCCAGACAAAACTGACGCTGGCCAAGAACCTCCAGCGCGACTTCTACCGCATTGAAGAAGACAAACAGGAACTCAAGCTGTACCGGAAAGCCGATCCGGATAGGGTGCTGAATCTGACCAAGGACACCCTGGCGCAGCACCAGAAAAATGAAGAGACCCTGACCAACCTGGAATATCACGAGGTACGGCGCGTGCGGGCAGACACCCTGGCCGCCATCGGAGAAGTTACCGAAGCCAAGAAAGAGCTGACACAAACTGTCGAGTACCTCAAAGGGAAAGGCGTCAATCAGCCGGTTTTGGAAGAGATCACCGATTACGCTGATGATCTGGAAAAAGGAAGATTAAAACCGAAATAAGTTCCATTTTGGGATTGCTTCAGGTTGGTTTTATGGCAAATATTATTTCAACGCGCATACCGCTGATTCACAATGGGGCAACCAGAAATGGATTTCTCTATATTTAACTGCATGGAAACTGCCAGCTGCTAGCTGCAGTAGGAGTCTAAAAAATGGAAACAAAACATCTCTATCAGCGGCGGGCGCCTATTGAGATTGAACCCGGGGAGTTCCGCAAACTCGGCCACCAGGTGGTTGATCAACTCGCTGATTTCCTCGAAAATTTACCTCAACTGCCGGTGACTGCCGGAGAAGCGCCCAACGAAATCCGGAACGCCCTCGGGCAAGGATCGCTGCCGGTTGAGGGGACCGATCCCGAAACCCTGTTAAAGGAAACCATCGATTTGCTCGTCGAGCATTCTTTGTTCAATGGGCATCCACGTTTCTGGGGGTACATCACCTCTCCCGCCGCGCCGATCGGGGCATTGGGGGACCTGATCGCCGCCATGATCAATGCCAACGTCGGGGCCTGGCTGCTTTCACCGATGGCCTCGGAACTTGAGGCGCAAACTGTCCAATGGATCGCGGAATTGATGGAGTATCCCCCGGATTGCGGCGGGCTGCTGGTCAGCGGGGGAAACGTGGCTAATTTTGTTGGCTTTATGTGTGCACGGAATTCAAAAGCGCCCTGGGATATCCGGAAAAAGGGACTCGCCCACAGAAAAAATAAGGGGTTGATTGTTTATTGTTCCGCTGAAACGCATACCTGGATCGAAAAATCTGTTGACCAGTACGGGTTAGGCAAGGACGCCCTTCGCTGGATCCAAACCGACGAACAATTAAAAATGGATATCCGGGCGTTAAGGGAGCAAATCACAGCAGACCGACAAGCCGGGCACCTGCCCTTGATGGTGGTTGGAACCGCGGGTTCCACGGGGGTGGGCGTGATCGATCCCCTCTTTGAGATTGCTGAAGTGTGCCGGGAGTTTGATTTATGGTTCCATGTGGATGCCGCCTACGGGGGCTGTGCGGCCTGTTTACCCGATGCCCCGCATGATTTATACGGCCTGAGGGAAGCAGATTCGGTTGCCGTTGATCCGCATAAATGGCTCTATACGCCCCTTGAAGCCGGGTGTGTGCTGGTGCGCGATCCAGATATCCTCAGGGATACCTTCAGCCACCACCCCCCCTCCTATTATAAATTCGACCAGCACTCGCAAGAACTGCCCACCAATTATTACAATCTCGGCCCGCAAAACTCGCGCGGGTTCCGGGCACTAAAAGTATGGCTGGCACTCAAACAGGTGGGGCTAGATGGATACCGGCAAATGATCTCAGATGACATTCAGCTGGCGCAAGCACTGCATGAAATAGCGGAACAGCACCCCAAGCTGCAGCCGCTCACCCACAATCTGAGCATCACCACCTTCCGGTTCGTTCCTGAGGACCTTGATGTAGAAACAGAAGAAGCGGAGGCGTATTTAAATGCCATAAACGAAGAGCTGCTGACCCGTCTGCAGCAGGGCGGCCAAGTGTTTTTATCTAACGCGGTGGTCAGAGGGGCATTCGCACTCAGAGTGAGCATCGTCAATTTCCGCACCTCAATGGAAGACATTGAAGCGCTGCCCGGCATCGTTGTCCGCATCGGAGAGCAGGTGGACAAAGAGTTACGCCCTGAGTTGAGGGGGTGACCCGCTTCATCCCGGAAACGTCTAAGGAGGGTATCTTAGATACTACATAACCGAAGGGAATCCGCAATCTTGATCTTTTCCTACAACCCCCACCTGTGATCGTTTGAGCATTCTATCAGGTATTTTTCCTCCCCCTTATGAAAGGGGGAGGAAGACGACATTGTCAGTAAGAGGGGGTTAAGTACCCTCCTACAATCTTTTTCTCACTAAAAATAGCTGCTTGCCTTAATTTTCCTGTTTTAATCTCCAACTTCGAGCACGATTTTTCCCCTGGTATGTTTGCCCTCAATCAGCTGGTGGGCTTTTTTAACCTCTTGGAGAGGAAGGACTTCCGATACCACGGGCTTGATATGCCCTTCGCTGACCAGTTCCGCAACCTGGGTCAGCGTTTCTCCAACCGGTTGAGCACCAACGACCATTGCACCGCGCACCCCGTGTGACTCTGCCGCCTCTGCTGATGGCTCCTGGAGGGTTGACACCAGCATCCCTCCCGGTTTACAGGTCGCCCAGGACCTTTCCAGAGTCTCACCACCTATCGTATCTAACACGACATCCACATCCCGGACAACGTCCTCGAAGGCCGTCTCCTCGTAATGGATCGCCTGGTCAACCCCGAGGCTCTCGAGGAGGTCTAAATTAATCGAGGCCGTGCCGATCACCTTTGCGCCGCGCCATTTAGCCAGCTGGACGGCGATATGCCCGACTCCCCCTGCCGCGCCATGGATGAGAACTGTCTGTCCCTCACGCAGGTCAGCGTGCCCGAAGAGTGCCTCCCAGGCAGCCAGGGTCACATGGGGGAGCGCTGCAGCATGCTGGTGGTCGAGAGATGAAGGTTTTGCAATGACATCCGCAGAAGAGGCCAGAACATATTCAGCATAAGCACCATCGCGGTAGAGCCCAGCTCGAGTAAACACCTCATCCCCGGGCGAGAAACTGTTGGCGCCCGGACCAAGCTCTTCCACCGTCCCCGAGACATCTGTACCCAGGATCAACGGCAAAGTGTGATTAAAATAATCCCCCATGTAACCAGATCGGACTGCAACGTCAAAGGGATTGACGGTCGTTGCGTGCACCTTGATCAGGACCTCACCTTCTCCGGGAACCGGGCGCGGCGCGTCCTCGTAGGTCAGCACATCCGAACTGCCATAAGCATGGATTCGAACTGCCTTCATTTCAGACATATTTACCTCCATATGATGGGATAGGTTCTACAGAGATCGCAGCGATGGGGATTGATATTTTGTAATTATTACTAATTATATCATTTTTGTCTCAATATAATTGGTTTCGCCTAAATACGTTTTTTATGACGATGCAATGGTTTGTCGTTCCAAAGGAGCCTGACGCGTGAGATATCCCCAAATAAATGATTGGATTCTGCAATCCACCTGGGGGGTGTGCTGACCAGAAACAACTCGAGGGATACTTCCCTGCGCTCAACATGGCATTTCGTTTGAAGCGCGACTTGCGCCATGAAATTTTACGTGAACTCGCATTCAAAGGTTTTGCCTTCTTCTCCGTCTTTGTTTTTGGGTGTTTTGTCCGAAGGTGAGATCCGCTTATTGACCCAACTACCAAAATTCGTGTAGGATATAAATAATCACCGTACATTGAATTCTATTCTCATCCAGCCAGGGGCGTATATGGGTTTAATACATTACTAAATCTGAATTCATCATGACAGTCTGGTGATCGTCTGTTCAAATAATTATTTCAACCATTACGTTCCATCTATCCCAGAAATAACCACCATTTTTTAGGAGGAAAATCATGAAAAGGTTTTTGGTTTTGGTACTTGCGTTACTGCTGGTGCTGGTCTTCTCCCCTGCGCTGACCGCTTTCGGTGAACGTCCACCGGAGTATTTCGTGGACCCCGAAGAGCTGCCTTTCGATCCCATCCCCGGTTTGGACTCCACCAGATACTGGGGCATCCATAACCGCGCCGGCTACCGTATCGAGGTGCCTGCCAACTGGAACGGAGATTTGGTGCTCTATGCCCACGGCTACCGGGGCACCGGCCTGGAACTCACTGTGGACAGTCACCCCCTCAGGGAATGGCTGGTGGCTAACGGCTACGCCTGGGCTGCTTCCAGCTACAGCCAGAACGACTACAATGTCGCCCAGGGAGCAAAAGATACTCATGCCCTCGGAGAGTACTTCGGAGACCTGGTGGGGGAACCCAACCGCACCTATGTGACCGGGGTGTCGATGGGCGGGCATATTACGGCAGTGATGATCGAGCAGTGGCAGCACACCTATGATGGGGCCCTCCCCGCGTGCGGCGTCCTCGGGGACCACGAGCTGTTCGATTTCTTCCTGGACTTCAACCTGGTGGCGCAGGCCTTGGCTGGAATAAATGCCCAATTCCCCGTTGATGCCGATTATTTGACCGTCACGGTGCCGGCAGTCAAGTCTAACCTGGAGCTCTTCCCCGGGACATTCCCCTTCACCTTAAATACAGCAGGAGAGCAGTTGATGGCGGCGACCATGATGCAAACAGGCGGGCCGCGCCCGGTGTTCGAGCAGGGCTTCCTCTACTGGAACGGGTTCGCGGGAGATTTCCTGTTCTCGTTCGGCATCCTGGACGGCACAGTTCCCAACTCGCCCGGCGTGGTGGTCGATAACACCGATACAATCTTCCAATTTGATACAGACCCGGCACTCACTCAGGCAGAGCAGGCGCTTAATGAGAGCGTGCTCCGGGTGGCCCAGGAACCACAGGGCAGAGTCAAAAATGGCATGGCAAATGTGCCGATCGTGAACGGGGATATCCATATCCCGGTACTCACGCTGCATACCCTTGGAGACTTGTTCGTTCCCTTCTCGATGGAACAAATCTATGCCGAGCGAGTAGCCGCCCACGGCGCATCGGACTTGCTGGTACAGCGTGCCATCCGGGACGTCGGGCACTGCACCTTCACCCCCGAGGAAATGCTGTTTGGGTTTATTGACCTAGTGACCTGGGTGGAAACGGGGATCAAGCCTGCCGGGGATGATGTCCTGGATATCGCCACTGTTGCCGACCCGAATTACGGCTGCACCTTCACCAGCGCAGACCGGGTGTACCCGCCCCCGCTAACCATCCCGTCCTGCCCGTGAGGTAAAAAAATTACCACACCTAAAAGCTCAGGGAGTGTTTAAATGGCGTAGTACATGTCCGATGATCAAGTAAGCGGCTGGCAGCCGCCGAAACGAGACCTGATCCTCCTGATGCTATGCATCAGGAGGATTCGGAGTTTGCTGAACAAACTCCAACAACTGTTTTCATCCAAAACCCGCTAACCTAATACTATTCAAACAGGGGTACTCAATCACCAGATTATTTTGAAAATATTACACACATAATTAGACACTCTCAAAACTCAATGAACCCCGCATAAAGCGGGGTTCTTGCTTATAATAGGGATAACGGTACCCGGGTGCCGTTTCTATTCATTATCGGCAAATAGGCCATCAGCGGTGCCCAACCCCCGGCGGTGCTGGCAAAAGAGTAAACGAAGCTAAATGAACAATAAGCGCCTCTTCCCGATCGTCCTGATCCTGTTCACCAATATTCTCGGTGCGGGAGCCATCCTCCCAATCCTTCCGCTGTTCGCTGAGGGTGCCTTCCAGGGCACCGTCTTCCAGATCACCCTGCTGGCCACAGCCTTCTTCGGTGCGCAGTTTCTCGCCTCCCCCTGGTTGGGACGCCTTTCCGACCGCTACGGCAGACGTCCAATCTTGCTCATCAGCCAGGCAGGAACCGTGCTTTCATTTGTGATGTTCATCTTCGCCCGGCAGCTCGGCGCGCTGGTGGATGGTTGGGGCATCGCCCTGCCGGTCACTGGCGGGATGCTGATCTTGTTCGTAGCGCGCACCCTGGACGGGATCACGGGCGGGAACATCTCCATCGCCCAGGCATATGTCAGCGACGTGACCGATCCCAAGCACCGCACCCAGGGATTGGGGATGCTGCAGGCAGGGTTTGGCGCGGGGTTCATTTTCGGTCCTGCGTTTGGCGGGTTTTTAAGCGGGCTGGGCGAAACCGCCCCATTCATCGGGGCGGCCATCATCACCACCGTCACATTCCTGCTGACCTTCTTCATCCTGGAAGAATCCCATCCCCCAGAAGCGCGCTCGACTGAGGAGGAAAGGAAAACCAACACAATCCCGCTGCGCACAGTGTTGAGCGAAAGGGCCATGCTGTACATCATCTCAATCACGTTCCTTGCTTCCCTGGCCTTCTCTGCCCTGCCCGCAACTTTCGCCCTGTTTGCCGACCGCGTCTTATTCACGACGATCGAAAACCAGGAGCGGATCAACCTCTTTATCGGCCTGATGCTGACCTACAACGGGCTGGTGCAGGTGCTCACGCAAATGGTTTCCCTGCGCCCGCTGGTGAAAAAATTTGGGGAACGAAAGCTGCTGATCCTCGGCGAGGTCGCCTTGATGGTGGGATTTCTGGGGATTTTCTCCAACGCTAACCCGGTGGTGGTCACAATCCTGTTCACTCCGCTGGCTTTCGGGAGAGGGGTCAGCGAGCCCAGTTTACAGGCCCTCTTGACTCGCTTCGGGACGGAAAAGACGCGCGGGCGCCTGTTCGGGATCTATCAAGCGGCGCGCAGCCTGGCCTTGATCATCGGCCCCATCTGGGCGGGATACGCTTTCGAGAACATTGCCCCCCAAGCAGTTTTCCTGGTTGCGGGCGGGTTAATGCTGGTCGCGCTGGTGTTTGCTTTTTCTCTGCTGAGACAGCAGCTACCTGAGGTGGAAGACCGACCTAAAAGTTCACCGCTACAGGCAGCATAACCGCACAAAAAAATTAAACATTTCATCAAGGAGAAAGACATATGAAAATCACGATATTTGGAGCGTCTTCAGCCAGCGGGCAACTGCTGGTAGAGAAAGCACTGGCCGCCGGTCATCATGTGACGGCTTTTGTGCGCGATGCGGATAAACTGGACGCCAGCCACGATCGACTGACGGTAGTTAAAGGGGATGCGCTGTTGCCGCAGACGGTGGAAGCCGCCGTTCAGGAGGCAGAGGCTGTCCTCAACGTGATCGGGCCCATTGGAACACCAACCGCGATTACCGCTGAGACAACCCAGAATATTGTGGATGCCATGAAGAAGTCCGGGACGAAAAGAATTGTAGTGATCTCAGTCGGTGGGATCACCGTGCCCGAAGACCAGCGCACCGGATTTGACAAAATCCTCAGCAGCCTGCTTAAATTCCTGCTCAACGAGATGTTTCAAGACCGGGAGAAGCAGCTCGAGGTACTCATGGACAGCGGACTGGAATGGGTGGCCGTGCGTGTGCCTCGCCTGGTCAATGGCGCAGCCAGCGGAAAGGTCTTTGCGGGATTTTTCGGAGAGGACGGTGCCAGCACCAGCCTGACGCGCGCCGACCTGGCAGATTTTATGCTGGCCCAACTGACAGACGACACCTGGTTGGGCAAAGCGCCGTTGGTCACCAACAAAAAATAGCTCAAACCTGCCGGGACGCCGGGGGCAGATTTTGCCAAAATAAATCCAAATTTGATCTTTTTCCGTATATTTTATCAGGGTAGGCTCAGAAAACATGCAAACGATTGAATGTACGGAGGATAAAATGAAAAAACTTGTACTTGTCTTTTTAGTGATCGTCATTGCCCTGATGATCGTGCCCACAGCTTTTGCCGCCCCGCCCTGCAACGACACCAACGGTGATGGCAGCCCCAGCGGTTACGAATATGCCCAATATCACATCGTCGAAGCCGCACATAACGGCATTCTTGGTCAAATCCATAAACCCGGCGCTGCCCACCAGGGATTCTCAATCTGCCACTAGCAATCAACATCTGGCTTAACCGATAGAATTTTTCTCTTAAAAAGGAAGAAATGCGGCCGATCCTACCCCGGCCGCTTCTTCTATTAAGTAACACAAAGATCTAAAATGGGTTATTATAGGTAGACTATATCTAAATAATAATTTTTCTCCACCATAAGACAGGAGGGCAGCATGGAAAGCAACCGGATGGTAAAAGTCGCCTTGCTCACCGCGGGGATGATGACGATATTTGGGGGCGTTGCCATGTCTCCTGCTCTTCCCGGCATTCGAAACCATTTTGCAGAAATGGAAAATATTGATTATCTCGTCCGCTTCGTGCTCACCCTGACGGCATTTTTCATCGCGTCTTCTGCGCCGGTTGCCGGGTACCTGGTCGACCGCATCGGCCGGCGGAAGATTTTGATCTCTTCCCTGCTACTGGCCGGGATTGCCGGAACATCGAGTTACTTCGCACCTTCCCTCAATTGGATTCTGGCCGGTAGGGCATTTTTAGGCATCGCCGTCGCCGGAATTATGACCAGCGCCACCACCCTGATCGCAGATTACCATACGGGGGAAGAGCGCGGCCGGTTGCTGGGCTTACAAACAGGTCTGATGGGGATCGGAGGCACGCTGATGCTCACCTTTGTGGGCATGATGTCCGATGCGCAGTGGAACTCGCCCTTCCTCCTGCACCTGATCGCCCTGTTTGTCGTTCCCCTGGTGCTGATCTATGTTCGCGAACCCCAGCGCTTTGCCCGCTGCCAGGACGACCATCCCCCCGCGGGTGAACCAGGGATCTGTGCTGCCGAAGCCGAACTGCGGGAAAGTCCTTCTTCTTTAGACCCCGCTTTACCGACCCAGTCTGCCCCAATAAAATTGCTGGCATTTATCTATTTTGTCGTCATCTTCACCCAAGTCAATTTTTTCCTCGTGCCCCTGCACCTGCCCTTTTATTTAAGTGACCTGCTCGGGGCCTCGGCCACACAGAGCGGTTTCGCCATCTCTTTCATGGCGTTGGCTTACGCCCTCTCCTCCATTTTCTTAGGCAAAACCCTGGCGCGCCAAGACAGGATCACCGTCATCATCGGCGCTCTTCTCATCCTATCCCTAGGATACAGCCTGATTTCTCTGGGTGCAGCGTCCATTTTGCTGTATGTCGGCTTGGTGATTGGCGGCATCGGGTTGGGAATCATGATCCCCAGTTTGTACGTGTGGTTGGCGAACGGCGTGCCGGCGGCCTTCCGGGGACGCGCCCTGGGCGGGTTTACCACGGCAACCTTCTTAGGCCAGTTCCTCTCCCCCCTTCTCAGCCAGCCGCTGATTAATACCTTTAGCATCGGCCAAACCATCCTGATGGCTGGCGTGCTGTTTGCCATCTTCATACCCGTTTTGTTGTTGAGCCGGCGCCAGCTGCGGACTTTGGGCGCGCCAGCCTGATCCAAATTTAGATGCACCATTTCAGGCATCCCGGCTGATTTAACCGGCGCGGCTTGTGCCTACCCGATAACCGATTAATTATCCGGCGTTTCGCTTCAGGGGGACAGGTTTGACTTATAATCAAGCTGATTGTTGTATTTTTTGATTTAAAAACGCCTGGACAGAGATGGAAACCCAACCGCAGGTTAAACTCCAATTAAAAGCGCGCTGGATGAGGGTGGTCGTCCTTCTCCTGCTGATTTTACAATTGGCAGACCCCAACAAAGCCTGGATGATCGTCTTGGTCGGATTTTGTGCCATCTGGTTGCTCTCTTACCTGTGGGGCAAACAGCTGGCACGCGGCTTGAGATTAAAAAGGGAACAGCTCTACGGATGGCTGCAGGTTGGAGACTGGCTGGAAGAACGCTTCACGCTGGAAAACGCCTCCATCGCTCCTGCGGTCTGGTTATCGATTGAAGATGCCTCCGATTTGCCGGGATATTCGGGGAGTATAGGGACCGGGATCGGCAGCGGTTCCGAGCGGCGCTGGATGAAGCGCACGGCGTGTGAAAGAAGAGGAGAATACCACTTAGGGCCGTTATCCTTGGTGAGCGGCGATATTTTCGGCATTTATTCTGTCGAGGTGCGGTACCCGGAGCGCCAGACCTTCATCGTTGCCCCGCCCGCCATTCCTTTGCCGTTCGACCTTCAAATCATCTCAGGGCCCAGGGTGGATGAGAGCCGGCCGTCCAGAATCCCGGCAGAAAAATCAACCAGCAGCATCAGCGCCCGTGAATATTTACCGGGAGACAGTTTCGCCAAAATCCATTGGATGATCACCGCCAAACAGAACCAGCCCTATGTGCGCGTATTTGAGAACATCCACGCATCGGACTCCTGGTGGATCTTGCTCGACCTCGACGAGACCGTCCAGGTGGGGTCCGGCGACGATGCCACCGATGAACGCGGCATTATCCTGGCGGCCTCCCTGGTCGATCAGGGGATTAAATCCGGAAAATCCGTCGGGCTGATCGCGTCCGGCGAGGAGTTTGTGCTGCATCCCTCCAGGCACGGGTCCCCCCAAAGAGGGGAGATTCTGCGATCTTTGGCGCTGGTTCGGCGCGGGTCAATGGGGCTTTCCGAACTGTTGAACCAAAGCCAGCGGTACCTCCAGCGTCACAGCAACATCATGGTGATCACATCCTCCACCCAGATGGGATGGATATACAAGCTGGACTACTTCCTGAAGAAAGAGATCACCCCCACCGTGTTGCTGGTGGCATCCGACCAACCAGAGCACGCCGATCAAATCAACCGCATGGGAGAACTGCTGAGGAGCAGGGGCATCAACCAGCATGTCGCCACCCCGAAGTTGTTTTCGATTCCCGAAGCCCGGCCCGGCCGCCACGGCGAGATTGAATGGAAGTTCACCCCCATGGGCCGGGCGATCAAAATCCGGGTAGATGGAGAGGAGGGCTAAATGCGCCGGGTGGTTCAGCGGGTCATTCAGCGGAACGAAACCGGGCAGTATGAGCTGCTGATTGCTGCCGTCTCGATTGTGTTTGTGCTGGTGATCGGCTTGAACGAACTGGTGCGCGGCGTGAGCCCGCCCGCGATGCTGGCCTGCTCCTTACTGGGCTTAACTTTGGCATGGAAGCTCTTCTCCAAACGGGGAAAACTGGCCCTCAAAGCGGCAGCTTTATTGCTGCTCGGGGCTATTTTCTCGGTCATCTTCGTCGCGGACATCTGGAACGCCCTGGTCTCATGGATGGGCACCTTGGTGCGGGTTCTCCCGATCCTGGCAGGGGAACAGCCGCAGGAGGGCTATCTCCAGATTCAGCAGGCGTCAGTCAGAGTATTGTTTTCGGGTCAATCCTTGTTTGCAGAAGTCTCTACCTGGTGGCAAGCCCTGCTGGATGGAAGCGCAGGTTTCAACCCCCAGGTCACGGTGCTCGTCTGGAATATGATCGTCTGGCTGCTGGCCGCATGGGTGGGATCTTCCGTGCGGTTGGCGCGCAAACCCTTCCTGGTGATCCTCCCCGTCCTGGGTGCGATGACGACCATCGTGGCTTATATCAATCTGAAAACCTGGATTCTGAGCATGGTGCTGGTGGTCTGTTTTGTGCTGGTAGCCTTTGTCCAGCACCATTTAAGAGAGCAGGATTGGGAAAAACGGGCGATCAGCTATTCTGAAGAAATCCGATTGGACCTGCTCGGCGTGACGGTGGTGATCTCTTTTTTCCTGCTGGTGACCACCTTAATCATCCCTTCTTTCTCTTTGCAGGAACTGGTGGACACCATCCGGGAGTTTACCCGCTCCGAGGAAAGGGTCGATCTCGCCCCGGCAATCGGTTTGTATCGGGCCCCCGAGGATAAAAAAGCCAGCAGCAGCCAGAATTTAGGCGTTCTACCAGCCAGCCAGTTAATCGGCAATCCGCCGGAATTAGCCGAGACGGTCGTCATGCAGGTGCAGGCCAGCGACGCTTTCCTCGCCGAAGCCACCGACCATCCCTACTGGCGCAGCCATACCTATGAGGAATACACCGGAAGCGGATGGCTGGTTGGCGATGTTGAACTGGAGCAGCTGGACCCATACGAAGAACTGCCGCTTGCCAATCTTCGTCCGGGCAGCAGGTACCAATTTAGAGTCTCAGTTTTGGAGAACGCGGACAAACGGCTGTACTATACCGGCCGGATGATCACCGCGAGCCGCTCATTTGGGGCAATTTACCGCAGCACTCCCGAGGGTGAACTGCAAAATGATCTTTTTTCGGGGCTGATGGATTACCAATCTTATCTGGTTGAGGTTGCCTGGCCTTCCACTTCCGTCCAATCCTTGCGGGCATCCTCCCGCGACAACCCGGCATGGATTGAAGCAAGATACCTGCAGCTTCCAGAAAAACTCCCCCAGCGCATTTATGACCTGGCCGCTGAGATTACAAGCGGGGCGGAAGACCCCTACAGCAAAGCCAGCGCCATCGAAAGCTACCTGAGAAATTTTCCCTACACGCTGCTGGTCTCACCTCCAGCCAGAGACCAGGATGTGGTCGATTACTTTTTATTTGACCTCCAGCAAGGTTATTGCGATTACTACGCCTCCTCGATGGTGGTGTTATCGCGCGCGGTCGGGCTCCCGGCAAGGCTGGTGGTGGGCTATGCAACCGGCACTTATGACCCTGACGGAGAAATGTTCGTCGTCACGGAGGCGGATGCCCATTCCTGGGCCGAAATCTATTTCCCCGAACACGGGTGGGTGGAGTTCGAACCCACCAGCGGCCG
>JABAHR010008948.1_pt2 | contig 14474 bp, 15 predicted proteins | sample 7062101 | NCBI WGS metagenome assembly JABAHR01 (sample SAMN14534553, study PRJNA622989) | marine sediment metagenome | biome: marine biome [ENVO:00000428]; feature: marine pelagic biome [ENVO:01000023]; material: deep marine sediment [ENVO:00002113] | place: India: Gulf of Kutch | collected... | reverse complement strand
GGCGGCACGCCGGCGAACTTCCTCGATGTCGGCGGCGGCGCGACCAGCGAGCGCGTGACGGAGGCGTTCAAGCTCATCCTGTCGAACGAGAGCGTCGCGGCGATACTCGTCAATATCTTCGGCGGCATCGTGCGCTGCGACCTGATCGCGCAGGGCATCGTCGACGCCGTCAAGGGCGTTGGCGTCGAGGTGCCGGTCGTCGTGCGCCTCGAGGGCACAAACGTGGAGAAGGGCCGGGAGCTGCTCAAGGCGAGTGGCCTCGACATTATTACGGCAAGCGACCTGGCGGATGCGGCCCACAAGGCCGTGGCCGCCGCAGGCTGACGGAACGAACAAATGAGCATTCTGGTCAACAAAGACAGCAAGATCATCTGCCAGGGCATCACCGGCAACCAGGGGCAGTTCCATACGGAGCAGTGCATCGCCTACGGCACCCAGGTCGTGGGCGGCGTGACGCCGGGCCGCGGCGGCGAGGAGAGCCTCGGCGTGCCCGTATTCAACACCATGCGCGAAGCCGTCGCCGAGACCGGCGCGGACGTCAGCATGATCTACGTGCCGGCGCCGTTCGCGGCCGACGCGATCCTGGAGGCCGCCGATTCCGGCGTGAAGCTGGTCGTGTGCATCACCGAGGGCATCCCGGTCCTGGACATGGTCAAGGTCAAGTCGGCCATGCGCGACTACGACTGCCGGCTGATCGGCCCGAATTGCCCCGGCATCATCACGCCGGAGGAATGCAAGATCGGCATCATGCCGGGCTTCATCCACAAGAAAGGGCGCATCGGCATCGTTTCGCGTTCCGGCACGCTCACCTACGAAGCCGTGTACCAGACCACCCAGAACGGCCTGGGGCAGAGCACCTGCATCGGCATCGGCGGCGACCCCGTGCGCGGCATGAACTTCATCGACTGCCTGGAACTCTTCGAGGCGGACCCGGACACGGACGGCGTCCTGATGGTCGGCGAGATCGGCGGCTCCGACGAGGAAGCGGCGGCCGAGTTCATCAAGGCGAACGTCACCAAGCCGGTCGTCGCGTACATCGCGGGCGTGACCGCGCCCCCCGGCAAGCGCATGGGGCACGCCGGCGCGATCATCGCCGGCGGCAAGGGTACTGCGGACGCCAAGTTCGAGGCGCTCGATGCGGCCGGCGTGGCGACGGTTCGCTCACCCGCGGAACTCGGCAGCAGGATGCAGGAGATTCTTGGCGGCTAGTACTGCTCGAGGGCAGGGATGAACAATACGGTCACCGTCGCGCTTGCGCAGCTCGATCTCGTCGTCGGTGACGTGAAGGGCAATACCGAGCGCATCCTGGAGTCGGCCGTCAGGGCCCGGGATGAACTGCAGGCCGACCTCGTTGTGTTTCCCGAGCTCAGTATCTGCGGATACCCACCCGAAGATCTGCTGTTTCACGCCGGACTGCGGCACGCGGTCGAGCGTTCGCTCGAGGAGATCCGTTCCGGCGTCAAGGGCATCGCGGTGCTTGTCGGGTTCCCCGAGTACCAGGGTGAGGAGATCTTCAACAGCTGCGCTGTGATCGCCGATGGCGAATACCTGTGTCACTACCGCAAACGCTGCCTGCCGAACTACGCGGTATTCGACGAGGAGCGTTACTTCACGGCCGGCAAGTCGGCGTCCGTGTTCAAGCTGAACGGCATCCGCATCGGCCTGAATATCTGCGAGGACATCTGGCGCCAGGCGCCGATCTCGGCGAGCAGGGCCGCCGGCGCCGAGGTCATCATCGCGCTCAACGGTTCCCCTTACCAGACCCGCAGCCAGGAGAATCGCGAGGGGGCCGCCGCGGCGCGCGCCAACGAGAGCAACATACCGATCGTGTACCTGAACATGGTCGGCGGCCAGGACGAGCTGGTATTCGACGGCGGCTCGTTTGCGATGTCAGCGGAAGGTGAGATCCGCTTTCGTGCGCCGCCCTTCGAGGAAGGGCTCTACCGTCTGGAGTTGCGGGCCTCCAACAGCGGGGTGGAACCGCAGCAAGGCGTGGTTGCCGAGCCCCTGCCACTTGAAGCGAGCGTTTACCGTGCACTCGTCGCGGGTACGCGCGATTACGTGCGAAAGCACGGCTTTCCCGGCGTCATCATCGGGTTGTCAGGCGGAATCGATTCGGCGCTTGTGACGGCCGTCGCCTGCGATGCGATCGGGGCGGACAAGGTCCGGGCGGTCATGATGCCATTTCGTTATACGAGCACGATCAGCCAGGAGGACGCCGCTAAACAGGCGGATGTACTTGGCTTCCGCTACGATGTCGTGCCGATCGCGCCGATCTATGATGCGACCGTCAGGCAACTCGAGACGATCTTCGCCGGACGCGAGGCCGACGTGACGGAAGAGAACATCCAGGCGCGCTGCCGCGGCATGATGCTCATGGCGATCTCCAACAAGACCGGCCGCATGCTGCTGACCACCGGCAACAAGAGCGAGATGGCGGTCGGGTATGCCACACTGTACGGTGACATGGCCGGCGGTTTCGCGCCGATCAAGGACTGCTACAAGACGCTGGTCTATCGCCTTGCCCGTTATCGCAACACGGTGGGCGACGCCATCCCCGAACGCACGATCACGCGCGAGCCCTCCGCGGAACTGCGACCGGGACAGAAGGACAGCGATTCGCTGCCCGATTACGGGGTCCTCGACCCGATACTCGAGGCATTCATCGAGAAGGACATGTCGGTCGACGAGATCACGGTACTTGGGTTCGAGCGGGCGACGGTTGTCCGCGTCTTGCAGATGGTCAAACACAACGAATACAAGCGGCGCCAGGCACCGCCGGGCATCCGCATCAGCAGCCGGGCCTTCGGCCGCGACTGGCGCTATCCGATCACGTCCTGGTACCGGTTTCCCGGCTAGGAACCCGGGAAATTCAGCTCGAGTACCCGCCTGGCGTCTGCGGCGAGGTCGATCATGCCGAGTTCTTCGTACGCCTCGATCATGATGCGCAATGACTGGGCATTACTGTCGGCGCCATTGTAGGATTCGAGTGCATTCTTGGCCCGGTTGACGGCGGCCACGTAGGCGCCGCGCCGCAGGTAGTAGTCCGCCACGTAATTCTCATACGCCGCGAGGCGGTTCTTGAGAAACACGATGCGCTGCTGGGCATCCGGCGCATATTCGCTGGCGGGATAACGCTCGATAAGCCGCCGGAATGCCTGGTAGGACTGCTCGACGTCCTTGGGTGGCCGTTTGTCGGTGTCCTTGCGGAACCAGCGCTCGAGGATGCCGGGTTCATCATCGAAATAGGCAAGACCCTTGATGTAAAGAGCATAATCCACTCGGGGGTGTATCGGGTTTTCGCGCATGAAAGTATCGGCCGCTTCGACGGCGAGCTCGGGCGCACCGCTCTTGTAATAGGCGTACATGAGGTCCAGCTGGATCTGGCGCGCCACATCGCTGAACGGGTAGCGGGCTTGGATCGCTTCGAGAATCTGGATACCGCGGCGGTAGTTGCCGCCCTGGATCGAGTTCTGCGCCTGTTCGTAAGCGTCCTGCAGGTCCTGCACCGCGTCATAGGTCTCTTCATTGCCGGCGCAGGCGGACAAAATGGCGAGCATCGCGACGAGCCCTGCCCGCCGAACGTCCCGCCGCAGGCGCTCGGGATATCGGGGCGTGGTTGGAAAATCGATCATGTCTTCAGCGGGCCGAACCAAATCGGCGAGTATACCGTAAACTCTTGGAACGACGATGGCAGAACGACGCACCCAGCATACGGGTCAGGTACCCGACGAACTGGCCGGCCAGAGATTGGACCAGGCGCTGGCCCGGATGTTTCCGGACTATTCGCGCAGCCGGCTCAAGGCATGGCTGCTCGGCGGTTCGGTGCTCGTCGACGGCGCGACATGGCGGCCCCGCGACAGGGTACGAGGCGGCGAGACCGTCGTCGTTACCGCGAGCGCGGATACTGCAGTGCATGCCGAGCCAGAAGCCATGCAGCTCGATGTTGTCTTCGAGGACGACGACCTCCTCGTCATTAACAAGCCCGCCGGGCTCGTGGTGCACCCCGGGGCAGGCAATGCGAGTGGCACGCTGCTCAACGGTCTGCTCGCACACGCACCGCAGCTGGAATCGTTGCCGCGCGCCGGCATTGTTCACCGGCTGGATAAGGACACCAGCGGGCTGTTGCTGGTCGCGAAGTCGATACCGGCGCACACCGCGCTGGTCCGGGATCTCGCCGACAGGTCGATATCACGCCAGTACCTAGCGATCTGTAACGGGGTTCTGACTGGCGGCGGCACGATCGACGCCGCCATCGGCCGCCACGCAGTCGACCGCACCCGGATGGCGGTGCGCGAGAACGGCAGGCCGGCGGTTACTCATTACACGGTCATCGAGCGATTCCGCGCCCACACTTACGTGAATGTGTTGCTGGAAACGGGACGGACGCACCAGATTCGCGTCCATTTCGCCTATCGTCGGCATCCGCTGGTCGGCGATCCGGTGTATGGCGGACGGCTCGCGCTGCCGGCGGGGGCGTCCGATGCCCTGCGCGATGCCCTGCGCGCTTTCAGGCGGCAGGCGTTGCACGCCGCTCGGCTTGACCTCAGGCACCCCTCGGCCGGCGGCGAAGCGCTGGCCCTCGAGGTGCCGCCACCCGCAGACTTCCAGTCGCTGCTGCAGACTTTGCGCGAGGACGTTGCATGAGCATGGACTGGATACGTGCGGAGTGGCCGGCACCGAGTGGTATCGTCGCCGGCACGACGACGCGCAGTGGTGGCGTGAGTGGCGGGGCATACGCGTCCATGAATCTCGGCGGACATGTCGGAGACGATCCGCAAAGGGTCGCCGAGAACCGGCGGCGCTTCGTCACCGAGTGCGGCCTCGGCGCGGAGCCGGACTGGCTCAACCAGGTACACGGTACCGGCGTCCGTGTCACAGGAGACGCGGCGCCTCTTGAGGCAGATGCGGCGATTGCACGTAAATCCGGCACGGCGGTGGCCGTGCTGACCGCCGACTGCCTGCCGGTATTGTTGTGTGCGGAAAGCGGCGACGAAATCGCTGCCGTGCATGCGGGCTGGCGGGGATTGTCGGCCGGCGTCATCACGGCAACGATTTCCCGGATGAAGACGTCGTCGCATTACCTGCTGGCGTGGCTCGGCCCGGCGATATCGCAGCCAGCATTCGAGGTTGGCGCCGAGGTTCGGGCAGCCTTCGTGGGCGCCGACCCCGAGACGGCATCAAGCTTCATCGAGAACGAGTGCGGACGCTGGCAGGCCGATCTCTACGCCTTGGCTGGGCGCCAGCTCCGCGCCGCGGGGGTTGGCGCAGTCTATGGTGGCGGCCTTTGCACCTTTGCTGATCGCGATCGCTTCTTCTCCTTCCGGCGGGACGGGCAGTGCGGCCGAATGGCGACGTTCATCCACCGCTCGTAAGGGCGCTTCTCGAATCGCGACGATTCGCGGGCCCAGGTCCGCGCTTGCGTTTGTTCATGCATCCCCGGTAGGAGCGGTTGTCGAACCGCGACCGCATTTTGTCGCCGGCGGGCGTTGAATTTGTCGGTCCAGTCTCAATTTCTGCAGCAGATTTGACTAACCCGGACTTCGGGGGCGAGACATGCGTCTGGACAAACTGACGAGCAAATTTCAGATGGCGCTGGCGGATGCACAGTCGCTGGCGGTGGGCCAGGACCACCAATTCATCGAACCGTCCCACGTGATGGTGGCGTTGCTGGACCAGCAGGGTAGTAGCGTACGCGGACTGCTGACCAAGGCGGGCGCGAACGTCAACCTGCTGCGATCACAGCTCGGCGAGGCGATCGACCGTCTGCCCAAGGTCGAAGGAGCAGGTGGCGACGTTCATTTCAGCAACGACCTCGGCAAGCTGTTCAATATCACCGACAAGCTGGCCCAGAAACGCGACGACCAGTACATCTCGAGCGAACTGTTCGTGCTCGCGGCGCTGGACGACAGCTCGCCGCTCAAGAGCGTCTTCGAGCAGGCCGGCGCGGTTCGCGGTGCGGTCGAGAAGGCGATTGACGACCTTCGCGGCGGCCAGCAGGTCGACGATCCGAACGCGGAAGATACGCGTCAGGCGCTGGAGCGCTACACGATCGACCTCACGGAGCGTGCCGANNCAAGAACAACCCGGTGCTGATCGGCGAGCCCGGCGTCGGCAAGACCGCCATCGTCGAAGGGCTGGCGCAGCGCATCGTCAACAACGAGGTGCCCGAAGGGCTGCGCGGCAAGCGCATCCTGTCGCTCGACATGGGCGCCCTGATCGCGGGCGCGAAGTTCCGCGGCGAGTTCGAGGAGCGCCTCAAGGCCGTGCTGAACGATCTCGCCAAGCAGGAAGGCCAGATCATCCTGTTCATCGACGAGCTGCACACGATGGTCGGCGCCGGCAAGGCCGAGGGCTCGATGGACGCCGGCAACATGCTGAAGCCGGCGCTGGCGCGCGGCGAACTGCATTGCGTCGGCGCGACGACGCTGGACGAATATCGCAAGTACGTCGAAAAGGACGCGGCGCTGGAGCGCCGTTTCCAGCAGGTGCTGGTCGACGAGCCGACGGTCGAGGACACCATCGCGATCCTGCGCGGCCTGAAGGAGCGCTACGAGGTCCATCACGGCGTCGAGATAACCGATCCCGCGATCGTCGCGGCGGCGACGCTGTCGCATCGCTACATCAGCGGCCGCAAGCTGCCGGACAAGGCGATCGATCTCGTCGACGAGGCGGCGTCGCGGATCCGCATCGAGATCGACTCGAAGCCCGAATCCATGGACCGCCTGGAGCGCCGCATCATCCAGCTCAAGATCGAGCGCGAAGCCCTGAAGAAGGAATCCGACGACGCCTCCAGGAAACGCCTCGGCGACCTCGAATCACAGCTCGCCGACCTCGAGCGCGAGTATGCGGATCTCGAAGAGGTCTGGAAGTCCGAGAAGGCTGCGATGCAGGGCGCTGCGCACACAAAGGAAGAACTGGAGCGGGCCCGGCTCGAACTCGAGACCGCACATCGTGCCAACGACCTGGCGCGCATGTCGGAGCTGCAGTACGGCCGCATCCCCGAGCTGGAAAAGCAGCTCGCCGAGGCGGCGAGTGCCGAGCAGCGTGAGACGACGCTGTTGCGCAACAACGTGACCGAAGAGGAGGTTGCCGAGATCGTCTCCAAGTGGACCGGCATCCCGGTGTCCAAGATGCTCGAGGGCGAGAAGGAAAAGCTGCTGCAGATGGAGTCGGTCGTGCAGGAGCGGGTCGTGGGACAGGAGGAGGCGGTGACGGCTGTCGCCAATGCGATCCGTCGGTCGCGTGCCGGGCTTTCGGACCCGCGCCGCCCGATCGGCTCGTTTTTGTTCCTGGGTCCCACCGGTGTTGGCAAGACGGAGCTCACGAAAGCGCTCGCAAGTTTCCTGTTCGATACCGACGATGCCATGGTGCGGCTCGACATGTCCGAGTTTATGGAGAAGCACTCGGTCGCCCGACTGATCGGTGCGCCGCCCGGTTACGTCGGCTACGAGGAAGGCGGGTACCTGACGGAGGCCGTGCGTCGGCGCCCCTACTCGGTGATCCTGCTGGACGAGGTCGAAAAGGCGCACCCCGACGTCTTCAACGTGCTGCTGCAGGTGCTCGACGACGGCCGCCTGACGGACGGGCAGGGCCGCACGGTCGACTTCCGCAACACCGTGATCGTCATGACGTCGAACCTCGGGTCGCAGATGATCCAGGAGATGGCCGGCGAGGAGAACTACGACGCGATGAAACTCGCGGTAATGGAGGTCGTCGGACAACACTTCCGGCCGGAGTTCATCAACCGCGTGGACGACGTGGTCGTGTTCCATCCGCTGAGCCGGGAGCACATCCGCAAGATCGTCGATATCCAGCTCGGTTACCTTCACGACAGGCTCGCCGATCGCGATATGCGCATCCACCTGTCCGATGCGGCGCGCGACAAGCTTGCCGAAGCCGGCTTCGATCCCGTTTACGGCGCGAGGCCGCTGAAGCGCGCCATCCAGCAGCAGGTGGAGAACCCGCTCGCGCAGGAGATCCTGCAGGGTAAGTTCAAGCCGGGCGATTTGATCGAGGTGGGTGTCGACCAGGATCGGCTGGATTTCCAGAACGCGGCATGACTCGCTGGCAGGGGTCGCAGGCTGCGGCCCGCCCCTGCAGCACAACAGGCCCGCAGGAGCGTTTCGTGAAGCGCGAATGCCTTTAAATAGGTCGCCGTTCGAGAACCGCTCCTACTATAATCCCGGAATTCACGGAGGCTAATACCGATGCCCATTTACGGCTACGTTTGCAGGAACTGCGAGCACACGCTCGACGTCCTGCAAAAGATCTCGGACGATCCGATCGTCGACTGTCCCGAGTGCGGCGAGCCGCAACTCAAGCGCCAGCTTTCGGCACCGCGCTTCCGGCTGAAGGGCTCGGGCTGGTACGAGACCGATTTCAAGAAAGACAAGCAGCGTAACCTGCACGGCGAGAAGGAAGCAGCCAAGAAAGACGCCGCGAAAAAGGACGACAAGCCCGCGGCGGAGTCGCCTGCGAAGGCGGACAAGAAGCCGGCCGTCAGCAGCAAGCCGAGTGCCGGATAAGCCGGGCATATGAAAGCGCTGCGTCGTTACATCGTTGCCGGTATCCTGGTCTGGTTGCCGCTCGGGCTGACCATTCTCCTGCTTCGCTTCGCGATTCGGCTGATGGATCGCTCGCTGCTGCTGTTGCCTCCGCAGTACAGACCGGACGCGCTTCTCGGCTTCCATATTCCGGGGCTGGGCGCAATCCTCACGGTGATCCTGCTCCTGCTCACAGGCGTCCTGGCCGCGAATTTCGTGGGACGCGCATTCGTCGGCGGCTGGGAATCCCTCATGGACCGCATCCCGATCGTGCGATCGATCTATTCGGCGGCCAAGAACTTCGCCGAGATCGTGTTCTCGGACTCGAGCCACGCGTTCAAGAGGGTGTTGCTCATCGAGTATCCGCGCAAGGGCATCTACAGCCTCGCGTTCCAGACCTCGGCGGAGCTGGGCGAGGTGCAGGGCAGGACCGGCGAAGACGTGACCTGCTGTTTCGTGCCGACGACGCCGAACCCCACCTCGGGCTTCATCATCATCGTGCCGAAGAAGGACGTGACGGTGCTCGATATGGAGGTCGACGAGGCGCTCAAGATGATTATTTCGCTCGGCGTCGTGGTGCCACCGTGGCGCAACAGCAAGACGGCCGAGCTGCCACTCGGGAAACCGGCCGGACCGGGCGACGGAGGGTGATGCGTTAAGTCGGCCCTGCCTTGCGCGGCCGTCGCTCAGGCCGTACCATTCCGCCTCTTTTTTCAGGGCCGTCAGTACCATGCGCAGCCACTATTGCGGACAAGTTGACCAGTCCATGATCGGCAAACAGGTGTCGGTGTGCGGCTGGGTGCACCGCCGTCGCGACCACGGCGGCGTCATATTCGTCGATCTGCGCGATCGCGAGGGACTGCTGCAGGTCGTCTTCGATCCGGACCGGGCCGAGATCTTCGCCGGGGCGGAGCGCGTTCGCAGCGAGTACGTGCTGGCCGTCAAGGGCATTGTCCGGGAGCGGCCGGAGGGGACGATCAACCCCAACATGGCCACCGGCCACGTCGAGGTGCTGGCGCACGAGCTCGAGGTTCTGAACCGCTCCGAGACGCCGCCGTTCCATCACGACGAGCAGGCCAACGAGGAGCTGCGCCTCAAGTACCGCTACCTGGACCTGCGGCGCGAGGACATGCTCGGCAACCTGCGCCTCCGGCACCAGGTAACCCGGGCGATGCGCGATTACCTCGACGACGCCGGTTTCGTCGACGTCGAAACGCCGATGCTCACGCGCGCGACGCCGGAGGGCGCGCGCGACTACATCGTCCCGAGCCGTACGCACCCCGGCAAGTTTTTTGCCTTGCCGCAGTCGCCGCAGTTGTTCAAGCAGCTCCTGATGATGTCGGGGCTCGACCGCTACTACCAGATCGTGCGCTGCTTCCGCGACGAGGACCTGCGCGCCGACCGGCAGCCGGAGTTCACGCAGCTCGATATCGAGATGAGCTTCGTCAACGAGGAGATCCTCACGGGCGAGATGGAGTCGTTGATTCGGCACGTGTTCAAGGCAGTACTCGACGTTGATCTGCCCGATCCGTTCCCGCGGATGAGCTACGCCGAGGCCATGCAGCGCTTCGGTTCGGACAAGCCCGACCTGCGCATCGACCTCGAGCTCGTAGAAATCTCGGATCTCGTGGGCGAGGTCGAGTTCAAGTTGTTTGCTGGCCCGGCGAAAGATCCCCGTGGACGTGTCGCCGCCCTGCGCCTGCCGGGTGGAGCCGAAATGAGCCGCAAGGAGCTCGATGACTATGGCGATTTTGTCGGCCGCTATGGCGCGCGGGGGCTCGCCTATATCAAGGTTAACGACGCTGATGCGGGACGCGACGGATTGCAGTCGCCGATACTGAAATTCCTGCCGGACACGGCTGTGGCTGGGATCGTCGAACGCACCGGCGCGGAAACGGGCGACGTCGTCTTCTTTGGCGCGGACACGGCCAGGATCGTCAACGATGCGCTGGGCGCATTGCGAGTCAAGCTCGGCGAGGACCGAGGACTTGTCCGCGAAGGCTGGGCGCCGCTGTGGGTGGTGGACTTCCCGATGTTCGAGCGGGAATCGGAGTCCGCGCGCTGGGTCGCGCTGCATCACCCGTTCACGGCACCGGCCGTCGACGATGCCGATGCACTGCGCAAGGATCCCGAAAACGCGCTGTCCCGAGCCTACGACATGGTGCTGAACGGTTCGGAAATCGGCGGCGGCTCGATTCGTATCCACGACCAGGACATGCAGTCGGCCGTGTTCGACCTGCTCGACATCAGCCGCGAAGAAGCCGAAGAGAAGTTCGGATTCTTGCTGAGGGCGCTGCAGTACGGGGCGCCGCCGCACGGCGGCATTGCGTTCGGGCTGGATCGGGTCGTCATGCTGATGGCCGGGGCGGAGAGCATTCGCGACGTGATCGCGTTCCCCAAGACGCAGACGGCTCACGACCCGCTTACCAACGCGCCCGGCGTCGTTTCCGCGGAACAGCTGAGGGAAACCGGTATCCGCCTGCGCACGCCGCGTGCCGACTGACGTTCGACGGTCCGAGTCCGTCCTGGTCGTCGTCTCCACCGACGACGGCAAGGCAATGCTGTTGCGCCGCCGGCACCCGTTCGAATTCTGGCAGTCCGTAACAGGCAGCCTGCTTGCCGGAGAGACCCATGAACGGGCGGCCCGGCGTGAGCTGGCGGAGGAGACCGGTCTGCGGGAAGAGGGGCGCCTCGAGTACAGCGGCGTCAGCCGGCAGTTCGCGATCGATCCGCGCTGGCGGCACCGGTTTGCTCCGGGCGTCGTCGAGAACGTGGAATTCGAATGGCGTTACCGGCTGCCGGGGGCGGTGAGTATCGCCCTGCACGACGAGGAACACTCGAGTTACCGCTGGCTGCCCGTCGCCGAAGCATCCCGAGTAGTGTGGTCGTGGACGAATCGGGACGCGCTGTGGAATCTCGCACTGACGTGAATTCGATCGATACAGTCGTCTGCACGCACGGCCTGTGGGCGCACGGTACGGGGATGTACCTGATCAAGCGGCATCTCGAGCGCGAGTACGGCATGAAAGGGTTTACGTTCAATTACCCCTCTGTGACCAAGACACTGGACGAGAATGCCGGCCTTCTGGCCCGGTTCATCGAGGAGAACGGTATCGAGCAGGCACACCTGGTCGGTCACAGTCTCGGCGGCCTCGTGATCCTGCGGATGCTCGCAAACCGTTACTCGGAAATTCCGGGACGCATCGTTTGCGTTGGCTCGCCCCTGCGCGGCTCGCGCGCCGCAACGATCCTCAACGCGAAGAGCTGGGGCGAGCACCTGCTCGGTGTCTCGGTGCCGCAGGGCACGCTTCAGGGCTCAGCCAATGATTGGGCGAGCGAGGTGATCGCCCGGCGCGAGATCGGCTCCGTTGCCGGCTCGATCCCCCTCGGCATGGGCCATGTTGCCGGGCCTTTCGGGGAGCCCAACGATGGCACTGTCGCCGTCGCCGAGACACGTCTGGACGGCGCCACCGACCACATCGTCGTGCCGACCACCCATACCGGCATGCTGATTTCGCGCAATGTAGCCGAACAGATCGGCTCGTTCCTGCGCCGCGGGGAGTTCCTGCGAGACGTGTAGGGGCGATTCCCGAGATGCAACCGCTGGCCGAGACCCGCTCGCTCCTATAAGTCCTTGAGTTTGTAAACCGCCTCGAGTGCCTGACGCGGTGTCATCGCATCCGGATCCAGTTCATCCAGCGCGTCCCGGAGCGCATCGGTCGCCGGCTCGTCGGCCGGACCCAGCGGCAGCTGCGCCTGCGGGCTCTGCGTCAGTACCGCCTGGTGAGATTCGAGCGTGGCGAGGTAGTCGCGGGCGCGCTGCACGACGTGCCGCGGCACGCCGGCGAGCGCCGCAACCTGCAGGCCGTAGCTCTGGTTGGCGGGTCCGGGTTTGACGGCGTGCAGGAACACCAGCCGGCCGTCGTGTTCGGTGGCATCGAGATGCACGTTGCGGCAGGCGGGCAGTTCGTCGGCCAGTGCGGTCAGTTCGAAATAGTGGGTGGCGAACAACGTGAAGGCGCGCGCTTCCTCGCCCATGTAATGCGCCGCCGCCCACGCCAGCGACAGGCCGTCGAAGGTGCTCGTGCCGCGCCCGATCTCGTCCATCAGCACCAGGCTCTGTGCCGTGGCGTTATTCAGGATCGTCGCGGTTTCGGTCATCTCCACCATGAACGTCGATCGTCCGCCGGCAATGTCATCCGATGCGCCGATGCGCGTGAAGATTCTGTCGACGGGGCCGATCTTCAGGGAGTCCGCCGGTACGAAGCTGCCGATATGCGCGAGGATCGCGATGAGGGCGGTCTGCCGCATGTAGGTCGACTTGCCGCCCATGTTGGGGCCGGTGATGACGATCAGCCGTTGCTCGTCGGTCAAGGTCAGGTCATTGGCGACGAACGGCGTGTCGATGACCTGTTCGACCACGAGATGCCGACCGCCACGGATCTCTATGCACGGTTCCTCGCTCAGCGCGGGCTTTGTCAGGCGCAGACTTTCGGCGCGCTCGGCGAAACACACCAGCACATCCAGTTCGGCGATGGCGAACGCCGTCTGCTGCAGTGACGCGAGCGTCTCGTGCAGCTGGTCCAGCAGCTGTTCGTAGAGGAACTTCTCCCGCGCCAGTGCGCGTTCCCGCGCGCTCAGCACCTTGTCCTCGAATTCCTTGAGTTCCGGCGTGATGTAACGCTCGGCGGCTTTCAGGGTCTGCCGGCGTACATACTCGTCCGGCGCCCTGGCGGCCTGCCCCTTGCTGATCTCGATGTAGTACCCATGCACGCGGTTGTAGCCGAACTTCAGCGTGCCGATGCCGGTGCGCTCCTTCTCACGCGCTTCCAGGTCCATCAGGAACCTGTCGGCGTTGTCGGCGATGCTTCGTAGCTCGTCGAGTTCGTCGTCGTAGCCGTCCGCGATCACTCCGCCATCGCGGATTAGCATCGGCGGGTTTTCGATGATCGCGTCGGCAAGCAGCCGCTGCTCGCCATGGTGCGGGGCGATACGAGCCCGCAGGTCATGTAATTGCGGCGACTCGATGCCCGAGAGTTGAGCGCGCATTGGGGGCAGGCGTGTTAACGCTTCGCAAAGCTGGCGCAGGTCTCGCGGCCGGGCCGAGCGAAGGGCGACGCGCGAGAGGATTCGCTCGATGTCGCCGATGCCGTGCAGCAGCGCCTGCAATGACTCGACGGCGCTGCCCGCCTGCATTGCCTCGACGGCTTGGAAACGGCCTTTGAGTACGGCGGGGTCGCGCAGCGGTCGCTGGATCCAGCGCCGCAGCAAGCGGCTGCCCATCGGGCTCTGGCAACGATCCATGACGCCTGCGAGCGTGTGTTCGTGGTGCCCGCTCAGCGAGCTATGGAGCTCCAGGTTGCGGCGCGTCGGTCCATCCATGATGACCGCGTCCTCGCGCCGTTCCACGGTGATGGCCTGCAGGTGCGGCAGCGACGACTTTTGCGTGTCGGTGACGTACTGCAACAACGCGCCGGCCGCCGCGACGCCGCGCGGAAATGCCTCGCAACCGAACCCCGCGAGGTCGCGAGTGCCGAATTGCCGGCACAGCAGCCGCGTTGCGCCGTCGTGTTCGAAGTGCCACGGCGGCCGCCGCGTGACCCGCACGCCAGAACCGAAATGGCGTGCATCCACCTGGTCTTCGTCGACGATGAGTTCGGCCGGCCGCAGGCGTTCGAGTTCGCCGGCGACGGCTTCGCCGTCGGCTACCTCGGTGAGCCGGAAACGGCCGCCCGCGAGATCCAGCCACGCGAGACCGATGCCCTCGCCGTCGGCGAACATCGCCGCGACGAGGTTGTCGCGACTCTCGGACAACAGGGCTTCGTCGGTGAGCGTCCCCGGCGTTACGACCCGGGTGACCTGGCGATCGACGGGCCCTTTGCTTGTCGCAGGGTCCCCGATCTGCTCGCAGATGGCGACCGACTCGCC
>JABAHR010005505.1_pt1 | contig 14478 bp, 16 predicted proteins | sample 7062101 | NCBI WGS metagenome assembly JABAHR01 (sample SAMN14534553, study PRJNA622989) | marine sediment metagenome | biome: marine biome [ENVO:00000428]; feature: marine pelagic biome [ENVO:01000023]; material: deep marine sediment [ENVO:00002113] | place: India: Gulf of Kutch | collected... | reverse complement strand
TCGGCGAGCACGCCGGCGTCGTAGCGGGTAAAGCGCCTTTCGCCATCGGCTTCGATTTCGATCGACTGCACCGGCGTCGAACCCGCCAGGGTCGAAATCGAACAGCCGATGCCCGTGCCCCGCAGATTGTCGAGAACCTGTGCCGCCCCGGTATCGTCGCCGACGCAGGAGACGATATGCACGCGGTCTCTGCGATTGAACTCGGCGCGCGCGTGCCTTGCGACGTTCGCCGTGATGCCGCCGACGCGCGTCTCGCCCGACGGCAGGTACAGGTCGATCCCACAGTCGCCAACACAAACGACGTCCACGTCAGACTGCCTTCGCCAGGGCGGTAATTTCCCTCACCCGGTCGACGTCGACTGCGCGCTCGCGCATGATCGACGAGCCGACAATCGCGCCATCACAGGCGCCCAGAAGCGCCTCGGCATTGCCGGCATCGAGGCCGCTGCCAATCAATACCGGCAGGCCCTGCGCCGCCTCGCTGAGATGCCGGAGCGACGGCGCGTCGCCGCTCGCATCGCCGGTCACGACAATGGCGTCGGCGCCCTTGTCGCGGGCCAGGGCTGCAGACTCGGCAACGGGTCGCGGCTCGAGCATGCTCGCGTACTTCACCTGGATATCTGCAAGGATCAGGACATCGTCTGCGCCGAGCGCCGCGCGGTACGCCAGCAGTCCTTCCGGATCGATGTCGAACTCCCCGTACTCCGGCCGCATCATTCGATCGACAAAGTAATCGGTCCTGATGAACGTCGCGCCGGCGCGCCTGGCGACGTCGAGCGACGCCCGCGGGTCGTTAAGAAGAATCTCACAGCCGACCGCGATCTCGGCGGGCGCCTGTAGGACGGCAGACACAATCGCCGTCATCGACGCCACCGTTTCAGGCGACGCGACAACCCGATGCGGGCGGTCCCACTCGTTCTCCAGCAGCACGCCGGCGGCGCCGCCGGCTGTCAGCGCCTCGAGATCGCGCAGCGCGTGCCGGGCCAGCCGCTCAGGACCCGGGCTGTCGGGGTAATCCGGCAATGGCGGCAAGTGACACATCCCGATGATGACCTTGCCAGCGCCGAAGCGCTCCCGGAACCGACTCATTGCGCCGCGTCGCCGCGCCGGCTCAGCGCCCGGTACACCGGCGCACCGGCCAGGGTCAGGCCGACGCCGATCAGGCTGTCCAGCGGGTTGTAGATCAGCGCCGCTACCAGGAACAGGCTCATGACGAAGATGAAGATCGCCGGCACCACCGGGTATCCGGGCAGGCGCCACGCGTCGGGCCCCGACAATCTTGGTCGCAGACGAAAGATCGAGGCGACCATCAGGATGTTCATGAACTGGAACGGCACGACGAAGAAGGTGACGATCCGCGAAAACGAACCAAAGACGAGCAAGGCGACGATCGACACCGCCGCGGCAAACAGGATGGCGCCCGATGGCACGGCGCGTTCCGGCGAGCGCCGTGCCAGGGTCCTGAATAGCAGGCCATACGCCGTCTGTTCCGCACGCTCGACATATTCGGACGCAGCAGCATAGAAAAGGCGCGGCAGGGTCATGATCAGGCCGCCGAGGGCGCCAAAGATCGAGATCCACATCAGCAGGTTCAGGGCGCCGCCGCCGACGTCGCCGAACGCTGCCTCGGCGACCGCGGGCGCCACCATGGCCGGATTCTCACGCATGGCCTCCAGCGGCACGACCCGCAGGAAGGCGGCGTTGACGAGCAGGTAGATCACGGTGATGAATATCACGCCGAGCCCCATTGCTCGCGGGAAGTTCTTCGTTGGCTCCCTGACTTCGCCGGCGACATTCGATGCGTCGATCCAGCCGTCATAGGTGAACAGCACGATAGCCACGCCAAGGCCGACGAAGCGGAAGAGGCCGAGCAGACCTTCGCCGCGCGATTCGACGGCAGCGCTTTCAACCGGTACGGCCGGCGCCGCAATAAAGAGTCCGCCGAGCAGGAGTGCGGTCAGGCCCAGGACCTTGACAGTGGTAAGGACCACCTGGGTACGGCCACCCCAGCGGGCGCCGCGGAGATTGATCAGCGCGAAGAAGACGATGCCGGTCACCGCCCACGCCAGCTGCATACCCTCGGAGCCTGACCCGAAGACCTGGTTTGCCAGCTCGCCGAACAGTATCGCTATACCGGCAATCGCCCCGGGACCGCTGACCAGAACCATCATCCACGCCTGCATGAATCCGGCAAAGGGGCCGTAGGCCGTCGTCAGCGCGTGATAGGACACGCCGGACCTCGGGATGAGCGTCGACAGCTCGGCGAGCGTCATGGCGCCGCACAACGTGATCAGGCCGCAGAGCGTCCAGAAAAAATAGACCTGCCATTCCTGCGATGCGATAGCGGCCAACTCTCCAGGCGTGAAGAAGATGCCGGAGCCGATCATGTCTCCTATCACGACGGCCAGCACGGCCGACAAGCCGAGTTCTCTTTTCAATTTCATGCTTGTTATCGTCTTGCTGGCATCGACATTACAGGGCTCGGTCGGGACGGGGAAGTGGTATCCTCCGCCGGCGATGATGACCGTGAATGCAGAATCGGTGGCGAAAGCGCTGCCCTACGACCAGCTCGTCGACGCGCTCGACGCGGCATTCGCGACCGATATCGAGGTGCCGCTGCGTGCACATCATACGGTCCCTGTACCGGGCGGCACGGACGGGACCTTGCTGCTGATGCCGGCCTGGACTCGCGGTCAGAGCATCGGCATCAAGGTAGCGACCGTGTTTCCGGACAATGCCAACCTCGGCAGCCCGGCCGTATTCGCGAGTTACCTGTTGCTGAGCGCGGAGACCGGCATACCGGTGGCGGTCCTCGATGGCACCGAGATTACGGTCCGCCGGACGGCAGCCGCCTCGGCGCTTGCATCGCGGTATCTCTCGCGTGAAGACTCGACGCATCTGCTGATTGTCGGCACCGGCAATCTTGCGCCGCACATGGTCCTTGCGCATGCGTCCGTTCGCCCGATCAGGCAGGTGACTGTCTGGGGGCGCCGCGAGAAGAAGGCACAGGCGCTCGCCGAACGGCTGGCAGCGTCGGGGCCGCAGGTGGAGGTCGCGAGCGACCTCGAGGCTGCGGTCGCTGCGGCGGACATCATCAGCTGCGCAACCCTGGCAAGCGAGCCGCTGGTGCCCGGCGCATGGCTACGGCCGGGACAGCATCTCGATCTTGTGGGCGCGTTTACGCCAGCAATGAGAGAGGCGGACGACGAGGCGCTGCGGCGCGCTGACGTCTACGTCGACACACGCACAGGCGCACTGTCGGAAGCCGGTGAGCTCGTCCAGGGCATCGCCACCGGCGCGATCGACAAAGACGACGTTTGCGGTGAGTTATCCGAACTCGCGAGGGGCGTGATCAACGGCCGTCAGGACAACGACACCATCACCCTGTTCAAATCGGTCGGTACGGCGCTCGAGGATCTCGCCGCCGCCGAACTGGCCATCAGCAATCTCGAGGTCGGCAGGCAGGCGCCCTAGCCGCTCGGTGACAACCGTACAGGTGTGCGCAGCACCAGGAAAGGTCGGGCGGAAACCAACCTGCTTGCGTTAAGCAAATGAGGGTTTTGCGTGCGCCTTCGACGCGGGAATGCGCTGCCTGAGTGGTTCGCCACAGTGGCTAGGAGCCGAGCAGACCATCCTCGCCGAGCTGCGTTGCAATTGTGTCGACCTGCTCGTCGATCAGCTCCTGCAGGGTGTTATTGCCGACACTGAGGGCTTCGATCGCCCACACCTTACGCTGCGCGCTCGCATCGTAGAGTTCTGCGACAAAGGTGATCGCCCGCGACTGCTCGATCCGTTCGTCGCGGTTCAGCTCTTCATAGTCATAGCCGAACAGGTCGAACGCCGCGCCGACCGGCCGCAGCGGCGCCAGCGCTTCCTGCTCCTGTCCCTTCTGGCGGACGAACAGCACGGCGTCGTAACCGCGGGAACGAATCGTGTCCTGTATGAGCGAGCGCGCCACCTGCGGCCTGCGACCAATAACCGTGTACCAGGCACTGGCGATGACGCCGCCGTTCGAAATCGACGCAACGAGATCGCGCTCGACAGCAGCCCGGGTCGCATAGTCCCCGGTAACGCTGATCACGAGGACACTGTCGAAACTATCGACGTTCGGGTTGTAAACGGTGCGGATAACGCTTGTTGGGTCGGGAGCGGAAGCACAGCCGCCGAGCATAATGCTCACAAGAAATAGTGCGCTGATCACGTGTCGGATTGACGAGTGCATGGCGACGGGAAATATACCACTGGCCGGCTTGTAATATACTGCGCCCGTCCATCTTTGAGCGCCCGAACCACATGTTTCGTTTACAGCAGAAACACTCGCAGAAGCGTGCCGAGCGTCTGCCGCCCGCGGATGGCCGCAAGTTGCTCGCCGAGCAATCCGTCGTGCGCGGCTTTTTCGGCACGCTCGGCGTCGCGCTGTTGTTGTGCTGGGCATGGGCGCTCTTTTCGATGACAACAGGCCGGGTGTTTCCCTGGTTTTCGATCGTTATCGGCGCGCTGATCGGCATGGCGATGCAACGCTTTGGACGGGGCCTGGACTGGCGCTTCCCGATGATGGCAGTCCTCATCGCCAGCGTCGCAGCATATTTCGGCAACCTGCTGATCGGTGTCCTGGAAACCGGGCGCTACATCGAAGCAGAAACGTTCAACGTGCTTCGTGGCCTGTCGGCCGACACGATGCGCAATTTCTTCCGCAACACGATAGGACCGGTCGACCATATCTATGCATTTTCCGCCTGCGGCGTCGCCGCGTTCTTCGCCAATCGGCGACTGAAACGCCACGAAGTCCTCGGGCTGCGGACGATGGACAAGCAGGAGTCATGAGCCGCGCGCCGATCCGAATCTACGGCGATTCCCGTTCGGGAAACTGCTACAAGCTGAAGATGCTTTGTGCCGAACTCGGTATTGGCTACGACTGGCACGAAGTGGATATCCTCGCCGGCGAAACGCATACGCCGGCATTCCTCGCGAAGAACCCTAACGGCAAAATTCCGTTACTCGAACTGCCTGACGGTCGGTGCCTGGTGGAATCGAACGCGATTCTCAGCTACCTGGCTGACGGCACTGATCTGTTCCGCGGCAATGCCTTCGATCGGGCGACGATTCTGAGCTGGTTATTTTTTGAGCAATACAGCCATGAACCGTTCATTGCGACATCGCGGTTCATTATCCGGTACCTCGGCCGGCCGGCTGACCGGGAGGCGGATCTCGAACAGAAGAAAGCAGGCGGCGAGAAAGCGCTGCGTATCCTGGATACCGAGCTGGCGAATCGCCCGTACCTGACGGGCGACGATTTCACGCTCGCCGATATCGCCTTGTTTGCCTATACGCACCTCGCCGAGGAAGGCGAATTCAGTCTCGAGCCTTATCCTGCCGTGCGCGCGTGGCTCGAGCGGATCAAGGATCGTCCCAATTTCGTCGCGATGTCTTAGGACTTCGACGCCGTCGCGTTTGCTCGCAGATGCACGGTCAGCTCGAGATGTCGGTCGGCAATTGCTCGCGCGGAATCGAGGATAGCAGGCGGTAGGTCGCCGTGTTCATCGTCTCCGCGGCGTCGTCCTCGCCGACAAAATACGGCGGCTCACGGCGCAGCAAGTCCCAGCCGTCGGTCTTCAGCACCTTGATCAGGTGCGTCATGTTGCGTCGAATGGCCGTGACATAGGGATTCTGGCCATCGAACATGACCTCGAAATAACGGTAGGCGCGATTGAATTTTTTCTGCAGCCGGTCTTTCGTCGTCGCCTGGTAGAACATGGGCGTCTTTTTCAGCAGATCGATACCTGACTCGTAGCGGATCATGTATTCGCCCGGTGACGCATTCTCGATCGCTACACCGCCGATCACAAATTCCTTGTAAAGGCGGTCACGGCACTTCTCGAGGTAACAACGATCGGCCATTTGCGCAACGAGGTCGGCTGTGCCCAGCAGGTGCCCGCAGATCGCGTCCCTCGGATCGTCCAGCTCTATCTTGTCGACGTCCACTTCATACCCCGTGAAGTGCACGATCATGCTTGCGACCGCGACGTCTTTCGCAAGTCCCAGTTCGGGCAGGTAGCGTCGCAGGAAGTCCGCGCTTCGCGATACATGGTAAAGGGTGAACTCTGCGCCGTTCTCGAAGTCCTTATCGCGCTCCTTGTGGCGGATGTACCCGGCGTCGTGGAACAGGGAGGTGACGATCGTCATCTGCGCGCGATGTGCGCCGAGCCGCTCTGCCGGCGCCACGGTTTGTTCGTAACCCGCAACCAGGCGCGCAAGCGCAAGCGTCATGTCCAGCGTATGCTGCATGTCGTGATAGGTCGTGTCGCAGCCGAGATAGCCCGGGTACTGGCCGGTGAACAGTCGGGCGAAGTCGTAGAAGGCAAGCCAGAGCTTGTCGAAGGAGGCGCCCGGAAAGGTCTCGGTGAAGATCTCCGCTACCGCGTTGCGAACGGCCACGGGATCGCTTACCTGTACGGTATTCGTTACGTCGTAATCGTTCCGGCGATCCTGGGAATTCAGCATTTTCTTCTTGTTGTGCAACGACGAGGCATGCGCTGACAGCGTCCTGGCGTTCCCCGCAACGCTGCTCATACCCCTGGCCTTTTTCGGTAGCTTATCCGAAAAATGTACTGTTTCCGGGGGTTTGCTAGCCATTTTGCCGGAACTGATACACCGGCCCCGACCTGAAAAGTGACCTGGTTCCCGAAATATGTCATGTCAGAGCGCAAACTCGGCGATGACCGGCGTGTGGTCCGACGGACGCTCCCAGGTGCGGGGTTCCCGGTCGATGTAGCTGGCGGTGCATTTCCCGGCCAGCGCCTCGCTGGCGAGGATCAGGTCGATACGGAGGCCGGCATTGCGACGGAATCCCGCGGCGCGATAATCCCACCAGCTGAAGGTCTGCTCGGGCTGTTCGAACTGGCGATAGACGTCGGACAAACCGAGTTCCAGCAAGCGCTGCAGCGCTTCGCGTTCGAGCGGGCTGCAGAGGATCGCGTCGCCCCACTTCTCCGGGTCGTAGACGTCCCGGTCATCGGGCGCGATGTTGAAATCGCCGAGCACGACCAGGTTCGCGTGCGTCTTCATCTCCGCTTCGAGGAATCCCTCGAGTGCCTCGAGCCAGTCGAGTTTGTATGCGTACTTCTCTGAGCCGACCTCACTGCCGTTCGGCACGTAAAGATTGACGACGCGTATGCCGTCGATCGTCGACGCGAGGATCCTCCGTTGTGGATCTTCGAAGCCGGGAAAATCGGTCACCGGGTCGCCGGGTTCGGACTTTGCTACGACGGCGACGCCGTTGTAGGTCTTCTGGCCGCTGGCGATCGCCCGGTAGCCGACGTCGGTGAACTCGGCCGCAGGAAAAGCCTCGGTAAGCTGCTTGATTTCCTGGAGCACCAGCACGTCGGGCCTGGCGCTGTCCAGCCATTCGAGCACGTGACCGAGACGGACGGTAAGTGAGTTGACGTTCCAGGTCGCGATCTTCACGCCGCTTTACCGATGCCGCTTTGTCGCAGCAAGGCATCGAGGGTCGGCTTGCGACCGCGGAACGCGACATAGGCCTCCATGAAGTCGCGGCTGCCGCCAACTTCCAGTATTTCGTGACGGAAACGCTCAGCCGTCGCCGTATCGAATATGCCCGTCTCCTCGAAGGCGGCGAAAGCATCGGCCGCCAGGACTTCGGCCCACTTGTAGCTGTAGTAGCCGGCTGCGTACCCGCCGGCGAAAATGTGCGAGAAGCTGTGCGGCAGGCGGTTGTAGTCGGGGTGTTTGACCAGCGCGACGTCTTCGCGCACCTGGCCCAGCGTCTCCATGACGCGGCCGCCAGCGGCCGGGTCGTAGCCGGCGTGCAGCCGGAAATCGAACAACGCGAACTCGATCTGCCGAAGCATGGACAGCGCCTCGCCGAAATGACGGCTGGCGTCGAGTTTGTCGAAGATGTCGCGAGGCAGCGGCTCGCCGGTGCTGAAGTGCGACGAACACTGTTCGAGTACTTCGTATTGCCAGGCAAAATTCTCCATGAACTGGCTTGGCAGCTCGATCGCGTCCCAGGGGACGCCGTTGGTGCCGGCGATGCTCGGGTAGTCGATGATCGTCAACAGGTGATGCAGCATATGCCCGAACTCGTGGAACAGCGTTACGACGTCGGTATGCGTCAGGAGCGACAGACCGTCGGCATCAGGCGGCGGAAAATTGCAGACGAGATAGCCGACGGGCGCCTGCGGTGAGCCACCGAAGTCCATGCGGACGACGCACTCGTCCATCCAGGCGCCACCGCGTTTGCCGTTCCTGGCAAACAGGTCGGTGTAGAAGCTGCCGATGATGTCGCCATCTGCGTCGCGGATCTCGAAGTAACGGACGGTTTCGTGCCAACGGCTGACGTCGGGATTCTCTATGACCGAGATGCCGTACAGTTTCTCCGCGAGGTCGAATATGCCCTGTTTGACGACCGTGAACGGGAAGTACTGCCGCAGCTCTTCGTCCGAAATCGCAAATTTTTTCTGCTTCAGTCTCTCCAGGAAGTAGGCGACGTCCCAGGCTGCCAGCGGCTCGCCGGACAGCGACTGGATTTCCCCGAGCTCTTTCTCAGCAGCGCCTCGCGAACGCGCGGCCAGCTCGGTCAGGAACTCCAGCACCTCGTCCACCGTGCCCGCCATCTTGGTGGCGAGAGAATAATCTGCAAAGTTCTCGAAGCCGACCAGCGCGGCCGCCTCGTGGCGTAGCGCCAGGATCTTGTCGATGATCGCGGTGTTGTCCCAGTCCGGCTTCCCGCCCTCGTCCGAGCCGCGCGTCGACCATGCGTGGTAGAAGGTTTCGCGCACGTGGCGAGCCGCGCAATGGGTCATGACGGCGTGGTAATTGGGATAGTCGAGTTTGAACCGCCAGCCATCGATGCCTTCGGCACGGGCCTCAGTCGCCGCTCTCTGTTTGACCGTGTCTGGGAGGCCCGCTATGTCGGCTTCATCGGTGGTGTGGAAGTGCCAGGCATCGGTCGCGTCCTGGACGTTCTGGTCGAAGCGCGCCTGCAGCGCGGCGATCTCCTGGCGGATCTCCTTGTAACGGGCTTTCTCGTCGTCAGGCAGCGCGACCCCGGACAGCCGGAAGTCACGAAGTTCCTGCTCGAGCAGTTTTCGCATTGCCGGCGTCGCGTCCGCCGGCAGCGTGGCCTCGACCTGTGCGTACGCTTCCTGCAGCCGCTTGTTTTGTGACATTTCTGTGCCATGTTCGGTCATTAACGGCAGCGAGGCGTTGTAGGCATCCCGCCAGCCGGGGCTGTCGAGCACGCTTTGCAGGTGGCTGACCGGCGACCAGACCCGTCCCAGTTCGTGACTCATTTCTTCGAGCGGCCTGACGAGGGAATCGAAATCGCGCGCTTGCGGGTCGTCGAGCAGGGCGGCGAGCTTTTGCCGATGTGCTGCGATAAGCTCCTCGAGCGCCGGCAGCGCGTGCTCGGGCTTGATGAGATCGAATTGCGGCAGATCAGAGGTATCGAGAAGCGGGTTCGACATTAACGCCCGACCAAAAGAATACGCGGCAGGATGTTATCACAGCGCTGGCTGGCGGCGACTGGAATAAGGAAAGGACGTGACAGCACATTTTGATCTTCTGGTCATCGGTGGCGGCAGCGGTGGTCTCGCCCATGCGCAACGTGCGGCGGAGTATGGCGCCAGGGCGGCGGTCATCGAGTCCGGCCCGCTGGGCGGTACCTGCGTCAATGTCGGCTGCGTGCCGAAAAAACTGATGTGGCACGCGGCCCATCATGCGCACCAGCTGCACCAGGCGCGCGATTACGGTTTCGACGTGGCCCTGGAGGGCCACGACTGGTCAGCGCTGCGCAAGCGTCGTGATGCCTATATCCTGCGGCTCAACGGCATTTACCGGAACAACCTCGAGAAGCGCGACGTCACCTATATCAAGGGTTACGGCAGGTTCGTGGATCCGCACACGGTCGACGTCGGCGACCGGCAGTACACGGCAGAGCGCATCGTCATCGCCACCGGCGGCTACCCGATCGTGCCGCGCATCCACGGGGCCGAGCTCGGTATTACCTCGGACGGCTTTTTCGAGCTGGACGAGCGGCCGAAGAAAGTTGCGCTGGTCGGCAGCGGCTATGTCGCGGTCGAGCTGGCGGGCGTGTTCAACGCACTCGGCTCGGAGACGACCGTGCTGGTCCGGAAAGACGGGGTCCTGCGCAGTTTCGACATGATGCTGCGCGAGGAGCTGCAGGCTGCGATGCAGCAAAGTGGTATCGAGCTGATCACCGGCTTCCATCCCCACGAGGTGCACCGGGACGCTGACGGCATCGTCCTGCACGGCGATTGTGGCAGGGAATTCGGCGGCTTCGATGCGCTCGTCTGGGCCGTCGGCAGGGCGCCCGCGACCGAATCGCTGAACTTGGAAGCAGCCGGGGTCGAACATGACGGCTACGGCTTTATCCCGACCGACGATTGGCAGAAGACGAACGTCGACCACATATTCGCTATCGGTGACGTCACCGGGCGAGACGCGCTGACGCCGGTTGCGATCGCCGCAGGGCGTCGACTGGCGGACCGGCTCTACAATGGCATGACTGATCGGCGTCTCGAGTACCACACGATTCCGACCGTCATCTTCTCGCACCCGCCGATTGGCACGGTCGGTCTGACGGAAGCAGAGGCGCGGGAGCAGTACGGCGACGACATCAAGATCTATGCGTCGCGATTCACGCCGATGGTTTACGCGTTCAGCGACGAGAAGGTAGCGAGCAAGATGAAGCTGATCGTGACGGGCGAAGCAGAGAGGATCGTCGGTTGCCACGTCATCGGTGACGGTGCCGACGAGATGCTGCAGGGCTTCGCGGTCGCGATGCGGATGGGCGCGACGAAGGCCGATTTCGACGACACCGTGGCGATTCACCCGACCAGCGCCGAGGAATTCGTGACGATGCGCTAGAAAAAAGGGGTCAGACCCCAATTTTAAAATTGGGGTCTGACCCCTTTTTTTCAGCCGATGGTCACAGTGAGTTGTTTGAGGACGGGCGAGGTCTCCGGGCGTACGCCCCGCCAGATATAAAAAGACTCCGCCGCCTGTTCGACGAGCATGCCCCAGCCCATGATCGACTTGGCCGCACCGAGACTCGCTGCCCAGCGTGAGAACGGCGTCGCTGAAGAGCCGTAGGACAGGTCGTAGCAGAAGGTGGCCGGATGGACCGCCTCTTCCGGGTAGGGCGGTATCTCGCCTTTGAGACCGGCGCTGGTTGCGTTGATGATCAGGTCGTAGATCGGCAATGAGCGGACGTCTTCGAATCGACAGGCATTGACCGGCCCATGGCGCGAAAAGTGATCGGCAAGCGCACGCGCTTTGGGAAACGTGCGATTCGCGATGACGATCGAGGCCGGTTCTGCATCCAGCAGCGGCGAGATAATGCCTCGCGTAGCGCCGCCTGCGCCAAGGATCAGGACGTTCACTCCTTTCAGCTTGAGTTCGTGATTGACCTGCAGGTCGCGCATCAGGCCGACGCCGTCGGTGTTATCACCGAACAGGCTGCCGTCGTCTCTGAACACGACCGTATTGACCGCGCCGGCGATCGACGCCCGCTCGCTCATCTCATCGACAAGGCGCGCAACGGCACTCTTGTGCGGCACCGTGATGTTGAGCCCCTTGCCGCCGGTCCGACCAAACTGGGCGATCGCTTGCTCGAGTTTGTCCGGCGCGACCTGCAGAAGCTCGTACTGGATATCCTGGTTGGTCTGCAGGGCGAACAGCCGATGAATAATGGGCGAACGACTGTGGGATACCGGGTACCCCATGACCCCGTAACGGTCCGTGCCCCCTTCGCTCATCTCATGATTCTGCCATCCAGCGGGCAGCCTGTATTGCGTAATACGTCAGGATGGCGCTCGCGCCCGCGCGACGGATCGACAATAGCGATTCGAGTACGGCGGACTTCTGGTCGAGCCAGCCGTTCTGACCGGCAGCGGCGAGCATCGCGTATTCGCCGCTCACCTGGTAGGCGAAAGTCGGTACGCCGTGCGCCGCTTTCACCCGGCGAATGACGTCGAGATAAGGCATCGCCGGCTTGACCATGACGAGATCCGCGCCTTCGGCGAGGTCGAGCGCCACTTCCCGGATCGCTTCGTCGGCATTGGCCGGATCCATCTGGTAATTGCGCTTGTCTCCACCACCGAGATTGGCCGCCGAACCGACTGCATCGCGGAAGGGCCCGTAGAAGCACGAGGCGTATTTGGCGGCGTAGGCCAGGATCAGCGTATTGCGATGGCCCGCGCTTTCGAGCGCGGCGCGGATGGCGCCGACGCGCCCGTCCATCATGTCGGACGGCGCGACGATGTCGACGCCCGCATCGGCATGCGATACTGCCTGTTTGACGAGCATCGCGGTGGTTTCGTCGTTCATTACGTAGCCGTCATCATCGATGATGCCGTCCTGACCGTGCGTCGTGTACGGATCGAGCGCGACGTCGGTGATTACCGCAAGCTCGGGCAGCTCCGCCTTGAGCGCGCGGACCGTGCGCTGCACGAGTCCGTCAGGATTGGCGCACTCGATGCCGTCCGTCGACTTGAGATTGCCCTCGATGACCGGGAAGAGCGCAATGGCCGGGATACCGAGACCGTGCGCCGTTCTTGCTTCCTCGAGCAGACCGTCGATGCTCTTTCGCTCGACGCCCGGCATCGATTGGACGGTCTCGGATCGCCCCTCGCCGTCCAGCACGAACACCGGGTAGATCAGGTCCGAGGGGGACAGGCGGGTTTCGGCGACAAGCGCCCTGAGGCTCGCGCTGCGGCGGGTCCTGCGCATACGAATCGAGGGGAACAAAGCGGAAGGAATTTCACTCATATCAATACTTTACGTAAACCTATCTTGGATTTTCCCTGTATTTCGGTAGGGTTTCCACGCCTGATTCACAAAAAAACCAGTCACAGGTAATAATTTTCCCGGGAGACGGGTCACCTCGAATGACCAGCAATGACGCGCATCGCGAGCGCCGGCGGCGCTTTGACAGGGTTGTCAGCATATTCCACCAGGATATGTACCGGTATGCCGTATGGCTATGTCGCGACCCGGGAATAGCCGAAGAGGTCGTTCAGGAGGCGATGCTTCGGGCCTGGAAGTCGCTGGACGCCTTGCGAGAGGACGACGCTGCGAAACCCTGGTTACTGACCATCGTGCGCAGGGAAAACGCGAGGTATTTTGAGAGGAAGAGGCTGGACACGGTCGATATCGACGCCTTGAGTCCCGCTCAGTCGGCGATGCTGGCCGAGAAAGACGATTCGGAGCTCGAATCCCTGAGGGAGGCCATCTTCCGGCTGGACGACGAGTACCGTGAGCCGCTGGTGCTGCAGGTCCTGATGGGCCACAGCACGAAGGAAATAGCGGAGCTCATGGGGATGCAGCAGGGCGCAATCCTTACCAGGTTGCACCGGGCGCGCATCAAGCTGAAGGACATAGTGGACAAGGAAGCGCAGGAATGAACGCCTTCGGAAAGAATATGAACTGCGAGGAATACAAAGAGGCCATTGCGGCGGATCCGGCGGCGACCTTCGAAGGCGCCGAACATACTGCCGCATGCGAGTCCTGCGCCGCCTTTACGGCCGAGATGCAGGCGCTCGACGCGAAGATCGCCAAAGCCCTCGCGGTCGACGTGCCGGGACTGACGATGCCCGAACTCGAGCCCGTCGAGGACGATAAGGTCGTCAACCTGCCGTTTGCACGAAATCGCAAGATGCTGGACTGGATCGGGATCGCAGCGGGTTTCGCGCTTGCGGCAATCATCGGTGTCCAGCTTCTCGATGCCCCGCCAGGCAACGGAATGACGCTCGAGGAGGAGATCCTGGCCCATCTGGATCACGAACCGGGCGCGCTCCGCGTTACCGAAGACGCGGTCTCCGAGGCCCGCTTCGGGCGGGTGGTCAATGCCTCGATCGGAACCATGGACCGTAACGTGGGACTGATCACCTATGCGCAGAGCTGTATTATTAATGGCAAGGAGGTCCCGCACCTGGTCATGCAGGGCGAGAATGGACCGATTACCTTGCTGCTGATGCCGGACGAGATGGTCGACATGGCAAGGACGTTCCGGGGTGAGGGCATCAATGGCGTTATCCTCCCCCATGGCGAAGGCAGCATCGCCATCATCGGCCAGAACGAACAGGAAATCGGAGAAATCGAGGACAGAGTTGTAGACTCAGTGGAGTGGAGCATTTGACGCGCCACTGAATTTAAGTGCCCGGGTACGGGCGTAAACCATGCCCACCTGGGCGATTAAATCAGAGGTAGGAGAAAGAGATGTCTGATAAGCAAGTAGTAAAACCTGTTGCAGTTGCCGTCGGTACGGCGCTGGCAGGTTCGTTCGCAGTGGCTGCGAATGCTGACACGGACGCTGGTGCAAGCCCGTTTGCCATGACCACGCTGGCTGCGGGCTACCTGCTCGGCGCACAGGAAGGTAGCTGTGGCGAAGGCAAGTGTGGCGGCGACAAGGAAGCCGGCGGTGAAGGCTCCTGCGGC
>JABAHR010013343.1_pt2 | contig 14491 bp, 16 predicted proteins | sample 7062101 | NCBI WGS metagenome assembly JABAHR01 (sample SAMN14534553, study PRJNA622989) | marine sediment metagenome | biome: marine biome [ENVO:00000428]; feature: marine pelagic biome [ENVO:01000023]; material: deep marine sediment [ENVO:00002113] | place: India: Gulf of Kutch | collected... | reverse complement strand
GAACATATCTTCCCGGCCTAACGATGCGTCCCATGTATCCCAGCCGAAGTAGGTCTCGTCGATATACGCCATGACCTCTTCCATCTTGACCCTGGCGTGCACTTCGCGGTTGAACGAAACGAACTCCCCGATCAGCTCGATGACGAGCGCGCGTTGCTCGGCGGTCATATCCTTCACCATGACGCCTCGATACGGGATCACGGCGTTATCCATCAGGTGCTGTATCGAGCCTCGGCCGAAGGATCTGCCGCCCATCTCCGGATCCATATCCTCGGGCCCGAGCTCCGCGGCCTGTTTCTGCTCGTCTGTCAGCGAGGTGTAGACGGCGTAGGCTTTGTCGCGCTCCGGCTCCATGATGCTCACGCCCTTGAAGCGACCGGACTCGGCGATGATGGGCTCCGATCCCGTAAACACCGGTGACAACACCACCTGGTTCCCCAGCACGAAGTAATTGACGACCAGGTGATGGCCATCTATCTGCCAGCCCCAGGGCTCGGTTTCGGATGGCTCGCCCATGAACGTCAGATAGTAGAACCACTCCGAATAACGGTCGGGCCGGTTCGTGAGCTCACCGAGGTGATGGTTCAGACGCATGATATCCCGGGAGAGCGCAAAACCCTTCGCGCTGAACGCCGTGCGCATGAGATCGAAAGCCTTCTCGCGCTGCGCCTCCGTCAGCTCGTCGAAACCGAGGCCGTCGCGGATATAGGAGCTCGTATTGCTCCACCGTCGCCACTCGGGGTCATCGACCGGATATGTGGCCTTATCGCGCTGCTCGGGCGTCAGGGCTGCGAGGAACTCCCTCGCCTCCGCGACGAGATCCGCGTTCGAGGCGCCTTTCTCGGGATCAATGGAGAACAGCCCGTAAATGGGCTCTCCGGCCGTCGTGACACCCACGTAAGGCGTCAAGGACTGAGCGTAAACCAGGTCGTTGGTTCGGCTTCTGTCAGTCGCTGATTGAGGCCCAACCGGCGTGATCGTGTCCTGACTAAACGCGTTGCTGGCCAGAAACATTCCCAAAAAAATAATCGGCTGCGCGATCACTCTGTTCATTTCATTTCCTCGAGCAACAATTCGCCGACACTGGGCACGAGGACGAAACGCCGACACTACAAACTGGCGTCACCGCTTTGGGCAAATGCTCGATGCTAGCGCCCGCGCTGCTCACGGTACTCCGCAAGCCGAGCGATGATGTATCTCAAACGCTCTCCGAGCTGGCCGTTGCCGCCGCCTACCTCGGTACCGTCAGGCTGCGTAATGAACGTCCACTCCACGAGATTTCGACCGTAGCGTGAGGGGCGCCCCAGTATGCGAATGCGGTCGCCAGGCTTGAACTCATCATCCGTCCAGCCCGCGCGCCGGAGATTGATGATGCTGTCCCCTTCCGCCATCCAGGACTCCGTCTCCCCTGCGTCGTTCGTCACGTCAAAGTAGATTCGAGAATGCGGGTTCACCGGGCGGAATTCCGTCACCACACCCTCGATCTCGATCCGCTCATCCACGATGTAGTGAGCTGCAGGATTATGGTGGGCAGCAACGGGTATCGACACCAACACCGCGCCACAAAAGACTGTCAGAGTTTTGGCTGTCATGGTTCTATCCCCACATCAAAATTCCCCGGAGATCGACTCGCACGGAGCGTCCAGCAGATCGACATCGGGTGTAAAGATTCTGGTGCGCTCGAGCACTAAGGGCTCACGAAACATTTCCGGGTCCGTCAAAATGAATTGCATGTGCAGTCGAGTACCGTCCTCGCTGAGCGTGTAGCGCTCGATGCTGCTCGCGTTATCGCCGTTATGAATATTCAGGCCGTCTTCTGCCACGTTGGCCGCAACGTTTACGGTTTCCACCACCAATGTGCGGCCTTCGTACCAGCCTATTGAATGCCCCAAGGCACTGAGCGATCCGTCCTGCGGATGACTGCGACCATCCATGTATATGATGCGATCCGACGCCATGTCCTCGGTGCGGATCGAGATACGCTCGGCATTCTGGCTGATCAGCACAGGATCGTTGTGCAGAATCGTGCGGAAAGCGCCAAAGTACTCACATTGAATCGACGGATCGTCGGCGTGATCATACGCCGAGACGTACGCTCGCCCGGCCTCGGTAAACAGCCCTTGAATTGCTGCTTGGTTGTGGTCGCGAAGGGCCCGCTGAATCTCTGCAGCCGAGAGGTGATCATTCTCAGGACGCAGGAGCTCCTGAAGGAGCTCGTAGGTTTCAGGCGTGCAATTGCACGCGAACAGGTCCGCGATCGTCCAATCGGGATGCTCGATGGCCGTTACCGTCGTGCTCCACACGCCCGCTAGGGCTGGGGAGGCCTCCTGCGCTCCAGTGACGTGAGCGCTCAATAGGAAGCAGCCACCGATGACGGCGCCCCAACGCTTCAACTCCGCCAAGACCAACTTCATAGCCGTCCCCTTTCTCAGAGAGCCAGAGTCAGCTCAGATTTTACCTAGTTTTTGTACGCAGCGGGCAGGCTCGTGCCGCGCGCTGCGCCTACTCAGCTCTACCAATAAACTCCAAGAACTCACTCCACGTTACCGTCCTCCCATGGAGAGGGGCGATCGTGGACGGTTCGAGACCATAAGCCATGACGTTCTCATACAACGAAACCTGCGCCGCCGATGGCTCGGCGGGCGGCGCCGAGTTGGGTGGTGGCGGCGTGAACAGATCCGCCTCGATCAGGATGCGCTCGGCCGGAAGATACGCCATCAGCATGCCTTCGGAGTGCGGGTTGCTCTGCACGTAGAAGACCTCGAGGATCCGCGTACCGTCGGTGATAGCCGATTTCATGTCGACCATCTCGAGTTGATAGCCCTCCGCGAACTCCGTCGGCGGATGCAGCGACAGCAAGTCCGGCNNGGTGCGTAGCTCAGCACCTCCTGCTTGTAGAAATTCCGATTGGTCGCGTGCGCGACGATCGTGGCGCCCTCGTGAAAGAAGGTGCGAACACCCCCGAGGTGGTCGAAGTGGTGATGCGTGTTGACGACGTAGCGGATCGGTTTATCGGGGACGAGCCGATACACCTCCTCGATGACGGCCAGGGCCCGCGCCTGATTCTGCGGCGCCTCGATAACGGCCGTGAAGTCGTCGAACTCTACCGCGACACTGTGATGAGAGCCGCCGGTCACATAATACACGCCATTCGCAAGCTCTTGCGATTCGACGCGCACGGGAGGCGCGGTCGCCTGCCGCACTGAATTGGGCACGTCTAGATCCGGCCCGCATTCGTTCGGCTGTACGCCGGTGATGCGCAGATCGAGGGAGTTGTGCCCGCCGTTATAGTTCGGCGGTTGCGTCTCATCGTCCCAGTCGGTGTGATGATGGAAATGCGTCGGAAATCGCACGCCGTCGTAGGTTTCCCAATCGCTGTACTCGACCTCGTAGTTGAGATCGCCGCGAACGGGACTCGGAATCCATGTCTGGATCCGCTCGATGAGGTTGTCCGGATTGACCGTAGCGTTAACGCGATATCTGTCCAATAGCGTTAGCGAAATGATTCGCTGCCGCCGTTGGACTGTGGAGCTAAGGCCGCTGAGCGCACCCGCTTCGTACCGGGTGATGAGCATCGGATCGCCNNGGATCGCCTGCCATGGCCGCCTTGAGGAACCCGTGCGGCGTGAGCCAGATGTCGAGCTGCCGCCGCTCGGCATCGTTTAGCGCCGGTTGCGGCTCGTTCCCCTGCATGTTCCATGCGTAGTCGTCGACCACGCGCCAGACCTGTCGCCGTTCGCCTTCAATCGGCTGTCGACCGCCACCCAGGGCTGGGTAATCTCCTTGTGTCAGGACGCGCTCCTCATGCATGGAGCGAGCGTCGTAATTGACACTTCGGGTATAGCGACTAACGGCCACCCTGGGCCAATCCGTCCGCATGTCGTAGGTCTGCCCAACGAGGCCAACGTAGCCCGTCGCCGTATAGGTCACACAGCTGAGGCCGTCGGCGCCCATGTTGGCCGACACAGCTCGAAGTACGTCTTGCACGTCTTGCGCTCCAGCCGTCCGGCCGAGCAGCATCAGAACTGCGCATAACAGCGTTAGTCTCAGGTTCATCATCCCCCCCCTTCTCGATAACGTTCGTGCCCGTGCCATCGTCGTTGCGGACACTAGAGTCTACTCATCCAGCGTACATTCATAAGGCTCCACGACCATATCTGATCGCCAACTGAGCTCCCAACGTGCCGAGACGGGTTCCGTAAAGGTTCCCGGGTCAGTCACCTCCAGATCGTATGAGAGTCCCGTCTCATCGTCACTCAGTGTGAAACGCTCCACGATCACCGCCGCTTCACTCAGCGGCAAACGACCATTCGTGTCGAAATAAGGCCAGTCTACGGCTGTGGTCCGAACGACCAGCGTGCTTCCCTCCCATCGACCAACGGAGTAGCCGAGGCGGGATCTCGGTTGCGAAGCTGCGTTCGCGTTCGGATCCATATGAACGGTTCGCACGATATCGAACACCTCGACTCGAATGAGAATGTCGCCGTCCTGCTCGACGAAATCCATCGGATGGGGCGCAGACAGGCGCGTCATGACCGCAGGCATACCGCCGGCGATACATCGCAACGTGAGGTCATCCGCGCGAGTCCACGCCGAGGATGCCTCGAGCGCTTCGGGCGTCAACGGCAGATCCGATGGAAATCCGCCACGCCCATCGCGTAGCCAGACCCGGAATAGACCCTCCGCGTTATCAGCCGCTTGATTCGAAGGCTCCGATAGAAACGGATCATTATCGAACCCGATATGCTCCGACGACCAACGCGGCTGCACGTTACCGCGAGTCTTGATCTCCGTTCCGTTCGGCAACAACAGATTCGTGACATAGAGGCTGTTGCGTATGCGCGATGGGTGCCCGGCTACTCTGACCGTGGCACCGACAGGCACCAGATCCGGGTGAAGCCCCCGGCGACCCAACGAGTTGACATCCTGCGCTTCGAGCTCCCATGTCTGGCTCGTACCGTCCTCGCCGGGAATACTGAGCGTCATACTCACATGAGGATTTCGCCACGAGACTTCCGTGAGCTGCCCTTCGAGCTCCTCGACGACCCTCGTGTCGTGCTCGACATTGGCGTGATGCCCGATTGCGACAGTCGACAGAAGCGTCAGAAATATGGACACCTCGCGCTTCATCAGATTATCCCCCTCGATATTCAGCAAGCGTTCGTCACCGGCTGGTGCTGCCGCGAGAACCTCAGTCAAAACGATTCTACCGAGTTCAGGTCGATAATCGACCCAAAATCGGCTGAAATCTGGCAGGATCATCGGGGAGCATCGGCTGGATGCAGGGGGCGATAATGGATGAGAAAACGGGGCCCGACCTGGAGTTGGACGCGGTGGACACGGTCCAGAGCCCATCCAGACGTAGTTTCCTTCGTGATGGCAGTAAGCTGGCGGGCTTGGCCGGCGCGACATCTCTACTGGCAGCGACACCCGATTCCGCTCGCTCACAGGCTAGCACCGAAACGCAGACACCAGCAGATGTTCCCCGCGGCGATACCTACCTCATCCGTGGTGCGTATGTCGTCTCCATGGATAGCGAGACCGGCAATCGACAAGCCGCCGACATATTGATCCGCGACGGGCAGATCGCCGCGATCTCCGAGTCTATCGACGCTGACGGCATCGAAGTCATCGAAGCCGGCAACCTGATCGCCATACCCGGGTTCATCGATACGCACTGGCACTTATGGAACAGCACGTTGAAGAACATGCTGCGCGCCGACACGAGCTACTTCCCGTTGAAACAAGCCTTCGTTGGCCAGTTCAGGCCGGAGGATCACTACGCGGCCAATCGACTGGCGCTGCTGGAGGCAGCGCACGCCGGGATCACGACGCTGAACAATTTCGCCCACGCAACGCAAACGCCGGCGCACGTTGATGCAGAGCTTCGGGCGATGGCTGAGAGTGGCATCGGCGGGCGCTATTCCTATGGCTGGGCGGATCCTACGCCCGATACGGCGATTATGCCGATCGCCGATATGGAACGAGTCACGCGGGATTGGTTCGGGACGGAGTCACCGTTTGCCGGCAGGGTCGACCTGGGCATGGCCGTACGCGGGCCGATGTACACAGCGCGAACCGTGTATCAACGCGAGATCGAAGCGGCGCGAGACCTCGAAGCGCCCGTTGTGATGCACGTCGGCCAGACGAGGCGAAGATATACCTCCTGCGCGCAACTGCGCGCCGAAGGTCTATTGGATCCTTCCACAATCGTCGTACACGGTGTCGTCCAGACGCCGGAAGACCGGGCCGCGATCGCAGAAACCGGCTGCTCGCTCAGCTTTTCCATCGAATCGGAGCTACGGCTGCAGGAAGACGGTGATTTTCGAAGCCAGATGCTGAAGATGATTGCCGAAGGCGTGAACTTGTCCTGCTCTGTCGACAGCTCTGCGCTCAGCAGCGTTTCGATGTTCGATGCGATGTCGACGACCTGGGCGTGCGGAATACCCTGGAACGACACGGACACGCAGGCGCTACCCGAGCTCCGTTTTCACCAGGTACTCGAAATGGCCACGATTAATGGCGCCAAAGCACTTGGGATTGACGCCGTAACGGGCACCTTGGCTCCGGGCAAGCGCGCCGATATCGTTTTGGTGCGAGCGGACGACATCAACATGGTCCCGGTAGGAAACGTCGAGTCGGCGCTCGTGCNNACTGTGGCGAATGTGGACACGGTCATTGCCAGCGGCAAAGTGCTCAAACACGCGGGCGTTGTGGTTGGCATGGACGAAGCAACAATCAAAGAAGAGGCAAAGCGTTCTCTGTTCGACCTGCGCAATCGAGTCGGCGGGCGTTGGACACCAGAGGATCCAGCATTACGTCGATTCTAAAGTACTTGCTCGATTCACTATCCGCTTGCTATCGATTTACGCTCTCGGCATGATTCCAGTTGCTGACGGGCGACAGAAAACGGATATGAGCATGAAGATGACTAAGGTTCTTCAGGTAGCGTTCTTAGTCACGGCTGCAGGGCCTGTGTCGGCCCAGGACTGGGCAACTTTCAAGCTTATCGAGGACGGTTTCCGCGCCAACTTCCCGGGCGAGCCGACTGTCGAGCCCATTGCGTACGAATCCGAGTTCAACTTTCAGCTGCAAGGCCGCGTCTATCACGCGGCGGACGCGCTCGGCGACTACAGTACGACCGTCGTCGACTACCGCGGCGTCCGACAGCTTCATGACGAGCGCTCAGCCAGATGCCGCGCCGCCGACGGCGCCAACCAACTGGACGGCGATTCGTGCCAGAACAGCTGGGAAATGGAGATTTTGGGCGCGATCGACCATGCGGCGGCCGAATTCCTGACGCGGGACGGTGTAAAAGTCACCCAGTACGGGATGTATCACATCGATCGTGTGCTGGGTCGTCACATGCAGCTCACGAATGCCGACGGCTCGCGTACATACGCGGGAATCCACCAGCATCTCGGGCGCTTGTATATCCATCAGGCCACAGTGCCTGCCGGCATGCCGGAGCCGATCCTGTTCTTGCAATCACTCGCCTGGGTCAACGCAGAAGGGCTCGCAATCCGTTATTTTGGCCTTTACAGCGAGGGGTATGGAGAGTGGGAGTTTCCGCAACCCGACCGACCCGCCTTCAGGATACGCGACATGGATAACTCGCTAGAGCGACCGTCCACGCCGCGACGACCGCCTCCCCCACGACGGATAGAGCAGTAATCATGTTGAGACGATCCTTTGCAGTAGTCTTGCTACCGCTTGTCGCCCTGGCGCCGTTCGCAGACGCCCATCACTCGCATGCGAACTACGATATCCAGAATTGGATCGAGATCGAAGGTACCGTGCGGCAGGTTGTTTTTATCGCACCACACTCGGTCGTCTATCTCGACGTCACGGACGACAGTGGGGCCGTAGCGACCTGGGCGCTCGAAGGGGCCTCCCCGGCCGGCATTTTCGCCAATGGCGTCAGGCGTGACGATCTCCGTCCTGGTGACCCCATCAAAGCACGTTGCCATCGCCATAGAGATGGCTCGAACGGCTGCCTGCTCGGCTTCATTACCCCAATGCACGGCGATGAGGCGCGCGACCACGGCGTCGAGCGGCATTGGGACTGACGTTTATCTAGTCGATCGAATCGGGGCTGAAGCCAACACCCTCCCACCCGTCGGAGGGCCTGGTTATCGTGAACATCTGCAGCCTCGTGCCACCGTCACGAGCCTGCCGCCCTGTGACGACGACTTCATCGCCTACGGCTAGGTCGTCGTGCCGCCAGCCGCGACGCAACAAGATGTTTCGCGGGTAGGTCTCGGTCTCCCAGACCTCGGTCTCACCGTCGCTGTTGACGACCTCCACATAAACCCTTGAGTGCGGATTCTGATACCAGACCTCCGTAACCACGCCTTCGATGCGGACCCTACTGTCTACATCGTACTGCGCCAGGAACGAATGATGAGACAACGCTGGAACGGAAACGGCAAACCCGAGCAGCGCTAACGTTGTCAGAAAGACACGACTGATCATGTTTCGTTCTCCAACTCGCAATCTACAAAATGCGCTCACCCTCCGGGCACGTGAGACCTCGGTATACAGACGTAGTCCAGGATCTCGCCGTCGAACCGCGCGTAGGTCTTGGTGACCGTCCAGGGCTCCCGGTAGTACTCCGGATCGTCGATCGTAATCTCCAGCTGCTTGCGCGTACCGCCATCCAACACTGTGTAGCGTTCGATAACGTGGAGATTTTCAGTGTGTGGCAATCCCTGTGGGCGAATATGGCCGGCTTCGACGTTGCGCGTGTCCACCACCAGCGTGTCGCCCTCCCACCGGCCGATGGAGTGGCCCATCAGTGTCGGATACGAGTCCTCGGGGTGGTCCCGCCCATCCAGCCACACGCGTCTGACCTGATGAAAATTCTCATACAAGAATGTGACGCGGTGGTCCTGCACGATTATCTCGTGTGGAAACGGCGCCGATATCATCCGTCCGACGGCCTGCTGAACGCAGTCCAAGATTGGGTCGTTCGACGGGTTCGCTTCGTAGGCGTCTTGCGCTGCTCGCCCGGCGGGCGTAAAGGGTGGATCGGTCGGCCAACCCACCGTCGACCAGGTTTCGGAGTCCCAAGCACCCCCGAGACGCTCGTCGGCTCCGATGGACGCCCTGGGCAGGAGGACCACTGCAACCAGCAGGGATCCGATGATGACTAGGACGGGTGCTCGCCGGTTCGTTTCACGCACTTTACTCGCCCCGTGTGTTTCCGAATTGCTCACCCAAGCCGTCGTCTGGTTCTATCGATCAGGCACCGACTGACGACTTACACGCACACGCCGAATATAGACGATGGACGCAGGCTGATCCAGGTAGCGCGATCCGCCCGATGCCCTGGAGCGCTTGACCTCGGATCGAGCTTCCCCGGATTATTGGGATATCGACCAATATCAACTGGCGATTCTTCTGGGGAGACTCGCATGCGACGACTCTGCACGCTGGCAACGCTAATCTGGGCCGGCGCTACGACTCACGCTACCGCCCAGCCGAACGTTCTTCTCATTCTGGCCGACGACATGGGCGTCGAGGCCCTGTCCGTCTACGGGGTGGGTGAAACGGCACCGACGACGGTAACGATCGATGCGCTTGCCCGAGAAGGCGTACTGTTTCGGAACTTCTGGTCGCAACCCGTCTGTTCACCGACGCGCGCGACCATCATGACGGGTCGCTACGGGTTCCGGACCGGTGTGGGCAGACCGATCGGCCCCGCTGCGGATGGCGGCGCGTCGGGACCGTTGCCGCCGCCTCCGGCCAAACCGACGTCGGCCCCGTGGGAACCACCTGGCAGACCCCGTAATGTCGGTAGCCCCGTTAGCCGCGGGTTGCCGTCGACTGAACTCATGCTGCCGGCGGCGCTAGATGCCGGTACCGACAACGCCTACCGTACTGCCGCGATTGGCAAGTGGCATCTCGCTGATCGCGACAACGGTTGGTTACAGCACCCGAAGAACAATGGGATCGATTTCTATTCGCTCATCATGCATGGCGAGAATTCCTATTTCGCTTGGCGCAAGGTCCTAAACGGCGAGGTCGTTGGCACGACAACTCATTCGGCGATCGATCAGGCCGACACGGCAATCGAATGGATTGGCGAACAAGGCGATGAGCCATGGTTCATGTGGTTGAGTTTCATCTTGCCGCATACGCCGCTTCACCTACCGCCACAGGAACTTCTGCAGTCGGACTACTCAGACCTGAGTCCGACACAGGATACGTCCGAGAATCCGATCCGCTATTTCCACGCCATGATCGAGGCCATGGATACGGAGATCGGTCGAATCCTGGACTCCATGACCCCAAGCGTTCGTGAGAACACCTACATTATTTTTATGGGTGATAACGGCACGACCAATAGCTCCGTGATTCCCCCGTTTGAGCCGGGGCGCGCGAAGGGCACCATCTATCAGGGTGGCGTCAACGTGCCACTGATTGTTTCAGGGCCCGGTGTCCAGCGGGGCGCCGTTTCCGAGGCACTGGTCAATTCCACCGATCTTTTTTCCACGATTCTAGAGATGGCGGAAGTCAACTTGGACGAGGTCGTTCCAGACGACGTCACGCTCGACTCTGTCAGCATCGTCCCGTATCTCTCCGACCCCACGTTGCAGTCCCATCGTGACTGGGTCTACGCGGACGTCTTCTCCGGCAGCTTCCTAGGCGTAGAGGATGCAAACTACGCAATGCGCAATGATCGCTACAAATTATTGCGACACGAAGGTCGCGAGGAGTTCTACGACCTCGAGCACGACCCCTACGAGCATGAGAATCTCCTGGAAGGAACGCTGTCAGCGGAGGAACAGGCGCATTATGAGGTCCTGAAAGCTCAGATTGGGGTGTTACGCGACAGCAATTAATGGCTGCAGCGCGTAAACGTATAAAGGACGAGCGCTTTACCGTTCTCGATTAGATTCAGTCAGTCGTCCGGAACACATTGGAAGGGACGAACCACCTCGCCTGGCCGCCAGACCCAGTCCTTGTCCAACACGACAGGCTCAGTGAACGTTGCTGGATCGGTCGCGGTCAGCGTGTAGAGCAAGCGACTTCCGTCTGCATTTAGCCCGAACCGTTCCACCAGTTCGAGCGCCTCGCTGTGCTGGACCCCCGTGCCGTCGAAGAAACGCCAACTGATGTTGCGAGTCTCGACGACCAGCTCGTCGCCCTCCCAGCGGCCCACCGAATGTCCCAACAGGCTCGGCGGCCCATCGGTGGTCGCATCGTCGCCCATGTAGAAAGTTCGGACCAAATCGTACTCTTCAGTTCGATATTCGATGTTGTCACCCGCCTGTACGAGCTCTATCGGGTAGGGTTGCGACATGATCCATGGCATGCCCTTCGGGTCGCAACCGCGAATCGGGTTGTCGGCCACCGGGTCATACGCGTCACGCAATTCCTGAGCGGCAGCGGTCAACGGATAGACCCCCGTGAACAGCCCTTCCCCGCCGCGGAAATTGCGCTCGAAATGGGTGCTCCAGACTCGGAAGATGCCTCGTGCTTCGGCTGCCGTGCCTCTGGCATCGCTGCCTTCCGCGAGCCAGGTCTCTGATGACCCGAGCGCGCTGTCACCCCAGTGGGGTTCGAAGCCTGGCCGTAGCACGAGCTCCCGCCCGTCCTCTAGAAGAACATTGTTGGTCCACATGGCCGTGTCGCCCCGCCTCGAAGGGTAGCCAGCCACACGCAATCTATCTCCGACGTTCAATAGGTCCGCCGATACATCCATGCGTCGAATGATGCTCACGGAGTTCGTCTCGACGTCCCATACTGCGCCGTCATTCGTCTGTACCGAGAAACGGACGTGCGGGTTCTGCCAACGCACGTCGGTAATCTCGCCTTCAATCTCGATGAGATTACGCATATCAAACACGCCACCAAAGGCATGGTGCGCGGAAGCCGAAATGGGTAGCAGCACGGCTAGCGGCAATACGGTGGTGCACTGTTTTAGCGTTTGCATGAAATTTTCTCCTTACCCGATGCCTCGCGAGTGGCAGCGTTCAGCCAAGAGCGGTTATCGATTGTCCTCATCACTACTCGAATATGTCCAACGGCAAGATTGCCGTTACGCCTACGTTGGGCACGTCCACCAACTGGCCGATCCGCAGATCCACCGCCACACTCGCGACGAGATAGGCTTGCTCACGTGAGAGCCCGTGGTTCGCCACCATGTAATCAATCATCTCCAAAAGCGCATTACGGGCAGCCAGAGAGATGTCCTTGGAGAGGTTCTCCAATCCCGCAACCTTTTCAGAGGCCAGATACGCCATATCCGGTGGCACCTCACCTTCACGTTTCAGCGGGAACCCAGTCGTGGCATAAAAGCGCCGTGACGGAATATCCAGCAGCCGGGCTGGGCCTTCATAGTGAGGTCCCCGAGGCAGGCCCGGGCCGTCCCTGATTACACTTGTGGTTACCGTGACATCTGCATCCATCTCGATGGCTGTACCTGCCACCTCTCCATCGCCCTGGGCAAAATGCACGTCGCCGATCGCCAGGCCGCAGCCCTCGACGTAGCAAGGAAGATAGACCGTCGCTCCAACGCCGAGATAGCGAATATCCATGTTTCCGCCATGCTCTCGAGGTGGCCCGGTGCGCAGACATTCGTCCGGCTTGCTTCCTTCCGGACCACAAAGCGTCGCGGGTACGGCGAACCTGGAATTCGGCAAGCTCACGACACCCCCTTGCGCAGCGAGCTCTGCTTCTCTCGCAACCATCGCGCGATGTTGCTCTGGCCCCGGCAAAGTCGTCATGATTCCCGGAAAGCTCGCGTTGGGGATACGTACGCCGGGGATGTCATCGCTGTTGGCCTCCTGGCGATTGAGGCGCCAGAGCGCACGAGCCGGGCCTGCGATTTGATCCTGGACGAATCCAATTCCCACAATCTGAGTGAAACCAAAGTCTCCTGGATCGATGTCGAGTATCGTGACAGCAAGTACGTCGCCGGCGTTCGCACCATTGACATAGACTGGCCCGGTGAGCGGATGGACTGCGGTGGTATAAGGCGGCTCACCACGAGGATCCTCGTACGTGCTCTCGGGATCGAGGTGGGAGTCCCTCGCATTGCGGGTTCTAAAGACGATCGTCCGGCCGGGCTCCGTCCGTACGACCATCGGGATCTCAGGATGTATCCGGTTGAAACATGCGGCATCCTCTGCGCAGCGATTGCCCTCTCTGCCGATGATCAATACATCGTCCTGGGCGAGTACCAAGCCGAATATCAGCGTACCGGCCAACACTGCAACACACCGTCCGCTACCCGAGATAATCATCTGTCACTCCCCAAGTCGGATCTATTTGGAGTCTATTCTGAGTAGCTACGCGACGGAAAATCCCAACCGATCACTAGCACTTAACCACTGTCCGCTTTCGGCCAATCGCGGTCACTCGCCATACTGTTCAACAACCCACCATCGAGTCGCTCAAAAGACACTGGCTCACAATTACCGTGCAGATACCTGATCGATGAAGTCGATAATCTCACGGGCGACGTTCACCTCCGCAGTCCCCAGCATGCCGCGCTGCGATTCATGGTTGTGACCAAGGCTCTGGTAATAGCGCGGCACGACGCCGTGTTCGATCACGATCTCGTTGAATAGCTCGGCAAACGCCGTTGTGTATCTCGGCGGATCCCACTCGGCAGTCGTAAACAGCACGGGGATATCTGTGCTCGTTACATTGCCGACCACAACCTTCCGCGTGTAAGTCAACGGATCTTCGCCGTAATAAGCCTTTTGTCGATCATTGACGGTGGCGAAGTCGAACGTATAAGGACCTGACATCAATATGGCGCCCGCCGCTCGCACAGTGCGCTCCGGCATCAAGTCCGCTCGGAAAACATAACCCGCCGAATGCAAAGATCCTGACGAAATGCCGAGCACGAATATCTGATCAGGGTCGCCGCCGTAAGAAGCAACGTTCTCGTGAAGCCATGTAACTGCTCGACCGACATCGATCGGCCCGGCAGGCCATGGATGATCTGGCGCGAGCCTATAGTTCGAGTTCACTCCGATGAATCCGAGACTCGCGAAGAAATCTGCCGTCGCCGTAGTCATATTTTTGCTGCCACCGACAAGCCCGCCGCCATGAAAGATAATCACGACGGGAACGGCACCATCGGTGCGGCGAAACTTCGGCCGGCGGATATCCAGTTGCTGCCGTTCGNNTGACCTCGATTTCCGCAGCCTCGTAGCTGCGTGGAATTGCGGCGACACGCGGCATCATTTCCACGACCTGATCGCGTCCAAAAACGTTACCGATCTCCGCGAGCCTCGCCGCGATATCGACGGGTAGCCCATCCCGCAGGTTATTAATCGTGCTGAGGGTCCGTTCATCAGGTGACCCGACTCTGAGACTCTGCCGCTCTAACGCTTCGTCCACACAGCGCTCCAAAGTCACGGAGCGGCGTCGATAAACAGGCGAAATCAGAACGGGTGTCATCGCAGGTGTACCCGCATCGCTGGCGAGCGTCACACAAAGATCGGCGCGACCGGCTGGCCTGAGACGATCC
>JABAHR010034186.1_pt1 | contig 14493 bp, 12 predicted proteins | sample 7062101 | NCBI WGS metagenome assembly JABAHR01 (sample SAMN14534553, study PRJNA622989) | marine sediment metagenome | biome: marine biome [ENVO:00000428]; feature: marine pelagic biome [ENVO:01000023]; material: deep marine sediment [ENVO:00002113] | place: India: Gulf of Kutch | collected... | reverse complement strand
AACATGACCCACTGCCGTGCGCTTGAGGTAGTCGAACACCCCGAGCGGCGACGCCGTCAGCGCCGCCTTAGACGTCGGCAGGACCGCATTGGGGCCGAGGACGAAGTTGCCGAGCGTAACGGGGGTGTGGGCACCGAGCAGAATCTCCCCGGCGTTGCGAATCTTGCCCAGGTGGTTGAACGGCTCAGCGCTCTGGATCTCCAGGTGCTCAGGGGCGTAGTCGTTGACGAATTCGATCGCCGCGCCGAAATCGGGTGCAATCACGATGCCACCGCTTTCGCCGCCGAGCACCGTGGCCGAAAACGTCATCCGCTGCTCGCCCATCATCGACCAGTATTCCGGTATGGCGCGGCGCGCTTCCTCGGCGAGGGTATGCGAATCGGTTACCAGGAACGCCGAGGAGTCCGGCCCGTGTTCGGATTCGATGATGAGGTCGAGCGCCGCGACTCGCGGCTTGGCGGTCGCGTCGGCGAGGATGATGCTCTCACTGGGGCCGGCGGGCACGCCGGGGTCGATGCGGTCGGCCAGCAGCCGTTTCGCCGCCACGACCCACGGGCTACCCGGACCGACGATCTTGTGGCAACGCGGCACGGTGGTCGTGCCGAAGGCGACCGCAGCGACCGCTTGAGCGCCACCGCACTTGTAGACCCGCTCGACACCGGCAATGCGTGCCGCCACCAGCGTCGCGGCGTCGATGCCGCCGTCGGGCCCCGGTGGCGTCACGATGATCGGCTTGGGCACGCCGGCGACGACGGCCGGTACCGCCGTCATCAGCACGACGCTCGGAAACGAGCCCTTGCCCCGCGGCACATAGCAAGCCACTGATTCGATGGGCGTGACCCGCTCGCCGGCGAACACGCCGGGACGCACCTCCTTCATCCACATCTGCTCGGGCATCTGTGCTTCGTGAAAACGCCGGATGTTCTCCGCGGCGAACTCGAGCACGTCGATCATCTCCGCATCGAGCGTCTCGAACGCCCGCTCGAAGTCCCCGGGTCCGGCCGCGATCGAGTCGGCCGTGACGGGGGCATGGTCGAGCTCACGCGCGAAACGCGCGAGTGCAGCGTCGCCGTCGCGGCTCACCGCGTCGATAATGGGCGCTACGTGCTCCAGGTAGGAGGACAGATCGCTTTCGGTGCGTTCGAGCAGCCGTGCACGCTGCTCGGTGGACAGACGACTCAACTCATGCACTTTGATGCGCTCGGGCATTGATCACTCCCCGTTGCCGTTATTTGGACCGCAGGAAAAGGTCCAGACCTACCAGTCGGTCGAGCAGCCATACCGCCGCAGCCGCCACCGCGATGTAGACGACCGATACGGCCGCCAGATCGGGCGTGATCACGCTGCGGATCGAGTTGTATATCGAGACCGGCAGAGTGACGATGCGCGCGTCGATCAGGAAAAGGCTCACCAAGAATTCATTGAACGCCAGGACGAACATCAACAGCCCCCCGGTGATGACGCCGGGCAGTACCGCGGGCAGCGTCACCGTGAGAAACGCCTGCAGCGGCGGTGCGCCGCAGTTCGCCGCCGCGTTCTCCAAGTCGGCATCGAGCCCGTGAGCGCTTGCGCTCACCGCCCAGATCATGAACGGGAGGTTTATGACGCACAGCGCCACACCTATCGGCCACAGCTGTCCGAGAATTCGCAGCTCGCCGAATACCAGCATCGATCCGATACCGGAGACGACCAGCGGAATCGTGAACGGCAGCAGCAGGTAAACCTGAAGAGTGCCGCGCAGCCGCAGCGTGCCGCGCATCAGTGCCAGCGCCGCCAGCGTTCCGGCCGGCAGACTGATGAGGGTGCAGATCGCCGAGACATAGGCTGAGCGCATGAACGCGCTCTTGAAATCGTCGAGCCGCCAGAGCTCGCCGTACCATCGCAGCGAAAACCCCTCGGGGGGAAAGGCGACGATATCGCCNNAGCGTAGGCAGGCCGAGAAGGACCAGGTTGAAGACCACCGCGAGCCACAGCACGACCGATCGTGCACGGGGCGCGGTCACGGCCGGGTCTCCGCAAAACCGAGCGTGCCCGTCCCGGCAAAACGAAAGATCAGCGCCACCAGAACACTGCCGATGGTAACGAGAATCATCGCCAGCGCTGACCCGAGACCGGGGTCCGAAATCTGAAAGAAGCTGTCGTAGATGGCATTGGCGATGAAGTCGTTGGTGCCGCCCCCGAGAATCTCCGGCATGGCGAAGTCGGTGAGCGTGAGCGTAAAGACCACAACGAATGCACCGATCAGTCCGGGTTTCGCCATAGGTATCACGACGTGCCGAAAAGTGCGCCACCCGTCGGCGCCGAGCCCTTCGGAGGCCATCTCCATCTCCTCGGGGATGGCCGTGATCGCCGGTGCCAGCAGCAGCACGCCGAACGGCAGCATGTACTGGATCAGCCCTAGAAGCACGGCCCAGTAGTTGTAGATCAGATCCACCCCCCCGAAACCCAGCGCCGCCAGCGTGGCGTTGAGAATACCCTCCTGGCCGAGAATGATCAGCCAGCCGTAGGCGCGGACAACCTGACCGATAAAGAACGGCAGAAACAGGCTGATCAGGAGAAACTTGCGTATCGCCGGCGACGGCGTGCGCACCATGGCGTAGGCGTACGGGAACGCCAGGATCAGGGTGACGACCGACACGATGGCCGCGGCAGCCAGGCTGCGCCCGATCACGGTCAGGTAAACCGGGCGCGAGTAGGCGACGACGTAATTGGAGACGGTGAACTCGTCCTTCAGGCGATAAGTGGCGAGGTCCAGCTGATGCAGGCTGTAGTCGGCAATGTAGACAAGTCCTCCCACGAGAATGAGGACGAGCAGCACCGCAGGGAGCAGCATGAGATACGGCGTCCACCGGCGCATCGATTGCGGCCACGAGAGCTCAGCGCCACGCTCCAGCGCGTCGAGCAGCCGCCACGACAGGGGGGTCGCCATTGCTCNNCCCGCCGCGGGCGGGGACGGGGCATTGCTCCTAGAGATCGTCTTCCCCACTCAGCCCTGCATGATTTCGTTGAACTTTGCGAACCAAATCGGTTGGTTCTCGACCAGCACCTTGCTCGGTATACGCAACAGATTTTCGAAATCCTCCGGCTTGGTCGGATACGACGGATCGCCGACCAGATCCTCAGGCGGCTCGATGCCCGGATATACGGGCGGCAGACCGAGCAGCGAGCACCACTTCTGCTGCGCGTCCTCCGAAAGGGCGTGATTCACGAACTGCTTGGCCCAATACTCTTCGTTCTCCGGCAGGCCGCGGGGCACCCACAAACCGTCGGTGTCGACCTTGCAACCTTCCTCCGGCACGGTCCAAGCCACGTCGATGCCCGTCTGCTTGGCGGCCCGGGCGTTGACACTGATGGTGCAAGCAACGTCGATCTCGCCGTTCTGGAACCAGGTGGTAAAATCCGGGTCCTCTCCGAGCAGCGGTTGGTTCTCCTTGAGCTTGCGGTAAAACGCGTAGCCGGGCTCCATATTGTCCGGAATGTCCGCCAGCGTCCCGCCCCCTGCGATAACCGCCACGGGGTTGAAACCGATGCCGTCGTCGTAGAGCGCGATGCGGCCCTTGAACTTCGGGTCGAGCAGCACCTTCCACGACTTGGGCGGCCCGTCGGGAAACGCCACGGGCCGATAAGCGCATACGTAGACATATGCGTAGGTGTTCACCAACGGATAGCCGTCGAGCCCCACCGGCTTGGCCAGTGGCAGCAGCCCGCCGAGGTTGGGCAGATCACTGAGATCGACGGGGACACCGCGCAACGCCGAGATCGTCGCGTTGGTGGTGGTGTCCCAGTTGACGTGAATCGGTGGAACGCGGCCCTGGTCGACGGCGGCCCAGATCTTCGGCTTGATCTCGTTGTCCTCCGTGAAGTCCAGGCGCACCTTGATGCCGGTGGCCGCCGTAAATTCATCCGCCACGCCGGCCTTCAGGGCATCGCCCCAGGCGCCGCCCCATGCGCGCACGATGATCTCCGACGGCTTCGCGGGCTCGGCGGCGTAGACGGCGCGCGGCCCGAGCACCGTTGCCGCCGCTCCCGCCAACCCGCTCGTCTGTAGGAACCGGCGCCGTGTCCACGCAGACGTCGTCGTCTTACGCTGTTTCATCTGAACCTCCATAAAAAGGGTTGTTGACGTTATTCGCATCCGCGCGGGCGCGCGCGCTCAGACAAAAATCATCAAATCGCTGGCGTTCCACGCAACGTAGACCGGATCGTCCGGCTCGAACACTTTGTGATGCGTGGGATCGTGGTCAAAGGCGTACACTAGCGCGTCGCCGAGCGACGGGCAACCGACTTCGTAAACGGCACGATCGCCTTCGAAGATACGGGCACGCACGACGCCTTCCACGCCGTTGTCCAACGCGTGAGCGCGATCTGATGACTCGAAGATCCTCACCTGCTCGGCGCGGATCGCACAATCGACCGCCGCGCCCGGCTGAACAGCAGGGTCCGAGATCCTGCCGCGCAGGGTTTGGCTACCGACGCGAACGATTCCGTCCGGGCTCTCGACGGCGCCGCGCAGGAAGCTCGTCAGGCCGATGAAGCCGGCGACAAACTTGTTGCGCGGGGCTCGATACAGCGATACCGGGTCCTGGGCTTGCTGGATGACCCCTTCGTTCATGACGACAATCTTGTCCGACATGACCAGCGCCTCGCGTTGATCGTGAGTGACGTTGATTGTCGTGACGCCGAGCTCCTGCTGGATACGCCGGAACTCCAGCTGCATCTCTTCGCGCAGCTTGCGGTCGAGCGCGGACAGCGGCTCGTCGAGCAACAGCAGATCGGGGCTGAAGACGAGCGCGCGCGCGATGGCTACCCTCTGCTGCTGCCCCCCGGAGAGCTGGTGCGGATGCCGATCGCTCATTCCTTCCAGTCTTACCAGCGCCAGATAGCGCTCGACGCGCTCGGGGATGGACGAGGCATCGAAGCGACGCATCTTGAGCGGGTAGGCGATGTTCTGTGCGGCGCTCATGTGCGGAAACAAAGCGAGTCGCTGGAACACCATGCCGATGGATCGACGGTGAGGGGGGAGATTCGACACCGGCTCGCCATTGAGAAAAATGGCGCCGTTCGTAGGCGCAATGAATCCGGCGATCATGCGCAGCAGCGTCGTCTTACCGCAGCCGCTGGGCCCCAGTATCGTTACGAACTCACCTTTTTGCGCCTGAAAGCTGGCGCTGTCGACTGCCCGCGTCGCCCCGAACACCTTGGTGACGTCACGCACCTCTATCATGGGGTGCGGCGTGCGGTTCATGGCGTCGCGGCCTGCGTCCTCTGCGACGGACTCAGGGTGACACCGCGCTCAGGGCTCGTCCCAGAGATCGGTCGAGAGATAGCGCTCTCCCGTATCCGGCAGGATAGCGAGAAGCACGCGATCGCGAAACGACTCGCGGCGCGCCACCTGCACCATGCCGTGGGTAGCGGCGCCGCAGGAGATGCCGGCGAGTATGCCTTCCTCTCGCGCCAGCCTGCGCGTCGTTTCGTAGGCATCCTGCCACTCGATCTGAACGACCTCGTCGTAGGACGTCTTGTCGAGAATCTCCGGCACGAAACCCGGAGCCGTGCCCATGATCTTGTGCTTGCACGCGATGCCTTTGGTGAGAATGGGCGAGTCGGCGGGTTCGGTGGCGATGATCCGTATGGAGGGGTGGAACTCGCGCAGGTAATGGCCGAGGCCGCTGACCGTCCCACCGGTGCCGGTGGTGCACACCACGGCAGCCAGCTGGTCGCCGAAGTCCTCCCAGATCTCCGTCGCGGTGCGTCGGTGGGACTCGGGGTTGGCCGGGTTGAAGTGTTGGCCGACGAAAAAGTAGCCGTGCTCCGCCTCCAAGCGCCGTGCCTCCTCGATGGCCCCTTTTGTGCCCCCGGCGGCCGGGGTGAGCACCAGCTCCCCGCCGTAGGCGCGCATGAGCCGCTTGCGCTCCTCGCTCATGTCCTCCGCCATGACGAAGATGGCGCGATACCCTTTCACCGCGGCGACCATGGCGAGTCCGATGCCCGTGTTGCCGGAGGTCGGCTCGATGATGGTGTCGCCGGGTTTCAGGCGCCCGCGCCGCTCGGCGTCCTCGATCATGTTGAGCGCCGGACGATCCTTGACCGAGCCGCCAGGGTTGAAGCTCTCGAGCTTGACCCAGAGCTCTTTGGCGAGCACATCGGTAAAGTGGTTCAGTCTGACCACCGGTGTCTCACCGACGGTCTGGAGGATGTTGTCGTATCTCATGGGCGTAGCGCTGCGACCGGCGTCGGGATGTCTGCAAACCGGAGAGCACGCGACTCGGCGCACTCGAGCTCGGGCGGCTATTGTCCCGCAGCCGGCGTGCCGATTTCCACAAGCACCTGCTGTCGAGGTGCGATAATGCCGAGGGCGATCGTCGTGCCGACGTCTCCACCGCGCACGCGCCCCGCTCCGGACCCCGCCCAGCAGTCGCCTCCTGGCCGGGGCCCACATGATTTTGTCTATTGTTGCGTCAAATCAACGGTTAGGCCGACCGTCCATGATAGTGAAAAGGAGATTATTGCCCGTCAGAGGGCCATGGGGGTTGGACGATACCAATGCGCGGAAGAGCGTTGAGCGATGAAGCCTAGGACGTTCGGTGCGGGCGCCGTCATTCTGCTCGGCAGCGCAGTGGCGACCATAGTCGAGGCTCAGACGGACGTCGTACTACGGCTCGGGAAGGCTCAGTTCGATCAGCATTGCGCGGTCTGCCACGGCGTTCAGGGCGCAGGGGACGGTCCACTCGCGGACCTGCTCACCGTGCCCGCAGAGAACCTGGCCACGCTCGCGCAGCGCCACGGCGGGCGGTTTCCGCGGCTCGACGTCTACCAAGCCATCGACGGCCGTCGCGGCATCCGCGCTCACGGCACCGACCAGATGCCCATTTGGGGCAATCGCTTCAAGGCCGACGCCTTCGACGGCGGACCCCGTGGCGCCGGTCTGCTCGAGCGCGGCACCGCACGGATGGATTTTCGGTACGCAGCCCTAACCTGACGGGAGCAATACAACATGAGTGAAACTCGCACGGTAACCGTCGAGCTCCTCGACGCGATTCAGCACGCCTTCAACCGCCACGATGTAGACGGCATCCTCTCTTATTTCAGCGAGGACTGCGAGTGGCTCATGGCACGTGGGCCCGACGCCTGGGAGGGCAGACGGCTCCGGGGCAAACAGGCCATCGCCGATGTGCTGCGCGCGCGTTACGCGGTCATCCCCGACATGCGCTGGGAGGACATGTCTCACTTCATATCCCACGACGGCACCAAGGCGTGCTCGGAGTGGACGGTCCGCGGTACCCCCAATGACGGCAGCCCGCCCATCGACTGGCTGGGCTGCGATGTGTGGACGTTCCGCGACGGCTGGGTCGTCAGGAAGGACACCTACTGGAAGTTCATAGGCTGAGAGAACCGCAGACGCGCACGCGCCGTGCGGCCGGCCGCGCCCGCGTCGTGCGGATCACGCCGCTCAGAATCCCGCGCGCCAGTTCAGGTGAAATGAGACGTCGGGCGATGCGCCGAGATTGATCACGTCCTCGACGACGGCGAAATCAAGGCTGTGCCCGGACGACACGCTCCACGTACCGCCGAGCCCCGCCGTGAACGCATCTTCCGCGAGAGGGCTGACCCGCGTGTCCTCGTACAACGCGCTGTGGGCGTCGAGCTGAAGCTTGAATGCTATGCGGGAAAGCGGCTGCCAGGCGGCCCCGGCGTTGGCGAACACCCCGAAGTCGCGCTGCTGACCGGGCAGCACATCACCGTTGCCCATGGCCAGCACGCCCGCGCCGCCGTACCAGCGCCACTGCGATCCCCGCCAGCTCGACAGCTTGCCGCTGACCACCCCCCACACGGCGACATCTACGGCGCCGCTGCCGCGCAGTCGGTCGCTGTCCCCCGTGGGCAGCTTGAGCTGGGCGCGAACGGCGAACTGCATCGCCGAGGCGTCCCGCCCGAAGGTCGGGCTGAATCCACCTGAGAGCGTGATGTCGCCGAGCCCGGCGGTCGAATCGGTTACCTCGGCGAGCGCCTCGCCAGAGCGCGTATATCGATAGACGAGGCGATCTTCCGGGACGTCGTCGCGCCCGAGGTCGGAGAGACCCAGCATGTCGTGCCAGCTTTCGATGAAGCCATCGAGAAACCCACCGCTGTGTCTCACGACGGGGAGCGAAACACCCGCTTCGAGGCCGCGACCGAAACCGCGACGATAGGACAGCGCAAGCCGATGCGTCTCGCCGTCGAGCTCGATCGACTCGTCCGGCTTGGTCGAGTCCGCAAACTCATTGGTAAGGTCCAGGGTGATTGCCGCCTCGCTGCGGCCCGCTGGCAGGGTTCGCGCCACACCGATGCTCGGCAGACCATGTATCGCCACGAAAGGATTCTGGTTGCGCAGCTGCAAGGGGTCCAACGCCTGTGCCAGACACGACCCGCCGACCGTGATCGCCGCGAGCGCTGCCGTTGCGATGGACCATGCTCGCGCCCACCGTCGGCCCGACCGGGTGACCCGCTCTCTGCGGATCCGTCGCCGCGGCGGCAGCCGTGCCGGGCCGCCCAACCGCACCGCGCTTGCACGGGCAGCCGGCGAACACCCGCCGCGAGCGCCGCGTGCTGTCGCCATGTCGACTTCTCGCCAGGCGTCGACGGTCGACCATCCAGGGGGACGCACCCGCCTGGCTGTGTCGGAACAGTGCTGTTGCGCGGTGGTCGACATTCGGGTATCGCGTCTCGAAACGGCGCTGGCGTAGCTGACGCAGACCGGCGAAGAACTCAGAGAACTCTCGGAGTCGTCGCGAAGTTATCCCGGGAGAGCCCCGCATATCGATACTCGACTGATGAGCGGTAGCGACCGCTTCGTCAAGTCGATCTCGACTTCGCAGGCAGCGCCCTCTTTCAACCGGGAAATCGAAATATCGCACCCTGCTCGCGGTGACTGCCGGCCGCCGGCCAAGCTCGTCCGTCGGCGGCGGCGCTGCAATGTTCGTAACGCATAAGCAGGAACCGCCGCGATCGAACGAGACGGCGGCGGTGATTGCCGGACGCCGCGACTCACCGCAGCCCGTGCACGTAGATCGGGGCGCCCCGCTCGGCCAGCGCCAGCGCCTGCGCTCGGTCACGTCCGTGATGCGTGAAAAGCACGACCTGCGTGCGGCGGGAGAACTCCGCCAACGCCTCGAGCGTCGCAGCCGCTCGTTCGTCATCGAANNAGCGCCTCCGCGCTGTCAAGGTAGTGGTCCAAGGTCGCCAGCCGCAGAGCGAGGTACAGCTGATCGCGGGTCCCGCTGCTCATGGCCTCGACCCGCAGGCGCTCGCCGGAGCTGCGCACGCCGACCAGAACCGGCTGATCCGCGTCGTCGAAATCAGTCTCCACGCCACCCATGGAGGAACAGGTCAGCCGCTGAAAGTAAACAGCGGCGCGGGCCAGGATTGGATCGCGGTGCCGGCGCCGAAATGCCTCGATCTCATCGCGGAGGATGCGGCTCGCAAACCGCGCACGCATGTAGCGCTGNNCTGCCCCGCCTGGACCAGATTCGATGCCTTGTCGTCACCGGCCATGGCCTGGAAATCTCTCTCGAGGTTTATCTTGCGTTCGAGCGCCGCCTCCCGTTCGGGGCGCAGCTCGTCTTCGAGCTGCATCTCGAGCGCCGTCTGCTCGGCGAGCACCGCGTCTCGATCCACCGCGCCGGCCTCCGCCTCGAGCGCCTCGAGCCCGAGTCCGTCACCGCCTCCGATGAGCTCGCGCTCCAGCTCTCGGAGCTCGGCCGAGAGCCGGCGGTGGGTCCCGCATCGCTGTTCGAGGACCTCGAGTTGCTCCGCTGCAACGCCGCCCGCTTCCCGGCACAGCTCGGCGAGTGCGGCATCGGCGGCTTCGATGACGGCGTCCGCTTCCTGCACCTCGCTTTCGGCAGCATGCCGCTGCGCATGCAGCTCTTCGAGCCGCGTCCTGATCTCTTTATGCTGACCGAGCAACGTCTCGAGACGGAGCACCGCCTCGGTCACCGGCAGGTTGGACAAAGCGGGCGAGAGCAGCTCGACGATCGAGCGCACGTCGGATTCGAAGCGCGCCGTCTCGGCATCCATGGCCTCGATGCGGCGTTCGAGCTCACCGGCGCGATCGACGTGCCCCAGCGTGTCCGCGAGGGTCTGGAGATACGCGGACGCCTCACCCCGGGTCGCCGCCTCGGTTAATCCGAGCTCGCCCATCAGCTGCGCCCATTCCGCCCGCCACGCTTCGTATTCATCCTCCGCAGACGCCAACGCCGTGCGCGACGCACGCATGGTGTCGTCGAGCTCGGCGAGCTCCTCCCGCAAACGCAGCCGACGGCGTTCCGCTTCCTCGAGAGCCCGCAACGTCGCCTCGGCATGCTGCAGACCAGGTGTCAGCGCTTCGCCATCGATGGGCGCGCCTGCGCCCTCGGCGAGGGCGGTCAGCGCGCGCCGCAGACTGCCCAGCTGCGCCTCTCGCCTGCTGCACAGTCTGCTCAGCTGCTCCCGCAGCTCGTCCGTCCGCGTCGCCTTGTCGACGAGCTGCGCGGCGCCCTCGCACCACGTCCTCATCTCCCTGGGCGACCGAGGCGCGATACCCCACTCGCGCCACAGCTCTTGCCACCGCTGCGCCGTCTCCTGCTCGGCGCCGTTCACCGCCTGCACCACGCGCTCACACTCCGTGAGCTGCGTTCGGCAGCGCGTGAGCCGCGCTTCCGCCGCCGCGCGCTCGTGAACGCGGCTCGCTTCACGACGCAGCCGGTCGGCGACACGATCGGCGGCCTGCGCGGCGTCCTCGTAGACATCGGCGATCGGTCGACCGCCCCCGTACCGCTCGGCGTCCGAGGCGACGTCGTCTCCGTCGATGAACTGCCGCCGCACCAGCCGCCAGCCCTCGTCGCGATGCGTCCGCGCCGCGGCCAGCTCCGGCTCGGAAGGCACCTCGCCTGTCAGGCGCAGCGCCTGCAGCGCCTCCTCCGTGCGGCGCAGCTCCTCGAGACACTGCTCGCGGGTGCGCGCCTGTCTACGGCGTTCGTCCGCGTGGTGGCGGAAGCGGTCCTCGAAACCGCTCAGTGTATCCACGGCGGGCAGCGACGCCGACAGCAGCTCGGCAAGGGTCCCCCGCCACAGCCCGAGGCGCTCGAGATCGCGATTGCAGGCGGCGTCCTGCGCGGTGAACCGTTGTTCCGTCTCGGCGATGGCGGTGTCCAGATCACCCAGCGCGCGGGCCTGCTCGACTGCCCGCCGCAGTTCTTCCAGCGGCAGCGCCTCCGGGACGCGGTCCAGCTGGCCCTGCTTGGCAGCACGTCGCTGCTCCGCGTCGTTCAGTGCGATGCGCCCCTTGCGCACTGCGTCGGCCAGCACCTGGCGATGGCCGCCGAGTTCCAGTACCCGGGATCGCTTCGTGAGCAGCGGCCGCAAGACTTCCACCTCGCCGAGATCAGCACCGGACCCGAGCTCGGCCAACAGCTGCCTTGCCCGGGCGTGCGCGGCAAGCCGCTCGGCGTTCAGCGCAGGGCTGTCATGCGAGGCGCTGAGAAAGACACCGCGGCGCTCGCGCAGCTCGTCAATGCGCTCGCTCTCGGCGAGCAACTCCTCGGAGACCTCCAGCGTGGCGGCTCTGCTCTCGAGATCTCGCCGTCTGGCCTCGGCGTGCACGCGACGTTCGAGCGCGGCCCTGCGCTCGGCAACGGCTCGCGCGCGCCGCTGCTCGAAATCCCCGGCGAGCACGGGCACGCCGCCGAGCTGGGCGAGCTGACTGAGTAGCTGCGTCCGTTTGGCCAGAGCGGGGAGCGTGCGCCGAATGCGCGCCAGCGTCGCGAGTCGCGCGGAGAGCCGGCTCAGCGTCCGGTCCAGGTCGTCGAGCCGCTGTGCGGCGCTCTCGACAGACCGCCGCGCGTCGTCCCAATACCGCGCCGACAGCGACGCCGCGCGCGAGCGCGCCTCGATGTCCGCCAGCTCTTTGAGTGCAGCATTGATGAGCGGGTTCGACGCTCGCGGCGCGAACAGCTCCCGCGCTTCCCGGTCGAGCTGGCCCAGCAGCGCGTGGACCGTCGTGGAGCCGAGCCCCGAGCCGAACAACGCTTCCGCCTCGCGGCCCCGCTCCGCCAGCAGCGATTCGCCGCCCGACACCAGCGCGTCGTGGTCGATGCCGAACAGCCGTTCGAAGACGCGCTGGTCCGCACCGCCCAGCATCCGGCTCAGGTCTGCGTCCGCGATGGGGAGTCCCTGCGCATCGAGCAGGGTGTCTCTGCGGCCCTTGCGCCGATAGCACACGATGTCCTCGCCACGGCTGTCTCGCAGATGGCCGCCGACGCGCAGCTGCGACTTGCGATGCTGGAAGTCGTCACGCGTCCGTTCCGGCACGCCATAGAGCAGCGCGCGCAGCGCACGCAGCGCCGAGCTCTTGCCCGCCTCGTTAGCGCCGAAAACGACGTGCAGTCCCTCGCTGCCGCTGCTCAGATCGAGACGCTGGTCGGTGAACGGTCCGAAGGCCTGCAGATGAAGCCCGAGAATCTTCACTCTGCATCGCCCCGCGACAGCAGGCGATCGAGCAGCAGCTCCCTGACGTCCTCGAGCATGTTCTCGAGAAAATCGTGATCCGAGACGTCGAGCGGCTCATCGCCGGAGCGCAGCTCGAGCGGTAACCTGGCGTAGAGCTCGGCCACCTCTTCGCGCAAAGCGCCCAAGCGCTCGGCATCGGCGCCGAGCCCCTGTATCGAACGCAACAGCTCGCCGAAGGCATCGTCACGCGCGACCGCCGACTCGGCGGAACCGGCTTGCCGGGTGCGGAACGCTACCTTCTCCATCCAGACGGCGCCGCGGGCCACGCTCTCTGCGATTGCCCGGCACTCGTTGACAACTCGCTCGCGCGCCGCCCGCAGCGCGGGGTGCGCCGGCGTCGCACCGACGAGCTGCAGTCGCACCGCAGCCAGCCGGCCTTGGGCCGCATCGACGGTCTCCACGAGCGCCGCCGCTACTCTGTCGAAGACTTCANNGTCGACGTCAGGAGCTGCCCACCGCACTACGTCGACGGCACGATGCTCGAGTCGACACACCTGTCCGTCCTCGACCTCGACCACGACGCACCCCTTCACCCCCGTCTCGCGCACATGCCGCCCCTGGGTGTTTCCCGGGAAGACGACCCAGGGCACCTTCGTCACCACTTCGTGCTGATGAACATGGCCCAGCGCCCAGTACTGGTAGCCGCGCGAGCGCAGGCCATCGAGCGTGCACGGCGCGTAGCTCTCGTGGCCGGGTCGTCCTTCCAGCGACGTGTGCAGAAGACCGATGTTGAACAGCCCGGCGCTCGCCAGGGGATAATGGTGCACGAGGTCGTCGGTCACCGCCCGGCTCGCGAAGCCTTGGCCGTGAATGGCCACGCCCAGCTCGTCGATGACGACGGTCTCCGGGGCGCGCGTCGAAAGCATGCGAACGTTGTCGGGTGGTCGCAGGACCTTGGTGATCTGACTGGCCGCGTCGTGATTGCCCGCAATCACGAAGGCTCGAATGCCGGCCTCGCGAAGCCTCACCATCTGACGGGAGAAGAATAAGCCGGTGTTGTAATCCTTCCAGTCCCCGTCGTACAGATCGCCGGCGATAAGGACGAAGGCGACGCCTTCCTCGATGGCGAGGCTGACGAGGTTGCCGAAAGCGCGCCGCGAGGCACCGCGGATCTCGTCCACCGGCGCGCCCTCGTAGCGCTCGAGCCCGCGCAGCGGGCTGTCGAGGTGGGTATCGGCGCAGTGGAGAAATCTCAACGAAGACACTGACGAACGCGGTCACTCACGTCGATTGGGCGGGCTGGGCGACGAGCCGGCCCCGGCTTTGGGGCATCGAGTATAGAAGAATTCTCCGCGGCGAGAGCGCGCGATGCGCTTGCGGCACGCGCACTCCGTGCGACGGCCGCATCCTGCGGCGCGGCGCCGCGAAATGCGCGCCGCGGCCGTTGCCGGCCCGAGCGGCGGCGTCGCCTCGATCGCGACACGTGCCGCACATTGCAACCCGGCGGCAATCCGTGGCGCTGCGTCGACGGGCCGCCGCTGTCTCGAGGACCGGCGCCCGTTGCGCATCGGTGGCGAGCTGCTGGGGCTCGCCACGGCGCCGCGCGCAGGGTGTCGCCCCGGGGGTGTCAGACGCATCGCGGCATTTGTCCGGCAAGCCGGCGCCATCGGTTATGCTAGCCGCAGGGCGGCGATCCGGAAGATATTGCTGCCGACAGCCCAGTGATTTCGTCGATCACTCGCCGCCGCGTGGGGTAACACCGTTTCGGTCAATCGATATGAGCCATGGACATCGGTTCGACGCTCTGTCGCGGGCGGCGGCTTCCCGCATGCTGGGCGGTTTCTGGCGGATGGCGCTCAGGAAGGTCCCCTCCTGCCCATGGCCTCTCGCCAACATCGCCCAGTACGAGCGGCCCATTGCCGACAAGCTGATCGCAGTGAAGGGACCGCCCCAGAACCGCGCCCAGCAGGACACGCTCGATGCGTTTCTCGACAACGGTTACAAGATCGTCGGCGTATCCGCATATCA
>JABAHR010003696.1_pt1 | contig 14510 bp, 20 predicted proteins | sample 7062101 | NCBI WGS metagenome assembly JABAHR01 (sample SAMN14534553, study PRJNA622989) | marine sediment metagenome | biome: marine biome [ENVO:00000428]; feature: marine pelagic biome [ENVO:01000023]; material: deep marine sediment [ENVO:00002113] | place: India: Gulf of Kutch | collected... | reverse complement strand
AGCATTAAATCCAAAAGCTCTCCAAATAAGAGTTTTATAGCACTTAGCGTTATAAATAAGTTGCAAAATGAAGAGATTAGCAGCCATTCAGCATATTTCTTTTTCACTGCCCTTGATAAACTATCCTCTGAGAACAGTACAGATGCCAAAATCGAAGTAGACAAAGCCGTTACATCTGAGCTTGAGTTCTCTGAAGCAATTATTTTAAGAGCAATAATCAATCAACAAAATAAAGATTATATTTCGGCAATTAATGACTACAATAAAGCTTTGGAAATTAACCCCGGCAAATATAATTTTATTTATAATGAGCTTGGGATAGCAACTTCATATCTGGGAAAATTTACCGATGCCATATCTTTATTTGAAAAAGCAACTAAGATTAATCCAGAATTTATTTTTGCATACCTAAACCTTGCAAACACTCTTAGCATTTTAGACAAGCAAAATGACGCTGTTAAATATTATTCCAAAGCCCTCGAACTTGATTCCAATTTGTATGAAGCGCTTTTTTTCAGGGCAAATACTTATCTTGATTTAAAAGATTATGAGAACGCTATTAAAGACTACAATACCGTAATTAGTATTAACCCTGAGTTTGCAATGGCTTATATAAATAGGGGCATAACACTATCTAAAGGCTCCGGCTTGCATGATAAAGCTCTTAGTGATTATACAAACGCAATAAATATTTACCCCTGGTACGGACTTGCCTACTATAACAGGGCTGTCACCCACTCCTACCTGGGTAACTTCGAAAAAGCAATTGCAGACTACACCAAAGCTATAGATCAGGACCCATGGTATACAAAGGCTGAGGTAATATGGAACGGGCAAAAAGATCAAAAATTTATTTTCAGCAAGACAGAGTATGAAAAGGATAAAACAGATGATCCTGTAGCCAGATATTCAGAGGTAAAGAGCAATAGAGGGGTAGTCTACGTTTATAAGGGAATATCCGATACTGTTATTTCAGCTTATGATAAAGCAAGCAGACTATACCCCTGGTATGCAATGGCATATTATAATAGGGCTGCGACTTATGCGCAGTTAAAGATGTTTGAGCAGGCTGTTTCAGATTACAATAAGGCTTTGGAAATCAATCCAGGCGATCCTGAGATTCTGGCCAAAAGAGCTATAGCATATTTCAATGACGGCAATTTAGACAGAGCAAAACTGGACATTAAAATTGCAAAAGAAATGGGATACAAGCCTGATCCTGATACTTTGGATATGCTGAATAAAAAAACACCTGTAAAAGATAATTAACCTGTTGAGTCAGTCTTCGGTAACTCTTTTTTGAATTTTATCCAGATACGCATCCATCTCCTGCTCTGATGAAAAAACCTGATCGGAAGGCAGGGCATTTATTATTTCAAACACTTTTTCGACCTGTGGTTTTAGGTTCATAAGCCTTGAAGAACCGCCTAAGCTTTTCATTTTCTTCTGCGTTTGCAAAATCACCCTCACACCCATACTGCTTATATAATTCAGGTTTTTCATATCAAAAACTATTAATTTAGGAGTACCTTCAAATATCAATGCCACCCGGTTTTCAAGTGAAGAATAGGTATTGCTATCAAGAGATCCATCGCATGATATAACAAAAGCTCCCGGTTGTTTTTCTTTTGAGTTTACTTTTAAAGACATATTTAGATTATATGTTGGTTAGTGCAAAAAATCTACCTGTCATCAATTTTTTCAAGGTACATGAAATAGTACTGATAGATTGGAATTAAAAGGGTCGTTAATATCACTGCCGGTATGAGTCCAAAAAAACCTATCACTTTTGACAACAGATACGCCAGTACAAAAAATATAATCCCCGTAACCACGCCCAAAATAATATTTTCTTTTTGAGGAAAATCCGACTTCCCAGTACATTTATCACAGACATATGGAGTCCATTTTGTGACTTTAAGAAATTTAAGCGGATTACATTGAGCGCTACAGTGAGGACAGGTTGTCATTGAGAATTGAAATTTAACACAATTAACAAAAATAATAAAATGTTAAATAAGCCAGGCTATTTGAAATATATACAATAATGCAACAACTGTCCCTCCAGAATATTTTCCTCAAGTTCATACTCTCTATCAATTTTTTTCAATTCATTAAAATCAAAGTTCTTTGGAAGTCTGATTACTACTGTGTCAGTAATTGAAAATGAAATCTCAAGCAGGTTTATTCCATGAGGCTCGAAATTGGAAAATGTAAAATGCTTATGCTTACCATAATCCATACCACCCCAGGGAGGATCCAAGAAAATTGAATCAGGTTTTAAGGTTGGAAGAATTTCTAAACAGTTACCTTCAATAAATTCAATATTAGAAGAAACCCCAAAAATATCTGCATTATATTTTGCCATTTCCGACCTTGCGGCATCACTATCAATAGCAATCACATTCTTGCCGCTTATTGCAAAACCAATGGCGCTGCCACCCACTCCACAAAATGCATCTACAACTGTACTTCCCGGAGTATTTTGAGCAATCTCAAGAGCTACTTTCTGAGGAGCAAGAGAGAATAGCCCTTCCTCATCAAACTGCATCTCTCTTTCTTTTACTGACAGCCTGTCCCAATAGTGCTGATATTGCTTACCAAGGGGGCATATGTCTTTTGATTTTATACCCATGTTAATTAAAAGATCTATACAAGTGAATCCAGATAACTTTTCATTTTTTCATAATGAGAACCCTTCCAGTAAATCTGTCTGCAGGAATCGCACCTGTAAAATTCATCGTAATATTTTTCTGTCAGAGGCTCCAAACTACTAATTATCGTATTCTTATCTACCTGTTCTATAAAGCCATTACACTTTATGCATCGTTTGAATTCATTAATACTGCCATAAAGACCATAGCGACTTAGAATCTCTTTTAACTGCTTGTGAGGATCGTCTGATCTGAGCCAGTAACCGTATACTATATCACCAAAATTTAATAGCCTTCTGTCTCTTGTAAGTACGATCCTGCCAGAACCTGCCGCTATATGTGCAATCTGATGATCGTCATAGCTGTTATTATAGAAAGTATCAAACCCGCACATTCTTAACAGTCTTGCTAGCTTGCCAAGATGAACGTCTAATATAAATCCTACTCCATTTAATTCGGGTCTCAATTTGTGAGGGTCCGTAGATTTTATATCTGAACTATGGGGATAGACACAAACTTCATCTCTATTTGTTATATGATAGGAAAATCCAACCGATATACCATTTGCAATTATATGTTCGACCTCTGTATGGGGAATCCCAATAGCTTCAATCGAATCTTTTACAGATGGCTTGCCATTAAACTCATAAAATATGGTTTTATTTTTTTGATATTTGGATAGGAAATCATTTAGCTGCTTGTAAAATGTAAAATAGGCCCCAAAAAAATACATTATCTAAATACTGTGTCAGTCCCAGCCAATAATTTTATATCCTTTATCTGAAAGGCACTGGTTTACAAACTGTCTTTGAAGCGGATCGAGATCGCGTGAGCCAAATAGTCCCCTTATAAAACCTGCTGCTCCTCCCCCTGCTGCTCCTGCGGCAACCCCCTCTCCAAAATCGCCCGTAACCGCTCCAACGGCTCCACCCACAGCAGCCCCGACAGCTGCGTCCTGTGCGGTCTTCTTGGCAACGTTACCGGCTCTGTCAGTTTGAAGGCCGGATTGTTTGGATAATTCCAGACACTCATCAATATCCCTCTCAGCCTGCTCATACCCTACATCGTTTAATTTTTCATTCGGATAAAATACGGGTCGCTTTGCAGCACATGAAACCTGCAAGATTAATACAATAAGAAGTGTTGTCGCTATATAGTATATTTTCATAGTATTAATATAACTCAAAAATATAATTTTTAACTTTCATATAAGCTAAATCACCCTTTTCTTAGCAGTCTAATAAATATAACTATATGAGTAAATATTATTATCGGAACAAGAAAAGTTGGTAGTAAGCTTAAGGGAATCTTAAGTAAATTTTCTATAGATTCAGGTGAGTTCATTCCTATTCTGCCCGCTGTGGCTACTACAAATAAGATGTCTATAATTCCAAATGTGTTCCATAACAGATATATCTTCTTTTTAGATTCGCTCCTGGATGAAACTAAGACCAGGATTATTAGTGCTGTGGCTGCTACAATTATGTCACCTACTCCGCCTATAACTGCAAAATCATAGGGCAGCATTTGCATGGAATAGAGGTACAAAAAATAGAAACCTACAAACCTGCTTAGATGCACTGCAACAAGATATCTGATATCAAATCCGTAAATCCAGATTCTAAAACCTGCGGAAAGTCCAAATATTATTAATTGAACGACTACAAGACCAAATAATATTACCTGTGGAAAAGGAAAAGGTATTTCAGCAATTTTCCCTGAAAAGCCCAGAACTACAGCTGTAGTAAACCAAAGCAACAAGCTTATCAATACAATAATTGAAAATGAATTTGTTTTTGAAGCCACGTGGCCTCCAGATATACTGTTTATTTAAGCCTTATAATCTCGCCTTTTTTTATTGTAAGCAATATTGGTTTAGGCGAGATTTCTACCGTGCCAAACTGTGTTTTGTTGATTGTATAATTGGAGACTGAAACTGGGCTTATAATATTATTTAATAATAACTCCCCCGATCCTCTGGAACCTTTTAATTTTTCAAGCACTAGCCTAGCTCCCTCATGTACCTGAAATTCTAAAAACCCCGGCTTATCTCCAATTACTGTCTGAAAATGCTCGTTAAACTGCACCCATGACATGCTTTTTGTATAGAAGTAATCTGTAAATAGCACCTTGAATATATCCGCATCAATCCTGCTGGCTAAATCCTGCTGAAACGATGCGCTGTTCCATGTGTTTGGACCAAGGAAAAGAGTGTTTGCAATGTACACCTTATTTTTAAGCTTAAGCATTATCTTCCGCGACCTTGACGCACCATCCGGAATAAAAATCCCCTGCGGCTCTACATGAGAAAGCCACTGTATTTCTGTATCAATATCGCTCAAATCTGATTCGTATGAACCGATATGTTTTATTTCTTTTCCGTATTTCTTAACATTTTTTACAAACGAGTTTTTAAACAGTTCTCCAATTGTAGTTTTAGGATATAAGACTCCAAATGTATTTACATTAACTACCTCTACAGCATGTTTTACCAATATTTCGGTCTGTTTTTCTATTGGAAAGGAATACTTAATAAAATAAGGATTTTCAGGCGCAAGGTTATATGAAATCGGGAAAATCAATGTGGGAACCTTAAGGCTTGATACTGTAGAATACACATCCTTTGAATAGCTGCTGGGTATTGGGCCTATAATTAAAGATACATTATCTTCGTTTACAAGTTCAAATACTGCCTTTCTAAGCTTGGCTGCATCCTCTTCAAAATCCTTTACAACAACCTGAAAGTTGTAATTTTCATCATTCACTTTTTCTATTGCAGAAAATACTCCTCTAAGGGCGCTTGATCCGAGCTTTTCATACTTCCCGCTAAGCGGCAGTAAACAGCCAACACGAATAATTCCCCTTAGTGCCCGGGGCTGTTCAGAGGTGTTTTCAATTTGCTGTGAATAGGCGTCTTTAGAAAATATTGCGGCTATTATGAAAAGAAAAAGTAATAAAAAAACTATAGATTGTGATTGGTTAGATTCATCGCTATGCTTTGTAAGCATTATTCACATACTCCCTAAAATATTTTCTTTCTAAAACAGGAATCTGAGCTAACTAACTAGAATTACTATAAATTAATAAGCAAACACTATATGTAATGATGATAAACTGCAATCATTATGCAAAAGTATAATTAATCTAAATCAAATTTATAGTAATAGAACCAATAAAATCATCTCAAGTTTGAATATAGTCATTTTAAAGGTAGAATTTATGGGATATATACAAAATACCTACTATGAGCGAAAAGAATTCTCCTGAAACTGAAACCTTCACCAAATTTTTCCAAATCTGGGAGGATGCTGTATCTGAATCTACTCTTAATAATCTAAAGGACGAATTATTTAAAAACTCAATTAAATTAAAAAAAGATAAAATCAATGAATTTAATCAGTATATGAATGATATTATGTCTAAAAATATAGCTGACAATCCCAGCAGAATTTCCGATGACATTCAATCTCTAAACAAATCCCTGGAAAACGTTCAGCAGCAGCTTAATATTCTCACAAAGAAAATAGATAAATTAACTAATCCCAAACACAAAGAATAAGAGAATCTATTCAATTTAGATTTTAAACAATTAATTTTTATTTATACAATTACAAATTATATGTTTTCTACACTACATACAAACATATTTTATATTAATTTTTTCATTGACTTTAAAGCCAATATTTGATAAAAGATAAGTAATAATCTAACTATAGGAGGTATCATTATGGCAGTTGCACGCATAACCGAAGTAATAGGATCATCCACCAAATCATGGGACGATGCAGTTAATAATGCTCTTAAAAGAGCAAATAAAACCCTTCGCGGGCTTACAGGAATTGAAGTAACAAAAATGAATGCCCATATAAAAGACGGTAAAATTTCAGAGTACAGGGCTCATATTAAAATTACATTTATTCTAGAAGGCTAAATAACTATTTTAGGAGGGCGTACAAAAAGCCCTCCTACTAATTTAATTTTTATGTAAATTGAATTCAATAATATATCTGGCTATATATCTTACAGCAGGATAAAAATTAACTGCTTAACTATAACGAAAATATCATAATAAAAAGTTGCTGTAATTCGTTTACTAAAACTTATATTTTTCCTTATCCACTTTCCACTCGTTATTTTCTTTTACCATATTAACTTCGACTTTAGCAGGACTATTTGTAGATTCGTCAACAATATCTACATTTAATATGATATTTCCACCTTCAGTATTTGCATTTATGGAGTTTCTCTTTGTAAATTTCACTATCTGCTTTTTAAATTTGAGCGTTGATATTTTCTTCTCCGAAGTCATTTTGGAATATACTTCGATTTTCCTCTTAGAAATAAAGGAATTCAGATCATCCAGTTTTTGAGCATTACCAATAGCACCAATATAAGAATCATAAGCATTTATAGCAGGATGTGTCTGAGAATATAATTTAAGCGTAAAAAGTGAAATAAATATACATACAACTATAAGTCTAATAGTATTCTTTTTCATTAAAGTCTCCTTTTTTAATGATATTAAATGTTAAAATATCAATGTTATTTATATATATCAGATTTTTCTAAATCAAGTATTAAATTTTTAGCATATTTATATTAATACTAAACAGAATATTAATAATACTATTACAATAATTACATAAATTCCACAACTAATACAGATATACATCTAATTTATCTCATAATATTGGAATCACACTTGAAAACAAAAGAATTTTTGTTCATACTTGGCAGATTCGTGTGGCGGCGTGGCCAAGAGGTAAGGCAGCGGTCTGCAAAACCGCAATACCCCGGTTCGATTCCGGGCGCCGCCTCCAGATATACTAAATAATTCTTAATCTTCTTGCCCGGGTGGCGGAATTGGTAGACGCAAGGGACTTAAAATCCCTCGGGTGTAAGCCTGTGCCGGTTCGAGTCCGGCCCCGGGCAGTTAAATGTTCTAATTTAACTACCCAATCTTAACTGCAGACTAGAATCCAGACACACCTTTACTGTTATTATTTTATACTACAGAGAGGTTGGTACTGCTCAATCCAGGACAGTATTAATTCAAAAATCTATGGAACAAAATCAGTTGAGAGGTCTTAATTCATCCTCGTCATCTTCATCGAGATCGTCTTCATCCCAGTCTTCTTCATCAAAGAACTCGTCATCTTCGTCCCACAGTTCTTCATCATCATCATCTATTTCATCATCACTGTTCCAATCTTCTTCGTCTGAAGAAAGCAAGTAAGAATATTGTTCAAATGACATAAATATCTCCTTTCAACTCTAATAATTCACAAATTACATCCAGTGCCTAAAAAGTCAAGCTACCTGGAAATCTAAAATAAAGATGATTATGTTATTTTTACAGTTAGACTTGTAGCATGTTTATATGTGTAGGGGATAGAGAGTATTAAAAATGATACGCCTTATACGGCTATTATTGACAAAGCAAGAGCTTTACATATTATTTAGTCGTTTTGAGAACAAATACAATATTAGGAAGTAATTATGCCAATTTGCAGTGTAGAAGAAGCAATCGAAGAGATACAAAATGGAAGAATGGTCATCCTTGTAGATGATGAGGACAGAGAAAATGAGGGTGATATTGTAGTAGCAGCCGAATTTATTACGCCTGAAATCATTAATTTTATGGCTAAGTTTGGAAGGGGTCTTATTTGCCTTGCCTTAACAAATGATAATGCAGACAGGATAGGACTTCAGCCTATTAAACCGGAGAATAATCCCATACCTCAGTACACTGCATTTACAATATCAATTGATGCCAAGAATGAGACCACAACAGGGATTTCTGCCTCAGACAGAGCTTCAACAATAACAAAAGCAATTTCTGAAGACTCCACGGCGCATGATTTCATGAGACCAGGTCATGTATTTCCCATAATTTCGAGAAAGGGCGGTGTGCTGGTCAGAGCCGGTCATACAGAAGGATCGGTAGACCTTGCAAAACTTGCAGGGCTTACCCCGGCATCAGTAATATGTGAGATAATGAAAGACGATGGAGATATGGCACGCCTAAATGACCTTGAAGAGTTTTCAAAAGAACACAATATAAAAATTACTACTATTGCCAATATTATCAGCCACAGACTGCGCTCTGAGTGCCTTGTAAGCAAAGCTGCAAACGCCAACCTGCCTACCCAGTATGGTGATTTTAAGGTTATAGTTTATGAAAATGGTATTGACTCACAGCACCATGTAGCTTTTGTAAAAGGTGATATTACTCCGGATGAAGGAGTGCTAGTAAGGGTTCATTCTGAGTGTCTTACAAGTGATGTGTTCGGATCACTTAGATGTGACTGCGGACCGCAGATCCATCAGGCTATGAGAATGATCGAAGCAGAGGGCAGAGGTGTTATTTTGTATATGAGACAGGAAGGAAGGGGAATTGGCTTAATAAATAAAATCAAAGCATATGCCCTGCAAGATGACGGTTATGACACTGTACAGGCAAATGAAAAGCTTGGGTTTAAACCGGATTTAAGAGATTATGGAATCGGAGCACAAATTCTACTTGATCTTGGTGTAAGAAAAATGAAACTGATGACCAATAACCCTCAAAAAGTTAAAGGACTCGAAGGATTTGGTCTGCAGATAGTAGAAAGAGTACAGATAGAAATACCACCAAATGATTCAAACACTAACTATTTAAAAGTAAAAAAAGATAAACTGGGGCATCTACTGTCCATGGTTGATTAATATAAAAGAGGGTCATTATGACAAAGGTATATGAGGGCGTTTTGAACGCAAAGGGACTTAAGTTTGCGATTATAACAAGCAGGTTTAACAGTTTTATCACCCAGCAGCTTGTTGAAGGGGCTAAGGATACCCTTATAAGGCATGGCTGTTCAGAAAATAGTATTGAACTGGTGAAGGTACCCGGAGCATATGAGATATCGTTTGCAGTAAAAAAAATGTTTGAAACAAAGAAATACGATGCCGTGATAGCGGTTGGTGCTATTATTAGAGGTGAAACTCCCCATTATGATTACCTTTCATCAGAAGTTACCAAGAGACTTGTTGACCTTAGCATTCAATATGATATTCCCGTAGCCTCAGGAATTATCACTACTGAAAACTTAGAACAGGCAATAGAAAGAGCAGGGTCTAAGGCAGGTAACCGTGGATCAGAAGCTGCAATCTCTGCAATTGAAATGGCAAATCTTGTAAGTTCTCTTTCTTAAAAATAATTAATCATTAAACTTCAGTGATATAAAGATGGGTTTAAGGCGGAGAGCAAGGGAACATTCACTTCAGTTTTTATATCAGGTTGATCTTCTAAAATCTTCATATAATAAAGCCGATATACTACAACAGATAGAACTTTACTGGAATAATAAAGACAAAACGCCGGATAAAGAGTTAGTCGAATTTTCAAACAGAATAAATATAGGTGTTTTTGAAAATCTGCACTCGCTCGATGATATCATTTCGGCAAATTGCAAGAACTGGAAATTCAGCAGATTATCAAGCATTGATAGAAATATCCTTAGGATTGCAGTCTATGAACTGCTATTTATGAAAGATATACCGAGCAAAGTAGTAATTAATGAAGCTATAGAGATAGCAAAAAAATTTGGCACAGAAGATTCAGGATCATTTATTAATGGTATATTAGATCATGTGAACAAAGCGGTAAGTAAAGGGGTTTAAAATGACCATAAATGAATGTATTGCAAAAGTAGTAGAAAGGGTTGATCTTACTGAAGAAGAGATGATAAGTGTTATGGATAAGATCATGGAAGGATCGGTTTCAGATAGTCAGATCGGCGCTTTTCTAGTCGGCCTTAGAATGAAAGGGGAATCTATTGATGAAATTACGGGCGCGGCTAAAGTAATGAGGTCAAAATCGAGAAAGATACATTCTGAACACCCGGTAGTGGTTGATCTCTGCGGCACCGGGGGAGATATGCAGGGCACATTTAATATCTCAACCGTAGCATCCTTTATTACAGTCGGAGCAGGGGTTGCTGTGGCAAAACATGGCAACAGATCGGTTTCGAGCAAGGTAGGGAGTGCAGATGTCCTGGAAGAACTGGGAGTAAATATTAACATTAATTCTCGGGGTGCTGAAAAATGTTTAAATGAAACTGGATTTACATTTTTATTTGCGCCAAACTACCATCCCGCAATGAAAAACGTTGGGAAACCAAGAAAGGAGGTCGGTATAAGAACTATATTTAATATTCTTGGCCCACTTACAAATCCTGTGAATTTAAAACATCAGGTTATGGGCGTATACTCTCAGTCTCTTATAGAACCTCTTGCAAAAGTTTTTAGAAACCTAGAATACGAAAGGGTCATGGTAGTGCATGGAGCTGATTCTCTGGATGAGTTTTCAGTAACAGGCAAAACAGATGTAGCAGAACTCAATGATGGGATAGTAAAGACTCACCAAGTAGATCCACTCGAACTTGGTCTTAATAAATGGAGCATTGATGAGCTTAAAGGAGACGACCTGAAGCAAAACGCAAAGATAGCACTTTCAATTCTAAAGGGTGAAGATCTGGGTGCAAAAAGAGAAATTTCTGTTCTAAACTCAGCTGCATCCATACTTGCAGCTAATAAAGCAGAAGATTTTAAAGAAGCCATCGAAAAAGCTCAGGATTCTATAGACAGCGGAAATGCTATTAAAGCATTGGAAAAAGTAATTAAGTTTACTACTACATGGAACTAATACTAAGTTTAATCAGCTTTAATCTAAAATGATTCTCGATGATATAATTGAAAATAAAATAGTTGAAGTAGAGCAGTCCAAAGAAAATACTCCGCTTGACAAACTTCTTGCTGACCTACAAACATGCCCCGAGCCTAAAGATTTTTACAGTGCACTGAACTCTATAGAGGGTGAAATACGTATTATAGCAGAGATCAAACAGGCATCTCCGTCTAAAGGTGTATTAACCAGTGATTTTGACCCNNGTATCTTGAGGGTGGAGCAAACGCGATTTCTGTTCTTACGGACTCAAAATTTTTTAAGGGAAGTTTGCAAGATTTACAAAATGTAAGAAAGGCTGTAGATATACCACTTTTAAGAAAAGATTTTATTATTGATCCATATCAGATATATGAAGCGAAATTTTATGGTGCCGATGCAATACTGCTCATAGTGGCAGCACTAAGCCCTCAAGATCTGGAAAAATTAAAAACAACCGCTGAGTTCTTAGGGCTTGCTGCACTTGTTGAAGTTCATAACGAACAGGAACTGCAAACAGCATTAGATATAAATTGTAAGATAATAGGCATTAACAACAGAGACCTTAAAACCTTCAATGTTGATATGCAAACTTCTATTAATCTTAAAAAACTTATTCCCGACAACATTTTAGTTATAAGTGAAAGTGGAATTAAAAGTTATAAGGACATTCAAAAATTAAAATCAAGCGGTATTACGACCTTTCTTATTGGAGAATCATTTATGAAATCTGACGACCCGGCAAGTAAGCTTAACGAACTTAAAAATCTCGATTAAACTGATACATTATCAGATCTCTAACTGACTTATGCCTTAAACCAAATATATGAAGATAAGAAGACCACATATTGCCATTATTTTATCCGCTCTGTTTCCCGGGTTTGGTCAAATATATAACAGGCAATATAACAAGGGTATATTTTATATTTGTTTTAAGCTTGTTATAAATTTGCTCAGAAAAGAACCTATGGAGATGATGCTTGCGGCTAAAAAGGCAGGGGATATAGCTGTTGACAATAATACAGTGCTTATTGTAGCAGCCTACACAATAGCTGATATTATCTTATGGATACTCTCGGTAGTCGATGCTAAAAGAAATGCAGAAATTATTGAAAAACAGATAGAAAATAAAAATGATGAATAAATTATTTTATAATTTTTATTTGGCATATCCATAACAATAAAATAATATTTTTTGTTATGCGGCGTATTATCTTTATTCTCTTAATATTAGTACTGCAAACTCTTCAATCTACCGCTCAGAACACAATTATTGCTGACAGAGTTTTTAGGGCAAACAGACACAACCTTCACTTTCCAAATATTTCAATTGACTATCCATTTGTTGACCTTCGTTCATCTCATATAATACAAAAAGCATATGTAGATCTAAAGCAAAAAGATGATAAAATTGCAGGCTATAAAGCTGCTCTCACTTCTAAAAAAGCTCAGACCAGGTTTTCAGCTCCTACGCCCGTTGCAGGCGTGCTGTTTGAATCAGGCAAGTTGCATTCTCCAGATATATTAATATTGGAAGATACTAGAAACTTGCTCATTGAAACAGAGATTGGATACCTTGTAGATAAAGATATAGTACAAACTCTTGAATCTTACAATGAGTTGGGAAGTTTTATAACTAAAGTTTATCCCGTAGTAGAGCTGCCAGATGTAGGATATAAAGATTTATCTAAAATTAATGCAATTGATATTATCTCAACCAATGCAGGTTCTAAAAATTATATGATGGGCAAGCGGCATAGTATAGAACAAATTGATATAGATAATATCAAAACAAAACTTTTCCATGACGGCAAAATGATAAGCTCGGGTACAAGTACAAATGTTATGGAAAACCAAAGATCGGCACTTTTATGGTTAATAAATGATCTGTTAGCAATGGAGTATGAAATTAAATCCGGCCACATTTTATTAACAGGGGCTTTTGGAACTGTTAATAAAGCTCAACCAGGACTCTACATGGCAGATTTTGGATCACTCGGGAAGATATATTTTGAAATAAAATAACAGGGNNAACAGGGTATTTAGTGTTTTTATGAAACAAATTTTTGTAAGAGATTTAAAAAAGTCTGAGATAAATCATTTGTATAAAGGTCTTAACTCTGCAAGTGCATTTGTTCTCAGACGATGTCAGATCATACTAAGTAGTGCAGAAGGAAAAAACTCCACTCAAATTTCTCAGATTCTCTACTGCAGTGATCAGTGCGTAAGGGACGCCATTAATACATTTAATAAATTGGGTCTTAAAAGTCTTACCGAAAAATCTCACGCAAGACACGATAATCAAAAGAAGTTTAGTGAGTCTGCAATAAAAAAGCTAATCACTATGGCAAAAGATTCTCCACGCAACTATGGACTAAAAACCGATGTGTGGACCCTTGATAAACTTGCAAAGACATGCTCTAAAAATAAACTTGTCTCAAAGTCCGTATCACCCGGCACTGTGGCTACTATATTGAAACAAAAAAAGGTTAACTGGAAAGAAATAAAAGAACCGTGAGCAGCCCACAAGGAGGAGAGCTGCTCACAGATTTAGTAAGTTTCCCAGCGTCAAGGAGGTATGGAGAGCATAAAACCTGGTCCGTTGGGAATATAGAACCTACAAATTAAGCCAATATAAAGCCTGAGCCATTACTGTGTGCTGCGTGTCATCAGCCACACCTTCATCTTCAAAAATTGCTGCATCAGCCTTATCAAATCTATATTCTAGTCTAAATTCAAAATTATCCAGATATTCACTATGGTCGCTATTTGGCATACCCTTGAATGGTTTGAATATTACAGTTGGAGTTACTTCCCAAACTGTTGTTCCAAAACCCCTGAAGCCGTCATCATCATCAAAATACTCGGCACGAAGCGCAAGATCTATCATTGGATGAGCGTCAAGCACTGCATATCCTGCAATACCCCACCAGAATGCATCGTCATCAGGACCTGCAATCTCCTGCCATCCAAAGTCAAGGTCAGCATAGAGACTCAGTGGACCAAACGCCAGTGAACCCACTACCGTGATAAGCTCTCTCCATTCGTCATTCCCAAGTCCGTCATCTTCTTTACCGAAATAACCTGTTACATATAATGATCCTTCCATGGAGTCATTGCCTCCTGAAAGACCAAGCTGTGCTTCAATGGTT
>JABAHR010017289.1_pt1 | contig 14513 bp, 15 predicted proteins | sample 7062101 | NCBI WGS metagenome assembly JABAHR01 (sample SAMN14534553, study PRJNA622989) | marine sediment metagenome | biome: marine biome [ENVO:00000428]; feature: marine pelagic biome [ENVO:01000023]; material: deep marine sediment [ENVO:00002113] | place: India: Gulf of Kutch | collected... | reverse complement strand
CAGTCTGACGATATTACTATTATGGCAATTAAATATCTGAGTCAAAGACAAGCTGTGTAAGTTAGCCCATTTTTCCTATCACTTTATTAATAATTGCATCTACAGCTTCGTCATTTTTTTCTCTGAAATAAGACTCTATTACGGGAAAAAATTTCATTGCCATATCGCTTCCAAGATCAAGCTTGGAAAACCCGGCTCCAAGCCTGGAAATTACAGCGAGATTTTCCCCTCCGCTTCCAAGCCCTGATGCTAATCCTCCGAGTTTCCCGAGAAGACCCCCGGTTTTTGGGGCCGCGTCTAATATGTCATCAAGCCCCGTAATGTGTTTAGCTATCTCTGCGAAATCAGAACCGTCGAGCTTGTCCTTTGCTACTTGCAGTATTAACCCCACTCCTCCCATTGCCTGTGTGTGATTAACTCCCAGGTTTTTAATAAGCAGTTCTATCAGATCCAATTTTCTCTCCCGTAAAATTATTTCTATACAGATTATATATCTGCAATACTGTTAAGCTTTATACCCTTCACTGCAATCTCGGGTGCATGTATAACCTCTTCAGCATCCCAGAGCTGTGTTGCCTTCTTCACTTTTGATATTCCAATAACGTCATTTAATAGTTTAACAAAATTATCCGTGATTCGTACCGTGTTTGGTTTAAGAGGACAAACGATCTCCCCGTCTTCTATTATATAGGAATCCCCTATAACTGTCCCAGTGTAGTCAGCCTTTGCAAGTCCGTATACAGGGTACAGGTACCAGAGCCTTCCGATATATATTCCGTTTTTTATTTTTGATATTAATTCAGATGAATCTGTCTCTTTGTTGCCTTCAATCATAAAGTTTGTCGCATAGATGGAATTTGGCCTCTTATACTCCCTTCCGCCGCCTCTGCCGAATTTAAAGCCGTTTCTGGCTGGAAATTCTATGATGTTCGACTGAAGTTTTTTAGAGTAATAGCTGTTAGTAAGAAATCCAACGAGTCTTCCCTTTTCTATTAAACTTGTCCTTGCTGTTAGTATTCCTTCACATGTAAATCTCTTTGACGCAGGGCCTCCTAACATTGCTCCGTCGTCATAGATATTCAGGTTCTTACTTGCTACGATCTGTCCATATTTTTTTACATAAGGAGAGTTACCTTTATCTATGGAGTTAAGTGACAGTGCAGAAATAATCATCTCAGAAAAAAGCATGGCTACTGCATGCGGGCCGAAGATGACATTGTATTTCCCAGATTCTATCCTTTTACCTCCAATCGAGTTAATCGCACTTTTTGCAGCCATGCCACCTGCAATTTCGGGGTCGAAATCAGCTATAGAATTGCCTACGTTCCATCCGGTTCCTTTGGAGTTCTCATTTTCTATCATTGCCGTAACTGCCGATGAGATAAACCGGGATGTATCAGAAGCCAGCAGACCATTTGAGTTTCCAACTGCCATTTTCTCTAAAAGTATATTTATATCTCCTCCAACGATAAGGCTCTTTGATAAATTCTTCTTCCTAAACTCTCTTACTGCAGATTCTACAGTCTTCCAGCCGAGTGAAATGATCTGGTCCTCTGCAATTTCCTTTTCAAAGTCTATTTCAGGTACCTTAAGCTCAGTATCTGTACACTTATCAGGAAGTGATTTATAATCAGGATCAAGCACCGCGTTTGCTCTTGCTTTTACAAGTGCGCTCTTTACTCCATCGAGTGATAAGTCGGCAGTCTCACTGCCATAGCCAGTTTTAAGACCCTCGTCAGTTTTGAAACTCGCAAACACTCCGACTCCATAACCAAGAATATTCTTGGGCTCCTGCACCCCATTGCACGGGATGTCCGAAGTGTAGTTTAGCCTTACTGTTATGTTGTCATACCAGGATGCAAACACCTCCGCGTCCTCCACATCATTTTGAGACTTAACGAATTCAAGCCCTTCAGTAACTACTCTACGGAGGCTGTCTAAATCTATCATTTTCTGCCCCCCGTTAGTCTTGCAACACCTCTCATAGTCGGGCCGCCGTTTCCAACGCGCTTTACCTGCATGGGCTGGCCCTTTCCGCAGTTTGGCATGGGGTACAAAACGAAGTCATTTCCCACAGCATCTATGCTCATAAGATACTTCTTCGAATCAGAAGTTATGCCGCCGCTCCTGTATGTTTTTACAATTTCTCCCTTTTCAATCTTGGACACCCTTCTGGCAGAAATACTGAAGTTTTCTCTCGACTCTCCTATAGAGGGTGTATGATGATTCTGAAGATAGTAGCCGCTGTCTATTTCCTTTATCATTTCTTCTGGATCGGAACTTCCGCCGGCAAACACAGTGTTTGTCATTCTTACTACGGGTATGTACTGCGACCCTGATGTCTGCATGGCCCCGTTTGGCTCTTCTCCGAGAATTGCAGCACTCTCCCTGCTGTTTAAAAATTCCCTGAATATTCCGTTTTCAATATGTGTTACCTTTTTTCCTTTTACCCCTTCAGAATCATAGCCGTAATACCCATAGCCGCTTATATTGGAATCCGAATAAGCTGTAACGAGCGGCGATGCGATCTGCTTTCCGATCTGATTCTCCTCTAAATTTGTAAGAAGCCAGCTCCTTCCAGCATAAGCCGTTTCCATCTTAAGCACACGGTCTGCCTCTACCGGATGGCCCACAATCTCGTGGACGACAAGCGCATTAAAATGGGGGTCGGTTACTACTATGACATCTTTATCCGGAGGTTCAATAATGTCTGCCTTGGATGTTTCTATCGTCTCAGCCGTAAGGTAGACTGCAAACTGTTTTATATCAGTGTTAAAAACATTCTTTCCTTCCAGCACCTCCCAGCCGCCCTGCGCTCCGAGCTGGTCATAGTTGTACTCGTCTCCCACAAGCACGTAGATAAAGCCTTCGGTAAGCGGAAAGGTCTGATCGATGAATGTGCCCTCGGTGGAAACAAAAAGCTCTCGTATTATTTCTGTCGAAAGAGATACGACGTTGTATCCGTCATTTGAGTACTGCTCCTCAATATCCTTAGAAATTAAAACCGATTCGCTTACAATCTTATGAAGGGATGTATCCTCTGGACTTTGCTCATAAGGAACTTTTATTTCATCTTTGTGTACTTTAATCTTTCCAAGGCCTGTGCTTCTGATTGAATCGCCTAAGCCACCAAGTGATGATTTTATTTTATTTTTATGTTCAGAATTGATAATTGCCCTACTATGAGCTTTCTCTATGGACTCTTTTAAAATACTATCGAATTTTGTGAAGTCGCCCGGGCCTAAGAATCTGCCGGAAAATCCGGATGCAAGCATCTTATCTCCGGCTATAACTCTTATGCCTAAAGACAGATCAGTCTCGTCACTGCTGCTCTTGGCCACTCCTCTCTCCGCAGCCGCAGACTTTATATGATGCGCCCCGACACGAATGTCAATATAGTCACAGTGCATAAGCCTGGACTTACACTCCGCAACAATCCCCTGCGTCTTATCTTTAATCAGATCAATACTCTCAATTCCTGAACTCATGGGCTACATTTAACCTGAATTAAATCATTAATAAATTAAAAGTTTAATTTACCAATTCAGTACAGAAACTAAATTGTATTAAATAACGTGTTCAAAGAGTTAATCAGCCCAACATAGGGCGTTAGAAAATGAAAAAGGTAGGATTTCTACAGATTGTTTAAAATCTGACTAGGGATATCAGTATTTTTTTTGGCAATTATTGCATCGTATTTTAATTTTTTACCCGTTATGGATTTTCTATGCATATAGTTCGTTTTCTTTTTTATATCCATTACTTCTTTTTGAATCAATTCTTCATAAAGTTCACAAACACCTGAGCTGTCATCCTCTTTTAAAAAATCTTCCTTTACAGATAATGCGACCCACCCCTGCTCATCAGTATAGTTAATTGCATTGGCAAGTGTCTTGGGTGGAATATCGCCGTAGCCTATTGCTGCAACACAGGTAACACAGTCAATGCTTTTCTCCTCTAAAATCCTATTAGTGGATTCATCTGGTACAGCCAGATCATCAACAATATAGTCAGCATAAACATCAGGCCTGTCCCTAAAAGCCGCCTCTTTGGCTTCTTCTATTATATCGACTCCAATCACCTCGTCTACACCTATGTTAATCAGCTCCTCTGCCACAATGCCGTTTCCGGCTCCCATATCCAAAACTGTTAAGTCAGAAATGTTTTCTGATTCTTTAGATATTTCTTCTTGGAGAAGCTTTGTGATTATCTTGGGGGAATTACATTCCAGAATTTCATAGACTATTTTTTCATACAATCCGGGAATGGAAAAAATGGTTTGGTAATCATGGAGCTTGATTTTTGATCTCTTTTCACCGCGGTCAAGAAGTATAAATTCCTGATCCTGATCAAGCACGTTTGAAACAATCGGAATTTCTATATCCATAATGGGAATACTATATTACCACACTATTCCTATATCCCAAATTCCAGCAGCTTCACACAGGTCATTTCGTCAATATTCCCTCAGCCAGACAAATAGATTTAACTTGATTTTTTTGTACTGAAGGTATATTGTCTAATCATAAGCATTATTGATCTTTAACAATTAAATAAGTTTCTGGGTTACGCGAGTATTAAAAGGGAAGTCCGGTGAGAGGCCGGCGCAGCCCCGCTGCTGTAATCAGTGCATAGTCTTTGCAGTTGCCACTGGAGGCACACCCTCCGGGAAGGCGCAAAGAATTATCCAAAAAACAATCAAAGAATAACACTGAGAGCCAGAAGACCTGCCAGGAAACTAACAAAAATATTACTTTTTCTTCGAGGGGAGAACAGTAAATGATTTTACGCAGTTTTTTGTTGTTCCGTCTTTTCCCCAAGAGATGGGACGGCAAATGATTTTTTTTATAACATTTCTAATTTTATTAGTTCCGATTAGCGGGATAATTGCGCAGGATGCAGAGCAGCAACAGGGCCAAGAGCTAGAGACTGTAATTGTAGAAGGCACCTATCTAAGACCGCCGCTTGATTACCCATCGGCATTTTCCACTGTAATAGACTTAGACGCCTATGTTGGGGAATTCAATACTGCTTCAGAACTACTGAATCTAAGTCCCGGTGTTGTAGTAAGAGATTTTGGCGGGCTTGGTCAGTTAAAGACTTTATCTATACGAGGCTCGTCAAATAACCAGGTCGTAGTACTTCTCGATGGGGTGAGACTTTCAAGCCCCATCGGCGGAGGAGTAGACCTCTCTACGATTCCAATAGATTACATAGAATCAATTGAAGTCATAAGAGGTGGCGGCTCTGCACTTGCAGGCTCAGACGCCATAGGCGGCATTGTAAATCTCATACCAAGAAAGACCGGCGACAGATATTTTTCTGCTTCTGCCACTTATGGATCGTTTGAGAGCTTTAAGGCAAATTTGTCTGGAGCTGGAAGCATCGGTGATGTTGGTTATTTCTTCTCTTACACTCACGCTCAAAGCGAGGGAGACTTCGAGTTCGAATCAATAAACGGATTCGACGTGAAAAGAATAAATAATGAATTCTTATCAGAGAGCTTCTTTGCAAAGCTGGATTTCGATATAGGTGACTGGAATTTCAGCCTGTTTAATGATTTTTATTATGATGATAAGGGCGTGCCGGGGCTTGGAGAATTTCAAGAACCGAACTCAAACCAGCATGATATACGAAACCTCACTTCATTTAAAATAAGTAGAGATGGGTTATTTTCTCCTTCTGTAAATTTTGAGACTATCATTTTTAACAGGTTCGATGAGCTAGAGTTTAAAAACCTTGAACCTGTATTAGGTATTCCAATAGACACACTGAGCCAGAATTATTCTTTTGGTTTTAACACAAAATTCACTTGGTTTGCCCCTAGAGAACATACTGTGACATTTTCTACAGAACTTAAAGCCGACATCCTGCAAGATGAAGACTTTAATAACCCTGAGAGATTAACTTTCAGCTCATATCTCGGAGATGAATTCAGTTTCTTCTACAATTTTTTCACTCTGCATCCCGTTGTTAGGCTGGATGTATTCAAGACATTTGCAGACGACGATGATACAGAAGCGCAGGTATCGCCAAAGCTAGGCCTCATCGTTTCACCATTTCAGTGGATAGCGCTTAAGGCAAACGTAGGCAGGTCCTTCCGCGCTCCAAACTTCGGAGAGCTTTTCTTTCCTGAGCAGGGATTTATCGGTGGCAATCCTGATCTCGAATCCGAAACATCATATGATTTTGATATAGGACTAGTAGTAACCCGTCCCCGCTTTGCTTTTGAGATCAACTACTTTAAAAATAATATAGACGACCTGATACTGTTTGTATTCGTAAGCGCCCAGAGAATAGAGCCCAGAAATGTGGGAGACGTAGACCAGCAGGGTATTGAAGCAAGCCTCAGAGTGAGGCCTACAGATTTCCTTGAGCTTTATTCCGCTTACACGCTTTTGGACGGAACACTCGACGACACAGGCGCCCAGCTTCCCGGAAGACCGAAGCATAAATTTGAATTCCGCGGTGATTTGGACATTAAATATACGTCTTTATTCTGGGAATCTCACTTTGTGGACGAGATACCGCTAAATGCCTTTCCCAATGCTAGAAGGACAGAGAGCAGGACAACCCATGACATTGGGGCTAAATCAGGCTACAAGGGATTCAATTTAACTTTCGAAATAAAAAATCTATTCGATAACAAAGAAGTGAGGGATGCGTTTGATTTTCCTCTTCCGGGAAGGTCATTTTTTGTTACGGCATCTTACAATTTCTAAAGGAGAAAATTAATGAAAAGTATTTTATGTTTGTTATTAGTACTAATCGCATCTGTACTTATTATCTCGTGCGGCAGTGATGACGATTTTGACCCCGACAAATTTTTTGCGCTTAACAACGGCCCGGTGATGATTCTAAACAGTGAGCTTAATCAAAATGCAAACCCTAACACTACCATCGTAGTAGGAGGACTTGATGGTGCGGCAAATTCAAATGCGCTTGTATCTATAACTAATATCGAAACCTCTGAGGAAAGAATAGTCAGATCGAACAGCAGGGGCGGTTTTATAGCAGCGCTTACAGGCTCGCCATTTGATGAGTTCCAGATAATTTCAGGTGGAAATAGTATTACAATAGGAAGTCAGGTTGATATTGATGTTCCTCTTGATACAAGAATAAAACTAATGAATGGCGCTGTGAACAGAAACCTTGCGCAACTCGGGAGTGTTCCCACAACTATCGAGATTTTTAATGACAGGGCTTATGTACTTAACGGCTTTTCCGATAACATTCAGGTTTTTGATATCACGCAAAATCCCCCAGTACAGGCAGGTACTGTCACTCTCCCTCTTGGTTCTGACCCGGTAGGTATTGCATTTCTCAATAACACACACGCCTATGTTACAAATCTCATTTCTCAAACTGTATCTATTGTTAATATCCAAGATATGTCATGTGAAGCGATCATAAGCCAGGAGGACGGCAACTTCGCCCCTTGTGATGAGGTGATTTTGGTAGAAGAAGGCTCGTTTGCAAACCCTGCCGGGATTGTAATTACAAATGATAAAGTGTATGTAGCTAACCAGAATATTAATGAGTTATTTGTACCCGTTGATAATGGATTCATAACTGTCATCGATAGTGATACAAATGAAATCGAGAAGTTTATAAAAGCAACCGGAGAAGGAACAAGCGGCACAGGAAAAGGTATTAAAGTCATTGGAGATTATATATATGTTGTAAACAGTGGAAATGTGCTGTTTGATTTTGAGACTTTTTTATTTTCCTGCGATACAGAATCACCATCGAGTATAGACGTCATTGATACTAAAAAAGACAAGATTGATGATTCAATCGAGTTTGCACTTAGCGAAATAAACCCCTTTGTCTGCTCACCAGAGTCCATCACAGCTTCCCCTGATGGTGATTTTGCTTATATAGGAAGTCAGCTTGCAGGAGTATTATTTAAAATCGATTTAGATACTAACAGCCTTATAAGAGGGGCGGATAATCCAATAATAGTCACCGGAGTAGACGATCTCGATTCTACTTCTGACATTGAATTTAATTCTGAGGGGTATGGATTTATCAGTATGTTCAACTCAGACCGAGTATTCGCTTTTGATCCTAAAATAGATGATGTAAGTCCGTTTCCTTTTCTGGGTGAATTTCCAGTCGGGCTCAGGGGAGATGACCCCGGTTCAGATTTCTTTGACGGCCCGCAGCTGTTAGCTATTACTGACAATGGACAAAACCCCGATCTGTTTTTTATTACAGGAATAAGCGAGCAGCTTGGTTCCGTTGACACCTCGCTTTTTATACCATGAGAATGAAACAATTGCATATAAGACTCATATTATTTAGACTCTGCAAAGAATTTAAGCGGAGGTCTAATTAATGAGAATTTGTTCTTTTCTTCCAAGCGCAACTGAAATACTCTATGAGCTTGGTCTTGGTGATGCTGTTACAGGTGTAACGCACGAATGTGATTACCCTGGTGATGTAAAAAATAAATTGAGGGTAATTGATAGTTTTTTAAACCCTAATGAACTTGGCAGTAAGGAGATTGATGAACTAGTTGCAAAAAATAAGGAAGAGGGCAAGAGCACATATATCATTGAGCTTGAAAAGCTTAAAGAAGCAAGCCCCGATATTATTATTACTCAGGGGCTTTGTGAGGTATGCGCCGTGTCAGGTAATGAGGTAATAGATGCTGCAAAGGCGCTTGGCAGTATGCCGGAAATCATAAGCCTTGAACCAAAAACAGTTACAGAAGTGCTGGATTCTTTTATCACTGTGGGAAAGGCAACCAATACCGAGTCCGAAGCTAATGAACTCCACGGCAAACTCAGCAGTAGATTGGAAACAGTCAAACAAAAACTGGAAATAGAGGACGAAAGGCCAAAAGTTTTTGCACTTGAGTGGTTTGTCCCCCCATATGTAGGCGGTCACTGGGTGCCTGAAATGGTAGAGCTTGCAGGAGGTGAGCCTATATTGGGGAAAAAAGCTGAGCCTTCATTTAAAGTATCCTGGGAAGACGTTCTACAGTGCCTGCCAAGATACACAATCGTCATGCCATGCGGCTATGATATCGATAAGAGCCTTAATGAAATGGACAGCCTTCTCTCAGTTGAGCAGTGGCATAAGCTGCCTTCTACAAGAAAAGGTCACGCATACATAGTGGACGCTAATTCATATTTTTCCAGACCAGGTCCCAGAATTGTAACCGGAATTGAAATACTTGCCCATATTTTACACCCCGAGCTTTTCGACCCTGATTTCCCGGCTGATTCGTTTATAAATTACAGAAACTATATCTATTTACAGGATTTTCTGGGATAGCATGAAACTTTTCACTACATCATACATTTATTTTTTAATATTATTATTTCTCGCGCCAACACTTAATTTATTTGCAGATAATTCTTATCCCCGCCGCGTCGTCTCTCTTTCTCCAAGCATTACAGAAATCATTTATGGACTAGGCGCTGGGGATAAGGTTGTAGGCGTAACCATGTACTCTGACTTCCCGCCTGAGGTTAAGGACATACAAAAAATCGGTGGGTGGGTAAACCCAAATCTGGAAATGATCCTAAATCTCAAACCAGATCTTGTTATAATGCTTACCGATCAGGACAAAATATTCGGAGATAAAATAAGGGCGCTAGGGCTAAAAACACTAGCCGTAGACTCTAATCCTTCAACATCTCATATTACCAGGTCCATATCCATCATCGGCAGTGAACTGGGTAGAAAAGAACAATCAAGCAAGCTAAACAAAGAAATTAATTCTGTAATAACTGAAATTCAAAGTGAAATTGCCAACATAACTCCCAAGAAGGTTCTATGCGTGATAGGAAGAAACCCGGGCACTCTGGATGATATTTATGCTGTAGGCAATACAAGTTACATAAATGAGCTCATTACTCTAAGCGGGGGGGTTAATGTAATCAAAAAAGAAAGAACCGCGCTTAAAATCTCCAAAGAATCTATATTCGCTCTCGATCCCGATATAATAATAGAGATTAATCATGATAAAACCGATAAGGAAAAAGAAGTAAAAGAAATCTGGTCAGCACTCAGCGAAGCAAAGGCAATCGAAAACAATCAGCTAAAAATCATTTCCAGCAGCGCAATTCTCCACCCAAGCCAGAGGATTGTAGATGGGCTGAAAGAGCTTGTAAAAATCATCCATCCAGAGGTTTAACCCTATAATGAATAATATATTAAGGGCAGATAACCTGAATTTTTCATATATGGACAAGCCGATCTTATCAAATATAAATTTAGGAATTAACCGCTCAGAGATCACATACATACTTGGGGCAAACGGCGCAGGAAAATCCACGCTCCTAAAAATCCTTTGCGGAATAATAAACCCTCAGAGCGGAAATGTGTTTTATGAGGATCGAGATATAAAGCAGATAAGTAGATCTGACCTCGCTAAAAAAATAGCCTATGTATCTCAGCAAACCGTATTTGGATTTCCTTTCACGGTAAAAGAGGTAGTTCTTCTCGGAAGATCGCCTTATATAGGCAGATTTGAATTTGAACGGGATGAAGACCTTAAAATCGCAGAAAGCGCAATGGAAATGGTAGGCATTTCTAACTTACAAGACCGAAGCATAAATAAAATTTCTGGAGGCGAAAGACAGCTCGTTTCACTTGCAAGAGCAATAGCTCAGCGCCCCCAGGTCATGATACTTGATGAGCCCGGAACTTTTCTTGATCTAAAACATAAATCCATGGTCTTCTCTAACGTAAAAAAATTAAGTCAGCAAACCGGTATAACCATATTAGTGGCCACCCATGATATAAGCTCAATTATGAACACCCTTGGAACAACTGTACTTCTTAAAAACGGTGAAGTTTTATATTGTGGAAAATCGGAAGAAGTACTCACAGAACAAAACCTCTCAAAGGTTTATGATACGGATGTAAAAATATACAGGAACAACTCCAGTTTTGTAATAACGGCAACCTCTTTTAATTAAAAATATTAACTATAAGAATACGGTTTATGACGCAGAAAAAAAAACTTATTACCTCATCGTTAATATTAATCATACTCTGGGTTGCTGCTGTAATTTTCGGTATTTCAACAGGAACTTTCGATCTCAGTATATTTAAGGATTATGAGTCTCTAACTGAAGTAGACAAAAAAGTACTTTTTGGAATAAGGCTACCTCGGATACTGCTGGCAAGCATTGCTGGGGGAACGCTTGCAGTCTGCGGAGCAGCTCTTCAGGCAATGTTTAGAAATCCGCTTGCCTCTCCGTTTACCCTCGGAGTGTCAGGTGGTGCATCATTAGGAGCGCTTATAGCAATCCGACTGGGGCTTGCTCATAGTATTTTAGGGTTTTCACTCATTTCCGTATTTTCATTCGTATTTTCCATACTTACAATTCTATTTGTCTATTCAGTTTCAAAGGTAAACGGTGTAATAGCCACAGGCAGACTTCTTCTTGCAGGAGTAGTAATGAATTTCTTATTCTCTGCCTTTATCCTTTTTATTCAGTTCTTTTCCAAATTCACAGAGTCTCTTCATACTCTTAAGTGGATAATGGGAAGCCTAGACATTATAGGTTTTTCACTTGTATGGAAGACTGCAATGCTTGCGGTGCCCGCATGTCTCATTTTAATTTCGATGACAAAGGACATGAACATTTACTCCCTGGGTAACGATGTTGCTTCATCACTTGGAGTAAACATTAAGAGGATGGAGATGAAAATTTATTTTGCCACCTCTCTTGCTGCTGCAGCCGTAATATCGGTTACGGGACCAATAGGCTTCGTAGGTCTTTTTATTCCTCACATTATCAGAATGATAATTGGTGTGGATAATAGAATACTCGTACTATGCTCCTTCCTTTTGGGCGCATCATTTCTAACTATTACAGATACCATATCAAGAACGATAAGATCTCCGGTTGAAATTCCAGTGGGAATAGTGACAGCCTTTATAGGCGGAATATTCTTTCTGTGGCTTTTGGTTAAAAGCAAAAAGGAAGTGATAATTTAAACTGGATATTAATTTATAATTGAGTAATTACAGATCTGCTAAAAGTCACACCCTATTGTCGTTCTATCAGCAACAAAGGTACCTTCGCTTCCAATAGGTTGGAGTGAAAGAGTACATCTGATTGTACCATCAGCATACACTGAAAAATCCTTGTTTCCTGTAATCCTTACGCTTGACATAGAAACTTTCCAGCCGTAATCGCCCTCTAATGCACTTAAACTAACTTCTTCGGCAAATTTAAACAATATCCGGCTTTATCATCATTGCAGTCCGTAGTAGCATTTATTGTAACAGCGCCTTCAAATGAATTATCGAGAGTAGAGTCTTCTTCCAAGCATAGAGTAACACTATTAGGACATCTTAGAGAATTTGGGGTATCTAGGTCACCTACTAATGATGTAAAATCATTACTACCTTCATCATCCAGGTCCTGATAAAAATATAGCCCTTCCGCATCTCTTAGGGTCTGCATTGCCTTTCTGGCATTAGCTTCATTAGCAGATATTCTTGCCTTTATCAGATTAGGTACTGCTATACCTAATAATATTCCCAATATTGCTGCAACAACTAACAACTCTATAAGTGTGAATCCACCCTGATTTTTCATACAAGTCCCTTTAAACCCTACTATATTATATAAAATCCACTTAATAATACTTAAGTAGTATAATAATGTATAAGTATTAAGGAGTAAATACCGCTATTACTTATATATATTACTTAAGTAACAAGATTATATTGATTAACTTTCAGGTAAGTATTGCGCCTTCAATCCCTTACTTGCTCTATTATATTAAAGACAAATATTCAATCAATACTTTATTATTTATACTATATAATAACAAAACAGCTTAAAATTGGACTTTTGGCACTTCTTTTTCGGCCAGGTCTTCTATTTCAAAGAAATCAGCCTGTGTAAAATTGAACATCCCGGCAATTATATTGGTAGGGAACATCTCTACTTTATTGTTTAAATGAAGAACCTCATCATTATATGCCTGTCTAGAAAAACTAACCCTGTTTTCTGTCGTCGTTATTTCTTCCTGCAGGCTTAAAAAGTTCTCATTTGCCTTTAGGTCAGGATACGCTTCGCTCACTGCAAAGAGTGATTTTAGAGTCTGAGTAAGAAAATTTTCAATCTTTGCCCTTTCAGCAACGCTTGCATTTGACAGGTCAATTGCCTGCTGTCTTGCTTTTGTAACTGCTTCGAGAGTTTCCCTTTCATGCTTCACATACCCCTTGACAGTCTCCACAAGGTTTGGAATTAAGTCGTGTCTACGCTTTAACTGAACATCTATTTGCGACCATGCATTCTTTACTCTGTTCCTGGCCCCTATAAGCCCATTGTACATTGTTACTAAAACAACTATCACCACTGCCGCTGTACCTAACAATATTAAAAAGCTGCTCATATTAACCTCCTAGACATCAATATAATCATTCTATAGTATTTTCAATACCTATATAATCTTAATCGGGAATTAAAAATTCTCCCAAATAATTCACCATTTCTTTATTGCCTGGATGTGATAATCCTTTGTTCTGATTTGCAATTCTGCTAAGCTCCCCGCCATCAATCCATATCCCCTGACCCCCGGGGCATTTATCGAGAAGCACGTTTGAGTTTTCCTCTATTTTAATTTTATTCATTTCTTTATCACACAGCGGGCAGTTTCTTTTTGGCTCTGTGGTATCATGAACTACAGCAGGTTTAATTTCCTGCAGTAAATTAAGGTTAAGCGTTTCATACAGCAGCTTAAGCTCACCCGTGTCAAACCAAAAACCCTTGCATGAAATACAATAATCAAGCTCTATTTTGTGTCTTTCTACAACGATTAAATGAACCTTACAGACCGGGCATTTCATATTTCTTAATTTTTATTATTGAATTAAAATGTAAATTCTAGTTATAATAATCGACTTTAAAACTAAAAGAAAGATTTAAGATCATATACAATATTTTTAAGCAAGGAGACTGAAATTGCCAATCTATGAGTATTACTGCAAGAAATGCAACACTATATATCAGTTTTTCTCAAGGACAATAAATACCGATACGTTCCCAAAATGCCCATCATGCAAGAGACCAAAGCTGGAAAGAATTATGTCCGGCTTTGCCACTATTTCCGATAGCGGCGATGAAGCAGATACTGGTATGGACATGCCAGATATAGACGAAGCTAAAATCCAAAAGGCAATGGCTTTAATTGAAAAAAATATGGCCAAGGTCGATGTTAATGAAGAAGACCCCCGACAGGCCGCACAGCTTATGAGAGACTTAACAAGCATTACGGGACTTGAGATGGGAGACGGTATGGAAGAGGCCCTCAGCCGGCTGGAAAGCGGAGAAGACCCTGACAAGATAGAGCAGGAGATGGGAGATTTGCTCAAAGAGGATGACCAGTTGTATAAGAAATCAAACAAAGGGAAAAAACGAAAAGCCTCTAGGCCAAAACCAAAAAAAGATGACACTCTCTATGAGCTGGAATGAGTTTATTTTTGTTTAATTAATAAACTGAATTTGTTTTATCTGCTTACCTATATTTCT
>JABAHR010000193.1_pt1 | contig 14516 bp, 14 predicted proteins | sample 7062101 | NCBI WGS metagenome assembly JABAHR01 (sample SAMN14534553, study PRJNA622989) | marine sediment metagenome | biome: marine biome [ENVO:00000428]; feature: marine pelagic biome [ENVO:01000023]; material: deep marine sediment [ENVO:00002113] | place: India: Gulf of Kutch | collected... | reverse complement strand
CGACGAGGACGGTTACTACTGGATCACGGGTCGTGTGGATGACGTCATCAACGTGTCCGGCCACCGCATGGGCACCGCGGAGGTGGAGAGCGCGCTGGTGCTGCACGACGCGGTGGCCGAGGCCGCGGTGGTGGGCTATCCGCACGACATCAAGGGCCAGGGCATCTATGCCTACGTGACGCTCATGGCGGGCACGGCTCCGAGCGAGGAGCTTCGAAAGGAGCTGGTGAAACTGGTGCGCGAGGAGATCGGCCCCATCGCCACGCCCGACGTGATTCAGTGGGCGCCGGGGCTGCCGAAGACACGCTCGGGCAAGATCATGCGTCGCATCCTGCGCAAGATCGCTGCCAATGAGCTGGACGCGCTGGGTGATACGTCGACACTGGCCGAGCCGGCGGTGGTCGACGACCTCATCAAGAACCGCGCAGCGTAATTGCCTAGCGCGCCGCGCGCGGCGACTCGGGCAGTCACGGGGCTGATGCCAACGCTCAGCGGCGGTGCAGGTGAGGCGCCCGCCGCGCCGCGCCTGACACTGCGCAAGATCGTCGCGCGCACCGTCGCGGTACCCGTGGCCCGGCCGCTGGTCACCCGCATCGTGACCATCGACCGGGTCCCGCTGGTATTGCTCGACATTCACTGCGAGGAGGGCGTCAGCGGCCACACGTACGTGTTCGGCTACTCGCGACGCGGCTGCGCTCACATCGCCGCGCTGCTGCGGGACATCGCCGAACTCGTGCAGGGTGAGCGCGTCGCGCCGGTGAGGCTGTGGCACCGCGTGCGCAAGGCGCTGACCCTGATGGGCCATCAGGGCCTGACGGCAACGGCGCTGTCGGCTTTCGACTGCGCCTGCTGGGATGCACTCGCGCGCGCGGCGGGATTGCCGCTGGCGGCTCTGCTTGGCGGTGGGGTGGAGTCGGTGAGAGCATACAACAGCAACGGGCTCGGCTTGATCGGGGCACAGGCCGCGGCCGAGGAGGCCCAGCAACTCATCGATGCCGACGGCTTCGAGGCCGTCAAGCTGCGCCTGGGACGTCCACGGGCAGGCGACGACCTTGACGTCGTTCGTGCCGTGAGAAAAGCCGTGGGCGACGACGTTCTCGTGCCCGTCGACTACAACCAGTGCCTGAGCGTGTCGCAAGCCATCGAGCGCGGGCGCCAGCTCGACGGCGAGGGGGTGTATTGGATCGAGGAGCCGATCGTTTACGACGACTTCGCGGGCAGCGCACGGGTGGCGCGCGAGGTGGCGACGCCGATCCAGACGGGCGAGAACCTCTACGGCCCTTCCATGGCCGCCGATGCCATCGCGGCGCAGGCATCGGACCTGCTCATGTTCGACGTCATGCGCATCGGCGGCGTCACCGGCTGGCTGCGTGCCGCGGCGCTGGCGGACAACGCCGGCATGGAGGTCTCCTCACACTTGTTCCCGGAAGTATCCTGCCATCTGCTCTCGGTGACACCGACGAGCCACTGGCTCGAATACGTCGACTGGGCCGCGCCGATTCTCGCGGAGCCGCTGCGGGTGGAGGCCGGGCGCGTGCCGGTACCGGAGGCGCCGGGCACTGGCATTGCGTGGGACGAGGCGGCGGTGGCGGCCTACGCGTTTGAGCCGTGATTCGCTGTCGCGACGCATGGTGTTGCGCACGGGCGGGCGTCAGCGCTTCGGCCGATGCTGCGGGTCGAGCTCCTCCCCCAGGCGCTGCAGCCTTTGCAGCAGCGGCTGCAGTTCGTTGAGGCGGGTCCGGTAGCGCGTCAGCTCGGCGAGATAATCTTCGCCGAGCTCCACCGTGATGAACCGATGGCCGCACTCCAGGCACTGCCGTGGCCGGCGGTAGTAGTGAATCTCGGGATGGCCCGCGGAATAGCACGACCCGAACACGTCGCTCTTCTCGGAAATCCGTTCCCTGTTCCACTCGTGGTCGGGCACGCGCCTGCACGGTGAGTTGCGCCGGCAGCGACTGCAATAGAGCACGGTGCCGCCTTTTTCTCTCGCCATGGCTACGCCTCCATCATTGTGCCTGGCATGATACCGCCGCGGGCCCGGGTCTGTCCTGCGCCCTTGCCCCGTGCGCAGGGCACGGCTGCGGCGCCGGGCTGGCGCGGCTTACGAAGAACGTGCTCGCGCGGCATGGCGTGGCGACGACTCGGGTATACTTCGCCCCGTCATGAACCTGTATCGACTGTTCCGGGAACGTTTTCCGCCGCGACGTGACACGCTCTTCATTGAAGAGGGCGACGGCGGGCGTTTCTCCTACGACGATCTCGAGCGGCACAGCGCGCGCTACGCCGGTGTCTTGTCGGCGCAGGGCGTCGGCCTCGGCGATCGCGTTCTCGTGCAGGTGGAGAAGTCGCCGCAGGCCGTGTTCCTGTATCTGGCGTGCCTGCGCGCGGGAGCCGTCTTCGTTCCGCTGAACACCGGCTACAAGAAGGCAGAGCTCGACTACTTCGTCGCGGACGCCGAGCCGCGGCTGATCGTGTGCGCGCCGCAATCGCCCCTGGACGCCGCAGCCCCGTCGAGCCCGTCATCACGGCTGCTGACACTGGACGGCGAGGGCGCCGGCTCTTTTGCGGCGGCGGCCGCTGCCGCAACACCTCACCCGGACATCGCCGATGTGGGCGACGATTCCCTGGCGGCGCTTCTGTACACGAGCGGCACGACCGGCCGCCCGAAGGGCGCGATGCTCACCCACGCCAATCTGGGTTCGAACGCGAAGGTCCTGCACGCCTCCTGGGGCTTCACGCCGCAGGACACGCTGCTCCACGCTTTGCCGATCTTTCACACTCACGGGCTTTTCGTGGCCATCCACTGCGTGCTGCTGAACGGCACCGGCATGCTCTTCCTGCCGCGATTCGACGCGCAGGAGGTTACGCATCTGCTCCCCAGGGCAAGCGTGATGATGGGCGTGCCTACCTACTACACGCGGCTGCTCGCCCGTCCGGATTTCACAGCCGAGACCTGTCGCAACATGCGTTTGTTCGTGTCGGGGTCGGCGCCGCTGCGGGCGGAGACGTGGGAGGCGTTTCGCGAGCGCACGGGGCACGCCATCCTCGAGCGTTACGGCATGACGGAGACCGGCATGAACTCGTCCAACCCCCTGCACGGTCAGCGCCGCCCCGGTACGGTCGGTCAGGCCCTGCCGGGTGTCGAGATTCGCGTTTGCGGCGCCGACGCGGCCGCGCTGCCGCCCGGTGAGGTGGGAGAGATCGAGGTGCGCGGACCCAACGTGTTCAAAGGCTACTGGCGCCAGCCGGAGAAGACGCGGGAGGAATTTCGCGACGACGGTTTCTTTCGCACCGGTGACCTGGGAACAATCGACTCGGCGGGTTACGTCACCATCGTCAGTCGTTCCAAGGACATGATCATCTCCGGGGGTTTCAACGTATACCCCAAAGAGGTGGAGCAGAGAATCGACGAGATCGAGCAGGTGCGGGAGTCGGCGGTGTTCGGCGTCGCCCACCCGGACTTCGGCGAGGGCGTGGTGGCGGCGCTCGTCGCGGAGCCCGGCGCAACAGCCAGCCTGGTGCCGGAAGATGTCATCGCGCGGCTCAAGCAGAACCTGGCCGCCTACAAGGTGCCGAAGGCCGTGATCATCGTCGACGAGCTGCCGCGCAACGCCATGGGCAAGGTGGAGAAGAACCGGCTGCGCAGCCAGCATGCCGGTCTGTTCGGCGCTTGACGAACCCGACGGGTGTGAGTGCCGCGCGCAGCGTCACGGGGTGGCGTCGTTGAACGTTCCTGTCCGCGCCAGGGCATCGCTGGCCCGGCGTGCCGAGGCGGCCATCCAGCGCGCCCGCTCGAGCAGCGCCGCACGGCTCATGGGGTTGTCTGCCAGATTGTCGGCCGCGGCCGCCTCGCCGGCCGCGGCGGCGACGCGGGCGTGAACCTCCCACTCGTCCATGCGCGGCAGCAGCCGTTCGGTCTCGAGCCCGCGTTCCACCGCGAACTCGGCCAACGCGCGCGCCACGGCGAGGGCCATGGCGTCGCTCACCGAGCGCGCACGCACGTCCAGCACGCCGCGGAACATGCCCGGGAAGCACAACGAGTTGTTGAGCTGGTTGGGAAAGTCACCGCGGCCGGTGGCGACGATCGCGGCCCCCGCCGCCTGGGCGTCCCACGGCCAGATCTCCGGGCGCGGATTGGCGCAGGCAAAGACGACCGCGTCGCGGGCCATTCCCCGCACGGCGTAGGCGCTGATGAGGCCGGGCTCGGGTGCGGAAAACGCCACCGCGACGTCGGCGCCCCGCAGCGCTTCGGCGACGCCGCCGGCGACGCCGCCGGGGTTGGTTTCCTCACACACCTGCCACTTCTCGCGAAAGACGTCACGTTGGCGCTCGATGTCGCGGCGCCGGCGGTGCAGTGTGCCTTTGCGATCGCAAGCGATGATGCCCGCGGGGTCGACGCCGTAGGCCTTGAGCAGGCGGTATGCGGCGACGTTCGCCGCCCCCATGCCGATCAGAGCGATACGCACCGACCGCGTGTGCTTGCCGACCAACGCGAGGGCGTTGATGAGCGCGGCCAACAGCACCGTAGCCGAGCCCTGCTGGTCGTCGTGCCACACGGGAATACCGCCGTCGCCACGCAGTTCCTCGAGGATGCGAAAACAGGCCGGCTGGGAGATGTCCTCGAGGTTGATGCCGCCGAAGGATGGCTCGAGCAGGCGCACCGCGCGCACGACGTCGAGCGGCGTCTGCGCATTCAGGCACAGCGGCACCGCGTCGACCCCGCCGAGATACTTGAACAGCAGGGCCTTGCCCTCCATCACCGGCATGGCTGCCTCGGGACCGATGTCACCGAGACCGAGCACCCGGGAGCCGTCGCTGACGACGGCGACGGTGTTGCCCTTGTTGGTGTGCTCGTAGACGAGGTCGGGATTCGCGGCGATGGCCCGCGACGGTGCCGCGACGCCAGGCGTGTACCAGATTGCCAGGTCCTCGAGACCGCGTATCGGACACCTGGGAAGCGTCTGGATCTTGCCGCGGTAGCGCGCGTGCAGGCGCAGCGCGATTTCGCCGGGGCGGTCCGCCTCCTCGGCGGTGCGCGGCGCTTGGTGCGCAGACTTCGGTGGCGACGGACTCATCGACGCTTCTCGCCGCGGTCGGACGGGCATTGTCGTTTGCGTAGCGATGGGCGACGTTGACCTGCGTCAAACGACGGCGGCGTGGACGGCAGAGCGGCGCCTGCCGCCGATGATCTGCGAGGCCGATCGCCGGTGAGCCGTATTCCCATCGGCAAGCTGCCCAATGCACTCCTGGAGCGTCTCCTGGCACGCTATACCCACGGCGATCCCCGTGTGTTGGTCGGGGCGGCCGTGGGCGAGGACGCCGCCATTATCGACATGGGAGATCGGTGTCTGGTAGCCAAGACCGACCCGGTTACCTTCGCCACCGACGACATCGGCTACTACGCCGTGCACGTGAACGCCAACGACATCGCTTGCTGCGGGGCGACACCCAAATGGTTTCTGGCGACGCTGCTGTTGCCCGAACGCGACACCACGGCGGCACTGGCCGAGGCGATCTTTGCCCAGCTCGCCGAGGCATGCACGGAGTTGTCGGTGACGCTGTGCGGCGGTCACACCGAGATCACTCATGGGCTCGAGCGGCCCATCGTCATCGGGCAGATGCTCGGGGAGGTGGAGCACGGCCACTACGTCACATCGGCGGGGGCCCGTGTGGGCGACGCGCTCATTCTCACCAAGGGCATCGCCGTGGAGGCAACCGCTGTCATCTGCCGCGAGAGAAAAGAGTCTCTGCGCGGAGTTCTCGGCCCCGATGCGATCGCCCGCGGCGCGGCATTCCTGCGCCGACCCGGCATCAGCGTGGTTGCCGATGCGCGCCTCGCCGCGGCGGTGGGGGGCGTCCACGCTCTGCACGACCCGACCGAAGGCGGACTGGCCACGGGCTTGCTTGAGCTGGCCCAAGCCGCGGGCGTGGGCCTGCTTGTCGAGGAGGCCGCCGTTCCCGTGTTGCCGGAGTGCGCGACGCTGTGTCGCCATTTCGACCTGGATCCGCTCGGACTCATCGCTTCGGGCGCCCTGTTGATCGCCGCGGCGCACACGCAGGCGCAGGCCATGGTGGAGCACCTGTCCGCCCACGGCGTTGCCGCCAGCGTCATCGGCAGGGTGCGGCCGGCCAGTGGCGGGCTGCGGCTGCGTCGTGCGTCGGGCGATACCGTGGCGCTGCCGCGGTTTGCGCGCGACGAGATCACACGGCTTTTCGAGTAGAGCCGGGCGACGCCGGCACCGCTTGCTTGGTGAGCTGCGGGTTCGTGGGCATAATGCTTGCCATGCCCGAGGATTCGCCGACGCGGTTGCGCGAGACGATGGTGCAGATCGTCGCTGCCCACGCCGAGCTGGCCGCGGCGCACACGGGCAGGGCGCGGCTCGATCAGCGGGTGCTCGACGCCATGGCGCGGGTTGCGCGCCACGAGTTCGTGCCCGCGCAGATGCGCCCCTATGCCTACGCCAACCAGCCGCTGCCCATCGGCCACGGCCAGACCATCTCGCAGCCCTTCATCGTGGCGCTCATGACCGACCTGCTCGCGCTCAGGCACGAGGACCGGGTGCTGGAGGTCGGCACGGGCCTCGGCTATCAGGCGGCCATTCTGAGCGAGCTGGCGGGCGAGGTGTACAGCGTCGAGATCATCGAGGAGCTCGCCACCGACGCACGTGCTCGCCTCGACCGACTCGGCTACGGCCGGGTCGTCACGCGAGCGGGCGACGGCTCTCACGGCTGGTCGGAGCAGGCGCCTTTCGACAAGATTCTGGTGGCCGCCGCTCCCGAGCTCATCCCTGTGGCCCTGCTCGAGCAGCTGCGACCCGGGGGCAGGATGGTGCTGCCGACGGGAATCGAGGATGCGCAGCAGCTGGTTGTGGTGGAAAAGCGTGCGGACGGCCGTGTGTCGACACGGGAAATTCTGCCGGTGCGTTTCGCGCCCCTGGTCACGGTGCACTGAGCGCCGGCGGGTTGCGGTGGCGGCGTCGGGTCGACGGGCACAGAGCGCGGCATTCGGTTTCGCGCCACGGCTTGATGACGGGCCACAGGTTGCGCGAGACTCGCTGGCGGTCGGGGCGCGCACCGTGCCCGTTGCCGTGCGAGAGGCCGTTGGGCGCGTCCGAGGCGGCGTCGGGGTGCTGGGCGCGGTGCTCTGGGCGCTGGCCGTCGCCGTCGCGGCGGCGCCCTCGCCGACAGCCGCCGAAGCGAAGACCGGCATCGACTGGCTCGAGGTCATCGCCGAGCGGCCACCGCTGCAGCACGAGCGCGGTGAGCGCTGGCCGCTGATTCTGTGGGAGGGCATCGGCTTCGAGCCGCAGCCGCGAAACGTCGTCGACACGATGCTCGCACGCGGCGTCGTGCAGCACGTGCGCGTGGATGCGGAGTTGATCGAGACGGCGCAGGCCCTGCAGGCCGCCGGCGCCCCCGTGATCATGATGGAAGGCCGCAGCGGCGTGTGGCCCTACGACCTGGCGCCGCCGGGTGAGCCCTGGCGGCACCGTTATGCCGAGGACGCCCGCGTTCCGCAGGCGTGGCGCGCGCTGCCCTCGCCGGCGCATTTCAGCGGCTGGGCTGGGGCCGCGGAGCACATCCGCCGGACGCTGACGCGCTACAAGCGCGCCGGCGTGACGGTGGACGCCGTGTGGCTGGATTACGAGGGCGAGCCGAGCATGGCCAGCTACGCCGCGGCCGCGCACTCGACGGCGGCACGCCTGACCGTGCCGGCGGAGGCGCTAAGCGATGCCTCGGCGTTCAGGCGTTATCGCCGCCAGCTGTGGTTGCAGCTCCTGTCCGCTTACGTCGCTGCGCCCGTGCGGGAGGTGTTCCCGCAGGCGGCCGTGACCAACTGGGTGTACGCGGTTTCAACGCCTCTGCACCCGGTGCTGGACTGGACCAACCGTCCGCATCCGGCTTCGGGGCCGACGCTGTTCACCCACACCAATCCCGTCGCTTACGCGATCGACAGCGCCTTTAGGGCGAACCGGACCGGGCTCGGGTCCCTCGACCAGACCGGCGTCGACCGCGTCTACATGCACGTCATGCTGCGCCAGGTGTCGGCGGACGCGCTCAATCGCCGGCAGCTTATGCCCTACTTGGGTGCGGTGGTGTGGGTGGGGCGCTGGGTGCGGGACCATCGAGAACCGACGCCGGTGATGAGCCGGCAGCGCTATCGTGAGGCGCTGCGCCACATCTGGTTGCGCGGTGTCGACGCCATGGAGGTGTTCAATCCGGCGAGAGCAGGCGATGAGGCGATGGCCATCGCCGACGTCGTCGACGCCCTCGCCGTCTACGACGAAATGCTCGCCTATCGCGATTTTCTCGACGGCGGACGCGTGCTGAACCTGCGCTATCCCCGTGTCGACGATGACGGCCCGCTGTGGTCGGGTCTCGCGCTCGGCGACAGGGCCGTGATCCGCCTTGTTCACCAGGGCGGCCCGCGCTCGCGCGAGGAGCTCGCGTTGCAGCCGTGGCCGGGATACCGGGTCGTGCTGGAAGCGGGCGACCAAGGTCGCACTTATATTCTCGAAAAGAGCGGCCAATCCGGACGTGTCGACGTTGCGCCGCAATCGGAGTGAGTCATGTCTGCAACAAGCACAAGCTGTGTCCAGGAAGAGGCGGCGCGCTGCGTGCTGTCGTGGTTCGGCAAGCCGCGGGGCAGTTCGGTCGATCTGTGGGTGCTCACGCAGCTGCTGGGTGTGAACACTCAGACCGTCGCCGGCGCTTTGGGGGTCGATCGCGCGCTCGTCAGCCGCTGGCTGTGGGGCGTGCGGCCGCTGCCGCGCCAGCGCCAGCGTGAGCTCAACGCGCTGGTTATCGCCGCGCTCGAGGCCGCGCGTGCGGCGCTCGAGCAGGGGCGCGGCGAGTTCGCCGACCCCGTCAACCGCACGGGCGTGCGCATCGCCCGTTTCGCTCTGGCGGAAATCGAGAAGCTCGCGCTGGGCTCGCCGGCGCAGGCGTGAAGGAGCCGACATTGCGGGTCTCGAGGTACAAACTCGAAAACGCTCACAGAGCACCGCCGCGCCGGGCCAGCAGCATCACAGTCACCACCACGAGGGCGCAACCGATGAGCAACCACGGGGCCGCACGCACCCAGCCGCGCTCATGCCGGGTCTCACGCACCAGGCGCACACCGCCGGTAAGGCAGGCGGCCGCGCCCAAGATGCCTATGAGCTGGATGACGCCCGCAAGGTCCATGGCGAGTCTCCGTGAAGCCCGGGCGCCATTGCACCATCAAGCGGGTGAAAGTTCCAGCATGCTCGCGGTGGGCGTGCAGTTCGTGAGGGGCGGCGACGACGTCCGCGGCAAATCAGGATTTTCCGTATTGCGCCCGCTTGCGCGCAGCGGCACCATGCGGGTCACGTATTCAGACCCGATCGATGCGACCACTTCGGTCCCATCTCCGACCCGCCGAGCCGGCGGGTCTTTTTTTGCCTCGAGACCGGGCTTCACCCGCCTTGCCCGCGCGAGCGTCGAAGGCACGCCGCCAGGTGTTCACTCGATGCGGCCGCGTCCCCCTGTGTGCCCGCGGGGTCTTCGCGAATGATCAGCGTGGTCATGCCCGTGCTCGACGGGCGGCGTTATCTCGAGCAGACGCTGCCGCCGCTGCTGCGCCTGCGCGGCAGCGCCGTCGCCGAGGTGATCGTCGTCGACGACGGCTCCACCGACGGCTCGGCGGATGTCGCCGGCGCTCTCGGGGCGCGCGTGCTGCACACGGCCGGTCGTACCGGCGCCGGGGCGGCACGCAACGTCGGGGCGCAAGCCGCCACGCAGCCGGTCGTGCTTTTCGTCGACGCCGACGTGCTGGTCGGTGAGAGCGCCATCGCGCGTCTCGAGCGAGAAATGGCCTTTGAGAGCGTGGCCGCCGTCATCGGAAGCTACGACGATCGTCCGCCGTGTCGGGATTTCATCAGCCTCTACATGAACCTGCGCCACCACTTCTATCATCAGCAGGGTGCCGAGGACGCGAGCGTGTTCTGGTCGGGTTTTGGCGCAGTCAGGAAGGCTGCCTTCGAGGGGGTCGGCGGGTTCCCGGAGTCGTACATGGAGGACATCGAGCTCGGTTATCGTCTGCGGGGCGCAGGCCACCGCATCCGCCTCGTGCCGGAGCTGCGCGTAACGCACCTGAAGCACTGGACGTTGCGTCGGGCCGTGCGTACCGACGTCGTCGCGCGGGCTTTGCCCTGGTCGCGTCTGCTGCTGACACATCCCGAAGCCCGTTCGGATCTGAACGTCGCCCTGCGGGAGCGTGTGGCGGCGGTCGTCGCCTGGCTGCTACCGGCGACGGTGGCGTTGTCCGCCGCAGGCGTTGCCCCATGGTGGACGCCGGCACTGCCCCTGGGTTGCGCCGCGTGGCTCAACCGCACCCTGCTTAAGCTCTTCGCGCGCGCCGGCGGTCCGGGCTTCGCCATTGCGGCTCTGCTCTACCATCAGGTTTACTACCTGTACAGCAGCGCCACCTACGCCCTGTGCACGGCCGTTCACTTCTGGCGCCGAATCAGAGCGTAGCCCTCAGCCAGCCCTATTTCGCTCACGCCTGTGCGCGATAACGTTGTATAGCCTTGCGCACAGATAGCCGCCGGCGGAGCCGGTCGCGAAGCCGTAGACGAGCCCGACGAAGCTGCCGGCGAGGCTAACCCGGTAGCCGGGAAAGTACTGAGCGAGCAGGGCGAGATGCGGCCCGACCACCTCTCCGCCCTTGATCACGAGCCAGACGGTGGCGAGCCAGAGAACAAGACCGCACAGCAGGCCGCTGACGATTGCGGTAATTACGGCGTTCACCCGTGCCGTGCGCACTGAGAGCAGCTGCTGGATCTCGTCGCGAGTCGAGGTCATGTTGGCATTCCTACCAGAGGAGGTGAGTGAAGCGACTCAAGATTTCCCTGCGGGCACGCCGGTATGCTGTTATTGCGTACAGCATGTTGACCGCGTTGCGTACCAGCGCAAACAAGAATCCCAGGCCGAAGCCGAGAACCAGCGCGTAGCCAAGCCCGACGAAGCTTCCCGCGAACGTGACGCGGTAGCCCGGCCAGTACTGAGCGAGCATCGCAATATTGGGCCCGACCTCGGACCCTCCTTTCAGCAGCAGTAACCACGTTGCCGCCAGCACGGCCATTCCCGCGACGATTCCGAGCGATGCGCCGAGGGCGATGCCGTCGAGCTTCGCGAACTCGCGCTGGTAGTGCTCCCGCAGAAAGTCTGTTACGTCTTCTTCGGGCACCGAGGGTTCGCGCAGTTCTTCATGGTAGGAGCGGTCCACGTTCACGTTCCACAGATCGTGGCGCTCGCCGTTCAGGACGTTGCGCACCGCCAGCATTCCGGTGAGCATGGCGTGGTCCTGGTTGTTGTAACGATGTAGACCGTTGCGGCCCATCGTATACATATTCTCGAAACCGTCGACAAAACCTCGGATCTTCTCGAGTTGATCGCGATACGCGGAGTCGTAGACCGGATACGCCTTGGGCACGCGCACAACGCAACCGTCGCTGATCTGCTCCTCGCGGGCGAGTTGGATGGTCGCGAGCTCACGCCTGGCGAGGTCGATCAGTTCCGCGTCGGGCGTGTTCCACAACTCATCGCCCTCGTTGCAGAAATACTCCATGCCGACGCTGGTTTTCGCAGTGTCGGGCACCATCTCCGGGCTCCAGTTCTTGAAATTCTGAATGCGCGCAACCCGCACCGAGCGATCGTGCACGTATATCCAGTTGTCGGGAAACAAATCCGGCGCATCGACGATCAAACAGACCGTCAAAAAATCGCGGTAACTGAGAGAGCGCGCGCACTGCGCAATGTCTTGTGGCGGCGGCGGGTCCAGGCGCAAAACGAACTCCGTCAGCGGCATGCTCGAAAGAAAGTGATCCGCGCGGATGACTTCGTCGGGTCTTCCGGGCGATGCACTGACCACGGACTCGATACGGCTCCCGTTACGCTTTATCTTTCGAACGTCGGCATCGACCCGCACTTCGCCGCCCCGGTCCTCGATCAGGTCACGACAGCGCTCCCAGAGCATGCCGGGCCCCCGGCGCGGGTAGTGGAACTCCTCGATGAGGCTGCGAATCCTGCCGCGGTTCGCCCCCAGCATGTTGAGCAGTGCGGTGCGCAGCGAGAGGTCCTTGATGCGCTGCGCGGCCCAGTCCGCGTTGAGCTCCGAGCAGCTGATACCCCAGACTTTCTCCGTGTAGGTCTCGAAGAAGGTGCGGAAGAAGCGCCGGCCGAACCGGTTGGTGACCCACTGCTCGAAAGTGTTTTCCTGCGGAAAGGGCCTTATCTGCCACTTGATATAGCTCAGCGTCACACGCAGGCTCTCGAGAACCCCGAGGCCCTTGAGGACGTTCATCGGTGTCGGGGGATAGAGGAAGAATTTGCCCTGATAGTAGATCCGCGACAGACGCGGACGCATCAGGAAATCCTCTCCCAGGATCTCGTTCCATAGGCTCATCACCCGCCGGTCCTGGGTGAAAAAGCGATGGCCGCCCATGTCGAAGTAGAAACCCTTGTAGCGCGCCGTGGCGGACAACCCACCGACATTGGCTTGCTTCTCCAGCACGAGGGATCGCCGGCCGGCCTTGGCGAGCTCGTAGGCCGCGGTAAGGCCCGCGGGTCCCGCGCCGATGACCACCGTAGTTTCTTCTGCGCGCATGAATCGTCGTTTGTGTCTACTGCTGATCTCTCAGACTAAGGCATCGCCAGCCCTTGCAAGCTATCGCGTTGACTCTGTCTCCCGATGTGTGCGCCAACAAGCGACATGGATCCGGGAATCAACCGGAAACACGACAGCGGTAAAGCTTCGTAGGTGAAGACGCCGATTGCGATCATAACAACAACATGGCGATCTCGGCGATACTGCCGTAGGAAGGCGATTCCCACCAAAAGCAAAACAATAACTTACTCTTCTTATCAATGACTTAACGTCTACCGTTGTCTATCCATATCCATGCAGATACAATGAATTGGCACTTATAAGTGCACCGTCGGGCCGCTGGAACGACCCGACGGCACTTCCCACAACCCGACTAACTGAGGAGTCGCGGCTATGAGCAGATCGAAGCATACCCTGAGCGCGAGGCTCGTAGAAACGGCCAAGCCGCAGGAAAAACCCTACGAAATCCCAGACAACAGCCCGCGGCACGGTGTTCGAGGACTGCTGATGCGCGTGCAGCCGAGCGGCATGCGTTCGTTCGTTGTGCAGCTTCGCCGAGGGCAGCGCGTCACGATCGGCAGACCCCCTGTGATGACGCTCGCGATGGCACGCGAGCAAGCGAAGAAGGTGATCGCGAACGGCGGCGCGATAGTCGAGAAGCAGGCAGAGAAGAGGGTGACGCTCGGCGCGTTCATCGACGGCGAGTACGCAGCTCACGCCCGAGCCCACCTGCGGGCTCCTGACGATGCTCTGAAGCGCCTGCGATTCTGCTTCGGCCACTGGTGGAAGCGCCCGCTGACAGATATCACTGAGGGCATGGTGGAGCTGCACAGGGCAAAAGAACGTCGCCGGGGTATCTCACCCGCGACGATCAACCGCGATATCGGGCGACTGAGTTCCGTTCTGACGCGGGCCGTGAAGTTCAAGCACCTCGACGCGCACCCGCTCATCGACCTTCAGCCGTTGAAGCTCGACAAGGCACACGTTGTTCGCTACCTGAGCGAAGACGAGGACAAGCGCCTGCGGGCTGCTTTGGACAATGCGCCAGACTACGTGCGCACCATGGTCCTCGTGTCGTTGAACACAGGCCTGCGGCGCAAGGAACTGTTCACGCTTAGTTGGCCCGCCGTCGACTTAAAGCGCCGACAGTTGACGGTCGTGGGCTCATTGTCGAAAACAGGACAGACCCGCCACGTCCCGCTTAATCGGAAGGTCGTCGAAACGTTGCGGGAGTGGCGCGACAAAACCGGCGGCGACGGCCTGCTGTTCCGCAGCCATACAGGCGCGAGATTCAACAACACCCAGCGAAGCTGGGCGAATCTGCTGGACGACGCCGGAATCAGCGGGTTTCGGTGGCACGACTTGCGACACGATTTCGCTTCCAAGCTCGTCATGCGCGGCGTCGACCTCTACACCGTCAGCCGGCTATTAGGGCACAGCAGCGTCGAACTCACAAAACGGTACGCCCACCTTGCGCCAGATCATTTGGCCGATGCTGTGGCGAGGTTGGATCGATGAGCGGCGGCAACGAGGAGTGGTTGGGAGTCGCATGGGTCGATCCGCCTTTGGAAGGGATTCGGGCGGAAATTCAAAAACTGCGGGCTGGGCTGAATCCGTTCGGCGACTCAGCCGACGTGAACGGTTTCGCAAACAAGCCAGCCACGAAGGGCGGCAAGCCGATACATATTAACCAAGCCGCATACCTGGCACTGAATTTGTTACGTGGTTGGATTTGGCAGCAAAGCGACGGTTCTCTGAAGCATGAGCTAGGAGTTGAATTGCTGACCCGTATTCTGCGCGGTGAGGAACCGAATCAGGTTTTCGGCTGGAAGCCGAAGCGTGGGCGACAGCCGCGCAATGACAGCTTAGGCTTCCACGATGTGCAGAA
>JABAHR010005522.1_pt2 | contig 14531 bp, 12 predicted proteins | sample 7062101 | NCBI WGS metagenome assembly JABAHR01 (sample SAMN14534553, study PRJNA622989) | marine sediment metagenome | biome: marine biome [ENVO:00000428]; feature: marine pelagic biome [ENVO:01000023]; material: deep marine sediment [ENVO:00002113] | place: India: Gulf of Kutch | collected... | reverse complement strand
GCAGACGCGTTCACTCTAGTCGACTCGCCGCGCTTGGATGCAATCCTGAATGAAATCGTAAAGCGCTATGACTACGTCCTTGTGGATTCTCCACCCGTGGCATCGGCTCCCGATGCATGTGCGCTCAGCAAGATGGCCGATACGACTGTCGTGGCAGTCCGCTGGTCCGATACGCCCGTCAATACGGTCAAGTACGCGCTTCGCATCCTGGCAAGAAACGGTGGACACGTTACCGGGACCGTCCTGAACATGGTCGAGGCATCGAAGTCCGTTAGCGGTAACAAGGGATATTTCGGCTACTACGGCGATTACGGCACGAACAAGGCAAGCTGAGGCAATCACCAACCGGTTGAACGGCGCGAACGAGCGATGGCTTTCCGCATGTGTTGAACCACAACGGTGAGTTCACGCCACAAGAACCACCGGTCTCCATCGTCATTGGCCTTTGCCTGCCAGGCCAACCAGTACGATTGTGGTCAAGGTGCCGACCGCCCGGCATTCGAAGCGGGTTCAAGGTCCTTCACGAGAACGAATATGCCGATCTTCATGTACCGGGCAACGAAGTGCCGTAATACGAGGGCCCAGGTAGTCAGCGCGAAGAATACGGCAATAGCCACCCCCAGGATGCCGTAGGCAGGCAGCAGGAACGTCGTCAATATCAGCCACAAGATCAACGACGTGCCGGATGCGACCAGCGACCGCTTGTGTTGACCGGCTATTGCAAGTAGCCGGGTCACCGGGCCCACGGCAGCATGCGATAGCTGCGCCAATGCAAGGACGACCATTATCTTATGGCCTTCGACAAATTCCGCACCAAAGAGGCTCAAGACCCAGTCGCCAAAAAAGACCAGGAAGACAACAGCTGCAAATGAAATGCCAAACCTGAAGAGCGTTGACTGCTGAACTTCACGTATCAGCCTGTCCCGTTCCCCCGTGCGGTAATACCGGGAGAGGACGGGTCCCGTGAAGGCGTCAATTGCCACCAGTGCAAACGATATTACGAGGGCGACACGGTAGCCCACGTTGTAGATACCGATGTCCGCTTTACGCAGGAAGAAGCCGCTGACGATCACCGTAATCGGTTGGAAGTAGTTGGTGAACAGCTCCACGCCAAGGAGTGGTATCGCCGAGCGATTCCACACCCGGGGTTCCCTGACCGGTTCATCCGGCGAGTAGAGCTCGCGCAGGAATCTCCACATCAGCACTGCCACAATCAGCGTCATCAAAATGATGGCGACAGAATGCATCAGCATCGCCAGGCCGGCATCCAGCGCAATGTCATTGAGTAAGAGTAACCAGATGAGCACCAGAAACAGGGTTGGCCTCAGGGCATTATTGGGGAGATACCCCTCTGCGAAGCGAGCAGCGGCCATTGCGATTCCACTACTCGCTCGCAGTACCGCGAAAAACGGTATGGCGACCACAGCCGAGAGATACAATGTATTCATCCCCGGCGCCATGTCCCGAAAAAAGACGACCCCTGCAATACCCAGCAACGCGAGGGATGTACTCGTTGTCAGGATGATCTTGAATGAATGTTGAACATAAGCACGTGTATACGCATGGTCGTGGTCGGCGAGCCCCTGCCCGATGAAACGAAGCGCCGCAATGTTATAGCCGCCGGCAGGCACCACCGATAACAACGTCAGCCACGAAAATGCAAACACATAAATTCCGAGTTCCGTCGCCCCCATCGAGCGAGCAAGAAGTAATTGTGTCAGGAACGTGATGGCTGCGCCGAAGATTCGGCCGAACAACAGAAAGCCTGAGCCGCCCAACAATCGGGCAACCCGTCTACTTGTCGATTCGGTCGGCTGATCGGAGTGCACCACGGGGTCTCTGGGAGATTGAACCGCCGATAAACGGCACGGATTCACGGCTAGCTGACAATGTTACCGAAGTTTGGTGCCGACGGCGCAGAATTTGCCAGCCGGTGTTTCCGGCGCCGCCATTGCAGATACTCGGGTGTGTGCGAACCCGTTCATACCTGCCAACAAACCAGATTGGAGGACGGGGCGAATCGAGCACGATGATGATTTCTTTTAGTATCCGCCAAAAGTGTCCGGCTTGCATTCCTTTGGATTGGATGCGGGATCGCCGGTCGTACGGGCAATGCGGGGATGGCAATCGATCCAGTTCTTTTTTGCCTGCACCCACGAATTGCGCGCTTCTTGTCCCTTCAAGACCGTGAAACAGTTGGGCGGCGAAGAAATCGAGTCTGGAATAGGTGAGTCGGATAGCCATAAAAACAGGTTGTTCGCACAATCTTCGATTTTTGACCAGCTCTTTTCCCAGTAGCCCCTCCACGTACGCCCGCCCTTGTAATCCACCGCGACCACCGTGTCGTAGATTCTGCTGGCAGGAGAGGAATTCTCGTTCTTGAACAGTGCACCGAATTGCTGATTGCCCTTGTATATGTATTCTCGAATCCTGATTACGCTTCCGGAAACCACGACTGTGCTGGGCGGCATGACCCGGATTTCCCCGACGGAATGGACGCTGATCCCCTGGAAAGCGCCATCTACCAGGTTGTCCTCAAATAGCGTTGAGAAGAAATCGTCATTCTCGACAACATCGTCGCGAACATTGCTGATCCAGGAATTCCTGACGATCAAACCGGGTGAATCCACCGACATTCGTATGGCGTCCCAGGCGCTGGTGATTCGGATCCCGTCTACGGTACCGCTGCGTGCATGCTTGAAATTCACTGCCGCGCTGTTGCAGTACGTGGGTTCCCAATCCGACTCCTGCGGTATTTCTCCGCGGACGAGCCCACCGACTACGGCCGTGAAATCGGCATGGTAGATATTGATCGGATATCGATTGACCGGATCCAGTCCCTGATTGCAGTCGAAATTGCTCGTCGGTTTCGCGTTTGCGCTGTTAGCCAACTGGAACTCGGCGCCGCGGACGTCCAGCGCGTACGGATTGCCATCGGCTGGTTCGTCGAACTGGTAGCGCTCATGGCCGAAGTTGCCGCTGAGCACTTTGATGCTTACCGCGCCATCGAGGATCACGTGCGTATCGTCGTAGTAAGGCTCACTACCTTGAGCGTCTTCCATGCTCCCGAGAAAAGCCGTTACAACGCCCAGGACGATCGGGCTGAAGAGTTTGCCTGGGTAGCTGCTTACCGGGCGCTGCGAGGTCGGTTGCTCATTGCGGCCTTGTCTGTGCGAGAGTTGTAGCTGCATTCAGCATGATTCCGGGATCTGGGACGGGTGGCTATAGTGTATGCGAAGCATTGCGAATCTCGACGACTGCTGACATCAAAGTGTGACGATAGTCCCGGGAACCGGCAAGAATAAGGTTATATTGCCAACTTATTGCAGGGTCGTTGTGGTCACGACGTAGCCTCAAACGACTTTTGACCATCACAACTCGTACGGAAAAAGGTTCCGTTGCACGCTTCCAGGCTGAATAGGCTTCTTTTCGGCGCTCCTTTGGACGTCACCCACGGCTTTGATAACGTGCTACCGGGACATTGCGCACAACCGGTGTATACATTAATTCCGCCGGATTTCTACTGAAGTTGGCAAGCAACAGAAATGCGCGCGCCGTATTCTAGAAAAACCTTTCCCGAATCTCTATCACGTCGCCAGGTTCGATTATCGTGTCCATGTCGGCGTTGATTTCAGTGGTCGAGCCATCTTCCGCTCTCTTTACCAATGCCTTGTTCTTTTTCGCCCGGTAAGTAAAGCCGCCCGCCAGCGCCACCGCGTTTACGACCGTCATCTTGCTGGAGTATGGGTAACTGCCTGGTCTCGTTACCTCGCCGATGATGTAGAACGGTCGGAAGGTAGTGACTTCGACGCTCACGCTCGGATTCCTGAGATAGTCCGGCCTTAGCGCGTCGACGATTTCCGCCTCGAGTTCGTTCACGGTCAAGCCCGCCGCCTGAACCTCCGGTATCAGGGGCATAGAAATTGCGTTTGCGCCATTGATCTCGAATTCCCCGGACAGATCTTCGTGTCCGAAAACCGTGACAAGGACACGATCACCGGCAGAAAGACGGTACTCCGCCGCGATGTCTCCATCGAGTTGTTCGCTGAATGCAGGCTGACCTATCAGCATGGAGCATACAGCCAGTAAGAGAATGTTGCGTATCATTTTCCGCTCCTTATATCATCGATTGGCTCGATTGCCGGCACGGCCATGTTCCGTGATAACGGCATTTTGAAAAGCGACGTTTTTTCGCCCGGCGTGAGCGCGACTGCATCGCATGTGGTTCGTGCGTTTGTTCCATTAAAAATAACGCCTTCCGACATCGCTGTTGGTTGCTGCCGTTTCTGCGCTACGCTTGTCATAGCTGAACTATTACATCCAGTGACACTTCGTTGATTTTGAAATCACGTCTGCCCGCCCCGGGGGGAGACGGGATGCGGTCCAAATACCGGTAGGCGCCTTTCAACCGCAACTTGTGACTTACCCGGTACTCTGCACCGAATTCTGCCCGGGCGATTTCGTCTTCTCTCGCAATGCCATCGAAGTCCTCTTTGGTGGTTTCAATGGTGAGCTGCAGAAGGAGATTTCGGCGAAGTTCGTGGTCTATGCCCAGGCTGAACCGCGTTTTGATCGTCGTGGAAGCACCCGGGATGGTTGTTGCATCCGTTGTTCGAATCGCACCCAGCTTCGCCGAAGTAAGCCGAGTAATGCTCCAGTCTACTTCTCCCCCGAATGAGGGTCCCGTTACGGAGCCGAACGCGGGATCATCGAACTCGTGGTTATAGTAGCCGACAAAAAACTCTCCAGTTACGACACCGGAATACTTGAGGTTGGTCCCGAGGCGGAGCTCATAGCCCTTGCTGCTGCGCTCGAATCCGTTGTTATCGACACGCTGATCGTAATCGACCTGCGTATACCGGGGCTCAACAAAGAGCCCGTAAAGTTCCGACATTTCGTAACCGATCCGCAAGCCAAAGTCCTCTACACTGCGGTCTCGGTCGTCATTGTCGATGGTTCCGGTCAGCGTTTCGATGTCGTTGAAGTCGAAGTTGCGATAGGTTCCGTCGAACCGCGCAATCCAGAGACCGGGAGTGTAGGTATAAGCCGCTGCGAACTTGACATCATCGTATTTCGTCAATTCGAGGGCGTTACCGGCAGCATCGACGGAGGTACGTGGCTCGGCAAGATCGGCAAGGTCGATGTCCAGAGCGACGTTGCTGCTCGGAAGGTCCTTGTCCCCCGCGATCCAGAAGCGGATATTTTNNTTGCTGTTGAATTGGTCGAACCGCGAAACTTCCGCGCGCCCGCCGACCTCAACCGAATAAAGGCTCGTGTTCGACTCCAGTCGCGCTTCCGCAAGGAGGTTCGAAGCCCAGTCGCTCTCTTCGAAGGCATTGTTCGCGAACACGTTATCCGACCAGCTAAACCCGAACCCGAGCTGCGGGTAAAGCCGCATGGCGCCGACCGGAACACCGTTAGCCGGAAGCACCGTTCTGAAACGTTCAGTGACCGTTCTGCGGTCGTCGGCCCTCTGCGCCTGTGCATCAGGACAATGCAGGCCGAGTACGCAGCTGACGAGCACAGTAGCGAAAAGGCTGTTCCTGTAAATACTGTTAGTAAAGCTCACGTCCGCTCTTCCCTGCGTTGTGGATCGCGATCCGTAGCGCCATTTTCGAGCACTAGACTCATGAATAGAGAGACAAAAGCGCAAGGCCCGTAGCGCACAGTGCGGGCGCTGGTTAGCGCTCGCCAAAGTGTGAAATGGTTCTCCTCGGACGGCAAGAAACAGGGCCGGTGTCCGAATATCGGGAGCCGTGTATCCGACCGACGAGTTATGCATGAGACAGTGGCGAGGTGATTCAGCATTGGTCATTCCAGTTCATACACGGCAGATAAGCCAGTATCGAGGCAAACTGACCGGTATAATTCGACGTACTTTCGGTACATGATTTCGAACGTGAATCGCTCCCGGTACCGCTGCAGGGCTTGAGCACCCATTGCATTTCGTCGTTCATCGTCAGTGAGGAGTTCGCGCAAGGCGCCGGCCAGTTCCTGGCGGTTCCCATGCTGGACTACTCGGCCGGTCTTGCCGTCACTCACCGACTCGCTACATCCGCCCACATCGGACACGATGACCGGTAGCCCGGCTCGCATCGCTTCGAGGATGCTGCGAGGAAATCCTTCCCAGTGGGTAATCAGAGCAAATATGTCCGATTGGCCGAGGTATTCCTCTACCCGATCGCTATAACCTGCGAACGTCACGCGAGCTGCAATATCAAGGCTTCGCGCCAGCTCCTCACATGCCTGTCTGCGCGGTCCATCGCCCACGAATGTCAGGTTCCAGTCGAGGTCGCGATTGTCCGCCATTGCCTGCAAGAGCAGCTGCTGGTCTTTCTGCTCTTCGAATCGAGCAACCATCAGGACACGGGGCGCGCGACCAGCTGGGCGCGCGGCTGTTGCGTCCGATTTCGCTAGATGGTCAACGACGCCGTTGTGGATACAGATCGTCTTCGCTGCCCTGCCGACGCTTCGATCCAGCGCGAATTTCCGTTCCTGTTCACAGACGGTAATGATCCGGCGTGCAAGTGGCGCCAGGAGGCGCTCAATCCACAAGTATAAACCGGCATTCGGAAAGCCGTCCGTGAACGACCAGCAGTGCGGTGTGTAGAGCACCGGCACACCAAGTCCGGCACATGCAACCCGCCCGAGGGCGCCTGCCTTGGAGGCGTGCGTCGAGATGAGGTCTGGACAAAACTCCTTTGTCTTGCGCCTCAGCGAACGCAGCGCCAACAAGTCATTCTTCGGATTGATTGAGCGGCCCATTTGAGGAATGCATTCGAAGTCGATGTCTTTTGCGGCCAGCCGCCGGGGTACTTCCATGTCCGGCGTCCCACCAACGAACACCTTTACGATATGGCCCTCCGCGGCCAGGCGCCGAGCCATATCGCATACGTGAAGAGATGCGCCACCAAAGGCATCTCCGCGAGCGCTGACGTAAGCTATTCTCAATGTTCTATCCAACTAAAGATTTCAAGGCACGCGGCCTGCGTGACATTACTGCGCCAATCGGACCCGGTTCAGATAGAACGGCCGGCAGATAAATCACCCACAGAGCGGCTATCGTTGCGGGTCCGAAGCTGTTGCTTAGCTGGTTGCAGAGCACATAAACGGCGGCAGAGGCATAACAGGCAAAAATCCGCATGTCCGAGCGGCTCGCGGTTCGCGCCACCGAGACGATGACTGCCTTTTCCGCGGCGCGCCAGAGAATGCGTGCGCAAAGCAGGACGATTGCGAAGGCACCGAAGATCCCGATACCGCGAAAATAGTCGAGGACCAGGTTATGTGCATGACTGGTTCTTTGTATCGACTCACCTGCACCAGTACCAATGAGCCAGTGTTCGGTGCCTTGGAGCCACGCTTCGCTCCACAGGAGTGCACGCGATTCTATGGTCGCATAATTTTGTGCGCCGTCACTGAAAACAGCCTCGATCTTTGCGCCGAGAATCGGGTCGATCGCGGTGGCGAGCGGTATGCCGTAGATGCCGAGGCAGATCATCACGACCCCCAACGCGCTGATCAGGAAAAGGTTCTTCAGAAACGAGTGAAACCGCCAATGTACGATGATGTAAAACAGCCAAAGATAACCGAGGGTGATGAAAAGCGCCGTCTTGGAACCGGAACGTGCCAGCAGATAAAGGAAGAGTATGAGGAACCCGGCCCAGATCCACCGGCTGACCCGTTTCTCCGAAATGGCGAGTTCGCATGTAATCAGGGGGATCAGAACGGCCACCATCACCGAGAATTGATTTGCATTTTCGAACAGCGCCTTGAAGCGGTATCCGATGTGCAGGAAATAGTCATGGAAGCCAGATGACGCGAATGTCAACAGGAACGGTACACCCGTAAATACGATGCCGATGACGAGAAATACTCTCGGCAGGCGTTCGACCGTTTCCGGAGAAATTGCCCGCAGGGCGACCAGATGGAAAAACAGCAGGATCGGAAGCGCCGATGGGTAGAGAACTCGAAGGATCTTGAATGGCTCACTGCTGTTGATAACGGACAGGATACTCAGCAGCGCCATGAGCAGTGCCAGCGCCAGCTCCACCCGTACCCGCCTCAGCATGGCGACCAATTCCCCTCTTGAAACCTGGAAGAAAAGCAATCCGGTAACAAAGGTCAGCGGTACGACGTAGGTCAGGGCGATATTGGAATGGCTCAGCGGCCGGATCATCCAGGCGGTGACGATAAAGAAGTACAGAGGCAGCGCGAGCAACAGCCAACGGAGTTGGTCCTCGCCACGAAGGGTCCGGTCTTTCAGTACGAATTCCATTACACGATTGCCCTTTCAGGAATTAACCTCTGTAAATCCTCTGCACCGAACAGATCTACACGAATGATCAATAACTGTTTTCACCCTCTAGCACGATCCAGAAAGTACGAAACAGGATCTTCAGGTCCAGCATGACCGACCAGTGTTCTATGTAGTGCAGATCGTATTCCACGCGCTTGCGCAGCTGTTCCTCCGTCTCGGTATTTCCGCGCCACCCATTGACCTGAGCCCAGCCGGTGAGCCCGGGCTTGACCCTGATTCGATGTCCATAGTTGTCCATGACATCCTGATACAGCTTGCCGCCGGCTTTGGCTTTGAGTGCGTGCGGTCGCGGCCCGATCAGCGACATGTCGCCCTTCAACACGTTGAACAGCTGAGGCAGCTCGTCGAGGCTGAAGCGACGCAGCCAGGCCCCCACTCGCGTCACTCGGGGGTCGTCGCGGGTAGTCAGCTTTTCGGCATTTGCGTCCGCACAATCGACATACATGCTTCGAAACTTCAAAACCTCGATGATCTCATTCTGGAAGCCGTACCTCTTCTGCTTGAAGAACACGGGCCCGCGACTGTCCATCTTGATCAACAAGGCAATCAGGCCAATGAGCGGCAGGGCAACGAGGCAAAAAAGTCCGGTCAACAATATATCCATGGTGCGTTTGGCCACCGCACCCCAGCCGGATACAGGTTTTCTCAAAAGGTCGATAGTCGGGATTCCGAATGCGCCACCGGAGAAATCGGGCAGATTCGGGGCATCCATAATTGTCAGATCGGGGACGATTCTCAGATTGACCGGCAATGATCGAAGCCTGTTCGTCAGTTGAAGATACCTTTCACGACTCGCAGGAGGCATGGCCAGGAGGATTTCATCACAGCCGTGCTTCTGAGCGAATTCGATGAGTTCGTATGTCCCACCTTGCACCCGATAGCCGACACATTCCCTGGGTACACGGTCTGTCCGGTCGTCAAAGACTGCGACGATCCTGAGCCACGGTTGACGTCGAGCCTCAATGTACTTGATAAGTTGTGAGCAGTTTTCACCGACACCATATATTGCAATATTCTTGGTCAGCATGCCGGACAAAGCACTTCTACGTATGTAGCGTGATGCGGCGACACGGAACACCGGTATGAGCAAGCTTACCGCTATCATCCAGGAGAATACCCAGACCCGGGAAAAGTCCTCTGAAATCTTGAGTGCAAATGCCAAAGTGATCAGCCCAAAGAAGCCAAGCCAGATACAGGCGAGCACAATCACAATGTTCGACTTCGGTTCGGTATATCGGTTGAGCCGATACAACTTGCACCAGTGAAGACTCTGCCAGAAGAAAAGCGTATAGATAACGATCGCCGCGACGTAATCCGAAAAATGCTGAGCATCGTTCGGCAACACGTACAAAACGAGCAGCGCGAGTGCGCTGCCAATGACGATGGTGCCCTCCAGCATTGCGAGTATTCCGCTGGTGACGCGACGCGACATTGAGGTTCGGCGGCGTACCTGCCCCGCGGTCCCTATATATGTATTCATAATCGGCGCTCTGTAGTCCTTGCTTCTTGTTCCGGGTTACCGCGGTATCAACTACCGGGCATCCGGAGCCATTTCGATCCGTTGCTCAAGGAGTTTCGGTGAAATGAACGCCGCAGTACTATGATTATTCTGCGCATCATCAGGAATATGTTGTGGTACGAGACCCATTCTTGGCACGCCCTGCCACATTATGTCGTTTCGATCACCGTACCGCGCATTAGATCCGACGCCATAAGCAGCCCACCGCGCATCCGCCGAACGTCGTCGCAACCGGAAAGCAAAGCCGGTCACTCACCTAGAATCGATGATCGGGAGTTCTGCCTGCTGCTCGACCAGGATGGCGCCCCTGACGACACCGACCCGTTTACCAGCGAACTGCGTGAATGAGAGGATTACTATGAACGTCGTCGATCGTACGGACTGCTGCGCGCACGGGCCCTGAACGAACGATTACTCGAAAGTCTCGGCCTCATGCGTCACGGGTTCTCTAATCGTTACACAGCCAATCCCACAGGGTCCGTCAGGCAATTGAGCTGACCGGTACGAAGCTCCGGCGGACTGCCTACTCTGCTGGCGGGCTGACTAGAACTCCCAACGTCTTCAGGGCCACGAATATTTCAGAAGCAAGCGACGCGGGTAGTGCGTCGTCCGAGTTCAGATTCTGCACCGTGATGTAACCGGGACTTTCCATCTGCCGGAGAAATTCGGCGGTTTCTTTATGAAGCGCAACCGCCTTGGTCCAGAGAGCCTCCAGTTCAGGTCCGTCTGCTCTTTCCAGGCGTGAAATCGATCCCCGGCGCTGAGACAGTCGTGCGCGTAAGACCTCGGCCGGGGCGTCAAATATGACGACGTGCCAATGGAAATCAACAGGGAAGTTTTCGAGCAGACCTGAGACGTCATCCCGGGGCGAGTTCAGCGCAACGGACCAAGCCGCCTGGGAGAATCCCTGATCGAGGATCAGGAGTCCTGGCATCGACCGTGCCAAACTGACAACCGACATCACGGTCCAGCTGTTGTAGAGCGCTTTTAACCGATCCTTGAATGATTTCTGGGGCACCCGAACCACGGAAAGAAGCGACTTCGACCTGCGAAGAGTAGTCGGCATTTGCCTCAGAATGAGGCTGAGCCTGAGCAGGTGCCGCCTGTATGCCGGAAGCGTATCGTCAAACATTTCTGGGCGGAATTCAGCTTCGACATGCGACTCCTTGAGCAAGCGGAACAATTCACCGGCTACAGTCGTCTTGCCGGAACCGGGCAAGCCGAAAAACTCCACCACACACGGATGCATTGGGGCAACCGCAAGGGCAGTGGTTGCTTTGCCTTCTTTCTTTTCCCGCGTGTCGGCATTCCTGCTCTGCATCGTCAAGTTTCCAAACTAGCCCAGATACGGTTTAGAAGCGTCGAAAAAACGTGATGCTGGGACCGAGATGCATCAATTTCAGATGTATTTGCATCGGTGTCGCGACATCTCCGGAGAAGCTCCAAACGTCTTTCAAAGTCTACTCGTGTCAATTCACCGGGCTTGCGGCTCTCTGCGACCTCATAAGGCGCCGTTAATTGAAGTGTCAGATCGGGCCGCTCGGAATCGAAACGCCGATACAGCCTCTCCTCGAGCCGGAAAAGGCCTTCCGGAAGAAACCAGGTCCGTTGGGTCCTGCGCCTTACCGGACCGTCAAGCAGACCGCGCTCGAACGACTGAGGCCAGCGATCTGACAACACAATGCAGCCGCGCCTTGCGAGTGAACGGGCACGGCGTGCCGCCAACCTGCGTTGGATGGCAAGCCAAAGCCCCCAGAACGCCCGCGCGGTATCTTCGACATGGGCTTTCAATCCGCCTCTGACCGGCTCCGGTTTGACGGTCGTTTTGGCATTCTCGCCGCTGCGCCGCTCGCGCAGTCCCAAAACGAGTGACGCCAGGAAACCACTTGAGCCCATGTATATCGTTCGAGTCTCGAATTTCGTTGAAATATATCTGCCGAGATCCGAGACCTGAGTTGTCTTGCCCATTCCGTCCGGTCCGAGAATTGCCACGACGATCCCACCGGCCTCCGGCCTACGCTTGGGAACGGTGGCGATGCCCAGGCGCGCAAGGACCCGCGACGAGCCGTACAACAGAAAATTCTTCAGGTGGGTCGCCCAGAGGCCAGTGTACGACGCCGGGAGCGAGGCTGTACCCATTCGAATTACGGCGCGAGCCCGTGCCAGTTCTTTCGTAGCAATACGAAATTCACCGCCTTTATAGCTACCGGCCACTGGTTCTCCAGCAACGTCAATAGCCGTCTCAGGCTCCGAAATACCCTCAAGCGGAACCATGACTTCGCCAAAGGGAAGATACGCACGCAGGTTAAAAGCCGCTTTGGCAACGGACAACTGATTAGCTAGTGAAGGATCGGCGAGAGCGAGCACGCCGTAAGCTGATTCATGGTAGGAAGTGGGCCGCACATCCCCGGCCAAAATGAAAGGCACTCGTTTCGCAAAACGTGGCCCTGCGTGAATTACCGTCTGTACATCCAGATGCAGAGGCCCTTCGGCATCCGGGGCAGGTATGAACCATTCCTCACGCCCTGGCGCGGCGTTGTCATGGAATTTGCAGATACGTGCAGAGATCGCGTTTTGAGATTTGACTGCGGCGCGAAATGCTTCGAGGTTAGCTGGATCGACCAGCAAGTCCAGATCGCCCTGCCCGCGAAGAGCCTTGTCGATGTTCGAAAAACGTCGAAAGACAATGGCACCGTTATCCGTCAATTTGTTGAGATCAATAGTCGTATGTTTCAAAACAAGTTTCTTCCCGAGAAGACGCCCTTGCAGATTCTAGTCGGCACCCGTCGCCATCGCTATCGGAAATGCAAGCTATCTATTCAGCGCCTGCGTCCGGATGTCGGGGCGACCGTTGCTCCAAGTACGTGATTGCGGGTAACGCGGCACGGCTAATACACGCAAATTCACGCAGGCTTGTTTCGACGTGGTGCCCCGCAAGAAACTCATTTCTCGGAGCCGAAACCCGTTTGCCGGGACCAGCAAATCAATGGGTTGCCGGGCACCCAACAAGATCCGCTTGACCACGGGTTTTTTTCGGTAGTTTTCGAAGGTCCCTGCAACGACTCAATGGCGCCACCTCCTGCGTGTGTGGTGCGGGCGTCCTATTAACTGTCGCAGAGAAAAGAGGGTGCATGCAAGCTTCGCTTGGCGGACCTGAATCGAGCAAAGGGTAGTGTGGGGAGTCACCAACGTTACTCAAACATCGATCGGCAGCGGAAGCTGCATCAGCGCTCTCGTTGCGTTCCCGAAGTCGGAGTTCCTGCTCGGTCCGCCAGTGGGATATCGAAAAGGTTGCATTCGCGATGGCCAGGCAACCTGGCGCGAGGCGGTCAGCGGCAGAGTGCCCCGCATGACGTGATTGGACTACCCAGGCGGCCCTGCGAGATACCCTGGATGAGGCGCTTCGGAGCTTCGTCGCTCACGTGGACCCACAGGCGATGCAGATAGCGACCAGAGGTCGACGCTTCGACCCGCGAATATACAACTACCTTGCACATCGAGAGTAACGGCAGTATCGGTTGCAGGCCGCGCAAGCGTTTCCCGGCCTGTTGGTGACAGCGGTTCTTGCAGAGCCGAGGAGCTTCGGGGAGGAACTGCGTTCGATCTTGGACTCGGGTGCGCCGTTGATCAAGGGCCTGGCGGCGCGCTGGAACGTCCGACCGGGTGTGATTCGGCACCTGGTCGGTCGAGCATCGAGCGATACGGGCATCCAGTGGGTGAGAGACGCCAGGGGATTGGCACTCGCGCTCAACGCCCTGCATCTGCAGGACCTTCCCAGCGACGGCCCGACCGAGTGGAGCGAGCTTCCGAAGATCGACCACCTTCGAGCCGCTCTCGCCGAATGTCTGCATCAGGAGACTGCCAATATTCCGTCACGTTTTGCGAGCGATGACGATTCCGCGATTGTCGATGCGATCGACCGCGCTGTCTTGCGGATGGCCCACCGAGGGCTGAGTGAAGTGGCATCGCTGTTCTCCGACGAGCTGGAGAGGCGGCGAAAGAAAGGCGGCACGATCCGTGAAATCCTCTCCGGTAAAGCACTGATGACCCTGGTCCCGGAGGATTTCATTTCCCCTGATGGCATGACGCGCGTTACGGCACTGACCACTACCCGGGAGCTCCGCACCCACGGCACCATGATGCGGAATTGCCTTCGCCACAGGTCTGCACGCGGGTTGGCTAGCCAGGGTGCAATCGGAACCGTATTCATCGTCGGCTTGGACGATGCGCACTCGGGCAGAGCGTTGTCAACAGCAGAAATCAAGGCGGTCCCCGATCGCCAGGCTGGCGCGTATCGACTGATTACGAAGCAACACACGGCAGCATCAGATCGGACGCTGTCACGGCGATGTCAGTATTCCCTCCGGGAATTCCTGCTTCACTACCAATCCGAGGATGTTCGCGAGCATTTGAAGAGCGGCTGGGAAAAGCTCCGGCAATCACGCGGCCAAAGACGTATGCAACCTGTCGACCTGCCGGCTGCGTAATGGTGCACGTTGGGTGAGCGGTTTTACGAAGGGCTCGTAGATTCCCCCGTTAATGATGCTCTACAAGATTAGAATTATCGGCGTTTTCGACTTGCCGCTATATGGGTGGCCGGTAGATGGCCCTGTTCACTCGGTCGACGCTCATCATGGATATTGGGAGCCCAGTCACCGACACGCAGATTTTCAGGCGCCAAATAATTGATTTTCT
>JABAHR010004468.1_pt2 | contig 14552 bp, 14 predicted proteins | sample 7062101 | NCBI WGS metagenome assembly JABAHR01 (sample SAMN14534553, study PRJNA622989) | marine sediment metagenome | biome: marine biome [ENVO:00000428]; feature: marine pelagic biome [ENVO:01000023]; material: deep marine sediment [ENVO:00002113] | place: India: Gulf of Kutch | collected... | reverse complement strand
GATCTCGTCCGCACGATGGTGCCGGAGATCATCCGCTGGCAGACCCCGCTCACCCACATGCGCCGCACGGCGCTGGAGGATACGGAGTTTCGTGGCCAGCTGATCCGCAAGGGTGACAAAGTGGTCATGTGGTACATATCGGGCAACCGCGATCCGGACGCCGTGGACCGGCCGGACGAGTTCATCATCGACCGCAGGCGGCCCCGTGAGCACCTTTCCTTCGGGTTCGGCATCCACCGCTGCCTGGGGAACCGTCTGGCCGAGCTTCAGCTCCGGGTGCTCTGGGAGGAAATCCTGAAACGTTGCCCCCGGATCGAGGTGGTCGGGGAGCCTGAGCGTGCCAGCTCGGTCCTCTTCCGCGCCATTCAGAGCCTGCCCGTGCGCATCGCCGCCTAGCCCGCAACGTCCGGCCTTGGACCGTCGGCCCGCTCGGCTTAGACTGCAGGAATCAACCTGGGGGAGATAGCCGTGGCTGGGCAAACCAGAAGCGCCGCCATCGTCGGCATTTACGAATATCCTTCGCGCGACGTTGAGGGAGCCGTCAGCCCGATGCAGATCAAAGCGGAAAGCGCCGCCCGGGCACTGGCCGATGCGGGGCTGACATGGCAGGACGTGGACGCCATCTACGATGCGAGTGAGGCCGGAGTCGTGAGCGGCCTCACCATCGCAGAGTACTTCGGACTGAAACCCAACGTCATCGACACGACGAACGTTGGAGGCAGCTCGTTCGAGTACCACGCCGCCCACGCAGCGCGGGACATCGCGGCGGGCAAGGCTCGCGTGGCGTTGCTGACCTACGGCTCCACCGCGCACAGCAACGCGTGGGCCATCGGTGTTGGCGGGCGCGGTGGCGGCGGCCTGATACCGGCGGACAACATGGACGCCTTTGCCGGGATGACCCTGGTAGCCAACTACGCGATGGTGGCACGCCGGCACATGCATCAGTACGGGACCACCAGCGAGCAGCTGGCAGAAATCTCCGTGGCGACCCGCTATCACGCCATGCGTAATCCCGAGGCCGTCAAAGCCATGGAGGATCTCGAGTTCCTCGACATTCGCGAAACGACGGTGGAGGACGTGGTCGGCTCGAGGATGATCGCCGACCCGCTGCATCTGCTGGAGTGCTGCATGATCTCGGACGGCGGCGGAGCCGTGGTCATCGCGTCGCCGGAAGTCGCCCGGAACTGCGCGCGTCCGCCGGTGTGGATCCTGGGGACCGGCGAAGCCACCAAATACCCCGAGAATGGTGGCGACATCACGGTGAGCGCCGCAGCCCAGTCCGGGCCTCAGGCCTTCGGCGAGGCCGGCGTCTCGCCGGCCGAGATGGACATCGCCATGATCTACGATTCGTTCAGCATCACCGTGCTCGCCATCCTCGAGGATCTGGGATTCTGCGCGAAGGGGGAGGGCGGACCCTGGGTCGAAGGAGGGCGATTGCGGTTCGACCGCCCCGGGGATGGGCCAGCCCTGAACACCGATGGCGGCGGGCTCTCGTCGAACCATCCGGGCATGCGGGGCATCTTTCTGCTGATCGAAGCCGCCCGCCAGCTGCGCGGTGATTCCTGCTCCCAGGTCGACGGCGCCCGGCTGGCCGTGGCCCACGGCAACGGCGGCATGCTCGGCAGCCGGCATTGCGCAGGCACCGTGATACTCGGACGGGATTGAGGAGGAGCACCATGAGCGAAGCGAAGAGACCGCTGCCGAATCTGAACGAGCTGGACAGCCGGACATTCTGGGAAGCCACCCGGGAACACGAGCTGCGCTATCAGGAGTGCTCGGACTGCGGCACCGTCGTCTTCTACCCGCGACGTCACTGCACGGGTTGTCTCGGCGACGCCCTGGCATGGAAAACGGCCAAGGGTGAGGGCACCGTCTACACGTTCAGCGTGATCCGGCAGAGCTATCACCCGTTCTTCCGCGGCCTGGTGCCTTACGCGGTGGCCTGGATCGACCTTGATGAGGGACCGCGGCTACTGTCCAACGTCATTGGCCCCGTGGAGGACATTCAGGTGGGACAACGGGTGCGCGTGACGTGGGAAGACCACGATGAGCTGGCCGTGCCCCTGTTCGAGCCGCTCTGAACGAGCGGACCCCGCTGCATTCGCTGCAGGCGGACCGCCCACGGGTGGGCGATGGGGATCAGACGGGGAGGCGGACCGTTGCGGTGCCGAATACCCGGGTCTCGTTGGCTTCGTTGGTCACGGTCAGGTCTATCTCGACCGTTCCGGCCTCCTCGTCGATGTCGGTGACGACACCGCTGATGGTGTGATTCGCGTCCACCAGGACCGGCGCCCTGAAAATGGTGTCCACGTTCTCTATCTGGCCGTCCGGCGCCCAGCGGTGAATCATGGCGGCGAGAAAGCCCTGGCTCATGATGCCGGGCACGAGAGCGCCGGGCAGCCCCTCCCGGCGCGCGGCTTCGTGGTCGGTGAACCTAGGCGCATCCCATCCGGCGGCTTTCGTGAATCGCTTGACGTTGTCCACGCTCGTGTCGGGCTCGAAGACCGGAAGCTCCTCACCAAACTCCACGTCGCCGATGACGTTGACGGTCATTCCTCTGGCCTCTCTCGAATGACCATGCGGGTGTCGGCGGTTGCCAATTGCTCCCCGTCGGGGTCATAGATCTCCATGCGGGTAACCATGAACGTCATGCGCCCGGACCGGCCCGTCTTGGCGTACACGTCATGCAGGTGGGTGCGCCCGATCAGCGGCACGCCGGGGCGGATCGGCTGCTTGGGCGCCACCGCCTTGCCGGCGTCCATGCCCAGGCCTGGAAGCTTCGGGAAGCCTTCAGGCAGGCGTCGGCCCGGGTGGAAGCTCGACGGCAGGGTGGGCGGAGCCTGAAAATCCGGGTGGCCGGGATCGGTGTAGCGTGGCGCCGTCTCGCCGCAGGCCATGGCATAGGCTACGCACTGCTCGGCGTTGACCTCGAAGTGCTGCTCGTCAAAGTCCTCGTTGAGGAAGCGCTCTCGCAGCGCCTCGAGGTCAAGCATGGGCGTCTCTCATTCTCGGTTGGTAACGGCTTCGAACTCTTCGGCCAGGAGCGCTTCCACCAACTCCCTCTCGGTTCTGACGGTCGTCGGGAAACGGGTTGCGCAGCGTCCCACGTGGCTGACGATGTGCGCGTCGCTGCCGCCGATCCCCAGGTAGCCGAGCTCGGCGGCCATGGCCTGGGCTACGGCGTCCTCGTCGCCACGGCTGCCACCGTTGTAGGTCTCCACGATCCTCACCCCTTCCGGTGGGCCAAATTCCTCCAGATGAGCACTCATGCCCACGCGCCTGCGACCGGGGTGACAGGGAACGGGAACCGCTCCATGCACCTCGCAGGCCTCGATGACCCGAGCCAGAGGGAGATGGATGTCCGCGAAGTCGAACGCTCTGGTCAGCGCGTCGGTCACGCCGAACACCAGCACGTGACCGTACTCGGTCTCGACCTCGCTGCCCTTGAGGATGGTCAGCCCGAACTCGTCGGCCAGCGAGGAGTAGTCGGACTCGGCGTCGAACTGGCGATGCTCGGTGAGCACGAAGCCATCGATCGGGACATCGCGGGTGCGGATCCACTGGCAGTAGTTCTGCACCTTGGCACGACCATCGTCGGATTTGATGGAATGTGTGTGCAGATCGAGTATCACCGAGCCTCCCTGAACGACCCATGATGGTGCGAGCGCGCAATCTTAACGTCGCGCGCCGGCTTCTGCGAGCGCGGGCCCCGTCATGCGCTGGATAGGAACTCGTAGTCCTCGGCGTTCACGTCGCGGGTCTGGTTCCAGTACTCGAGCAGCGTGAAGGGCCAGTTCTGCGTCACCCGGCCTTTCTCGTTCTTGTACCAGGAAGGCACCCTGGCCGCCCCCCAGGCCATGTTGGCGTTGCCTTCGTCGATCCACTCGTTGTACGCATCGTGAACGTCGCCTCGGCAATCGAGGGCCTGATGACCCCCGGCCAGCACCTGGCGGATGCAGCTCAGGATGTAGCGCACCTCGCATTCCGAGAAGAACACGATGCTGCCGTTGACGACGATGTTGGTGTTCGGCCCGTAGCAGCAGAACAGATTGGGGAAATTGGGGATCGTGATGCCGAGGTACGCGCGTGCGTCTCCCTGCCACTGCTCGTTGAGGTCGATGCCGTTGCGACCTGTGACCTGCATGGGCCACAGGAAGCGGCTTGCCTGGAAACCGGTGCCGTAGATCAGCACGTCGGCGTCGTGCTGCTTGCCGTCCTCGGTGACCACGCCGGTCTCGTTGATCTCCGCGATGGGGTCCGTGAGCAGGTGCACGTTGTCCCGCTTCAACGCGCGAATCCAGTTGCCGTTGTCGAACAGCACCCGCTTGCCGCCCACTGGGAACTGGGGAACGACCTTGTCCAGCAACTCCTCGTCGCCCTCGCAAAGGGTCGCGAGCCACTCTGTGAACATCTGCCTGAGCATGTCGTTCTCGGCGCTGATCGCATCCTCTGTCTGGTTCCAGGCCGGGTCCTTGCGCACCGCTGAGAGAACGCCCTCGGCCATGTTCCAGAACATGGCGAAGCGGTACCACTTGGCGTAGTAGGGCACGTGGTTCAGGAGCCAGTGCTTACCCAGCGGTATGTGGTCGTGATAGGTGGCGACCGGGGCCATCCAGTTGGGAGTGCGCTGGAAGATCGTGACGTCTGCGGCGACCTTGGCAATCTCCGGTGCGAACTGAAACGCGCTTGCCCCGGTACCGATGACGACGATGCGCTTGCCCGACAGGTCGTGCTCGTGCTCCCACTCGGTGGAATGGAAGGAGACGCCCTGGAAGCGATCCTGGCCGGGAATGTCGGGCCACTTGGGGCGGTTCAGCTGACCCACCGCGCTGATCACCGCATTGGCGTTGAGGGTCTGCGTCTGGCCCGCACGGTCGGTTACCTCCACCTGCCACGTGCCCGACGCCTCATCGAACGTCATGGACTGCACCTCGGTGCTGAAACGGATCTTCTCGCGCAGGCCGTACTCCGTTGCGACCTTGTCGAAGTACTCGCGCAGAACTTCCTGGGTGGAGTAGTACTGGGGCCAGTCGGCGGGCCGGAAACTGTAGGAGTAGATGTGGTTGGGGCTGTCCACTCGGCACCCCGGGTACGTGTTCTGATACCAGGTTCCGCCCACGTCGGCGTGCTTCTCGACGATCTCCCAGGAAATGCCGGCTTCCTGGAGCCTGATGGCCGCGAGCAGGCCCGACATGCCTGCACCAACGATGATGACCTTGAAGTCCCGCCGCGTTTGCTCGGGGATGTCGTCGAGGCCCTGGGAGGCGTACGGATCCGAACCGTCGAGGGCGAGCTCGGCATGCAGAAAGTCGCCGTAGCCTGAAGGGACGTCCTGGCCGATGACGAAGTTGACCATCTCGCTTACGACGGCCGGGTCCGGGGGCGGAGGCGTCGCCTTGCCGTCCCGGTAGTCGATGAGCGCTTTCAGCGCCTGCTTGCGGACCTGGGCCTGGTCGTTGGGGGCGATGCCTCCTTGAGGATCACCAAAGAACTGGTTGATCGGGCGAACCTCGCCGCGGATCCAGCCGGGGTCGCCGGTGATGTGCACCATGGCCGCCATCAGCGACGGGATGTGCGCATCGGCAAGAGCGGCCTCGATGGTTGAGTCGTCGTCTGTGATGGGCTTTAGGTGGTCGAAGTTGAGCTGCCCCATGGCACGTTTCCCCTCTGGATCTGCTGCTGCATTTAGCGCAGGTGACGGCCCGGATGCAAGAGGACGAGCCGGCCACGCCCGTCTGGTATGAGTTGGCGCGCTTGAGTAGGCTGGTCGGCCAATGCCGTTCCCGTGAGGTCAGGATGGACATCGGAATCTGCGTCGCCTCCCACATTGGCGATCTTGACTACGTGGTTCGCGCCGAGGCGCTCGGATACTCCCACGCATGGCTCGCCGACAGCCAGATGCTGTGGTCTGACTGCTACGCCACTCTGGCGCTGGCCGCCAACCGCACGCAGAGGATCCGTCTGGGCTCCGGCGTCGCCGTCTCCGGCACCCGGCCGGCGCCGGTCAATGCAGCGGCCATCGCGACGATCAACGCCATCGCGCCGGGGCGGACGTTCCTGGGAGTCGGCGCCGGCAACACGGCCATGCGCGTGATGGGCCAGCCGCCTCATCGGATCGCCGAGTTCGACCGGTACCTCAGCACGCTCGTCCCGCTGGTCCGCGGCGAGGAGGCGCAAATGGGGCCTCTGACCGTGGGCGCCCAGGGCGAGGTGCCCATTCGGCACATCATGCCGGACAAGGGCTTCGTCAACTTCGACGATCCGATCCCGGTCTTCGTATCCGGGTTCGGCCCGCGATCTTTGGCGCTCGCCGGCAAACATGGCGACGGGGCCGTGCTGGGGATGCCGGCGAACCCTGCAGTGATGGCCAACATCTGGCGCATGATCGAGCAGGGTGCGGCTGATGCGGGACGGACCCTGGACCGGTCGAGTTTCTACACGACCGGGCTGACCACCATCGTCGTGCTGGACCCGGGGGAGGCGAGTGATTCGCCCCGGGTACGCGCCGAATGCGGGGCCATGGCCATGGCCTCGGTCCATTACGCCTACGATCAGTGGCGCAACTTCGGCCATCAGCCGCCCGGCTATCTGGGCGGGATCTGGGACGACTACTGCGCGCTGTTAGAGTCGTACCCCGCGGAAAGGCGTCACCAGCGGATCCATGCCGGCCACAACTGCTGGGTGATCCCGGAGGAAGAGCGATTTCTCACGCGAGAGGTGCTCGAGACCACCTGCATGATCGGCACTCGCGATCAGCTCATCGACCGGCTGGCCGGGCTCAGCGAGGCCGGGCTGGATCAGGTGATGATCCTGCCCAACTTCGACACCCGGTTCGACGTGCTCGAGCGGGTCGGTCGGGACCTCGTCGGCCGGGTTCCATGAGCTGAAGTCGCGGTGCGACGTGCCTGCCGCACCGCGATGGGCCGCTGGCCCGGTCGTCGGGCGTCAATATGTTTTGCGGTAACGCATGGCCGCGTGGACCCGTTCGTGAGCGATGTCCATGGCGACCTTTCTCGGCAGGTCACCCGTGGTGGTCGCCCTGGACAGAACCTCCTTCACGTTGTCATGGATCTTGTCTCGAATCGTCGCCATGGCCTGGCTCTCGCTGCCGCCGTGATACTCCACCGCCGCGCAGATCACCCCGCCGGCGTTGGCGACGAAGTCCGGGATCACGAGGATGCCACGCGCCGCCATGATCTGCTCTGCCTCCGGCGTCGCCGGAATGTTCGCTCCCTGGGCCACCACCTTGGCCCGGACCTGGTCGGCGTTTTCCCCGTCCAGCACGTCCGGTCGGGCTGCCGGAATCCACACGTCGCAGTCGAGGGCGACGAGATCGTCCGGATCGATGGCCTCGCCCTCGTCGAAAGCGCCGACGCTGATCCCCTGGTGCTTGGCGGTGAGCAATAGATCGAGGTCGAAACCGTCTGCGGCGGCTCGTGCGCCCCGGCTGTCGGAGACCCCCACCAGCCGTGCGCCACGCCGGGCCAGGTAGCGGGCCGCGTGCTGACCGACCGAGCCGAACCCCTGGACCACGACCCGCGCACCGTTCAGCGTGATGTCCGCAAACGCTTCCGCGACTTCAAGGGACACGCTCAGGCCCAGGCCTGTCGCGCCGATCTCGTCCAGGGGGATGCCGCCGACCTCTCTCGGGAGCCCAGCGGACCGGCCCGTGACGTCTCTCACCAGCGCCATGGAGGATTCGTCCGTGCCCATGTCGGGACCGGGTATGTAGTCGCGGAGGTCGGTGATGGCGTGAGCGAAGCTTCGAATCAGCACCTCTTTCGCCTCGGCGGTCATGGCCGGGTCGGCGATGATCACGGACTTGGCGCCGCCGTGGGCAAGCCCCGCCATCGCGTTCTTGAGCGTCATCGCCCGCGCCAGCCGCGCGCACTCCTCTCGGGTGGCATCGACCGCCATCCTGACGCCGCCGATCGCCGGACCTGCAGCGATGTTGTCCACCACCACGATAGCCCGCAGGCTCGTGCTCGGGTCGTAGATCTCGATGACCTTCTCGGGCCCGAGGTCGTCGACGTTGTCGAAAGTAGCGCTCATTTAGCCTCCAGCGTCGCCCGAGCGGCCCGCACGATGCGCGACACGCTCGGCATATAGTGATCTTCCAGCCTGGCCAGCGGCATCACCGTGTCGTAACCGGCCACTCTCAGGATGGGTGCCTGCAGGCTGTACAGCGCGCGCTCGGCCACGCAGGCGGCGATCTCTCCGCCGAAACCGCCCGTGACCGGCGCTTCGTGGACGATGACGAGGCGTCCCGTGCGTTCCACGGAGGCGCATATCGTCTCGCCGTCCAGGGGTTTGATGGTGGCGACGTCGACGACCTCGGCGGCAACACCTTTGGCTGACAGCTGCTCGGCTGCGGCCAGGGTTTCCTGGACCATGGCTCCCCAGGTGACGAGGGTAAGGTCCTTTCCGGGACGGACGATGTGGCAACGATCGAGCGGAAGCGCCGCGCCGTCGTCTTGGAAAGCTTCTTTGGCCGACCGGTACAGCCGCTTGGGCTCCAGAAAGACCACGGGGTCCGGGTCCCGGATGGCTGCTAGGAGCAGCCCGTAGGCGGACCGCGGCGACGAGGGAATGACCACCCGCAGCCCGGGAATGTGAGCCAGCATGGCCTCGGCACTCTCGGAGTGGTGTTCCGGCGCGTGGATGCCGCCACCGAAAGGCGCGCGCAGCACCAGGGGGCAGCTCTGCCGCCCTCGGGTTCGGGTCCGCATTCTGGCGGCGTGGTTAGCGAGCTGATCGATGGCGGCGTAGATGAAGCCCATGAACTGAATTTCCGCCACGGGACGGAACCCCTGCACCCCAAGCCCGACGGCGACGCCGGCGATGCCCGTCTCGGCCAGCGGCGTATCGAAGACGCGAGCGGGTCCGAAAGCCTGCAGCAGCCCGTCCGTTGCCCGAAAGACGCCGCCCACCACGCCCACGTCCTCGCCGAGAACCAGAACGCGGTCGTCCTCGGCCATGGCGCGTCGCAGCGCCAGGTTCACGGCCTCCAGCAGCGTGTGCTCAGTCATCGGGCCGGGCACTTTCGAGCATGGTCGTTCTCTGGCGATCCATCTCCCCGGGCAGGGTGGCGAACAGATGGTCGAAAATGGTCTCGGGTGGTTGGGGCGGCGTCGCGACGTAGGCGGCTGCCGCGGCGGCGACCTCATCGTCGCATCGTTGCCGCAGCGCATCGTCGTCGGCGTCGGTCCATCCTTCTTGCCGGGCCAGATACGCGCGCAGGCGGGCCACGGGATCGAGCTCGCGCCAACGCGCCACCTCGGCCTCGGTCCGGTAGCGGCTGGCGTCGTCCACGGTGGTGTGGTCTCCCAGCCGGTAGGTCAGGCACTCGACCAGCCGCGGCCCGCCACCGTTGCGCGCATTCTCGATGGCGTCGCCTACCGCGGCGCTGACGGCCAGCACGTCGTTGCCGTCCACCTGGCTGCCTTCGAAGCCGGCGGCCACCGCTTTCTGTGCCAGCGTGGCGGCCGCGGACTGATCGGCCCGGGGCGTGGAGATGGCCCACTGGTTGTTGTTCACCACGAAGACCACGGGCAGCTGCCAGACGCCGGCGATGTTCATCGCCTCGTACACGTCGCCCTTGGAGGTGGCGCCGTCGCCGATCACGCACACGGCCACCCTCGGCTCGGCCCGGAGCTTGAGCGCCAGGGCCACGCCGGCGGCATGGGGCGCGTGGCCACCCACGGTAATGCTGATGGGCAGGTCGTCCCTCGGCACCGCGTAGTCGGAGCCGCGCTCGTCGCCGCCCCAGTAGAGCAGCAGCTCGACCATGCTCACGCCCCGGTACAGCTGGGTGCCCTGATCTCTGAAGGAAGGCACCAGCACGTCCCCGGGGGCCATGGCGTGACCGATCCCCACGCTTGCCGCCTCCTGGCCGAGGCAGGAGGCGTACGTGCCCAGGCGACCGGTGCGCTGAAGCTCGATGGCTTTGCCATCGAAGGCCCGGGTCCGGTGGAGCCACTCGTAGAGGGTACGGATGGTCGCAGCATCTGCCAGCGGCCTCGGAATCGGCCGCAAGAGAGAGCCGTCAGGGCCGATGACGGTGGTGGCGTGGACTCCGAACGCAGGGCTGTTGCTCATGGGCGGTTCCGATAAAAAGCGCGCGTCACCAGCGGAATTTCAGGGCCAGTTCCCACACGTCGACGTCGAAGGCTTCCAGGTCGTCCTCGTGGTAGTCGACGTTGTGGTAGCTGAGCAGCAGGGCGTAGTCGCCGGGCAGCAGAAACTCGAGGCCAGCCCGGACGTCGTCCCGGTCTACCTTGAAACTGCCCTCGTTGTCGTAAGCGCGGTAGCTGGCGGTGAGATCCACGCGGTCCGTGACGTGCCATCGAACGGAACCGTCCCAGAAGTCCGCGTCCGCCCCGTAGGATATTGCGAACAGATCCTGGCGGGAGCCCCCGGTCACGAGCTGATCGACGTCGCGTTCCAGCTCGACGAAGGCGGCTCCTACGGACAGCGTGAGACGCTCGCTTGCGTGGGTCAGGCGGATGTCGGATTGCCGGCTTTCGGAATTCCAACCCGTGTTGTCGTTCTCGTAATCCGTGCGCCGGTAAGAGGCGGACACCTTCAAGCCGTTGTCCCAGCGGTATGACGCGCGGGCCCTGTAACGCCGGGCGTCGGTTGCCGATGCCAGGGTGTAGGGGTCGTCGACCCGGTCGTCTTCGAAGCTGAGGCTGAGGTGCGCTCGGCGGTTCGGCCGGTAGCTGAGCTGCGCGAAGAAGCCGTCGCGGTCGGTTTCCACCGCTTCGGTGTCGTCGGCGCCGTCTACGGATTGGCTCACGACGGTCTCCCGCTGCTCGGTAGACCAGCCGCCGCTGAAGGTCACCGTCGTGGTCACCGCCAAATTCATGCCGACTTCGAACCCGGTAGTCTCGATGTCCCACGTGCTCGCGCCCGCGGTTTCCCCGAACAGCACCGCGCCGTCCTGCTCCAGGTCGTAGCGGCGCACGCCGGCGTTCAGCTGCAGTCGGTCGTTGACCAGGTAGGCGACGGACGCGTCGAGCAGGAAGGTGTCCCTGTCGATCTCTGCTTCCCCGGTGTCTTCACGGTCGAACGGGCGGCCGAGGTAGTCGATGCCTTTGGCACGCTCCGTTGCCGCCAGGTCCAGATCCAGATCGCCGCCAGTCACGTCCAACTCCACGATCCACTGCGACGAGGGGCGCACCTGCACGCTCAGGCGCTGGTCGCTGGACCTGAAGCCGTAGGGCTGGTCGAGAAAGAAGAGGTCCAGCGACGTGGGCGCGTCGGGCTCGCTGCCGGGCGAGAACCCGGGCAGAAAGATCTGCGAGTCGTTGTCGTACTCCTGCCATATCTGGCCCAGGGTCATGGTCACGTGATCCCAAGCGTAGGTGAAGCCGAGGTCGTATCTGTCCAGCGACTCGTCGACGGGCTTGTCGAGCTCGAACTCCTCGCGCTCCACGTCCAGCACGGTGGTGCTGTCGCCGCGCTTGTCGTAGCGGGCGTATCCCAGGCTCAGCCTGGCCTGGCTGCTGAGATCCAGATCCAGCGTGAGGGTGTCGCGCTTTCTCTCGAAGTCGAAGTGATGGAAGTCGCCGCCCGTCGACTGCTCTGCGCTGGCGTCCTCGGGTGCGAGCAGCAGGTCCTCGTAGAAGTAGTCCGAGCTGCGATGGTCGTAGGTCAGCCGGTAGCTTCCGTAGCGTTGCACGCGCACCCGCACCGACTCGTAGGGGTCGCCGCCGAGCCCGCTTGCGTTGAGCTCCACCCGGTCAGGCATGGCCGGCTGGCTGTTCGCATCCCGGGCGGGCTGCACCACCAGACCCAGGTCGAACAGGCGCGCGCCGTCTTCCAGGTTGACGTGCTGCTTGTACTTTGCTTCGTCGCCGGAGACGTCGACGTCGCGATAGCCGACGCTGACGTGGCCGGTGACGGTCGCGGCCAGGGCCGTTCCGGCGCAAGCCGCGCCGGCGATCAGGGCGGTGGCAACCATCACAGGCCGACAGGTCATCGTTTGATCACCTCAGGAAAGCCGGGTCGAGGTTGGACCCATGAATGGTGACGTGACAGTTGGTGCAGACGGTTCCTTCGTCGAACCGGGGCGGTCCCCCGGGACCGAAGCCCAGATGAAACTGAGGGACGACGGCGTGGCAGGAATAGCAGAGCTCGCCCACCTGCTGGTGGGTGAGCATGTGTCGGTTCGGGCTGCCGTGTGGCTCGTGGCACGCACCGCATCCATCCACCCTCGAGGCGCCGTGCTCGAACACGAACGGACCCTCGGCGTCGGCGTGGCATTCGGCGCAGACCCGCTGGCCGAAAGCGCCAAGATGCCCCGAGCCTGTAGGCGCGTGAGGATCGTGGCAAGACGTGCAGGAAACGCTGCCCTCCTGGAGTCGATGGCGCTCGTTGAAGGAGAACTGGCTGAAGGTCTCCTGGTGACACTCGAAGCAGGTGGCAGAGGCCGCATCCACGCCATCGAGCCCTGCGGGCAGCCTGATCTCCGCGGCAGCTGAGCTGTGAATGCCGTGGCAGTCCGTGCAAGCGAGCCCGGCCTGGGAGTGCGGGTTGGGCCGGGCGCCGTGCGCGTCCGTGTGGCAGCTGCCGCAGGCGGCGTTGATCGTTGCGCTGGGCTCGTCACGGAACGCGAGCACGGATCCCGGCTGTGTGGGCGCTGCAAGGTGCGCGGCGGGATCGCCGTGGCAACTCGTGCAGCCGGACGGATCAGCGACTTCTGCCGAGACGGCATGGGCCGTGCTCTGAAAGGCCGCAACCAGGTCGCCATGGCAGGCTGCGCAGCTGGTGTTGCCACCGACCTGGCCCCCCGTCAGCAGAATCAGAAAGCCGACGGCCATCGAAGAATATCGCATGGGTTTAGGGTCCAGCAGCACGTGGCGCTCTACTATTGTGAGTTCTACGTAGAGATACTAGCCGACTGTCGTGTCAGTTTGGTGCCGGCATGCTGATCGAGATCAACAGGGGCTTTGACGTCGGCGTCGCCGGGGCCCCCGAGCAGACTATCCATACCGCGCCGCGGGTCGGGCGGGTTGCCCTGCTCGGCGGGGATTACCCGAACCTCAGGCCGTCACTCGAGGTGGATGAAGGTTCCCGTGTGAAGGCGGGCGATACGCTCTTCAGCGACAGGGCGCGCCCCGAGATGCGCTTCGTCGCGCCCGCCTCCGGCCGGGTGATCCAGATCAATCGAGGGCCGCGGCGCACCCTCGTCTCGGTCGTCATCGACGTGGACGGCGACGATCCGGTGCGAATGGATGTGCCGGAGAGCGGGTGTCGACGGGAAGACATCGTCGAGCTTCTGCTGCGTGCGGGCCTTTGGCCCGTGCTGCGATCGCGGCCTTTCGGCCGGGTGGCCGATCCCGACCGGCGGCCGGCGGCGCTGCTCATCACGGCCATCGACAGCCGTCCCCTGGCAGCGGACCCGGCAGTGGTCATCGGGCAGCGGCCGGAGGACTTCGCCGCGGGCGCTCGGGCGCTGGCAACCCTGGCCCCGCAAAGCTATCTCTGCTCGAAGGCCGGGGACAGCCTCCCCCACGTCGATGCAGAGGGTCTGAGCGTGGCGGCGTTCAGCGGCCCGCATCCTGCCGGGCTGGTGGGCACCCACATCGGGTTCCTGTGCCCGAACGCGGATGAGGTCTGGCACGTCGGTTACCAGGACGTGCTCACCGTCGGGCGGCTTCTCCTCTCGGGCGAGCTGCGCGACGAACGTGTGGTGTCGGTCGCGGGGCCCGGCGCGGTCAAACCTCGATTGCTCAGCACCCGGGCCGGAGCGGATCTCGGCGAGCTGCTGCTGGGCGAGGCGGAAGACGGCTGCGTCGTGATCGCGGGATCCGTTCTGGGGGGGCGTGCGCTGACGCCGGCGAACGGCTTTCTCGGCCGATACGATTCTCAGCTGTCCCTGCTGCGTTCCGGGACCGCGACGCGGCGCCGTTGGCTGGACGTCCTCTGGCCCCGTTCGGCTGCCCCCACGGCGGACGTCGGCCCCGCTGGCGGGATGCTGCCCGTCGAGAGCTTCGATCGCGTCTGGCCCTTCCGGGTGCCCGTAGCGCCCCTTCTGCGCGCGCTGCTCACCCTGGACACCGAGCTTGCGGGTTCGCTCGGCTGCCTCCGGCTGGTCGAGGAGGATCTGGCCCTTTGCTCGTACGTGTGTCCGGCCCGCATCGACTACGGGGCTGCGCTGCGCGCGACCCTGCACGAGATCGAGCGGGGCCGCTGATGGCGGAGGGGATCCTCGAGCGGGTGAGGGGGATCGCGGCCGATCTCGTGGGCCCGTATCGCGTGCCCCCAGCCGGCGTCGCGGGGTCGGCGCCCTTTCTGCGCCAGGCGCTGGGCACTTCCGGGTTGCTTGCCAGCTTCGTGGTCGCGACCCTGCCGGCCTGGGCCATCGGGGTCTGGAACACGGGCCAGGCAATCATCGAGGGACGGGCCGGGAGCGAGACGGGCGGCTGGCCGCTCGGCGTGCTGGCCGCGCTGGGCTTCGATTCGGACCCAACGGCCGTGCTGGCCTGCCTGGTGGTCGGGCTCCTGCACTTCATCCCGCTGCTTCTGGCCGTCCTGGCCACCAGCGC
>JABAHR010004670.1_pt1 | contig 14591 bp, 8 predicted proteins | sample 7062101 | NCBI WGS metagenome assembly JABAHR01 (sample SAMN14534553, study PRJNA622989) | marine sediment metagenome | biome: marine biome [ENVO:00000428]; feature: marine pelagic biome [ENVO:01000023]; material: deep marine sediment [ENVO:00002113] | place: India: Gulf of Kutch | collected... | reverse complement strand
GATGCCCTCGGGGGTGAGTTCGAAGGCCCACGCGAAAAACAGCGCAAAGGGCAGGCCGGTCACCAGCAGCACCAGGACTGATTTCATGACCCACTCGGGCGTGCCAAAGCTCTCGAATACGAGCTGAAGCACCTGGGCGACCAGCCACGCGGTGATGATGTAGGCGATGCCTACGCGGAAGACGTTACGCCGCCTGAGTTCCCTGAAAAACGACACGGGCTGACCCCAATCCTGTCTGTGGTGCTAAGCGTACCCGCTCCGCTGTGATTTGCCAAAGGACTTGGAAAGCACGCGCACTGTCAGGTCGGGCCGGGTCCGTTCTGTGCCGGAAAATGGTTATGGGCCGCTGTCTGGCCTCGGTGATATTTGGGGGCAGGAATATCTGGAATATTTGGGGTCAGAGTGAACACCATCAGGACAGGCCCGTTCTGCGGTTTATCCCCTGAGCCTCAAACTTCAAGCGTTGCGCCGACTGCCTGCTCGAGAAGCCGGCGCGCCTGGCGTGGTGATTTCTTCAACGCAAAAGCAAGCTCCTCGGTCAGCAGCGAGAAAGTTGTGCTCATGTGTCGCCGGTCGCAGGAACCGAGTGCTCCGCGATTGTCGAGGTCTACCAGCTCCTTGAGAACTTTGACGTATTCGAACGGGTCTCCGCTGTCTATCGCAGCCTGGTGAGTATTGGCCCGCGCCTTCCATTGGGCCTCAGGCCGGCCATTCCAGGCAGTTATCTCGTCCAGCAAGACCCGAGCTTCCTCGGGTGAGATCAGATTCCGAACGACGCCGGGCAAATCGTCCTTGAGCACCGTCATGNNCGTCATGGTCAGGTCATCGCGCTCGAAATAGAGTTCCACGTAGTTGGCTGCCGCATGCCCGCAGATACTGCGATTTCGGATTGATTCGACTTGTCCGATCCCGTGTTGGGCGTGCAGGACATGTTCGCCTTTGCGAATGTTCATTGAACTCAACGGCGTCGGCGGCCTTTACCCCGCGGTTGCTCGAAGCGAACTTTAAGATATCCGCCGCCGGGCAGCGAATGGCCGTCCAGGGCGGTGTGCGCGGCACGGGCCTCGTGACCTTCCATCTCGACGAAACAGAAGCCCTTGCAGGCCCCGGTGAAGATATCTCTGGCCAGGTCGACAGACCGGACGATCCCGTAGGCTGAAAAAATTCCGCGCACTGATTCCTCAGTTGCGTCGCTCGGCAGGTTGCCTACGAAGAGTCTTTTCAAGAACTTGAAGCTGCGGACGACACAGCTTGCAGAATGAAAACCCCGCCAGGGGCGGGGTTTTCACGACAGCTCACGCGATGGTTACGTTGGTGGCCTGCGGCCCCTTGGGCCCGTCTTCCACGTTGAAGGTCACAGACTGACCTTCGGCCAGGGCCCTAAAACCATCGGCCTGAATGGCGGAGAAGTGAACGAATACATCCTTGCCGCCATCGGCGGGCGTAATAAAACCGAACCCTTTGGATTCGTTGAACCATTTAACAGTTCCGCTAGTCATTTCGATTTACCTTTGAAAGAAAAAGTGCAAGTGATCAATCGCTTATCTCAAAAAATCGAAAAACAGGGATACTGAAATGAAATCTGAGAAGTCTTTAGGACACGCAATTAACCCGTTTACCAGGCCGCACGTCCGAAGACGCATTTATTGAACCTGGGCGCGGCACGTTACTACCGATTGCGCGAACATACAAGCTATTTTAATTATCGGTCGCTTCGCTTGCCTGCCATATTCCTGACTGGCCGATTCCGGCCGTCAGCCCATCCAGAAGCCCTTGCGGTGAGATACGCCAAGCACTTTTCTGCAACCGGTGCAAAAGTACAGGAATCGTACCCCCAGCCTGCTCTTCGTTTTCCTGGCAAAGAGCCTATCGATGCGCTTCTCGCAGTGAGGGCAGATGGGCGTTTCCGAAGTCGATTCTATGATTTCCATTTGGCTGAGCCACCCTGTTAAAGAGGTCTATCTCCGACCCGCGTATTCTGCCACCATCACGGCCAGGTGGCTCCGGGCCGATGTTCATCGCGACCCGCGGATGTGGGGCTGCAGGCGGGCATAGGCGTTCGATATCTGGACCTGCCCGCAGTTCACGGAGCGGTTCACGGGCCCCCGGGGGTTCAATTCCGGGTCGCTCGCGCGTCGGCGATGCTCGCCGTCGGTGCGAACGAGGCGGGCGCCTGCTTCCCGTCCAGCTGTCCAACGGGTGCCTCAGGTGGATCCTCGTAGATGTCAATATCGACCCGCCGCAGGTTGAAGTTGTGCCTCAGGTAAATGAAAGGCTGGGGCAGGGGGGCTGCGCCGTCATCCTGCCCTGCAAACAGCGAGCCGGGCGTCCCGGTCTCGACATAATGCCGGATCGCCCTGGAGACTGCCTCCATCAGGACATCGAGCGGCACCACCCGCTCATCCACCCCGAATTCCCCGAACGGCGCCTTGAATGCGAAGAAGGTTGAGAAGCGGGCCCGCAAATCCTCCGGGCGCATCTCCGCCAGTTGCGTGTAGCCCCCTTGATACTTCGTGATCTGTGATCCGTGGTCGCCGTGAATGATGATCGCCGAGCGCTCGAACAATTCTGCTGCCTTCATCTCGTTGAACAACGCTGCAAGGCTGCCCAGGGCACAGTCGATCTGCTCGTAGTACAGCAGGTGGCGCCATTCGACGACCTCCGGGTTGGGGGCTTCCTCGCCCTCGAAATTGGCGCCCCTGATGAGCGCCGGCGAGCGGGTGTTGATGGAACAGTCGTTGAGGTACGAAAACGGGCCGTGCGGCAGCAGGACATGCGCAAAATAGACATGGCCTTCGCCCGCGGATGTGATATCGGCGGCCATCTCGGCGAATATCCGCGGGTCGTGATTCGGGAGCTGGCGGTTGATGAGCCAGGATCGGCCCACCAGCACCGCGGAAAGCAGCTGCGACTGCTTCATCATGATGCCCAGGATCATGCGCAGCTTCAGGGGCAGGTCATCGAAGGCTCGCAGTGCGGCCATGTTGGGCTGCATGTAGGACCAGCACTTGTTCAGAAAATCGGGGTTTGACCCACAGAAGTCGATGTGCTCGGTCTGGTAGACATTCAGGCGAAACCCGGACTGTTCGAAGCGCTCGAAATAGGCATTGGATGTCAGCGCATGGTCCTGCCGCAGAAGCGCTTCCCGCGCGTAGGTGCTGGTGTTGTCGTCGGTGAAATTGAACGCCGAATACAGCGACTCGCCGGTATTCGAGTAGTGGCTGTAAGCGCGTGGGAAGGCCTGCAAGCCAAACGCCTGGAGGAATGCGTAGACCTCGTCTTTCAATACCTGGCTGGCCGGGTAGGGCGGCAGGCCCTCGACGCTGCCAAAGCCGTCCAGGATGATGTGAACCACCGCCGGCACATCCGGGGCCGCCCCATCGATTTCCGGCGCGCGCTCATAGGCAGGGGGGCGGTTGCTGTCAAGGTATGCCCCGACCAGCAACGCCATGATCACGGGCAGGCCGATGGCATACAGACGATTTTTCAGTCTCCAGGCCAGCAAGACCATGACACCGACCGAAAGCACGAACACCTGGACCGACGGATCGAACTGAACCAAGGCAACAAACCCCATGGTCAGCGGGGCGACGACTACGGTCCACCACTGGCTGGCACGGATTTGCAGCGCGGCCAAGAGCAGCGCCAGGAGCAGCGCCAGCAGGAAGAGAATCCCGACTTCAGGCGTGGCCAGGGGATAAGACCGCCGCCAGAACAGACTCAGAAGCGGATAGGCCAGCAGCAGCGCGTGAAACAGAAATACGATCCCGATTGAAACCGCGCCGACTCTCGATTTTGGGTCACTCATAGTGCCGGGATCATTGCATCAGGAAAGCGAATCATAGCATTCGAGCCATCGACGAATGCTGCATCCCCCGTTGCAGGCGACGTGCTCAGGGGGGTGCGGTCAACAGCACCCGCGCGCATGACCAGATTGACATGGGAGCCACAGGGGCCCTCGGCAGCCAATGCGCTGCACGAAGTGGCCGGCAGCGCTCAGTCCAGCGCGGAACCCTTCCTCAGCGGCGGGTCATTGCGTTGATCGAGGAGTTGCAGTCGAGTACGAAGATTTCGGAGCACGTGCACCCGGAGCTTGTGCGGGCCATTTCCCATCCACAGAGTTTTTCATGGAATCGAGATCGGTCGGAGCTCTAGCTGATCGAAGTGAACCGGTTCCCGATACTCTATCGTAAGCAGGTGGATTCCGCGGCGCAGTTCCCACTGCACCGGGGCGCCTTGCCAGCGCCAGCTTCTTGATTTTTCCATGTTCCAGACATTGCGTCCGCCGTTGCCCATCATGAGGTAGCACGAATTGTTGTTTCCGCTCGGCGTTACGAGTCTTGCCCATAGCTGGAATGTACCGTCCCGCTCAATGGCGAATCGGTAGAGCTTGGTCCCGTTGGATACGTACTGACCGGACACGCCGGGGATCGCCGTTCCTAATTCCGCAGCGGTACTCAGGTACCCCGCCTCTGCCTCGACAATCTGGCTCGCCGCGAAGACGGGGACCGATTCAGGATCGGCCGGCGTCCACGGCGAGGGCTCTCCGTGGGCGATCGTCGCCAGGTACTCGGCTCGTCCGTCGCGAATGACGTGCTTGACCATTCGTTCACCGCCCACGACATAGTAAAAACGGTCCGGTGCGGGTCGCCATGAATCAGAATCCATAAGCGATGTACCCTCGTGATGCCCCGCGGCTGGCAGCCCTATCGCATCGACAACCGTGGGGGCCACGTCGAGTATGGTCGCTTCCGTATCGGAATGGACAAGGCCGATTCTGGCGTCGACAGCAAATGGTTTCACGAGAAGCAGCGTGTTCGGGGAACGTGCCTTCGCTGGAACCAGCTTACCACCCCTCATCACGAACCTCTCTCCATGGTCTCCGTGAACAATAATCATTGAGCGCTGGAAGCGGTCGAGCTTCTTCAGCCGATTTACGAGATCAAGCAACATGGTTACCGCACATTCTGTTTGGGTCGTGACCGTGGCCGAGTTGCTCCTGGTGCAGTCGCTTTGGAACACGTAAGGCGCGTGCGGAAGCAATAAGTGGATGAAGGTGTAGCGGTTGGCTTCCGGTAGAGCCGCCTCTTGTTCGAGGATCTGCCGGAAGCTCAGCAGCGACTCTTGAGGCGCCGAGTCGGGGAGGAACGTCTCATCTTCGAGATTTCGGAAGGTTTCTGGGTGCATCAGCCAGGCTCTCTCTGAGAGCAATCTTGTGATGAAGCGGGGGAAGATGCGATAGACCCATAGGCTTGAGAATGCGCCGGACAAGTCCATCGAGAGGTCGGACTTGACGTTGTCGACGTGCTGCACGGTGTCGTCGAATAGCTGCAACTGCATCGGATAGATTTTTCGGGTGTACGCGAGCGTCGAGTATCCGACATCCTTCAGGTAACGGAGCAGCGACGATTGGGAGTTGAAAGCAAGGTCCTGGTACGACGCCCGTGGCATCGTGAAATCATAGTATGCCCCCAGGAAAACAGAGGGGACAGACCATTCGGTCGTGCTATAGATCGCGGAGGCTTTCGGGTAGTAGGTGAAACCGGCCAAGCTGTCCTCAAGCTCTTGCGACAGGATCAACGAGAACACGTCACTTTGAAAGCCGTCGAGTAGGACATGATAGATGTTCGGCAGGCCGAGTTCGCTAGCCCTGACTTTCGGCGGAGATGGATCCGGGGGTTGCTCGGGGAAACCTTGCTCGCGGAGGCCAAACCGCACGACGTCGCTGACGATAAACAGCCCCGCGATCAAGACGAAGAGCGGTGTCACTCTGCAAGGGTGAGTCCGCGCAGCGGCGAAAGCCGAGAGCCCCAGCCACGCGATGAGAAACGTTGAGGTCCCCAGCGGCTGTTCGAGCACCTCCAGGGGGATAGCGCGCAGCAGCGAATATATGAGGAACATGGGTGTTGCGATGTAATAGCCCCAAAGAAGGAAACGCACGAAGTGGAACCGGCTGCCTCCCCACAGGGCCGCCCCGACGAGCAGAGTCATTATCGCCAAGCCGAAAAAGGGAGCGAGCAGGCTCACCTGGTGGTCAAGCTCCAACTGGTTTTCCAGGTAGAGAGACACCGTTGTTGAGACGAAGAGCAGCCATGGGGTTGCAATGAGCGAACCTGCTGCCAGCAGCGGATTGGTGGTGCCTCGGTTTGACTGTGTGGCCATGGCTTTCACTCAACTCCGGGACGATAGCGCGGGCGATTCACCCTCAGCCAGTGGGCCGCTTTCCGAATGCATTACATTCTTCCTCGACGCCGGTGAACCCGCCGCACTCGACGCTCTCCTTTGTTGATCCAAGCGGACCGGTCGCGCGGGTCTCCCGCAAGGTGCAGATCAAAGAGTGGTGATCGCGGCCGTCGAGCCCTACTCGCGAAGTTCCTAAAATGACTGCTGGCACTTTGGCTCTCGATTTTGGGTCACTCATAGTGNNTAGCATTCGAGCCATCGACGAATGCTGCATTCAGACATTGCAGGCGATGTCAGGATGGGGTCAGAGTAAGACGCCAGAGTAGACCTGCCCACGGTGATCGACCCGGGCGGTGGCCACGGCGGCTCCAGCGCCGACAGCGTCGGGTGCGGGATCGGTTCGAACCATCCTGATAACCGCCGCGGCTGCGAAAACGACCGTTGATGCCGCCTGTGTGCAGACCGGGGCGAGGCGGCTGCCCAGCTGATAGCATGCGTGGACAGTAGACCATGCCGAGCCATCCAGGATGAAGCGAAACATCTGGTCGCAGGCGTCCGAGCTTGCCGCCCGGACGCCGGAGTCGCGCAACCGCTATGTCGATTTCCTGCGCGCCCTGTCGATTTGCGCCGTGGTCGTCGGCCACTGGCTGATGGCGGCGCCCTACGTGGACGGCGGCCTGATCACCATCAGCAACATGCTGGAGCACCAGGCCTGGACGCGCTGGCTGACCTGGGGGTTCCAGGTCATGCCCGTGTTCTTCCTGGTGGGCGGCTATTCCAATGGCGTCTCCTGGCAGTCCGCCCGGCGCAAGGCAAAGCCCTACAACGAATGGCTGGCCGTGCGGCTACAAAGACTGATCGGCCCGCCCCGTGCTGCCGCTGCTCGTGATGTGGATGATCCTCGCAGCGGGCGCACAGCGGCTGGGATTGCGCCCGGAGATGGTGAAAGTCGCCTCCGAGATGTCGCTGATCCCGGTGTGGTTCCTCGCCGTCTACGTGGTCATCGTGGTGCTGGTGCCGATCAGTCACGCGGCATGGCAGCGCTGGGGCTTCAAGTCGTTCTGGGTGTTGGCGGGTGCGGCGGTGGTCGACGACTACCTGTTTTTCGCGGCCGACATGCATGCCCTGGGATGGCTGAACTATGCCTTCGTGTGGCTGGCCGTGCACCAGCTGGGCTACGCCTGGGGAGACGGTCGCCTCGGGGGCGCACGAAGGCTATGGCCCTGGCTTTTGGGCGGTGTGGTCGTGCTGATCGGCATGATCACCATCGGCCCTTACCCGGTGAGCATGGTCGGGGTGCCGGGGCAGGAGATCAGCAACACGCAACCACCCAAAATCGCCATGCTGATGCTCGGCATCGTGCAGGGCGGGTTGCTCCTGTCCATCGAGGCGCCGATGCGCCGCTGGCTGGCCCGCGCCCGGCCGTGGACTGCCGTGGTGCTGGTGAACGGCATGATCATGACGGTGTTCCTGTGGCACCTGACCGCCTCCACCCTCGCCATCGGCTGTGCCCTGTGGCTCAACGACATCGGCCTCTCGGCCACGCCGGGCAGCGGTCAGTGGTGGGCGATTCGTCCCGCCTGGCTGGCCTCGTACCTGCTGGCGCTGCTGCCCTTCGCTCTGGGATTCGGCCGGTTCGAGCGCGGCAATGCCAGTGACCGGCCGATTGCGTCCTGGAGGCTGGTCAGCGGGGCCGCGCTGATCTGCGCCGGGCTGTCACTCCTGGCGCTCGACGGGGTGGCTGGCGATGGCTGGCTGGGCCTGCGCCTGGGCGCGTTGCTGTTGCCGTTCGCCGGCGCGATCCTGGCCGGCGTCAACCCGATGCGGAAACGAGTCGCCTGATTCCCTGTTCGGGGGCGGCTAGCGGCGGCGCTCATGGCCCGGCCCCGCCCGGCTTGCCAGTGGCCCCGTCGACACCGTCCGTAATGGTGTGAAATCGCTGGCCCGATGGGTCCATGGCGCCCTCCGCGACTGCCGCTAAGCGATGGTCGGTTGGCGACCAGGGCCGGGGTGGTGTGGCATCGCTACGAGCGGCCGTTCCGGGGCAATGCTTGCGGTCTGGAATTCACGACCTGGGCAGCCAGCGCAGGGGCCACCACAACAGCCTGGCTGCCCGGGCCACAAACCGCCCGGTCCAGTGGAATACCTTGCGCGGCCAGTGCCGCACCACGTCCAGCCACATGTAGATCGTGGGCAGGAACAGCAGGCTGACGAAGGTCGAAAACAGCAATCCACCCACAATGGCGCGCGCCATCGGAAAATAGGGAGGTCCGTCGCCGCCGATCTGCGTGGTGCTGATGCACAGCGGCAGCAGGCCGAGCACCGTGGTGCCCACCGTCATCAGTATCGGCCGCAGCCGGTCCCGGCCGGCCTCGATCAGCGCCTGGTCCCGGGCCACGCCTTGCAGGCGCAACTGGTTGATGTGATCGATCATCACGATTCCGTTGTTCACCACCACGCCGATCAGAATCAGGATTCCAATCATCGCCATCAGGGTGAACGTGGTGCCGGTCAGCAGGAAGAACCAGTACACGCCGATGACCGAGAACAGGATCGTGGTGATCATCGTGGCCGGGTACACCAGCGATTCGAACTGCGCTGCCAGCACGAGGTAGATGATGGCCACCCCCAGCAGGATGTTGAACAACATTTTCTGCATGGCCTCCTGGTCGTCATCGAAGCCGCCGCCAAACCGCCAACCGTAGCCTGCCGGCAGATTGACGGCGTCCAGCTTGGCCTGGATCTTTTTGCGCGCTTCCTCGGCCGTCATGTCCTCGAGCGTGGCGGTCACCCTGAGCCCGGTTTCCCGGTCCAGGCGACGGATGGTGGTCGGCCCCGATTTCTGGGTCAGCTCGACCATGGCCATGATCGGAACAGACACCCCGGCGCTGTTGCGCAACCTGAGATCGCGCAGGTCCCCGATGTCGGCCCGGTCGGATTCCCTGAACTGGAGGCGCACCGGAATCTCCCCCTGCGGGCCCTTGAATTCGCGCAGATCGACCCCCCGGACCGCGATCGCCACCGCCTGGGCCACCTCCCGGGTTGAAAACCCGAGCTGGCTGGCGCGCTCACGATCGACCCTGATCTGCAGTTCTTCCTCGCCCGCGGTGCTTTCGGACGATGCCCCCGCCACGCCCTCGATACTCACCAGCACGCGTTCGACCTCCTCGCCCAATTCCCGCAGGACCTCACTGGATCTGCCCGTCAAGGTGATCGACAGGCTCTCGCCCCCGCCCGGCCGGTCCCATTCGAAGCTGGGCGAACCGATGGCGATCCGGGGCAGACCGTCCAGGATGTCCTTGGCGATATCCTGCGACGATCGAATCGCCTCGCTGTCGTCGGTCAGGTATATCAGAATCTGCCCGGTGCCTTCCTCGTTGTAGTAGGTATACACGTTGCGGATCTCGAAGCGTTCCTGGTTCTCGTACAGGTAGTCCTCGATCCTGTCCACGGACTCCTTGACCTTGGCCAGCGGGTAATTCGCATCCAGATGCATGGGCATGAACAAGCGCCGCGACTGGGCCTGCGGGAACATGTCGGTCTCCACCAGGCTCATCGGGACCGCCGCCGATCCCAGCGCGATCACGATGCCCAGCGCGGTCCACCAGCGGTGGGCGAAAGTCCAGCGCAACAACCGCACGTAGCGGGTGCGCAGGCTTTCCACCAGCCGGTTCTTCCTGGCGGTGGCGGGTGTCCTGGTGCGGGATGAAAGCATCGGTATGACCGTTTGCGAAATCAGCAGGGACACGGCCAGGGAAACCACGATGGCCGCCGCGACGTGGGTCAGGAAAATGGAGATCTGATCCTGTTCGCCGAAGATGATCGGCAGGAACACGGCAGCGCTGGTCAGCGTGCCGGCGGCCACGGCGAGACTGACGCTTCGCACACCCCTGAGTATGGTCTGTTCACCACCATCGCCCGATTTGTCGCGCTCGGTCTGGATGCTCTCGGTGATCACCACCGCGTTGTCGACCAGCATCCCCACCGCCAGCATCAGTCCCATCATCGACAATATGTTCAGGGACATGCCAAGGAAATACATCACTCCCAGCGTGATCGTGATCGATACCGGCACGGCCAGCGACACCATCATGGTCGTGAGAACGTTGCGCAGGAAGAAGTACAGCACGAACAATGACAGCATCATGCCCAGCAGCCCCGCGCTCAGCAGTTCACCAAGCGACTCCTTCACCCCCTCCGCCTGGTTCTCCAGGAATACCAGGTTGATGCCCCGCATTTCGGGCGCTTGAGACACCGCGTCAACCGCGGCGAGTACGCGGTCGCCCACGTCCACCAGGTTGGCTCCGGTTTCCTTGAAAATGCTGACGCCCACGGCGTACTTCTGATCGAGGTGGCGGGCGTAGTTGCGCCGTGCGCTGGTGTAACGGACTTCAGCGATGTCACTCAGCTTCAGGCCGCGGTCACTGATGACCAGGTCGGAAATCTCCGCGATGGTGCGGAACTCGCCGCGCGGATTGACCCGGTAGCGGGTGTCACCGTCCGTGATCAGACCGGCCGAGTCGGAGAAATTGACCTCCTGCAACCTGCGCTGGAGGTCCGCAAGATCGATGCCGTGGGCCACCACCCGGTCCGCGATCAGCTCGATGCGGATTTCCCGCGGTTCGATGCCCTGGAAATCGACCCTGGCAACGCCATCGAGCCGCTCCAGCGGCCTGACGAGTTTGCGCATCAGCATGTCGTAGGCTGCCGACAGGTCCCGCTCGCTGGAAATGCGCAGCGTCAGTATCGGCTGATCGGTGAAATTGAATTTATAGACGTTGATGCGCCGCAGGTCGGACGGCAGCTGATCACGGATGGCCTCGACACGCTCCCTGGCTTCGACCGCCTTGACCGCGGTGTCGGTGCCCCAATTGAAGATCAGTTCAATCCGTGATCCGTTGGATGACGAACGCGACTCCAGCCGCTCGATGCCGCTCAGCGTGGCAAGCACTTCTTCCGCCGGCCGCGTGATCTCGCGCTCCACCTCCTCGGGCGTAGAACCCTGGTAAGGGAGGTCCATGACCACCACGGGCGCGTCGAGGGCCGGAAAGTATTCCAGCGGCAACAGGCGGCTGGCCGTCAAGCCAATCACGACCATGGACACGAACACCATGACGGTGGTCACCGGCCGCCTCATGGCGAGCTGGGCCGGGCTCATCATGGGCTTGCCGTGCCCACCGCCGCGGCGCTCGCCCGCAGATCGACAGCCGCTGCCCGCTTACGGTCCAGCAGCGAATACAGCACCGGCACCACGACCAGGGTCAGCAGGGTGGATGTCAGCAGCCCGCCGATCACGGTAATGGCCATCGGCGTCCTCAGTTCGGCGCCCTCGCCGATGCCGAGCGCCATGGGCGCCAGTCCAAGCACGGTGGTCAGCGTGGTCATCATGATCGGGCGCAGCCTGAGTGCCGCCGCATTCCTGATCGCGACGATGCGTTCCAGTCCCTGTTCCCGCAACTGGTTGATCAGGTCCACCAGCACGATGGCGTTGTTGACCACGATACCGGCCAGCATGATCAGGCCGATGAAAACGATGACGCTGAGTCTCGTGCCGCTCAGCCACAACGCACCCGCGACCCCCACCGCGGCCAGCGGCACGGAGAACAGAATCACCAGCGGGTGCAGCAGTGACTCGAATTGCGAGGCCATGACCAGGTACACCAGGAAAATCGCCAGGCACAAGGCGAACAGCAGTGACCGGAACGAAGCATCCATCTCCTCGCCCTGGCCTGAGATCTGCAACGAAAGCCCCGGCTTCAGCGGCAGGTCCCGCAGCAGCACGCGAACCTCCTCGACGGCGGTGCCGAGATCTCCATAGGCCAGGTCTGCGGTCACCAGCGCGGTGCGCTCCTGGTTGCTGCGCCGAATCTCGGCAGGCCCCGTCGCAACGCGCACCTCCGCCACCGCAGATAGCGGCACCGGCCGGTCACTCTCGGGGTTGATGATCAATTCACGGATCGCGTCGATCGACTGCCGGTCGCGCTCCGAAACCCGCACCAGCACGTCGATTTTCCGGTCTCTCCAGCTGTACCGGGTGGCCACTTCCCCGCGAATCTTGCCCACCACCTGGTCGGAAACCTGCTTGACCGTCAGGCCGAGTGCTGCCGCGCGCTCCTGGTCGAAATGGATCTGCACCTCGGGGTGGCCGCGTTCCACGCTCGACTCGGTGTCAACGAAACGGTCCGACTGCGCCAGTCTCGCCATCACCTCGTCGCTTGCCGCGCGCAGCGCTCCCAAGTCATAGCCGAGTATCATGATTTCCAGCGGCCGGTCGAAACTCAGCAGTTCCGGGCGGCTGAACGTCGATTCCAGGCCGGCGATGCCGCTGGATTGCTGCCTCAGCTGCGTGATCACGTCCTGTTCGGCTGCCGTTGCCGATTCGGGTTTCAAGGCCACCAGCACGCGCGCGATGTTCTCTCCGCTTTCGGTGGGGTTGGCGTCGATGCGGTTGCCGGAGCCGGCAACGCCGTAGGTCAATGCCACGGCCTCGTGGCCTGCAGCGCGCTGTTGAATGTCCCGCGCGATCCGGTCGGTCTCCTCCAGGGGCGTTCCGGGAGCCGCTTCCATGGTGACCTCGAATCGGCCCTGCTCCAGCTGCGGGATCAGCTCGGAGCCGATGCCGGACAACAGGTACATGGCCGCCGCCAGCAACAGGGCGGATACGGAGAGGGTCATGGGCCTGTGCCGCAATGCGGCATCCAGGAGACGCGCATAGCGGCCGGCCACCCATGCGCCGAGACGGTTGTTCCGCGGCTCCGGCGACGGCAGGCGATGCCCACGGGCCGACGCCATCATCGGTATCAGGGAAACCGCGACCACCAGGGATACCGCCAGCGCGAAGGTCACCGTGAGCGCCTGGTCGCGGAACAACTGGCCGGCCACACCCTCGACGAAGGCGAGCGGCAGGAACACGGCGATGGTCGTCAGGGTCGAAGCCACCACGGCCCCGCCCACGCCACTCGCACCTTGTATGGCGGCTTCCAACAAGCCCTTGCCCATCGCCCGGTACCGGGAAATGTTTTCCAGCACCACGATCGCGTTGTCGACCAGCAGGCCGATGGCCAGCGCGATCCCGCCCAGCGACATGATGTTCAGCGAAATGCCGGCCTGTCCCATCAGGAAGAAAGTGGCGACGACGGATACCGGTATCGAAATGGCAATGACGAACGTGAACCAGAAGTTTCTGAGGAACGCAAAAATCACCAGCACCGCCAGCAGGCCGCCGAGCAGTGCGGCGTTGATCACCTCGCGCACCGCCCGGTCGATGAAAACCGATTGGTCGTCGACGGTGTGGATGTCCATGCCCGCCAGCAGGTCCTTCCGGAGGCTCTCCAGCTGGGCGTTGACGGCCCGGGCGACGCTGACCGTGTTCGCGTCGCCTTCCTTGTACACCGCGATCTCCACGGCCTCCCTGCCGTTCATGCGAATGATGGCTTCGCGCTCGCGGTAGCCCTGGCGAACTTCAGCCACGTCGCGCAGGTAAACCGGCCTGCCTTCGCCGGTCGAAACGATCAGGTTGGCGATCTCGTCGACCGTGGCGAACTGGTTGATGGTCCTGACCAGGTAGCGCTGGGTGCCTTGCTCCAGGCGGCCGGCAGAGACATTGACGTTTTCGGCCGCCAGGCGTTCATTGAGGGTGTCGAGCGAGATCTTGAGCTGCGCCATGCGCCGCTGATCGATGTTGATCTGGATTTCATCTTCCAGGCCGCCACTGATCTTCACCGCCGCCACGCCCTCGATGGGCTCCAGCGTCTTCTTGAGTTCCTCGTCGGCGAATCTCCGCAGAATCTTGAGAGAGGCATCGTCCGTTGCCAGGTCGTTCCGCCCGAAAACCAGGCCCATTCGCATGATCGGGTCGGTGGCCGGATTGAAGCGCAGCATCAGTGGTCGCGATGCCTCGAGAGGAAGCTGGAGGACTTCCAGCTTTTCCCGCACATCCAGTCCGGCGCGATCCATGTCCGTGCCCCAGGCGAATTCGAGGATCACGTCGGACTGGCCGGCCCTGGACACCGACTTCACCTCGCGAACGTTTTTCACGACGCCCACCGCTTCCTCGACCGGGCGGGTCACCAGCGTCTCGATCTCCTCGGGCGCGGCACCGCGGTACTCGGTGCGCACCGTCAGCGTCGGGTAGGACAGGTCCGGCAACAGATTGACCTCGAGGTCCTTGAGGGCGATCAGGCCGAACAGCACCAGGGTTACCGCCCCCATAGCAATAGCCACGCGGCGACGCGTGGCTATTTCAACGATTTTCATCTGCCGGTCGATCATGCTTCGCTGCCTATCACTTCCACCGCGGCGCCGTTGTTCAGGCTGCCCTTGCCGGCCGTCACGACCTGTTCACCGGCATCGACACCTGAGGTGATTTCCACCAGCCCGTCCTTTTCATAGCCCAGTTCGATGGCGCG